>Ga0070670_100002206_pt1 | contig 16007 bp, 14 predicted proteins | sample KBSS63metaG_FD_64665 | JGI IMG/M metagenome (GOLD analysis project Ga0070670, IMG submission 64665) | Switchgrass rhizosphere microbial communities from Kellogg Biological Station, Michigan, USA - KBS S6-3 metaG | ecosystem: Host-associated > Plants > Roots > Rhizosphere > Soil ... | reverse complement strand
ACTCCTTGGCCGTGACCGCCACGTCGCGCCCCTGCCGCCGCACGCGCCGCGCCACCAGGTCGATCTCGCAGTCGCCGAACTGACAGACTGGCGCCGCCGCGCGCCGGCGCCGCAGCAGCGCCCGCACGCGCGCCAGCAGTTCGGCGGGCCGGAACGGCTTGGTGAGGTAGTCGTCGGCGCCGACGTTGAGGCCGAGCACCACGTCTTCTTCCTGCCCCTTGGCCGTCAGCATCAGGACCGGCACGTCGAGGCCATGACGCCGCACCGCGCGGCAGATCTCGTAGCCGTTGACGCCGGGCAGCATGAGGTCCAGCAGCACCACGTCGGCGTTCGCGGCCAGCGCGGCGTCGAGGCCGGTTTGTCCGTCGGTCGCCACCTGCACGTCGAGTCCGTGAGCGGCGAGCAGGTCCGACACCCCGCGCACCAGTGCCGGTTCATCTTCGATGAGCAGGACGCGCGGACGGCTCATGCCGCGGCTCCGGGCGGCAGGCACGGCAGGCGCAGCGCAAACGTGCTGCCGGCCCCGGGCGCGCTTTGCACCGACACGGTGCCGCCGTGCGCGCGCGCAATCGCGTCGACGATGCTCAGGCCCAGCCCCACGCCGGTCGCGTTGCCGGCCAGGCGCGTATCCACGCGGTGGAAGCGGCGGAAGATCCGCCCCTGCTCCCGGCGCGGGATCCCAATCCCGTTGTCTGCCACTTCGAACCGGACGTGACCGGGACCGTCGGCCCGCGCCCGAACGACGATGCGCTTCTCCGTCGAAGTGTATTTCAGGGCGTTGTCGATCAGGTTCACGAGGGCGCCGCGCAGGGCATCGGGATCGGCGACGAGCGGCGGCAGATCGCCAGCCACGTCCACCCGGAGCGTCCCGGCATCGGTCACGTGCGCGCCGACGCTGTCGATCGCGGCGCCAATCACCGCTGCGGGATCGACGGGGCCGAACGTCAGGCGGACCGCGCCTCGATCGGCGCGCGCAAAGGTCAGGAAGTTCTCGACCACTCGGCTCAGCCGGGTGTTCTCGGCCGCAATGAGCTGCAGGTACTCGCGCGTCTTGATCGGGTCGGGGTTTGCGTCGGCCAACAGGCCATCGACGAGGACCGCCGTGGAGGCTAGCGGCGTGCGCAGTTCGTGCGATGCCGCGGCCACGAGATCGGTCTTCAGCCGCGCCAGACCCAGATGACGGCGGATGGCGGCGCCGACGCCCACGCCCGCCAGCGCGATCAACACGATGCCGGCCACCGCCGCGGCAATGTAGATGGTGCGCCGCCGGGCGGCGTCGGCCGCGCGCGCGTCACCGTCGAGCGGCACGTACGTCAGCTGCCACCCTGGCAGCCACGGGCCGGCGGCAATCGCCTCGCCGTCGGCCGGCTCGCCCGGTGGAATGGCGATGAACGCCACCCCCCCGGTCTCCACCTGATGAAGGAAGTCGTGCATCATCTCCTCGAGCCGTCCGGTGCGATAGAGCGCCACGACGCTGCCGGCATCCGGCGAAAGCGCCCACACGCCGGCGATCGAGGTTTCGCGGAGGCTGCCCGGCAGCGGCGACGGATGCTCGGCATCCACCAGGTCGATGGACAGCCGCAGCGCGGCCTGCGTCGGCAGGAACACGTTGCGGTCGCGCGCTCGCAGTTCATCCATCTGCTGCAGCCGGCGGCGGGCGTCCCGGTCGGGAAACACGACGTTGCCGGCCGCATCGAGAACCACGAGCCCTTCGGCCAGACCGTCGGTAACCAGCTGTTCGAAACGCCGGGCGGGGGCGCCGGCTCCAGCGAGCCGCGCCGCGTGAGCCCGCCACAGCGGATCCAGTCGGGCGCGCACCAGGCGCAGCTGCCCGCGATAGGCCTCCCGCACCCGCTGCCGCGCCGACTCGCTTTCGGCCGTCACCGCGGCGTTCATGAACCACAGGACGAACGCGGCGGGCACCAGCGTCAGCAGCACGAGGAGGGCGAAGAGCCGCGAGGTCACGCGGCTCGGAAGTGTGGCAGCCTCGAGCCGGCGATTCAAATCACGGCGCTCGCCTCGAGGGTAACAAAGCGGTAACCTTCGCCCGGCACCCTCGCCGCGCATGTCGATCGACCCCTTCCTCGTCTGGCTCGAGTCCACTGCCCTCAGCGAATGGGTGGTGGGCTCCCCGTCGCTGCTGGCCTTCCCCGGCATCCTGGCGCTGCACGCCATCGGGATGGGGCTGGCGGCGGGGCTGGCGGCGGTGCTGGACCTGCGGATCCTGGGGGTGGCGCCCGGCGTGCCGCTCGTCGAGTTCCGGCGGTTCCAACCGGTCTTGTGGGGCGGGTTCTGGTTGAACACCGTGTCCGGGGTACTGCTGCTCGTCGGCTACCCCACCAAGGCGCTGACCAATCCGGTGTTCTATCTGAAGCTGGTGCTCATCGCGGCGGCGATGGCGCTTTTCGTACGCATCGACCGGTTGATTCGATCGAGCGATGCCTCGGCGCCAGCCACCGCGCGGTCGCTGCGCCGCCTGGCCATCACCTCGCTCGTGTGCTGGGGCGGCGCTATCACGGCGGGTCGGCTCCTCGCCTACACCTACCACCGGCTGCGCGCCTGATGCTGCACGCGGCGCAGATCTGGCTCGTTCACGCCATCGAACGGCATTCGCCGGTGGCCACGCTGATGCGAACCCACTGGGCATGGCCCATCGCCGAGAGCCTGCACTTCCTCGGTCTCAGTCTGCTCGTCGGCGCCATCGGCAGCTTCGACCTGCGGCTGCTGGGCGTGGCCCGCCGCGTGCCGATCGCGGCCATGCACCGGCTCGTGCCGTGGGGGATTCTCGGGTTCGCGATCAACGCGTCGACCGGCCTGCTCTTCCTGCTGACGGAGCCGGATCAATACCTCTACAACCCATCGTTCCATTTCAAGCTGCTGGCGCTCGGCATTGCCGGCGCGAACGCGGGCCTCTTCTACGCCACGTCGTACCGGCAGGTCTTCGGCGCCTCGCCGTCGCTCGACGCGCCGCGCCGGGCCAAGATGATCGCGCTGGTGTCGTTGACCGCCTGGATCACCGTGATCGTCTGCGGGCGGATGCTGACCTTCTATCGCCCCGGCGACTGCGTCGGCACGCCTGGCGTGCTGCTGACCTGTCAGCCGCGTTAGGAGTCGGCTTGGGGCTTAAGGCTGGGGCCCGCCGGCGCGCTCCTCGGCGCGTGCCGCGCTCAGGATGTTCTTGAGCCCGTAGTTACCCTCGTGGCACTCATAGAGCTGCAGCGGTTCGGTGTCGTCCTGCGTCAGCGGCATCGCGAACGTCCACGGCCTCGTCCACGTGGTGGGATCGTCGACAGTCACCGCCCAGCGCACCTGCTTCGGGCCGATCCGCGTGAAACGTTCGGTCACCTTGAGCCGGTCCGGCGTGGCGTTCTGGTAAACGCTGCGCTCACGGAAGTTGGTCGTCTCAACCACCAGCGTCTCGCCTTCCCACCGCCCGCGTGCGTCGCCCATGTCGAGCGTCGTGCCGCGGCCGACGTGCGGACGGTTGTCCAGCGGGATGACGCGCGTCTCGTGGATCATCTCGTAGACGATCGCCACGTAACCCGGCGCCTGCACGATCTGGTAGGCGTTCCCGTAGATGGACGGCATGCCCGATGCCGGATACCCGCGCGTGATACAGCGGTCGTAGAGGCTGCGATCGGTCCACGAGTCGGCGGGCCCGCGCGTGCTCTTGCGACGCGCTTCGGTGCGCGCTTCCTGCCGCGCACGCGCCTCCGCCGTCAGCGGCGGAATCTTGCCGTCGGCCGGGTCCACCACCAGCCACAGCTGCGCGCCCCGCTCGGCGAACTTCCCGTAGGCCGGCTGCCACCAGTTGTCGGGCGCCTCGGTCGGTCCGAGAAAGCGTCCGATGAGGCGCTCCGCGGACTCCTTCTTGATCCGCGCCCGCTCCTCTGGAGCAACCTCGTTCACGTTGCGCCCCTCGAACTCCTTGGGCCGCTCCATCGGCGTGCCGGCTTCGCTGAGGTTGGTGTAGTTGCCTTGGAGGTCGGGATCTCCCCACGGCGTTCGCAGCGCGTGGGAGTGGCCGCTCTGCGCCGAGATGGTGGTCACCGCCGCGCCGCACAGCAGCGCCGCCCCCAGCACCTGTCCCCGGAGTCTCATGGTGCCGCAAGCTTAGCGCGTTCAGCGAAACCGCGCGATCGTGGCGGCGAGCCGTTCGAGCTGGTCGCGGCCCTTGGTCGACAACTCGGCCACGCGGAAGCGGTAGTCGCGGTCGTTGGAGGTGATGCGCAGGCTGTCACCGCTCAGCTCGTCGAGGAACTGCGTGTATTTCAGGCGGAAGCTGTCTTTGCCCTGCGCGTCGTCTTCGGGAATGTACGCCACGCCGTCGCGGCTGATCACGAGCTGTCCGCGGCAGCTGCCCAGACGATGCTGGTGGACGACGCGCAGCGACGTGAGCGAAATCGGCACCGCCGCCTCGTGGCTCTCCTTGCCGGCCGCCGTGTCCGTGTGGGGGATCGCCGTGTCGGTGCGGAGCGCCGGCGCGTCCGAGCGCGGGGTGGACGCGTCCGCGCGAACGGTCGGCGCGGCCGCGCGAACCGTCGGCGCGGCCCCGCGTACGGCAGGCGCGCCGGTTCGGGCCGGTGGCGCGGGTGGCTGGGCCTCGGGGGGGACGGGCAACGCGATGTCCGTCGAGTTCCGCGCAGCGGAGATCGGGACCGGCGAGGACTCCGCCTCGTTCGACGGTGCACCGAGCCGGCCCGGCAGACCGGCGGACACCATCAGGATCACTGCCGCCGCGGCCACGTAGAGCCAGCGGACGGCCGTCCTCCGGCGATCGCGCGACGCCAGGTGCGGAGCCGGCCCCAGCGATGCGAGCATGGCCGCCGCCGCGTCGCCGAGCGGCGTGTCCTGGCGGAGCGGCAGGCCGGCGGTCAGCAGCGATGCCGCGGCGTCGGCGTCGATCGGGCGGGAGAAAAGGTAGCCCTGTCCGTACTCGCACCCGAGCGCGCGCAGCAGCCCCAGCTGCTCCTCTTTCTCGATCCCCTCGGCCACGACGCGCAGCCCGAGCTGCTGCGCCATCGTGGTCACGGCGCTCACGATGCTCGCCATGTCACGGTTGCCTTCGATGCCGCGCACGAAGGACCGATCGACCTTGAGGGAATGCAGCGGGAACTGGCGGAGATAGGCCAGCGAGGAATGTCCGGTGCCGAAGTCGTCCACGCTCGCGCGCACGCCGATGGCACGCAGCTGCAGCAGCAGCGCGCGGACCGCGACGGGGTTCTCCATCGCAATCCCCTCGGTGAGCTCGAGCACGAGGCTGCGCGCCTCGAGGCCGCAGTCGGTCAGCACCTGGGTGATGTCGTCCACCAGCGTGGCGCTGCGGAACTGCAGGCTCGACAGGTTGACCGACATCCACAGCTCCGACGCACCCGGGATCGTGTCCTGCCAGGCCTTCAGCTGACGGCAAGCTTCGCGGAGCACCCACGCTCCGAGCGGCACGATGAAGCCGGTCTTCTCGGCCAGCGGGATGAACTCCAGCGGCGCGATCAGCCCCAGCCCGGGGTGGTGCCAGCGCACGAGCGCTTCGAAGCCGGCGATGCGATTGGAAGCCAGCGATGCAATCGGCTGGTAAGCGAGCGCGAACTCGCCGTTCGCGAGCGCGCCGGCAAAGTCGGCCTCGAGCTGCAGCTCGGTCTGCGCCGTCTGCAGCGCCGCCCGGTCGAACACCTCGCAACAGCCGCCGCCCAGGTGACGTGCGCGCTGCATCGCCATGTCGGCGTCCCGCAGCACCTCGTCGGGACGCTCGTAGCCCGAGGCGCTCACCGCGATGCCAATGCTCGCCGACAGCCGTAGTTCGCCGGCAGGGTGCGCAAACGGCAGCCACAGCTCGGCCAGGACGCGATCGGCCGCGACAACGGCGTGCCCGACTTCTTTGAGACCGTCGAGGAGGATGGCGATTTCCGCGTCGTGCACGTGCACGACCAAATCGCCGTGGCGCAGCGTGGGCGGCAGGTCGCTGACGCGCAGGCACGCCTCGAGCCGCCGCACGGCGGCCGCCAGCACGGCTTCGTCATCGGCCGACAGCCCCGCGTCCGGGGCGGCTCCCAGGCCGAGGTCGATGCTCAGCACCGCGTAGTAGAAACCGGGATAACGACGGGCGCGCTCGATCGAGCGCGTCAACCGCTGCGCGAGCAGATCGCGATCTGGCAGCCGCTGTCCTGAATCCATAGCTGCGCACTCTGACCCCGAGTGCCGCGAGCCCCCCTCAGCTGGTATCGGCGACCCCCGCATCCGGTTTAGCTGTCACGTCTGATCCACGGGAAACCCGGGTGGCGACACACGTAGGGGCACGATTCCGCCAGCTCCTGCACGACGTGGCGCTTGTTGCGCTACGGCGACCCTTCCGACAGCCTCAACCGCCGTCAGCGCGACGTCTTGACCGGTAGCGGTGCCGCCGTCGTGCACGGCGTGGGCTTGAAATTGGCGTCGTTCGGTTCGAGACGGAACGACGTGCTGGTGTAGAACGGCTGCGAGAGGTACCGCGGGTCCTCCACCACCGTCACCACGTGCAGCCAGTTGTCGCCGTTGGGGTGCGTGGGCAGCCGGTGGATGTACTCGGTGATGGTGGCCTGCTCGCTGTACGGCACGCCGTTCTTCCGCAGGTAGCCCTCGCGAAAGCCGGTGGTCACCACGCGGAGATCGCCACCCCGGTTGATCTGCGACTGCTGCCGCGGCGGCGGTCCACCGCGCAACCCTTGACCTCCGCCACCGGGAAGGTCCCGCGACAGCAGCCCACCGCCGGTGACGCGGGTATCCGGCCGTCCATCGCCCACCGGGCCGGCGCCGACGCCGGGGCCCTCCCACACAGCCGCCGAGAAGCCCTGCAGGGTGCGCTCGTCCGGGGGACGCTTCGTGGAATCGAAGTTGAGGAACCGGGTCTGCGTGCCCGCGTCGAACTCGAGCTTCAGCGTCTGATCGTCTTGCCACGAGATGCGGATCCGGCCGGGCTGACGCATGAGGCCGCCAACGCCAAAGGCCTTGCACGCGTTGCCCGCGGCCGCATCCGCTTCGGGATTCCAGTTCAGCGCCGCCTTACGTCCTTCCGCGTTCACCGGGATGCTGGCCACGTCGCCCTTGGGGGGCGTCACCATCCGCCACCGCCAGTCCTCGGTGACGACGGCCACCCAGGTGCCGGTGATGTCCACCGGCGCCAGTTGACGGCCTGTGCGCGGCGTCACGGCGGCGCCCGCCCCGCGGCCCTGCCCGGCGAGGTCCGAGCCGACGGCCGCTATTACGGCCCACACGAGCAGCGCGGCGCAAATGCGGGATGTCATCCTGACCACCTCGAGATGGGTCAGGAGATTATCATGCGGCGGGGCGGTTGGCGGGCGGCAGCAGGTGCTGCGCGAGGATCTGCTTGAGGCGGCCGGCATCCACCGATTCGACGTCCAGAAGTTCTATCGCGAGCGCCCGCACGGCGGCGCGTTCGCGTTCGACAATGCCGCGCGCGGTCTCGCAGCCACGCATCACCGCTCCCCGGATCTCGTCGTCCACACGGCGGGCGGTTTCCTCGCTGAAGCCGCTGGCACGGCCGTCGCCATCGGCAGAGCCCGACGGCCGGCGGAAATGGATCGGGCCGAGCGACGACATGCCCAGCTCACAGACCATCTTGGCGGCCAGCTCGGTGGCGCGCTCGATGTCGTTCGACGCCCCGCTCGTCATCTGACCGAGGCACGCCTCTTCCGCCATGCGCCCCGCCATGAGGATGGCGATCTGCGCCTCGATGAACGGCTTCGAGTGGTTGTGCCGATCCGCTTCCGGCAGCTGCATGGTGACGCCGAGGGCGCGACCGCGCGGAATGATCGTCACCTTGTGGAGCGGGTCGGCGTCGGGGAGCAGCGCCGCCACCACCGCGTGGCCCGCCTCGTGGTAGGCGCAGGTGACGCGCTCGTGGTCGCTCATCACCACCGACTTGCGCTCCACGCCCATCAGGACCTTGTCGCGCGCGGCGTCGAGATCCGCGTCCCCGACGGTGGCACGGCCGCCGCGGGCGGCGATGAGCGCCGCCTCGTTCACCAGATTGGCCAGGTCGGCGCCGGAAAAGCCGGGCGTCCCGCGCGCGATGGCGCGGAGATCGACCGCCGGTTCGAGCGCGACCGTGCGCGTGTGGACTCCGAGGATCTGCTCGCGCCCCTTCAGATCGGGATTGCCGACGGTGACCTGCCGATCGAAGCGCCCCGGCCGGAGCAGCGCCGAATCCAGGATGTCGGCGCGGTTGGTCGCCGCCACGACAACGATCGAGTCGGAACGCGCGAACCCGTCCATCTCGACGAGCAGCTGGTTGAGCGTCTGCTCACGCTCCTCGTGCCCGAGCGAGTGGCCGCCCCGGTTGCGCCCCACGGCGTCGAGCTCGTCGATGAAGATGATGCAGGACGGATGACGGCGCGCCTCGCGGAAGAGCTTGCGCACCCGTGCCGCGCCCACCCCGGCGTACATCTCCACGAAATCCGACCCGCTCGCCGAGATGAAGGGCACGCCGGCCTCGCCGGCCATCGATCGCGCCAGCAGCGTCTTGCCGGTGCCGGGAGGCCCCACGAGCAGGATGCCGCGCGGGATCCGCCCGCCGATCGAGGCGAAGCGGGCAGGCGTCTTGAGGAAGTCGACGATCTCGCGCACTTCGTCCTTGGCTTCGTCCACGCCCGCCACGTCGCTGAAGGTCACCGCGACCTCTTCCGGGTCGATGGCTCCCAGCCGTTCGAACGTCGGCACGCGTCCCGAGAAGTGCTGCCGGAAAAACACCAGGCCGACCAGCAGGCCGCCCAGCAGCGTCAGCGCCAATGCGCCGTACCCACGGGCGTCGAGCGCCGTGGCGCGGCGGACATCGAAGCGCACGCCACGGTCGATGAGACCGGGAACGAACGCGGCGTTGCCCGCGATGTAGCCTTGCGGCGCCACCACCTCGAACGTCGCGCCGTCGCGGCGCTCGAACGTGAACGCGTCGCCGTCAACGGTCAACGCGGCCACGCGATCGGCCTTGACATCGCTCAGGAAGACCGAGAACGGGACGTTCGCCGTGCGGTCCCGCAGTGCGAACGCCACCATGGCCACCAAAACCACGGCGGCCGCTCCGGCCGCAATCCAGACAAGACGGGTGCGAGGCAGCTTGCGAGCGGACACAGTACTCCCTTTAACGCGACGAGAGGCCCCACCGGAACACGGGCGAAGCGATCCGGGAGCGGCGAGTTGTAGAGGGACGCAACGGCCCGAGCGGCTCGAATACCGTCGCGTTCAAAGATCTTATCGGATTGGCGCGTTACCGCAAACAGATGATTGGGATGGCTTTGCGGGCCCCGGGCTTCCCCGGGGGCATGCGCCGTGCGCGCGGCCGAGCTTCGCCGCCGCGGGTTAGCTCTGGCGGCTGCGGGCGGGATGGCCCCCGCGTTCGAGATTGGTTTTGAGCGCCGCGGTTCCGGCCTCGATCAGCGCGCGGAGATTACTTGCGGCCTCGCCTGGAAGAAAGTCGGTCGTCCACACGAACCGGCAGCGATCCGGAGCCTCTTCGATGATCTGCATCGACGCGTGATGGTAGGTGAGACTGGGGCTGTCGAGCGCGCTGTACGCCACGCGCCGGTGCGCGTCGCTGACGTCGATGACCCGCTCGTGGACGACGAGGCCGTTTCCGAAGCGCGCCGTCCGCGTATCGCCGTGCATCTCCGAGCCGGCGAGCACCGGCGCAAAAAGCGCTTGGGCATCGCCGACGCGCCTGATTGCCGCCCACGCCGTGTCGGCGCTGACGTCAACGGCTGACTCGATGTGAATGGAAGCCATACGCTCGCTCCGCCCGTCGCGGCGCGCGCGACGGCTGCTAGTCCCGGCGACCCTCTCGGGACGACCGCGTCTCCAACCCGCGCAGCTCGGGTGTCCGATGCACCTCCGCATGCGTAGCGATTGGCATTTCCTCGCCCGTGGGCCCGACGATGTCGGCCGCGTGCGTGTCGCCCTGGAACTCGTCCGCAGGATCGTCGGCGTCGTCGTAGGGATGAGGAGGATTCATAGGTCTTCCAGCATTCAATCGCCATGCCCGATCGGGCTCTTCGGGAGTAGGATGCGGCCGATGACTCGCATCTGGCTGGTGAGTGCCTGCGCCCTCCTGCTGTGCATCGCCGGCACCGCCGCAGCGGAAGTGGTGCGGATCGACGTGCGGCGCCGCGACGACTTCGGGACACACGAACGCATCATCGGGCGCGTGTACTTCGCCATCGATCCATCGGCGCGCGCCAACCGGGCCATCGCCGATGTGACGCTGGCGCCACGCAACGCCGCCGGGCGCGTGGAGTTCTCAGCGGACCTCCTGTTCTTCCTGCCGAAACGCGAAGAGGGCGCACGCGGCACCGTGTTCCTCGAGGTCGTCAACCGCGGGCGCGACCAGTCGCTCGCGCTCATGAGCGGCGCCCACCAGCGCGACCTCTCGCCCGAACGCTGGGACATGGGCGACCGCTTCGTCCTCACCCAGGGCTTCGCGGTGGCGTTTCTCGGGTGGCAGTTCGACGTGCGCCCGGCGCAGGGGCTGACGTTCGATGCGCCGGAGGCGCCGGTGCGCGGCGTGGTGAGGGCGAGCTACGTGGAGGACGGCGGCGGCCCGCGCTACTCCGGCTTCGGCGTCCAGTATTGCGCGCGCGATGCCGCGCAGCCCAACGCGACGCTGACGTTCCGGACCACGATCGATGGCCCCGTGGAAACGCTGCCGCGCAGCGCCTGGCAGTTCGTGCAGAGCGGCTGCGCGGTGCAGCTGCCCGGTGGCTTCAATCCCGGCCTCTATGAGGTGGTGTACGAGGCCGAAGGATCTCCGGTCGCGGGGCTCGGGCTGGCGGCGCTTCGTGACTTTGCGTCGTACCTGAAATTCGGCGCCAACGGCGTCAGCGCGCTCCGGGAGCGGCCGGCGCTCGCGCGTCGCGTGCTCGGCTTCGGCTACTCGCAGAGCGGGCGGCTGCTGCGCGAGTTCGTGCGCGACGGCTTCAACCAGGACGAACACGGCCGGGCCGCGTTCGACGGGCTGATGATTGCGTCAGCCGGGGCCGGCGGCGGCAGCTTCAACCACCGGTTCGCGATGCCGGGGCAGGCCGGCAATTCGGTGCTGTCGATCCTGCGCCCGGTAGACCTGCCGCCGTTCACCGACGCGGGGCTGCTCGCCCGCGCGCGCGCAGACGGCGTAGTGCCGCGCATCTTCTATACGTTCTCGTCCACCGAATACTGGGCGCGTGCCGGATCGCTCACCCACACGACCGACGACGGCACGGCCGACCTGCCGCCGGATCCGTCGTCGCGGCTGTACTTTCTCGCCGGCACCCCGCACGCATCGGGACCGCTGCCACCGCTGCACGACACCGGCGGCCAGCGGTACCGCCACGATCTGAACTTCGCGGAGCAGCGCTGGGTGCTGCGCGCGCTGCTGCTCGATCTCGACGACTGGCTGCGCACAGGCACGGAGCCGCCCTCCTCGCGCTACCCGGCGATCGCGCGCGGCGAACTCGTCCCGCGCGGCAACGTCACCTTCCCTCGGGTACCGTCGATGGCGTTCCCCGAGTACCTGCCGCCGGTGTGGCGCATGGATTTCGGCAACGGCTACGCCGAGTCGCGTGTCATCGCGCGCGAACCGCCCGCGCTGGGCGCCCCTTACCCAGTGCTGCTGCCACAGGTGAACGCCGACGGCAACGACATCGGTGGCATCCCGCTCCCCGAAGTCGCGGTTCCGCTCGGCACGCACACCGGTTGGAACGTGACCGTACCGCCGCTGACCGGACTGCGCTATCTCGCCGGCCTGGTTGGGTCGTTCGTGCCGTTTGCGGCCACGCGTGAAGCGCGGCTGGCCTCGGGTGACGCGCGCCCGTCGATCGCCGAACGCTATGGCGACCGCCAGGCTTACCTGGCCGCGGTGGACCGGGCGGCCCAGGTGCTGGTGCAACAGCGGCTAATGCTCGGCGACGACGCCGGCCAGGCGCGGCAGCGAGCTGCGGCCACCTGGGACGCCGTCGTCGCACGCTGAGGTTGGCTGGCGGCTTGCACGAGGGATGGCCGCCGGCCCCGTCGTGGAAGTTTTTACAATCGGAGCGTTCACCCCCGGCGCTTGAAGAATTGAACGGCCCGCTCGTGCCGTTCAGCCTTTTCGCGCGTCTTGAACGTCCCCAGGTTGCGGCGACGGCCGGTTTTGGGGTCCGCCTTGCGGCTGTAAAGTCTGTAATCTCCGCTGGCGAGCTTCCGGATCATGGCATCCTCCACCGAGGGATGGTGCAGAACACCTGCCGGAGCACCGGGTTGTTGGGAAACGGGGTAGTTGGAGATGGGTGAGAAGGCCGAGGTTCGAGTCAACGCCGCAGCGAGCGGCACGCACCGCTCATCGACGGTGCACCGCGAGCTGGGGCGGGCCGGTCGGCCGGTCATGCCCGCCGCCAGCGACATCGTCACCAGCCTGATGGCCGACGCCTCCCGCCACCGCAGCGTGTCCGCGGTGTCGCGCGACCTCGGCCACGAGATCAAGAGCGTGCTCAATGTCGTCACCCTGAATCTCGCACTGCTGTCCCGCGCGGCTTCGACCGGCCAGCCGTCGCGCGCGGACCTGGAACTGGCTGCCCGCAGCGGCGACGTCATGCGGCGCGAGCTGAAGCGGCTCGACAACTACATCGACGGCGTCCTGCGCGCGCACGCTCGCGACGACGAAGGCTGGCAGCGGCTCGACCTGGGCGCCTGCTGCCAGCGCGTCGGCCTGCTGATTGCCGCCCGGGCGGCACGGCAGCGCGTGACCGTGCGGCTGAACATTCCCGACGACGAGGTGTTCATCAACGCCTGCCCCGCGCAGCTGCAGAACGCGCTGCTCAATCTGGCCATCAACGCGCTCGATGCCATGCCCAACGGCGGCACGCTCGACCTGCAGGTGTCAGCCGACGGACCGACCGCCCGCTTCCGGATCATCGACTCGGGTCCGGGCCTCTCCGACGAGGTGCGATCGGATCCATGGGAAGTGCGGCAGACCGTGGACGGCACCGGCGTCGGCCTGGCGGTCACCAAGGCGGCCATCGACGCCCACGACGGCCATATCGTCTACCATCGCGCGAGCAGCGGTCAGGGGGCGTGCTTCACGACGGAATTCACCCGGCTCACGGTTCGCTGATCGAACGGGGGGAGTCATGCCTCACGCACTTCTCGTCGACGACAACACCGACACGCTCGATGCCCTCACCGAGGTGTTGAAAGCCGAAGGCTTCACCGCGTCGGCGGCACCGAACCTCGACGAAGCCAAGGCCGCCCTGGCCCGGCAAACGCCCGACGTCGTGCTCCTCGACCTGAACCTGCCCGACGGCAGCGGCATGACGCTCCTCGACGGCATCGAGGGGCTGCGCGCGCCAGCGGTGGTGCTGATCACCGGCCACGCATCGGTCTCCACGGTCGTGGAAGCGTTGCGGCGGGGCGTCACCGACTACCTGACCAAGCCGGTGGACGTCGATCGGCTGCGTACGATTCTCGGCAACATCGCCCACACGCGGCAGCTCCCCGAGGAGATCAAGACGCTCCAGACCGAGCGCGATCAGTCCGGCAAGTTCGGGCTGCTGGTGGGCCGCTCGGCCAACATGCGGCGGACCTTCGAGCTGATCGGCCGCATCGCGCCATCGAGCGCCAGCGTGCTCATCAGCGGCGAGAGTGGAACGGGCAAGGACGTCGTCGCGCGCACGATTCACGCGCTCAGCCGCCGCCGGCACGGCCCCTTCGTGCCGGTGAACTGCGGCGCCATCTCGGCGGCGTTGCTCGAGAGCGAACTGTTCGGACACGAACGCGGCAGCTTCACCGGCGCCGATCGGCGCCACCGCGGCTACTTCGAACGCGCGCATCGCGGCACCCTGTTCCTCGACGAGGTCACGGAGATGCCGCTCGAACTGCAGGTGAAGCTGCTGCGCGTCATCGAGTCGGGCACCTTCTTCCGGGTCGGCGCCGAACAGCCCATCTCGGTGGACGTCCGCATCCTGGCCGCCAGCAACCGCGACGTCATGCGGTCGATCTCCGCCGGCCACATGCGCGAGGACTTGTACTACCGGCTGCGTGTGTTCGAAATGAACGTCTCGCCACTGCGCGACCGCCCCGACGACGTGGAGCCGCTGGTGCGGCACTTCCTCGACGAACTGGCGCAGAAGGAAGGCGTCCGCAAGGAGATCACGCCGGCCGCAATCGAAGCGCTCACGGGCTACTCCTGGCCGGGCAACGTCCGCGATCTGCGCAACGTCATCCAGTCGGCCTATATCCTCGCCGACGAGACCATCGACGTGGACAGCCTGCCGGAAGCGGTCACCCTGACGCGGGCGGCGCCGGCCCGCGCCGACGAACCGGCCGCGGGTGTGCTGCGCGTGGAGCTCGGGTCGTCGCTCGCGGACATCGAACGGCGCGCGATTCTGGCGACGCTCCGCTACTGTCAGGGGAACAAGAACCGCGCGGCGGAGGTCCTCGGGATCAGTCTCAAGACGCTCTACAACCGTTTGAGCGAGTACCGCACCACGGGGCACGTGCCGGCCGAACCGGTCGGCGCCTCGGTGGGCGCGCCGCCTCAGATCGACTCGCCGAGCGCCTGACGAACCGAGGCGAGCACCGCCTCCACGGCTTCCAGATTCACCGGCTTCAGCATGTGGTCGTTGAACCCGGCAGCCCGCGCCCGCGCGCGATGCGCATCGCTGCCGTGGCCGGTCACCGCCACGAGGCGGATGCCCGCCAGGCCCGGGATCGCACGGAGCTGCTGGGCGAGCTCGTAGCCGCTCATGCCCGGCAGGCTCAGATCGAGCAGACCGATATGCGGCTGGAAGGCGGACGCCGCCTCCAGCGCGGCCGTGCCGTCGAGCGCCACCTGCGTCTCATGCCCTTTGCCGGTCAGCAGCATCGAGAGCATTTCCGCGGTGTCTTCGTGATCGTCGACGATGAGGATTCGGAGCGCCTCGGGGCCCAAACCGGTCCTCGGGGAGGGTGCCGTAATCTTATCCGCGCTACGACACCCTTTCAACGGCGCCCGACGCTTACTGATTGAATCGAATCAGGGACAGCTTGGGGTCGGCGCCGAGCGATTCGGCCGGCGGCAGGCCCAGCTCCTTCTTGACGATGTTGGTGCCCTGCACCAGCGACACCATCTTGTAGAAGGCGTGCCGCCGGCTCATCCCCTCGCGTCCCATCCCGCAGTCCGACGACAGCACCAGCCGCTCGGGCGGAATCACTTTCAGCGCCTTCCGCACCAGCTCCGCGATCTCCGCCGGCGACTCCACCTGCAGCGTGTGGTGGTCGATGGCGCCAATCGCCACCTTCATGTCCGTGATCTCCCGGCCCACATCCTCCAGGTCCTGCGCCCCGGAGCTAATCATCTCGAAGGTGATCACGTCGGCGTCCACCTGGTTCAGCAGCTTCAGCGCCGGCTTGTAGGTCTGCACCGACCCGAACATCCGCTGCTGCGACGGGTTCCCCCAGCACGTGTGGCACCACACCTCGGTCTTCGCCCGCAGCCCCTTCACGGTGTTGTTGAACACCTTCAGCATGAACTCCGGGTTGATCACCGCGTCGACGATGCCGCGCGCCGCCAGCAGGTGAATCTGCGGCTCTTCCAGCTGAATCACCGGGCAGCCGGCGTCCGCCAGGTCGTGCAGCTCCTCGTTGAACGCCTCCGACATCGCCCAGATCCGTTCCGGGATGTCCTTGTAATGCCCGTCCTGCACCGCGAACGCCACCAGCTCCGGCGTCACCGTCCCGAACTTCACCGGCTTCGGCGTCAGCCGCTGCGCCGCCTTCCAGATCTCCGCATACTGCATCTCGCCGCGCCCGATCGGCCCGGTGATCTTCGGCATCACCCGCGCTTCCAGGTAGTCGTGCAGGATGTGCCCGCGCGGGAACTGCAGCCCGCCCGCGTTCATCTTCGCCAGCTTCGGGTGCTGCGTGTCGAACCCGCTCATGTGGTGCGGCGGGTAGCTCGTCCAGCTCTGCCCGCCGATGTCCGCGTCGAACCGGCAGTCGCCGTCGGTCACGATGTCGAGCCCGGCCACCTCCTG
>Ga0070670_100002204_pt1 | contig 16016 bp, 16 predicted proteins | sample KBSS63metaG_FD_64665 | JGI IMG/M metagenome (GOLD analysis project Ga0070670, IMG submission 64665) | Switchgrass rhizosphere microbial communities from Kellogg Biological Station, Michigan, USA - KBS S6-3 metaG | ecosystem: Host-associated > Plants > Roots > Rhizosphere > Soil ... | reverse complement strand
CTCGAAGCGTTCGAGTACGTGTGCGATTCGCCGTTCGTGACCGCCGGCCCGGAGCTCGCCGCCTACGCGCGTCCCAGCTTTCCGCCGGGCCGCGGGCTGCTCGACGCGATGGACGACCTGTCGCACCGCATCCACGCCGAGTTCAAGTACGAGCCGAAATCGACCAGCATCGATACGCCGCTGCTCGACACGCTGAAGTCGCGGCGCGGCGTCTGCCAGGACTTCTCGCACGTGATGATCGGCGCGCTGCGGTCGTTGCGTCTCTCCGCGCGCTACGTGTCGGGCTACCTGCGGAGCGGGGCCGACTACCAGGGTGCCGAGGCGTCACACGCGTGGGTCTCCGTGTACCTTCCGGGCAGCGGATGGATCGACGTGGATCCGACCAACGACATCCGTCCCGGGACCGGACACCTGACGTTGGGTTGGGGTCGCGACTACGGTGATGTGACGCCGGTCAAAGGCATCGCGCTCGGCGGCGGCCAGCAGCTGGTGGACGTCGAAGTACGCGTGGAACCGCTCGACGCGCGGCCGGCGAATTCTTAACAAACTATTTACGCAGCGATAACGTTCGACACACCGGGCGGCGGCGCCCTTGCTTCGAGGGCCGCCCATGGCCCCGATCCATCCCCGGTTGTCCTTCGTCGCGTACACCCATCGATCCCTGCACAGGACGTTTCGTACTCTCGTCATCACCGTCGTCCTCGGCACCGCGTGTCAGGCCGGCGCGCAAGCACCCGCCGTTCCTGCCGTAACGTTGGCACCGGCGCCGGCCATCAGCCTCACGGGCGGCGTCGATTCGAACAGCCCGGCGGTATGGGATCTAGTGGACGGTGTGGAAACGCTCCAGGTCGTCACCTCGATTGCCGGTCAACCCAGCCTGGCGAGCGGACGCCGCCTGGCGCGGTTGGGACCGGCGGAGCCGGTCGAATTCGTCACCCGTCCCGGTGATGGGGTCTGGATGGAGTCGGTCATCGCCGACGAGGGCGGTACCTGGTACGGCTACTACCACAACGAAGTGCCCGCCTCGCAGTGCGACCGCCCCACCCTCACGCTGCCGCGCATCGGCGCCGCGCGCTCGCGCGATCGCGGCGAGACCTGGGAGGACCTCGGCATCATTCTCGAGGCCCCGCCCGGCTGGTACGACTGCGCGACGCCGAACCAGTACTTCGTCGGCGGGGTCGGCGACGTGAGCGCGGTGCTCGATCGCGAGTCGAAGGACCTGTATCTCTACTTCAGCCAGTACTCGCGCTACCCGGCCGCGCAGGGCGTGGCGATTGCGCGCGTGGCCTGGGCGGATCGCGACGTGCCGGTGGGCAAGCTAACGGTGTTCAACGACGGCGCCTGGCTGCCGCCGACGCGCGTGACGAGCGAGGATGACGACGGCAACACGCAGACGAAGTGGATCTACGCGTTCGGCACGCCGCTCGTGCCGGTCACGCAGCCGTGGCACGACGAGAACCCGGCTGACGACGCCTTCTGGGGCGCCTCGGTCCACTGGAACGTGTCGCTGCAGCTCTACGTGATGCTGCTCAACCGGACCAGGGACGAGCAGTTCACGCAGGACGGGATCTACGTGTCGTTTGCCAGCCGTCTCGACGACCCCGCCGCCTGGACGACGCCGATGAAGATTCTCGATGGCGGCTCGTGGTATCCGCAGGTCATGGGGATCGAAACCGGCGAGGGGAGCGACAAGCGGGCCGGTGCGCGCGCGCGGCTCTTCCTGGGCGGGCGGTCCACGCAGTTCATCGAGTTCAACGCCAAGTAGTGCCTGCCGCGACGACGCGCGAGCGCGAAGGCGGGCTAGCTCTCCCGCTTGACGAGAGTGGCGGTGACGCTGCGCTTGCCGAACGGGGTGTCGATTGAGGTCTCGAAGGTGACGCGGCCAGCGGCGTCCATGGTGCGCACCTGGCGTGCGTGATAGGAGCGCCCTTTGTCGCTCGCGCGCGTCTCGGTGACGAGCGCCACCCCTTGCCAGCTGGTCTTCGTCTTGAGCGCCGTGCCGTCGGGAGCCGCGGTGAAGCCGTCCGAGCCGTCGAGCGGATAGCGCACCACGCGCCCGCCGGCGTCCGGGGCGATGATCACCGTGAGCTCCGTAGCGGTCTGCGTCATCTCGACGTGCTGCCCGCGCTCGATCCGGGGCTCGTCGGCGACCGGCCCGCGCGCCGCGCCCTCGCGTCCGCCGCCCGATCGCCCGCCGCCCGAGCGGCCGCCGTGCCCGAAGCCGCCGCCGCCACCACGGCCGTACCCGCCGCGGCGCCCCTCGGGCCGATCGTGGTTCTCTCCGGCCGTCGTGACGCTCTCGACCAGCCACGAGCCCGTGAAGTCCGGGTGCGGCTCGTCCGCGTGCAGAGGGACCCCGCACGTCACCGCCACGAGCACAAAGGCGACCGCTGTTCGCATATGCATGTTTGACGCTACGATCATCCTCTTGGACGACGCACAAATCTACGACACCATCGGCGAGGAGGGGTTCGAGCGCCTCGTCGGCCTGTTCTACCGCCAGGTTCCCACCGACGACATCCTGGGACCGATGTATCCCAAGGGCGAGCTCGCTGCCGCCGAGCAGCGGCTGCGCGACTTCCTGGTGGGCCGCTTCGGCGGACCGCAGCGCTACATCGAGCAGCGCGGCCACCCGCGCCTGCGCATGCGCCACGCGCCCTTCGCCATCGACCCCGAGGCGCGCGACCGGTGGATGGAGCTGATGGGACATGCCCTCGACGAGGCGCGGCTGCCGCCCGACGTCACCGAGTTCCTGCGCGAGTTCCTCGGCGCCGTCGCGACCATGATGATCAACCAGGCGGAGTAGGCAGAGTAGGCGGAGTGAGCAGAGTGGGATCACCTACCCGGCCAACCTACTCTGCCCACTCCGCTCACTCTGCCCACTCCGCCCACTCTGCCCACTCCGCCCACTCTGCCCACTCTGCCCACTCCGCCCACTCCGCCACCGTATCGAGCGGCCTCCCCATTCGGGCGGTGTGGACGATGCGCACACCGCCATAGCATGGCCGCATGATTCTCGAACTCTCGAACGACTTCGCTGACGCCGTGGCTGCTGCCGCGCCGTCGGTCGTGCAGGTCCACGGGCGGCGGCGGCCGGCCAGCGGGCTCGTCTACGCCGAGAACACGGTCGTCACCACCATGCGCGCGGTGGGACGCCAGGATGGAGTGCAGGTGCGGGCCCATACCGGGGACTCGCTCGAGGCGACGCTCGCCGGCTGGGATCCGGCCACGAGCCTTGCGGTGCTGAAGGTACCCGGCCTGACCGCCGCGCCGTTCGTCCCGTCGGCCGCCGCGGTGCGCGTCGGGCACCTCGCGCTGGCGGTGGCGCGGTCATGGAGCAACGCCGTCACCGCCAGCGCCGGCGTGGTGGCCGTCATCGGCGGTCCGCTGCCGACCGGGCGGCGCCGCGCCATCGACCAGGTCATTCGCACGACGGCGCCGATGCACGAGGGCTTCTCGGGCGGCGCGTTCCTCGACGCGGGCGGCACGCTGATCGGCATGACCACCGCCGCGGCCATTCGCGGCTTCGGTGTGGTGATTCCCGCCGGCATCGTCTGGAAGACTGCGGCCCACATCCTCGAGCACGGCGGCTCGGCGCGCGGCTACCTCGGCATCGTCGGCCAGCCGGTGCGGCTCGCCGGCCAGACCAGCGCCCTGCTCGTCACCAGTGTCGCCCCTGATGGGCCGGCGGCACAGGCGGGGTTACTCATCGGCGACGTCATTGTGGCGCTCGATGGGGCACCGGTAGCAGCGCCCGAGGATCTGCTCGACCTGCTCACCGGCTCGCGCATCGCCCAGACCGCCACGCTTCACCTGCTTCGCGGCGGTACGCCGACAGACGTCAGCGTCACGATCGGCGCACGTCCGTGAGCCTCTCGCCTCTAGCCTTTGGCCTCTAGCAAGAGCTTCGCTGCGAGCAGAAGTCGTACCTAGCGGCCAGAGGCTAAAGGCTAAAGGCCAGAGGCTGATGTAGGCTATGAGGCTTCGGAGGGCCCATGGCCAAGGTGTCAGTAACCGTCAACGGCAAGGTGCGCACGGCCGACGTCGAGCCGCGCACGTTGCTGGTCCATTTCCTGCGCGAATCCCTCAACCTCACCGGCACGCACGTCGGCTGCGACACGAGCCAGTGCGGCGCCTGCACCGTGCTCGTGGACGGACGCAGCGCCAAGTCCTGCACGATCTTCGCGGTGCAGGCCGACGGCTCGGCGGTGACCACGATTGAAGGTCTCGCCAAGGACGGCCAGCTGCATCCGCTGCAGGAAGGGTTCTGGGCCGAGCACGGCCTGCAGTGCGGCTACTGCACGCCCGGCATGATCATGTCGGCGGCCAACCTGCTCGCCGACACGCCCAAGCCGACCGAAACCCAGATTCGCGAGGGGATCTCGGGCAACTTCTGCCGCTGCACCGGCTACCAGCACATCGTCAACGCCATTCAGTCCGCCGCGGGCAAGAGGTAGACCATGGCGACATCTCCCGTTCTTCCCAAGCTCGTAGGCACACGCGTCAAGCGCCGCGAAGACCCGCGCCTCATCCAGGGCAAGGGCACCTACGTCGACGACGTGAAGATCGTCGGCATGCAGTACGTCGCCTTCAAGCGCAGCGACGTGGCGCACGGCCGCATCCTGTCGATCGACACCAAAGCCGCCGAGGCGATGGAGGGGGTGGAAGCGGTCTTCACCGGCAAGCAGATTGCCGAATTCGTGAAGCCGATGCCGATCGGAACGCCGTTCCCGTCGCCCGAGCATCGCGTCGTCGCCACCGACGTCGTCCGCTTCGGTGGCGAGGCCGTCGCGGTGGTGGTCGCAAAGGATCGCTACGTCGCGCGCGACGCCGTGGACGCCATCACCGTGCAGTACGACGTGCTGCCGGCGGTCGTCGACCCCGAGGCCGCGCTCGAGGGCAAGCCCGGCACCATCCACGAGCAGTTCAAGAACAATGTGGCCATCGGCCCCATCCCCGGTGGCACCGGCGTGGCGCCCGACGGCTCGAAAGTGGACGACAGCGCCATCGACGCGGCGTTCAAGAGCGCCGAGATCGTCATCTCGCAACGGATGATGAACCAGCGCCTGGCCCCGAGCGCGATGGAGCCGCGCGGCGTCGTGGCCCACTACGAGGCCGGCAAGGGCACGATGACCATCTGGTCGTCCACCCAGAACCCGCACATCCTGCGCACCTTCATCGCCATGATGAACGGCATGGGCGAGAACGAGGTGCGCGCGATCGCCCCGGAAGTCGGCGGCGGGTTCGGCGCCAAGATCAACATCTACGCCGAGGAGTACGTCGTCGCCGGACTGTCGAAGAAGCTCGAGATGCCGCTCAAGTGGATCGAGGACCGCTCCGAGGCGTTCGTCGCCACGATTCACGGGCGCGACATCCTCGGCTACGTCGATCTCGCAGCCCGGCGTGATGGGACCGTGCTCGGGCTGAAGCTGCGGCTCATAGCCGACATCGGCGCCTACAACATGCTGCTCACGGCGGCCATCCCGACGCTGACGATGCTGATGGCCAATGCGACCTACGCGTTTCCGGCCATCCGCGTCACGCTCACCGAGGTGTTCACCAACAAGACGCCCACCGACGCCTATCGCGGCGCCGGGCGTCCCGAGGCCACCTACTTCGTCGAGCGCGCCATGGACATGCTGGCGCGTGAGCTGAACATGGACCCGGCCGAAGTGCGGCGGAAGAACTTCATCCCGAAGGATCAGTTCCCGTTCCAGACGCACATGGGCGCGGTGTACGACTCGGGCGACTACGAGAAGGCGCTCGACAAGGCGCTCGAGATCGCCAACTGGGCCCAGCTCAAGAAGGATCGCGACAAGGCGAGGGCCGAGGGCCGTCTCGTCGGCATCGGCCTCTCGATGTATGTCGAAGTGTGCGGCATCGGCCCGTCGGCGTCGCTGCCGACCGGCGGCTGGGAGCACGCGCAGGTGACGATCGAACGCGACGGCCGCATCACCGCGATGACCGGCGCCTCGCCGCACGGGCAGGGCAACGAGACCACCTTCGCGCAGATGCTCGCCGATCAGTTCAGCGTGCCGTTCGAGCACGTCACCATCCTGCACGGCGACACCGGCGTGGTGAAGCAGGGCATCGGCACTTTCGGCAGCCGCTCGCAGGCGGTGGGCGGCGCCGCGCTCCATATGGCGGGCGGCAAGGTCAAGACCAAGATGGCCAAGTTCGCCGCGGCGCTCCTCGAGGCGCACGAAGACGATCTCGTGTTCGAGGACGGCCGCATCTCGGTGAAGGGCGCGCCGGCAAAGGGCAAGACGTTCGCCGAGGTGGCATCGTACGCCTACATTCCGGTGCCGCTGCCGCCGGGGCTCGAGCCCGGCCTCAGCGACGAGGCGTTCTTCGAGCCGAGCAACAACACCTATCCGTTCGGCTGCCACATCGCGCTGCTCGAGATCGACCGCGACACCGGCGAGCCGACGCTGCTGCGTCTGGTGGCCGTGGACGATGCCGGCAACCTGATCAACCCGCTCATCGTCGAAGGGCAGATTCACGGCGGCCTGGCCCAGGGCATCGGGCAGGCGATGATCGAAGAGGTCGTCTACGGCGAGGACGGTCAGCTCCTCACCGGTTCGTTCATGGACTACGCGATGCCGCGGGCGATCGACTTCCCGCGCTTCGAGCTCGGCAACACCGTCACGCCGACGCCGGTCAACCCGCTGGGCGCCAAGGGGTGCGGCGAGGCCGGCACACTCGGCTCCACGCCCGCCATCGTGTCGGCGGCGGTGGACGCCTTGAGCGGGTTCGGCGTGAAGCACATCGACATGATGCTGCGGCCCGAAAAGCTGTGGCGCGTCATCCAGGGAGGCCGGGCGTGATCCCCACCAGCTTCGACTACGCACGCGCGACGTCGCTCGACGATGCGATCGCCAAACTGGGCGCCTCGGACGGCGGCGCCAAGCTGCTTGCCGGCGGGCACAGCCTGATCCCGCTGATGAAGCTGCGGCTCAGCGAGCCGACGACCCTGATCGACATCGCGCGGATTCCGAGCCTCTCCGGGATCAAGGAGAAGGACGGCAAGATCGAGATCGGCGCCGCCACCACCCATCACGCCGTGGCGGCCTCGACGCTGCTTCGCGACAAGTGCCCGGCGCTGGCGGAAACCGCCGAGACGATCGGCGACCCGCAGGTCCGCAATCGCGGCACCATGGGCGGCAGCCTGGCGCACTCCGACCCGGCGGCCGACTATCCCGCCGTTCTGCTGGCGCTCGACGCCGAGATCCACATCAAGGGGAAGGGTGGTTGGCGCGCGGTGAAGGCCGCCGACTTCTTCCAGGGGCTCTTCACGGTAGACCTGCAGCCGGACGAGATCATCGCCGGCGTACACGTGAAGCCGCAGAAGGCCGCCGCCTACGCCAAGCTCCATCAGCGCGCGTCGCACTTCGCCATCGTGGGCGTTGCCGCCGCGCTCGACGTATCGGGCGGGACGATCGGCGCGGCGCGCGTCGCCCTCACCGGGGCCAGCACTCATGCGATCCGGCTGGCCAACGTCGAGGCCGCGCTGGCTGGCAAGGGGCTCTCGGACGCGACCATCGAGGCGGCCGCCGCCGTGGCCGGCGACGGGCTCGACGACCTGAACACCGACATTCACGCCAGCGCCGACTACCGGCGCCAGATGATCAAGGTGTTCACCAAGCGGGCGCTCGACGCGGCACGTGCCCGGGCCTAGGCACATCCCACCCGTGGTCGGACGCGCCACGCCCGGTGGCCGTCCGATCAGGGTGACCATCCTCGACGACTACTTCGACACGCTGCACACGCTGCCCTGCTTCGCCCGGCTGGCGCCCTTCGACGTCACCATCTGGAACGATCACGTGCAGGACGTGAACGCGCTGGCCGAACGGCTCGCAGACACCGAAGTGCTGGTCCTGATTCGCGAGCGGACGAAGATCCAGGCGGCGCTCCTGGAACGGCTGCCGAACCTCCGCCTGATCAGCCAGCGCAGCGTCTATCCGCACATCGACGTGGAGGCCTGTACCCGGCACGGCGTGATCGTCTCCTCCAACCTGCACGCGGACACCTCCTATGCCACGGCGGAACTGACCTGGGCACTGGTGCTCGCGGCGATGCGTCAACTGCCCGCACAGGTATCGGCGTTGACCCGTGGCACGTGGCAGACCGGCGTGGGCTGGACCCTGCGCGGCAAGAGGCTCGGCGTCTACGGCTACGGCCGCATTGGAAAAGTGGTGGCCGGCTACGGCCGCGCCTTCGGTATGCCGGTGTGGGTGTGGGCCCGTGAGGCGGCGCGTGCGCGCGCGATCGAGGACGGCCACGCCGTGGCGCCAGACACGGACGCGCTCTTCGCGGACAGCGACGTCGTGTCGCTGCACGTGCGGCTCCTGGACGCGACGCGCGGGATCGTGACCGCGGCCGACCTCGCCCGCATGAAGCCGACGGCGCTGCTGGTCAACACGAGCCGGGCCGGGCTCATCGTGCCGGGCGCGCTGGTCGAGGCCCTCCGGGCGGGCCGGCCAGGCATGGCGGCAGTGGACGTCTTCGAACAGGAACCGCTGACCGATCCCGGCCACCCGCTGCTGGGGCTGCCGAACGCCGTCTGCACGCCGCACATCGGCTACGTGACGCGCGACGAATACGACCTGCAGTTCGCCGACATCTTCGATCAGATACTCGCCTACGCCGCCGGCACGCCCACGAACGTGGTGAACCCTGACGGCTCAAGGCTCAAGGCTAAGCCTTAAGCCTTCGCGTGTCTTTTACACTTTCCCCTGCAGGCACGCGAAGAACTTGTCGAGCATCATCTTCGACACGCCGCCGATCAGGCGCTGGCCCACGCGTGCGATCGGGCCGCCGGTCAGCACCGTGCCGCTCACGTCCACCACCGTCTTGCCGCCGTCGGCACGCAGCGTGATCGCCGAGTTGCCCTTGGCAAACCCCGGCTTGCCCTGCCCTTCCACCGTGAGACGGTAGGACGTCGGCTGCACCTTGTCGGTGATCGCCACCGTGCCCTCGTAGCCGCCGGTAATCGCCGCGATGGCCACGGTGAGCTTCACTTTGTAGCGGTCTTCGCCGTCCGGCTCCATCCCCTGGCAACCGGGGATGCAGGAGGAGATCACCGCCGGATCCATCAGCAGATCCCAGACCCGCGCCGGCGGCGCATCGAAGGTGTACGTCCCGTTCAAATCCATCGTTCCATCCTAGCCCACTCGCGCGAGCAGCGCGGCGAGGTCGGCAATGTCGCGCAGCGATCGCGCCGGCAGAAAGTCGTCGACGTGCGGGAGCGCAGCGACAAGGCCGCGCGTCAGCGGCTGATAGTCCTGGGTGCCGATGAGCGGATTGAGCCAGATCAGACGATGGCAGCTGCGCTGCAGCCGTGCCACCGCCGTCGCCAGCAGCTCCGGCTCGCCGCGGTCCCACCCGTCGGACACGAGCAGCGCCACCGGTCCGCGCGTCAACACGCGGCGCCCCCATCGGCGGTGGAACTCCTGCAGCGCCGCGCCGATGCGCGTACCGCCCGACCAGTCCGGCACCGCGTGCGCTACGGCGTCCACGGCGTCATCGATGCGCGGCGCGCGGAGCTGCCGCGTGATGCGCGTCAAACGGGTCGAGAAGAGGAACGCCTCGACGCGCCGGTGCCGCCGCGACAGCGCGTAGGCGAAGTGCACCAGGAGCCGTGCGTACACCTCCATCGACCCGCTGACGTCGCACAGCAGCACGATCGGCCGTGGCCGCAACCGGCGGGCGCGCCGCGGCAGGCGCACCATGTCGCCCCCGGTCCGGACGCTGCGCGCCAGCGCCCGCCGCAGGTCCAGGCGCGACCCGCGCCCCGGCACCCACCGTCGCGTGCGGCGCACCCCCGGCTGCCACTCGAGCCGTTCGATGGCGTCGCGCGCCGCCGCCAGCTCGCTCGCGGAGAACTCGGCGAAATCCTTCGTCGCCAGCGCGTCGGTGTCGCTCCACGCCGGGACGTCTAACGATTCCTCGTCGTCAGCGGCCGGCGTGACATCGGTCTGGGTTTCGAGCAGGCCCATGGGATCGGCCCTGGCGGGACGTGGCTCTCCGCTCGTTACCTCGCCGCCGCCGGCCGGGGCGGCGGCGCCGGCGGCCGGGTTCGATGGCCCCCAGAACGCCTCGAACGCGCGGTCGAACGCGTCGAGGTCCTCGTGACGATGAACGAGCAGCGCGCGGCAGAGGTGGAAGACGTCGTCGCGCCGGGCAATGTCGACGCAGGAGAGCGCCTCCACGACGTCGAGCATGCGCCCGGTGTGGACGTCGAGGCCGAGGCGGCGCAGCGTGCGCCCGAACCCGAGCAGCCGCGCCAGCAGCGCGTCCCCGGGCCTGGCGTTCACGCGCCCCCGGTGGCGCGCGACGCCGCGCGCGCCAACAGCTCGCTCACGCGGACGCCACGTATCGCGTCCACATCCTCGCGCGCCTTGAGCACGACGCCAAGCGTTTCGCCCATACCCTGCTCGTCGACGCGCTCGTGTCCAAGCGCCACGAGCGCCGACACCCAGTCGATGGTCTCGGACACTCCCGGCACCTTGTAGAGATCCTGAGCGCGCAGCTCCTGCGAGAGCGCTGTCACCTGCGCCGCGAGCTGGGCCGACGCCTCGGGGACGCGGACGCGCACAATCGCCAGCTCCTTCTCGAAGCTCGGATACTCGAGCCACTGATAGAGGCAGCGGCGCTTGAGCGCGTCGTGCACCTCCCGGGTGCGGTTCGACGTGAGGATCACGAGCGGCCGCTCGAGGGCGCGCACGGTCCCGATCTCGGGGATGGTGACCTGGAATTCGGCGAGCAGTTCGAGCAGGTAGCCCTCGAATTCTTCGTCGGCGCGATCGATCTCGTCGATGAGCAGCACCGCCGGGCGGGCACGCGCCGGGTCGATCGCCTGCAGCAGCGGACGCTTGAGCAGGAACCGCTCGCTATACAGCGCTTCGTGCGCCGCGGCGCGATCGATCGCCCCGCCTGCCTCGAGCAGGCGCAGTTCGAGCAGCTGCCGCGGGTAGTCCCACTCGTAGACGGCGTGTGAAATGTCGAGCCCCTCGTAGCACTGCAGCCGGATCAGATCGGTGCCGAGCGCCGCCGCGGTCGCAGCCGCCAGCGCGGTCTTGCCGACGCCGGCTTCACCTTCGAGGAACAGCGGACGCCCGAGCTTCAGTGCGATGAAGAGCGACACCGCCAGGCCGCGGTCGCAGACATAGCGCTGCTCGGCGAGGCGCTGCTGGAGTTCGGGAATGGAGGCAGGCACCGTTCGGAACTAACGCGGAAGGCCGGAGTATAGCATTGAGAGAAGGCGGCCCTTTCCCCGATGCGTGTCCTCCTGGTTGGCCCGGCCCGCGCGCGCGACGCGCTGCGGGCGCAGCTCCTCGATTCCTCGATCGACGTCGCCGGCGAGTTCGCGTCCACAGACGAGGCCCGTCAGTCCGGCGTCGCCGCCGACGCGCTGCTGATGGCGTTCGACGCCAGCTCGCCGGCTCGCCGGCGCGAAGCGGCGGATGTCGTGATGGAAGCGCTGACGCCGCGGGAAGTGCAGGTGCTCGAGCTCCTGGCCGAAGGGCTGGCCAACAAGGCGATCGCCGACCGGCTGGGCATCAGCGACCAGACGGCGAAGTTTCACGTCGCGGCGATCCTCGGCAAGCTCGGCGTCGCCAACCGCACCGAAGCCGTGCGCGCAGCCGCGCGACGCGGCCTAATCGCGATGTAGGGCACGCCCTGCGCGGGCCAGTAGACAGGCCTGAAGGCCTGCAACTTAGGTACGTGGCGACGCCGGCGCTTCCGCCGGCTCGATGGTGAGGCGGATGCGCCGTCCCCGCCGCAGCGCGATGAGCGGCAGGCTGACACCGATACGCTCTTCGGTCAGGAACCGGTGCAGATCGTCCACGCCACCCACCGGCTGATCGCCGAGCGACACGATCACGTCGCCTTCGGCCACGCCGGCACGGCTGGCCGGACTCCCCCGTTCCACCGACAGCACCAGCACACCCGACGTGACGGCCAGGCCGTTGACCCGGGCCTGTTCCCGCGGCACCGGCGTGTTCTGGCCGCCGACGCCGACGTAGCTGCGCCGGATGCGCCCGTCGCTCAGCAGCCGCGTCGCCACGAACCGCGCGGTGTTGCTGGCGACGGCAAAGCACAAGCCCTGGGCGGGAAGAATCGTGGCCGTGTTGATGCCCACCACCTCGCCGCGCGACGTGACGAGCGCGCCGCCGGAGTTGCCCGGGTTGAGCGCGGCGTCGGTCTGGATGACGTCGTCGATCAGCCGCCCCGAGCGCGCGCGCAGCGAGCGGCCAAGGCCGCTGACGATGCCGGCCGTGGCCGAGTGATGGAAGCCGTAGGGGTTGCCGATGGCAATCGCGATCTGTCCGACGCGCAGCCGGCGCGAGTCGCCCAGGCTGGCGCACGGGAGCGACGTGCCGTCCACCCGCAGCACCGCGAGATCGGTGTGGGGATCGTCGCCCACGACGTCGGCTCGCAGCTCGTGGCCATCGGACAACGTCACGGCCAGCTGCCCCGCACCGTGCACGACGTGACTGTTGGTGAGCACGAAGCCGTCGGGCGCGAAGACGACGCCGGAGCCGCCGCCCCGTTCGCGCTCCACGCGCACGACCGCTGGCCCCACCAGGTCCACCGCGCAGACCACCGCGCTCGAATACGCATCGAGCAGGTCACGATCCTCTGGTGCGGGATTCGGACTCATGCACCCAGACTAGAACGGTGCACGACGCCTGGCACCGCCCAACTGGGCAGGTAGACAGTTGGATGTAGAGGGCGGTCTTCAGACCGCGCCCTGCGCTAGAAGAGTCTCGGCGAGGGCCGCACGCCCTCGACGCCTTCGATCTCCAGCATCCGGCGCTTGGTAGCCACGCCGCCGGGCGCCGAAAAACCGCCCATGCCGCCGTCGGCTGCGAGCACGCGGTGGCACGGCACGACGATGGGCCAGGGGTTCTGCCCGAGCGCCTGCCCGACCGCGCGGGCGGTGCCCGGGCGGCCGAGCCGCAGCGCGATGTCGCCGTAGGTGAGCGTCGCGCCTGGTCCGATCGTCCGCGCCAGCTCGTAGACGCGGCGGTTGAACACCGGCAGACCGTCGAAGTCGAGCACGATCTCGCGCAGATCGCGCTTGTCGCCTCGCAGCAGCGCGACCATCCCGTCGATGGCCTGCTGGACGTCGGCTGGCGGCCCCGCGGGCGTCGCACCGGGGAAGCGGCGCGCCACGCCGGTCCGTGTGCGGGCCCGATTCGCGTCGGGCAAATGCACGCCCCTCAGCCCATGTTCGCCCCACACCACACCGCAGGTCCCGATCGCCGTTTCGAACAGTGTGTAGTGCATTTCACTGAGGCGGGTCTCAAGACCCGCAACTACGACCCAGCCCCTCAGCCCCTCGGCCGCCCAGTGCCCTCGTAGTACTGGCGGTACATTCCACGTCGAAAGATCCAGCCGCCGAGCGGGCCGAGCCACTTCACGACATGGTACATGTAGCCGAGATCGATGAGCTCGATCAGGTTGCCATCGAAGTCGCGCACGAAGAAGAACGAGTGGCCCCGCGGCGACTGTTCGGGTTCGGACAGCACCTCCACCCCTTTGCCCTTCAGGTAGGCGTGCCACTTCCGCGTGTTGCGAACATCGAAGCAGAGGTGCGTGAGGCCGACGCGGTTCCACGGGATGCGCTCGGCCGCGAGCTGCGGCTGGAACTCGAAGATCTCCAGCACGCCGCCGCCGGGCACGCGAATCCAGCCGATCTTGCAGCCCGGCGCCGGGGCGTCGATGCCGAAGAAGCTCCGCACCCGATCGGACGGCGTGTCGGCGACGCCCACCAGCGGGCAGCCGAACACGTCCCAGTAGAATCGCACGGCCCGGTTGAAGCTCGACACGGTGATGCCCGCATGGCTGAGCGATCGCGCTTTCACGTCAGTGTCCTTCCGTCGAGGCTGCAGGCCTTCAGCCCTGCCTTCAATGTTTGAGATCGGTGCTTCTGATGTGGTCCGCCACCCGCAGCGCCTGCGCGATGATGGTCAGCGCCGGATTCACCGCCGCCGACGACGGGAAGAACGAGGCATCTACCACGAACAGGTTCTCGACATCGTGCGCGCGGCAGAACGGGTCGAGCACCGACGCCTTCGGATCGACGCCGAACACCAGCGTGCCGCACTGATGCGTCGTGTTCGTGCTGCCGTGGGAATGCGTCATCACCACCCAGAAGCCGAGGCGCTTGAGAATGCGCGTGGTCTGCTTGACCAGCTGCGCGTGCGCGCGGACGTTGTTCGGCCGGTAGTGGAGGCGGATGCGCCCGGCGGCGTCCACGGTCACGCGGTTCTCGAGCATCGGCAGATCTTCCGACATCGCCAGCCAGTCCACGCCGCGCGACACCCACGCCTCGTACGCCCACAGCGGCACCGCCGGCACCACGGTCTGCGCCATCACGCCGTGCGTGCGCCCCTGCGACTGGATCTGTCCCAGCGGATAGCCGAAGCGGCTCGTCAGGTAGAAGTCGTTGATCGCCACCGTCTTCTGGAAGACCGTGTCGTTCGTCCTGAACGGATGGAAGCCCTGCATCATGGTGGCCAGGTGCGCCATGTAGCGGCGGCCGACGAGGCCGGACGAATTGGCCAGCCCCTCCGGGTGCGCAGGACCGGCGGATCGCAGCAGCAGCGCCGCCGAATTGACGGCGCCGCACGCGACGACGACCAGGCCGGCCTCGACGCGGTGGCGCGTGCCCGCCCGTTCGATCTCGACCGCCTCGACGCGCGAGCCGTTCCGCGCGGTCACCAGACGGGCGGCATAGGCACCGGTCCAGAGGGTCACGGTGGGCTGCGTCAGCGCGGGCCGCACGCAGAGCACGTCGGCATCGCTCTTGGCGTGAACGCGGCAGGGAAACGAATTGCACGTGTTGCACAGCTGACAGCCGCCGGCTTCGCCGGGGCGGATCAGGCCCAGCGGCAACGACGACGGATGCAGCCCCATCGCCCGCAGTTCTTCCACGATCGCCGCGATGCGCGGCGCGTGCGGGATCGCCGGATACGGATAGGGCGCCCGCGCGCCCTCGGTAGGGTCGTCGCCGGTCTGGCCGTGCACGTGATAGAGCCGCTCGGCACGCTCGTAGTACGGCTCCAGCGTGTCGTACCCGACCGGCCATTCCGGCGAGACCCCGTCGGCGTGTCTCAGCACGCCGAAGTCCTGCCGCCGCAGCCGGTACAACACGCTGCCCCAGAACTTCGAGTTGCCGCCGACCCCGTAGTGGGTGTACGGCACGAACGGATGCCCGTTCGCGTCCAGCCACTGCTCGGTGGCGCGGTACCGCAGCTCTTTCCACACCGCGGCGGGATCCCAGTTGGCGTCTTCCTGCGGCACGAACTCGCCGCGCTCCACCACCAGGATGCGGGCCCCGGTGCCGGCGAGCGCGTGCAGCATGGTGCCGCCCCCGGCGCCGGTGCCGATGATGACGACGTCGTAGCGCTCGACGCTCATGACGTCGCGGCCGTCCGCGCCAGCGATTCGTATACCTCCGTCATCAGGCGGTGGTCGTCCGCGGCGCGCTCGAGACTCATCTCCGGCGGCCGGCCGCTGGCGATGGCCGCCGCGAAGTCACGGTACATGGCGCGATAGCCACGAATGTCGCGCAGACCTGGACACGCGAGGCGCGGCAGCCCCTTCCCGCGCGTCAGCACCAGGGCGCCGTTCGATTCGAAGGAGATCACCCCGCGGCGCCCGAAGAGCTTCGACAGGCGCAGCCCTCGGAAGAGTGACGGCACCTCTCGCGAGTAGAGCAAGGTGCCCACCGCGCCGCTGTCGTAGTCGAAGGCCACCAGCATGCTCTTGGCCCGCCGATCGGGGCCGTCGCCGGCCGGGGTGGGGCGGAACCCGCGGATGTGCGAAATCCCGGGACCGAGGCTCCCCGCCAGATGGAGCCAGTGGATGCCCTCTTCGAAGAACGCGTCGCCGCCGGCCATCGCTTCATCGTTGCGCCAGTCGTCGGCCGTCTTCAAGCGGTGCGCAATGGTCGTGAACGAGGCGAACACCAGATCGCCGATGGCCCCGCGCGCCAGCTGGCG
>Ga0070670_100002203_pt1 | contig 16017 bp, 11 predicted proteins | sample KBSS63metaG_FD_64665 | JGI IMG/M metagenome (GOLD analysis project Ga0070670, IMG submission 64665) | Switchgrass rhizosphere microbial communities from Kellogg Biological Station, Michigan, USA - KBS S6-3 metaG | ecosystem: Host-associated > Plants > Roots > Rhizosphere > Soil ... | reverse complement strand
CATGAGATTGTAAACCTCCCTTCGGCCTCCACGCTGTCAGTGGTGCGGGAAGAAACAGCGGGACGTCCACCGGCGGCAAAGAGTTTGGTAGCGCTGGCTGATCCGGTATTTATGAACGACGATGAGCGGGTGAAGAAAGTAGAGATAAGCAACTCCGGGACTCGCCCAAGAAGTGTCCGCCAGGCATCGGTCCGCGGTAAGAACGCATTAGATCGCCAGCTGGTTAAAGCGGTCGGAGATACGGGCGTTGCGACTCAAGATATGTATATTCCACGTCTCCCGGGCACACGTCAGGAAGCAGAGCAGATAGTGGCTATGGTTCCCGCGGCGGAGAGCCGGCTGGCACTGGATTTTGCTGCCAGCCGGGAAACAGCTACAAGCATGGAGCTGGGCCAGTACCGTTACGTGCATTTTTCCACCCACGGTCTTTTGAACAGTGTGCATCCAGAGTTGTCAGGTGTTGTGTTCTCTCTGGTGAACGAACGCGGCGAAGCCCAGGATGGGTTCTTGAGAGCGCACGAGATCTTTAACCTTAAGCTTCCGGCTGAGGTGGTGGTTCTGAGCGCGTGCCAGACAGGCCTTGGCAAGGAAATCAGAGGAGAGGGCTTGGTAAGTTTAACCCGTGGGTTTATGCATGCCGGAGCACCTAGGGTGGTCGTAAGTCTGTGGGATGTGAGCGACTGGGGAACGACGGAGTTGATGGTCCGTTTTTATCACGGGATGTTGAAGGAAGACATGCGGCCGGCCGCGGCGTTGCGCGCCGCGCAAATATCGCTCATGAACGACAAGCGATGGGCACCGCCATACTATTGGGCGTCATTCACATTGCAAGGTGAGTGGCGATAGGTCGTACGGCCGGTGCTTTGTGTGGATGGTGCCGAAGGGGGGACTCGAACCCCCACGAGTTGCCTCACACGCCCCTCAAACGTGCGCGTCTGCCAGTTCCGCCACTTCGGCTTGAGTTGTCAAAACCAGTCTTAAATGCAAACTAACAATTTGCTCTACCGCCTTGCGGCTTACTTCGGTGAAGTTGCCGGGGATGCAGTCGTCGCTGCTTGCGAAGCAGCAGGCGATGCCGCCGGAGCCGTACTCGCCGCTGGCGCCGCACTCGCCGCCGGGGAAGCTACTGGCGCAGGTGTCGGTGTCGCTTCGGGCGCAGTCGATTGCAAAACCGAATGCGAACCGGTAACCCCAGGAAGTGAAAGCATCAGCGCGAAAAGCATGAAGCCGGCCGCGGCTCCAATCGTGATCTTCGACAAGATGCTCGCCGTTCCTCGCGGACCAAACGCCGTGCTGGAAACACTACTCGAAAACAGATCGCCGGCGCCGGACTTGCCAGGCTGTAACAACACTACGACCACCAGGATTACGCACGAGAGAATAAATAACCCATATAAAGTGTAAGTCAGCAATTAAGTCTCCTAACTAGTAAATCGTAAATGGTAAATCGTAAATAGAAGACCCAGGAAGAAGCGCGCTTCTATTTACGATTCACGATTTACTGTCTTTCATAATTAACAATCTTCGCAAAACTTTCAGCTTCTAAACTCGCGCCGCCAACCAGCGCGCCATCGATGTCGGGCTGCGCCATCAAAGCGGCGACATTGTCAGGTTTGACCGAGCCTCCGTAGAGCACTCGCAATTCGTTCGCTGCTTGATCAGAGTACCTCTCCGCGAAAACGCGCCGGATAAACGCGTGCATTTCCTGCGCTTGCTCCGGCGACGCTGTACGTCCCGTACCTATGGCCCAGACAGGCTCGTAGGCAACGATGATACGGTCGAGGTCTGAGGCTGTCAACCCGGTGAGTCCGCCGCTAAGCTGTCCGCTCACAACGCGTTCTGCGGTTCCCTGCTCTCTTTGATCCAGGCTTTCACCCACGCACAAAATAACTTTCAGATCAGCCGCGATCGCAGCCTGACATTTCTTACTAACCAGCGCGTCGGTTTCAAAATCGAACTGCCGGCGTTCTGAGTGGCCGACGATGACGTACCTCGCGCCCGCGTCTCGCAACATCGTTGCCGTCACTTCTCCGGTGTGCGCACCTTCCTGCGCCTCCGCCCCACAGTTCTGGGCAGACACGCCGATGTTGGATCCTTCGAGGCGATCAGCGACAGTCTTGATTGCTGTAAAGACAGGCGCGATGACTACTTCGCAATGATTAGCGTTAGCGACGAGCGGCTTCAGCGCCAGCGCTGTCTCGACCGCCTGCGACAGCAGCTTGTACATCTTCCAGTTTCCGGCGATGACAGGTTTTCTCATGAGTTATTTGTACTGAGATCTTTGTACTTGGAACTTTGTACTTTGTGCTTCGAACTTTGTATTTGGTGCTACGACCCAGGCTCACTAACGCCTGACCGTTCGAAATACAAAGAACAAAGTACGAAGATCAAAAATCTAATCCGCTGCTTATTTATCACTCAACGCCGCTACGCCCGGCAATTCTTCCCCGGCAAGAAACTCAAGCGTCGCGCCGCCGCCCGTTGATACATGCGTTATGCGATCGGCGACGCCGGCTTGCGACACCGCTGCGACTGAATCGCCACCGCCGACGATTACCGTGGCCCCTCGGTCTGCGGCTTCGGCTACCGTGTGCGCGATTCCAATTGTCCCTTCGTCAAAAGGCGGCTCTTCAAACACACCCATAGGCCCATTCCAAATGATGGTGCGAGCATCGCGCAAAGCGGCGCTGAAATGCGCCACCGTTTCCACGCCAATATCCATGCCCGCATGGCCCGCATTAGTAAACTCAATCGGAATAGTCTTAGCGACGATCTTGTCGTCCTTGATTGGCTCGTAGCTGTCGACGACCTGGTGATCAGTCGGCAGCAACAGCTCGACACCTGTCGCCGCCGCGCGCTCTTTTATGTCGAGCGCGACCTGGAGCTTGTCGTTTTCAACCAGCGACTTTCCGACCGTAAAACCCTCGGCTTTGAAAAACGTATAGGCCATCGCGCCGCCAATTAGAATCTTGTCAACCTTACGATCGATGAGGGCATTGATTACGGAAATTTTGTCGGAGACTTTCGCGCCGCCGAGTATGGCGACGAAGGGATGCTCGGGATTCGTGATCACTCGCCCGAGGTAATCCAACTCTTTCTGCATCAACAAACCCGCCGCAGCGGAACTCACGAATTTGGTGATGCCTGCGGTTGAAGCATGCGCGCGATGGGCGGCGCCGAAAGCGTCGTTGACGTAAACGTCGCAGAGTTTGGCCAACTGCCGTGAAAACTCTTCGTCGTTCTTCTCCTCTTCTTTGTGGAAACGTAAATTCTCGAGCAGCAGAACGTCGCCATCTTCCATAAGCTCAATTCTATTTTCGACTTCCTCACCAACACACTCATCGACAAAATCAATTGAATACGGCGGTGCTGGATCGACCGCTCCACCTACTAACAGATCTGCAGCTCCGCTCCCGAGAACCTCTTGAAGTTTTTGAAATACTGGAAAGAGGCTGTACTTTTCGATGCGCTCGCCTTTGGGCCGCCCGAGGTGCGACGCCAGAATAACTTTCGCTCCTTGCGCGCGAGCGTAATTAATTGTGGGCAGTGCGGCTTCGATGCGCGTGTCGTCGTCAACCTTGCCGTCCTTGATCGGCACGTTGAAATCAACGCGAATGAAGACGCGTTTGCCTTTGAGGTCGAGGTCTTTGATGGAAAGCTTTTGCATAGTGAGCAGTGAGCAGTGAGCAGTGAGCAGTGAGCGGTAAAAGCAAAAGACAGCTTACTGCTCACGGCTCACTGCTCACACCTAGAGGCCCTTAGCGGCAATAAACTTGATGAGGTCGCGCACGCGGCAGGAGTAGCCCCACTCGTTGTCGTACCAGGAAAGCACCTTCACCAGTCGCCCGTTAATCACTTTCGTGTATTCCGCATCCACGATCGACGAGTTGGAATTGCGTTTGAAGTCGCTCGAGACAAGCGGCTCTTCGGAGAAGGCAAGGATGCCCGCGAGCTCTTCATTCGCCGCATTCTTCAACGCGCGATTAACGTCTTCCGTGCTCGTCTCTTTCTCAACGTCCATCACCACATCCACAAGCGAAACATTCGGCGTCGGGACGCGCACCGAGATGCCGTCAAACTTACCTTTCAACTCGGGCAGCACCAGCGCCACCGCCTTGGCAGCTCCGGTTGAAGTTGGAATCATCGAGAGTGCGGCTGCGCGCGCGCGACGCAGATCCTTATGCGGCAGATCCAACAGTTGCTGATCATTCGTGTACGAGTGGATGGTAGTCATCTGCGCTGAACGGATGCCGAAGTTCTCATGAATAACTTTGGCAACGGGCGCCAGGCAGTTCGTAGTGCAAGACGCATTCGAGATGATGTTGTGGTCGGCGGGAACGTACTTGTCCTCGTTGACGCCCAAAACGATCGTGATGTCTTCATTTTTCGCCGGCGCCGAAATGATCACTTTTTTGACGCTGCCGCGCAGATGTTTGCGCGCGTCTTCGGCCTTCGTAAAAATTCCGGTTGACTCGATAACTATCTCAGCTCCCACTGACTCCCAATCGATCGCAGCCGGGTCGCGCTGCGAAAACACGCGAAACTCGTCGCTTTCCACGCGAATCCCATTTTCGGTCGAGGTAATCTCATGATCGAGATTTCCCAGCACTGAGTCGTACTTCAGCAGGTGCGCAAGCGTCTTCGTGTCGGTGAGATCGTTAACGGCGACAAAATCGATATCGGGGTCACCGATAGAAGTGCGAAAGATATTGCGTCCTATGCGCCCAAAACCGTTGATACCAACTTTCACCGCCATTATGAGCAGCCCTCCTCGGGATTAATCAGCGCGTTTCTCTCCGCTTCAGCCGGCAAGGCACACACTTTGCTCTGCAATGACGGCTTGCAAGGAATTCGCAAACTTGCTGGAGTTAAAAGAAGCCCAAGATTATGCGGCGTTGCGATGACTGTCAAGCGACCATCTGCCGGCATCTTTTTGAAACTGACTCTTGGAAAATAGCGTAGTAACCAGTTGATCTCGTGAGACTTGTTTGTTAACAGTGGTGCGTTTTTAGTTTGGATAACTGTAAGGAGCGTTTGGTGTGATGCTTAATAGTCAGCCTCGTGTGCTGTTCAGAATGTTCTGCTTGTCCCTGCTTCTGCTGCTCGGAACTACGGCAGCTTTGGCGCAAACGCCAAGGCCCACGCCCAATCCGGCGACGCAGCCCCCAGGCACTTTGGTGCCCAATCCAAATGCGCCGCAGGGACAACGCACTTCGCCAACTGCTCCGCCGGAAAGTCAGCCAGTGGCACCGCAAGCGCCGCCGTCGACCGTGACGCCGCAAACCGTCAACCCGCAAACGACGACACCGCCGACTGCACAGCCGACGCCGCCAGACACTGTTACGCCCACTCCGGGAGTTGATGAGCCGGTGTTACAAGAGCCGCGTGAGCCGGTGTTTCCGACCGTCGAACAGCGCCCGCTGCCGCCGATTCCAAACATGACCAGGCTCGGCGTGACCAGCGACAACACCTTAACGCTGACGCTGAACGAGGCGATTAAGCGTGCGCTCGAAAACAACAACGACATCGAAATTGCCCGGGACGATGTGCGTTTCGCTGAAACTCAGCTACGCGCGCTTCAGGGAGTTTACGATCCGTTTTATTCAATCAATCCGCAATATCAGAGAAGTATCCAGCCGGTGACCTTCGTTACCAGCGGGGCGCCTTCAGGAAAGCTGGCGACATCGCAGTTCTCTTTCGACCCCGCGCTAACCAAGAGCTTCGAGAAAGGCGGCGGCACGTACGAACTGCGATTCAATAACGCCAAGAATACGACCAGCGCGATCAACAGCACCTTGAATCCGTTCTATTCTTCCAACCTGTCGCTGTCGATCACGCAACCACTGCAACGCAATCGGTCCATCGACAACAACCGCCGGCAGATTCGTATTCAGAAGAAACGACTGGAACAGTCAGATGCTGACTTCCGTCTGCGCACCATCGACGTCATCACCCAGGTGCAGCGCGCTTACTGGGATTTGGTTTTCGCGCTGCGCGATCAGCAAAACCAACTTGAGAACCTGAACCTTACGCGCGAGAACCTGCGCCGCGTCGAAGCACAAATTGCCGTGGGCACCAAGGCCCCGCTGGAAAGAGCGGAAGTGCAAACTGAACTTGCGAATCGCGAGTCGTCGTTGCTGGTGGCCGTTCAGGGTGTTTCGATCGCTGAGAACAATTTGAAGCAGTTGATCGTCAAGGATGCGACCGCATCCGAATGGACAGCGCAAATCACGCCGACCGACACGCCAAAGTTTGACGCGACCCCCGTTAATCTTAACGACGCCCTGAAAGAGGCGCGCGACAATCGACCGGAACTGCGTCGCCTGCGTCTGCAGAACGACATCAACGATATCGACCGGCAGTATTTCAAAAACCAGATGCGGCCGCAGGTTGATTTGACAGCAACGTTCGCCACCACCGGCCTTGCCGGTTCACCCTGCGCCGGTCCAACTTGCCAGAGTTCACCGCCGGCATTTCTTCAGGGCGGTTACACAAAAGACCTGCGCAACCTTTTGAGTCTGGAAACACGCAACATCACCGTGGGCGTGGCAATACAGTTCCCGATTCACAACACAACCGCCAAGGCTAATTTCGCCGGCGCGCGTATCCAGGGCGAACAACTCGAAGCGTCGATGCGCTCGCAAGATCAGATTATTGAAGTGGACGTACGCAATGCCGCGCAGGCGGTGGAAACTTCCCGGCGCCGTGTGCTGGCTGCGCGTGAAGCGCGTGCGAATGCCGAGATGCAGTTGGAAGGCGAACAGCGGCTATACCAGGTGGGCCGTTCTACGACGTTCCTTTTGTTTCAACGTGAGAACGCGTTGACGAACGCACGCAATGCTGAGTTGCGAGCCGAGACGGACTACAACAAGGCGCTGGCGGACCTGCAACGTGCGACTTCGACCACGCTGCGCGCGAACAACGTGCTGGTCAACACGCCCGGACAGTAAATCATCCGATCATTTGATTATCATAGGGGCACGGCATGCCGTGCCCCTATTTTTGTGTGGTGTAACGCAAACTGTTAGTTTGCGTCGGCCGGGGCCCCTGACAGCTTGGTTCCCATCACGTTGATCTGTTACGTTGCGCCCGCAAACTAACAGTTTGCTTTACTAGTACCCGGCAACAGTTTGCGCCAAAGCGAATGAAGATCTCCGCGACAGTTATCACCTTCAACGAAGCAGCGAACATCAGCGACGCGTGTAAATCGCTCGAATGGGCTGACGAAATTCTCGTCGTCGATTCGCACTCAACCGACCAGACCCGCGCGCTCGCCGAAGCGTGTGGCGCTCGCGTAATTTCCAGAGACTGGCCCGGCTTCGCCGCACAGAAGCAGTTCGCAGTGGAGCAGGCTGCCAACGATTGGATTTTCAGTCTCGATGCCGACGAGCGAATTTCCGACGAGCTCAAGGTCTCCATACTGAAACTTCGCGATACCCCGGAGAACGAACTCGCTGATGGTTATCGCATTGCGCGTCGCGCCCAATACCAGGGACGTTGGATCAAAGGCGGCGGCTGGTATCCCGACTGGCAGTTGCGTTTGTTCAGAAGGTCCATGGGTCGCTGGGAGCCGCGACACATTCACGAGTCGGTAAAGATGAATCCGGAGGCGCGCGTGGAGAAACTTGCCGGCGACCTGCTGCACTACAGCGTCAAAGATTCGGCGCATCACCACCGCATGATTGGCGAGCGTTACGCGCCGCTCGCCGCGCTACAGATGTTTGAAGCTGGCCGCCAAACTTCGCCGCTCAGAATTGCTACCGCCGCGCCGGCAGCGTTTCTCCAGAGTTACGTTCTCAAGGGCGGTTTTCGCGACGGGCTGGCCGGACTATCGATCGCCAGCTTCGCGGCGCATCATGCGTTCCTCAAACACCTCATGCTTTGGGAGAAGCAGAAGGCAGTCGCCGGAAGGCAGTAGGCAGTAGGCAGTAGGCAGTAGGGAGAAGGCTAAAAACATTATTTTCCATTTTTCATTTCTCATTTCTCATTTTTCATCGCCTGAACAAATTCGCCATGTGTTGAGAAAGCGGACTGGTCCTCGCGAAGCGCCGGTTTAGAAAGCGGACTTGTCCGCCTTCGCGAGCCGGGCACAGGTGTCGTTTCCATGAGGTCAGTACCATAGCGCGGTAGCGCATGGGTCGTTACCTAAGCTGGTTCGCATCGTTTACCCACCCGCTGCAGCGTGGTGGTACTAACCTCATCCACTTCCCGGTTCTTTTGCCTTTCAATGACAAATGAGAAATGAGAAATGACATCTGGAAAACTGTTTTCCGACTTGCTGGTAGAACTTGAGCTTGCTCCGCATTGAAATAAGCTACAATACGCGGCAATGCATCTGACCACATTCCTTCCCGATCTGGCGTTCATCCCACAACCTTTCATCTACGTTGTCACTGGCATTCTCGGTGCCATCATCGGCAGCTTCTTAAACGTCGTCATTCATCGCGTGCCGCGTGAAGAATCGGTTGTGCTTCCCAGCTCGCGCTGTCCCTCGTGTGGCGCGGTAATCTCTTTCTACGACAACGTGCCGGTGTTGAGTTATCTGATGCTGGGCGGCCGTTGCCGTTCCTGCAAGGTACACATTTCCGCGCGTTACCCGGCAGTCGAAGCCTTAACCGCCTTACTCTGGCTGGCGGTCGTTTGGCGTCACGGCGTCAGCTACGCCCTCCCCTTCGATCTGATATTCGTAACAGCAATCCTCGCCTTAATTTTTATTGACGCCGAGCACATGATTCTGCCAAACGTCATCACCTATCCGGGGATCGCGTTTGCTTTCATCGCGCGCCTCGCGATTCCCTTCCTGATGGGCCGGCCTTACTTCGACGACTTGCCGATGCTCATGGGCGGCATGTTGGGCGGGCTGCCGGTTTGGGCGGCGTCGCTGATCGGCGCATTGATCGGGGCGCTCGTTGGCGGCGGCTCGCTCTGGCTGATGGGTTGGACCTGGGAAAAACTCCGCGGCATCGAAGCGATGGGCCTCGGCGACGTGAAGATGATGTTTATGGTCGGCGCTTACCTGGGTTGGCGGCTCACAATTCTCAACATCTTCCTCGGCGTGCTTTCCGGATCGCTTATCGGCATCGGCTTGATGGCGCGCCAGGGCAAACGCAACATGCAAATGCTGCTGCCCTTTGGCGTGTTCCTTGGTATTGGCGCGATTGCGGCGTTGCTTTTCGGATCGCAGATCGTGGAATGGTATGCCGGGCAGTTCAGGTAGAATTTCGGATTACGGATTTCGGATTGCGGTGTGCCGCGCCGGTTGAATCAAATCCGCAATCCGAAATCCGCAATCCGAAATTCAAGGATGACGCGAAACCGTTACCAATTCGGCTTGACGCTGCTGACCGGATTTTTTCTGCTGGCCACGCTGATCGCCGTCCTCCTCTATACCATCACGCCAACAACTCCCGCCACTCGTGGACCGTTGCTGCTGGCAGCGTTCATCGCCATTCTGCTTGGCGCTCTCGTCGCCATCTTGTTTTTCCTGCGCTGGGTGTTGCGACCTTACCGACAGCTCGTCGGCGAAGCTGAGAAGGCTCAAGTCGGTTCGCGCGCGCCGAAGTCGAGAGACGAAGCGGAGTTCGTCTTGGAAACTTTTCAATCCGTCGTCGCTCAGCTTCAGGAGCAGCGCCAGGCGCTCGAGCAGTTAACCAACCAGGCAAAGCAACGCGCCGATTCGGCTGAAAGATTTAGTGAACGCATCGTTGCCAGCGTGCCTTCCGCATTGCTCGCCTTCGACGGCGAAGGAAAGTCCACGCTCATAAACGCGCCCGGGCGTACGCTACTGCGAATCGACGGCGATGCGCTTGGTCAACCGGTGGAGGTGATACTGAAAGATCTGCCGGAGCTCGCGGTTATGGTGGAAGACTGCCTCCGGAGCGGCATGATTTACCGGCGCGAAGAAATTGAAACTCAAACTCCGGAGCAACTGCCGCAACGGCTGGGCGCAACCGTGGCGCCGATCGACCTGACCGCCGAGCGCGGGCCTCGCGGCGCACTTTGCCTGTTGACGGATATCACCGAAGTAACGCAGCTGCGCGAGCAGGTAGCGTTGAAAAACAACCTCGAGAGTCTCGGTGAGATGTCGGCTGGGCTGGCCCACGAGTTCAAGAACGCGATTGCCGCGCTTCATGGATACGTGCAGTTGTTGCAAAGTCTGGAGCTGGATGAAAAAGCGCGCGCTACTGCTTCGTCGCTGCTGAACGAAGTGCGCAACCTGGCAGACATGGTTACGTCGTTTTTAAACTTTGCCCGCCCGCAGCCGCTCGATCTGGACGAAGTGAATCTCGCAGAACTGATCGCCGACTGCGCGAAAGAGCTCGCGCCAATATTCGAGCAGCGGCGTGTCGAGCTAGTTGTTACTGGGACCGCGGGCGTCCCGCCCGCCGCCGCGTCCGCAACCACATCCTCAAAACGAATACTGATCCGCGCAGACGAACGCATGCTGCGTCAGGCCCTGCTCAACCTGATTCGCAACGCAGCCGAAGCAATTCCGGAGAACGCTTCTGCCCGGCGTGTCGAAGTCGCAACTTCGAAAGAAGCCGATGGCGCCGGGAAGCAATGGGCACTGGTTGAAATCACCGATAGCGGCGAGGGCATTCCGCCGGCGGACATCCAGCGCATCTTTATTCCCTTCTTTACGACGAAAGCGACCGGGCACGGCGTCGGGCTCGCGCTCGCGCACCGTGTGATAACACAACATGGCGGAACGCTAACCGCTGCAAATTCCAAAACCGGCGGCGCCGTGTTTTCAGTGAGACTGCCAGTCTAGATTTCATTTCGGGATTTAGGCCGCGGATTTACGCGGACGAACGCGGGTCAGAAACCCCAAACGCTTAAAGTCGCTTTGATCTGATCCGCGTTGATCCGCGAAAATCCGCGGCTAACAAGCTTCCGCTGTAATCGAAAACTCATGGAGGAGATCATGTCTGCACACAACTACCCCCGCGCCCGCTTTATCCTGTCAAACGTCTTATCGCTCGTGCTGCTTGCCGCTCTCAGTGCGCCAACGTTTGCGCAGAACGACAGCGCGACCGTTGAGCAAAAGCTGCAAGGCTTCGACGCCTACATGGAAAAGGTGTTGAAGGACTGGAACGGCGTCGGCATCGGCGTCGGCATCGTGATGAACGACAAGCTCGTGTTCGCCAAGGGCTATGGCTACCGCGACTACGAAAAGAAGTTGCCGATTACCGCGAACACGCTGTTTCCAATCGCGTCCAACACCAAACTTTTTACCGCAGTCGCCGCCGGACTTCTGGTTGAGGAAGGCAAGCTCACCTGGAACCGGCCCATTCGCGAATCCGTGCCCACTATTGAGTTTTACAATTCCGAGCTCAACAACACGGTGACGTTGCGCGACATGCTGTCGCATCGCACCGGCATCACCCGCCACGACTCCATCTGGTACAAATCAGACTTCAACGAGAAAGAGTTGTTTGCGCGTCTGAAATATCTGGAGCCGAAGGAGCCGCTGCGCCAGATGTTTCTTTACAACAACATGATGTACGCGGGCGTCGGCCAAAGTATCTACCTGCAATCGGGGAAAACCTGGGCCGACTACGTGCGCGAAAAAATTCTCACGCCGCTCGAAATGAAAAGCACGGTCTACACCATCGCCGACATGCTGAAGCAGGAAGATCGCGGCGTGCCGTTTACCGAGAGACGCGATTCCAACGAAATCTACAAGATTCCCTACTACGAAGAAACCAACGGTCTAGCCGCGGCGGGCGCAATCGTTTCGAACATCGAAGACATGTCGCACTGGCTGATCGCGCTGATGAACAACGGCAATTACAACGGCAAGAATGTGCTGCCGGCAAAAGTGTTGCAGGCCACGCTCGAACCCTCGATCGCGCAACCGAACACGGCGGGTGAAACGCGCGGCTGGTGGGAGGTGTTGAATCGCACGTATGGCATGGGCCGCCAAACGGCCGTCTATCGTGGTCGACCAATAACTTTTCACGGCGGCGACCTGCCGGGCTTTCATTCGCAGGTTTCGTTCATGCCCAACGAACACATCGGCGTCATCGTATTTGTAATCGGCGATCACCTGGCGCCGCTCTACAATCCGATCAGCTACAACATCTACGAGCGTTTGCTGGGCATGGAGCAAACCCCCTGGACCGACCGCCTGCTCGACATTCGCGTGAAAAACAAAGCAGCCGATAAAGAAGCTCGCAGCAAAGCCGGCGCTGGCCGCGTGATGAATACGCACCCGTCACACGCGTTGGCTGACTACGTCGGCGAGTATGAACATCCCGCATACGGCGTTTTGAAAATCGGGCTGAAGGACAACCAGTTGCAGTTTGAGTTTCACAAGCTCCAGTTTCCGATGACGCATTTCCACTACGATCGCTTCGACACGCCTGACGATGAGCGCGACGGTAAATGGTCAGTCAACTTTGCGACCGATCCACAGGGTGATATCGATCGGGCCACGATGTCACTCGATGAAGCTGAAGCAGTGTTCACGCGCCGCGCGGCGACGCTCGACGAGCAACTGGCGCAACGTCTGGCGGGAACCTATGAAACCCCGACCGGCGCAAAGTTTCAGGTGGTCATGAAGGCGGGCAGCGGATTGTATCTGGTGTTTCCCGGAGCGCCGGAACAAAAACTGATTCCGTACAAGGCGATGAAATTTCGCGTACAGGAATTTGCCGACGTTGTGATTGAGTTTGTTGAAGAGAACGGCCGGATCAAGACGCTGAAACAGACTGACCCGTCTGGGGAGTATACGTTCAAGCGTCTCTGAAGCCCGGCGATTGAGCCGGTCAAGCGAGATTGGCCGCGGATTCACGCGGACGAACGCGGATTTAGAATCTTAATCATTTTTCTGTTCTGATCTGATCTGCGTTTATCTGCGTAAATCCGCGGCCCAATTTCGGAAGTTAGATAACGTCACTCAAAAGAAGGAGTCAACTCATGGCAGTTTCCGCCAACGTTTTCAATCCCAACCAGTCCGCCATTCAGCTCAGCGTTAACAACGGAAGTCAGATGAACGTCCCCGGCACCAGCGCGGCTCAAAACTGGCAGCCGCAGACCAGTCCGATCTCATTTCAATACGGGCCGCCGTCACCAGGCACTCTCGGTTTAGGCGACAATATGCTTATGGTTTCCACTGCCGGCAGAGAGCCGACCATGTTGCGGGTTTACATCTCCCAACAAATCCCAATCTCTTCACTGCAGTTCTATATTTTTCTGGGTGAGCAGTTGGTGTGGACTTTACTGAATAGCGGTCAAGGTATCGCTTACGGCACAACTTGATGGACTGAGAACACCGCGGGAAATTCAGCCGCGGATTTGCGCGGATGAACGCGGATCAGAACAAGAATAAGGATTAATTCTGATCCTCGCTGATCCGCGTAAATCCGCGGCTAATAATTTTGGGCTAAATAGGAAAGTATTCACACCAACGCCGATCCACGAGGGCCGCAATGTCTTCGCGCACGATCAGCTCCTTCGGAAAACCAGGTTTCCGGCGTGCGTCGATCACGATTGGTCCGGTGTAGGTAAGGTGATGCCGGACGACTTTCGTCTCGGCGGCGTAAATATCGGCGGCAGGCTCGAAGCGAGTCCAGGTGGACCAGAGAAAGTCCTGCGTGGAACGCGCCGCCCTGGCGTCGTCATGCAACACAATCAGCGGCCAGTCCGACATTGCGGGGTCTTTCGCCAGTCGCGCCGCCTGTTCAGGATCGTCGTCGTAACTTCTTCCCTGCACCACCAGACAACCACCGCAAAACACTTCATTCGCCGATAATCCCGGCGGTAGTTCACCGCGAAACTCGCGCGGCAGTTCGCGCCGGGCATCGCCCAGTCCCAGCATGATCGCCTTGCTGCCTTCATTCACTTTGCCGCTAGTGTAATCGAGCGTATCCATTGAAACGTTGGCAAAGATGAACAGGTCGGTCTCGGGTTTAAAGCGAGCGAGCACATGCTCGAGAAGCCGGGGAAAGTCTTTGAGGTCCTGTGGAGTGTCAGTCAACATCAAAAACTTCGTCAGTGAGAGCTGGCCTTCGCCGAGAATGCGGAATCCGGAGACGAGCGCCTCGCGGCCATAGCGCTCACGGACCACTGCCGCGCACAACGAGTGAAAGCCGGTTTCGCCGTAGGTCCAGAAATCGCGCACACCGGGCATCACGAGGGGAAACAGCGGTGACAGCAACTCCTGCAAATAATCGCCGATGAAAAAGTCTTCCTGTCGTGGCTTACCTACGACTGTTGCGGGATAGATTGCGTCGCGGCGGTGAAAGACAGCGTCGACTTCAAACACCGGGTAATCGTGTTCGAGCGAGTAGTAGCCGTAGTGATCGCCAAAGGGTCCTTCCGTGCGTCGTTTATGCGGCGCCGCTTTTCCCACCAGGGCAAACTCCGCTTCCGCTGCCAACGGATGAGGAAGACCCGCGAGGCTTTTCGTCAGCTTCAGCTTTTCACCCGCGAGCAAAGAAGCGAGCACGAGCTCCGGGACATCTTCGGGTAGCGGCGCGATCGCCGCGAGAATCAAGGCCGGCGGCCCACCGAGAAAAACAGTCACCGGCAACGCCTGGCCGAGCCGCTCTGCTTCCGAGTAATGAAAGCCGCCGCCTTTTTGAATCTGCCAATGCAGTCCGGCGGATTGAGCGTCGTAGACCTGCATGCGATAGATGCCCAGGTTGTGTTTCTTCGTATGCGGATTCTCGGTGTAGACGAGCGGCAGGGTGATGAATGGACCACCATCTTCCTGCCAGGTGGTTAGCACCGGCAGCTCATCAAGTCGCGCCGGCTGCTCGCGCACTTGAGTGACGGGCGTTCGCGTAGTCGTTTTAGTTCCCAGCCTCAGAATTTCACGACCAAGCGATCGATGTTTCCACAACTCTGCCGGTCGGGGCGGTAGCAACGATTGGGCAACCTCGACGAGCTCGCGCACGAGCGCTTCCGGTTTTGGACCAAAGGCGAGATCGATGCGTCGCCTGGTTCCGAAGAGATTGGTAACGACCGGATAACGACTGCCCTTGACGCGTTTGAAAAGCAACGCCGGACCGCCTTCGGCAATTACGCGCCGGTGAACTTCAGCCAACTCCAGATACGGATCGACCTCTGTTTCGACGTTGACGATTTCGTTTTCTCGGGACAGCAGGTCGAGAAATGTGCGGAGGTTGGGGTGCATCAAGATGGTAACGAATTGGCCGCGGATTAACGCGGATGTACGCGGATTAAGCACTTATCTGATCTGCGTGCATCCGCGTTAATCCGCGGCTATTAATCTCTGCTTACGGTCCGGCGGGTTGTTTCTTCCGGAGCAGCGCCGTGTTCAGGTCCAGTTGCTCCATTTGTATTACGTCCACCTGCGGATACTCTTTCCGTAAATCCGGAAGAAACTCCTTCGCGTTGCCGACGATGACCACGCTCGTCGATTTTGCGTCGAGGTGCGATGCGGCAAACTTTTGCACCGCAGCGGCGTTGATGCCCTGCACGTTGCCGATGTAGCGATTAATCTCGTTGAAGTCGATTCCATAAACGGCCAGCGTAGCCACTTGCGAGACCAGCCCGGCAGCGGTTTCAAGATTCCGCGCAAAATTCCCCACGACGACAGCTTTGCGCGGGTTTAACTCGACGTCGAAAACTGGACCAGTCGCCAGCCTCCCAACTTCACCCAGCAGCAAATCCGCCACCTGCACCGCTGATTGATTCTTGGTTTGCGCGGAAGCGACGAATGGACCGATGCCACGGCGCGTATCGAGCAGACTGCCGGCGCCATAACTCAATCCGCGCTTGATGCGAATCTCCTGATTCAGCCGGCCGGAATAACCGCTGAGCACAGAATTCGCGACCAGGCCGCCAAAGTAATCCGGGTTGGTGCGTTCGATTCCGGCGCGGGCGACGAGTACCGCCGCCTGCCCGGCGTCAGGTTTATCGATCACGACTACACGCGGCGCCGCACTTGCCACCGGCTTCGGCGCCGCTAAATTCGGCAGCGGCTCGGCTGGTTTTTTCCAGTCGCCGAAATACTCTTGGGCCAGGGCGAACGCAGCCTTGCTACGG
>Ga0070670_100002202_pt1 | contig 16017 bp, 16 predicted proteins | sample KBSS63metaG_FD_64665 | JGI IMG/M metagenome (GOLD analysis project Ga0070670, IMG submission 64665) | Switchgrass rhizosphere microbial communities from Kellogg Biological Station, Michigan, USA - KBS S6-3 metaG | ecosystem: Host-associated > Plants > Roots > Rhizosphere > Soil ... | reverse complement strand
AAGGACCATCGCGCCCTTCCGGATGACGATCTCGTCGATGCTCTCGAGGAAGGGCTGGCCCAACAAGGAAACGGTCGCGCCCTGGACGACGACCGCCTTGGCATTCTCTTCGTGGATGCCGCCGAGTTCGATGGTCTTCAGCTCGATATACTGGCCGCGCACGATGCCTGACGCACCTTGTCCGAGCAGCTCATATTGCTGAGGATCGATCGTGATCCCGGCCTTCCGCGCATCGTCTTCGGTCAGGGCCGTCTCGCTTGCCCCGGTATCCACGAGGAAGCGGATGTCACGCCCGTTGACGTTCGCGTTCGCGTAGAAATGCTTGTCGGCGCTTCGGTCGAGGGTCACTTCCAGCGCCGAGGTAGCGGCCGGTGTCTCGCTTTTGCTGAGCGGCCAGAACACGCCGAGCGTCGCTCCACCGGCGATCGTGACCACGAAGAGGACCCGTTCGAGCATGATCAGATGGGGCGTTCGCCGAGGACGTTGCCGGCCTGGCTATAGCGGCAGACGAGCACGTCCTCCTCGGCGCCCTGTTCCAGAGCGCAGCCAACAGCGCCGGTGTTCGCCCAGACGAGCTGCGTATAGTGGCTGACGTTCTCCACCCGCCCGGAGCGGCTGTTGTTCGGGAATACGCCCGCCTTGTAGTCGCGCTTCTCTGCGGCCCACAGGCCGATCATCGATTCAGCCTGGTAGTAGCCGACGGTGCCGGCCCAAAGGTTCTCACCTTCCGGGTCACTCCACCACGGACTGTCCGGCGAATGCTCGAAGCGCCCGGTCCGGGCGAGGTACTGCGCCCAATCACGGGCCGAGCGCGCGAGCACGGGGTCCCACTTCAGCGGAGCAGTCCCGATGGCATCGCGCTCGCGGTTATGGGCGGCAAGCAGCCGCTCTTCGAAGTTCTGCTGCGGGCCTAGGCCGCCTTGCAGGACCGGACTTGCGAGAAGCAAGACAACGGCAACCGCAATTCGGCGCTGACGCGAACGAGACATGGAGCATCCTCAATTGAGCTCCTGCCTTTTCGCAGTTGATGGTAATCAAAGAGTTTACGCGAGCCCGGCCACGGATCGTCCCGCGGATCATTGCGATTTTCAGGATGGAAGCTGGAGTGGCTTCTTATCGCGAACGATGACGACCTGATCGCCCTTGCCCACCTCGTCGAAGAGCTTGGCTGCGAATTCGACGGGTACCCCGATGCAGCCATGAGTTGCCGCGCCCCAGCGCACATTGCTGCCGTGGATGGCGACGCCATCATCAGTGAGCCTCAGCGTGTAGGGCATGGGCGCATTGTCGTAGGTGGCGGACCTGTGGTCCCTGATCTTCGCCAGGACCGGGAACCTGCCGTCCGGCGTCTCCTTCTCATCGGCGCCGTACAGGATCACCGCGGTTCCGATTTCGTGGCCCCCGCGGAAGACGGAAAGAATCTGGGACTTCAGATCGACCCGGACCCAGACCGTGCCCTTCGGCACATTGCGGTCGTTCCAGACGAAATCTCCGAATTTCATTCGTTTGCGGACGTTCAGGACCGATTGGACGTCGCGGTCGAGCCCACCTTCTGCCCGGGCCTGGAAGACTTGGGCCTTGGTCAGGAACGTTCGCTCCTTGTCACCCCAGTCGGGCAAATCTTCGAGCTGAGCCGTGACCAGCTGCGGCCGCTCCATGATCCGGCTCGACCAAGCGGCAGCAGCAGCGGTTGCCAGCGCTGCTAAAACGACGGCGACGAATAACCCCCGAGTCATGGATCAGGCCAAGCGGAGTGCAGCAGCTTTCCTCCTGCGCCGCCGCATCATCAAGCCGGTAAGCCCGAAGCCTAGCATCATGGTAGCCCAGGTTTCCGGCTCAGGAACTACCGGCGGCGTAGGCAGCGGCCCGGTAGGCGTCGGCGTCAGTCCGTCATCGCCCGGAGGCGGCTGCGGCTGGTCGTCGCCCGGAGGCGGCTGCGGTTCGGTTGGATTAGTCGGAGTCGGCTCCTCAGTCCCCGGAGGAGTCGAGCCGCCGGTTCCGCCCGGGATCGGCGAGGAGGTCGGGATGATGATCCCGCCAGGCGTGGATGGACCGACAATGAGCGGGCCGAGTGTCGTCGGCGCCATGGCCACAGGCACCCCCTCGGCAACCTTTGGCGGAGGCGGCGCAATGGCCTCGACGAATTCCTTCGGCGGCGGCGGCGGCGTAATCTTGCCCAACGCGCGCTGCTTCGGCGCGGGGGCGGTGCGGTGCTTCGTCCTGGTGAGCTCGGCTTTGGTCCGATCCCCGGGAGAACGCTCGGACATCATGGCCATGAAGCTTTTGGCAGCCGCAATGCCCGGGATGCTCGATTCGACGCCGAGATAGGAAGCGACGGACAGCGGTGCGGCGACAACTGCGGTGAACGCGACAGCCCCGGACAGGAACATCTGGCGCCGGCGTCGGGCCGCAGAGCGTTTCGCGCGGCGGGCACGTCCGCTTGCATTCAAGCGGCGTCCGGTGCGGGATGACTGTACAGGAACGCTCATTCACAAGCCTGGCTAAGGGGAGCCGATCGACTCCGACGCGTCGTACTCGGGCTCAGGGAAAACCATTAACTCAGAATTAAGGTTCCGAATCAACTCAAGACTTTAATTCGTCTCGAATAGAGACAGTATGTGTCGAGATTGCACAGGTGTTTTCGTCCTCGGCTGGACGGGCGCGGCTGGGGCGATATGGCTAGCGCATGGTGAAACGAGTCCAGCCGGTCGTTCTCGCGGGAGGCGGAGGAACGCGATTGTGGCCGATTTCGACGGAAAAACGCCCGAAGCATCTCCTCGAGATCGTCGGCAGCGGCACGATGGTCGAGCAGACGCTCGCGCGGGTTCGGGATGGCGAGCTTTTCTTGCCCCCGATCATCGTCGGCGCGGCGGGTCAGGCCGATGAAGTTGCGCGACTCGCGCCGGGCGCCCGATTGCTTCTCGAACCCTGTCCGCGCGGGTCCGCGGCCGCGGTCGCTTTGGCCGCAATGGCCGTCGATCGGGACGAGGTGTTGCTTATCCTTCCGAGCGATCATCACATAGGCGATCCCGAGCCATTGTTCGAAGCCGTACGGCGCGCGGTTCCGATCGCGCAGCAAGGCTACCTGGTCACATTCGGGATCCGGCCGGCGCATGCCGAGACGGGCTACGGATACATCACTGCGGGCCGGGAGATTGCCGAGGGCGTGTGCGAAGCCAGCTCCTTTGTGGAAAAGCCGACGCTGGAGGCAGCGGCGGAGCTAGTGCGATCCGGGGCCGCATTCTGGAATTCCGGCATGTTCCTCTTCTCGGCTGGCGGCTTCCTTGATGAATTGAAGGTCCACGCGCCCGCAATTCACGATGCCGTCGAGGCGGCGGCGCGCGCTGCGTCGGTCGAAGGCGATCGGACGACACCTGACAGGAGGGCGCTTCAGGCCTGTCCTTCCACATCGATCGACTATGCAGTGATGGAGCACTCCAGCCGCATTGCCGTCGTCCCAATCAAACTCGATTGGTCGGACGTCGGCAGCTGGGCCGCCGTCTATGACCTCGCGGATAAGGATTCAGAGGGCAACGTGGTCGATTCCCGCTCGTTCGCGATCGGCACTCGAGGGAGCCTCATTCGCTCACAAGGTCCCCGGATCGTGACCATCGGGGTGGAAAACCTGATCGTCGTCGCAACCGGTGACTACGTCCTGGTCGCACCTTTGTCGGAGGCGCAAAGGGTTCGCGAGGCTGCTGAGCTAATGAACCCGCGGTAGGCAGCTAAGCGGGAGTCGAATCGAATATCAAGTTCGGCGCTTACTGACAGAACTTTCAGTAGACGGGGCGAGGCTTATTCCAGGCTTAACACAATATTTACGTTACTCTTCCGGCGTTCCTCATTTCGCCTGTAAAAAATACCGACACACCGTGGTTTAGACCCCACTAGCTTGTTGACTGTCGCGTTCAGGGCAACAGTCCTGGGCAGGGGGATGGTTCAATTGAGGACCTGGGAGGGTCAGCACCAAATTGAGGTTTACCGTTAAGGCGCTCGCCGCGCCGCTCATTCTTATTGCCGTTTTGCCGGGCTGCAAGGTCTCCAAGGAAGACGCAGCCGAGGCTGCGCCTCCGTCGAACGCCCCGGACAGCCCTGCCAGCCCAGCCCCGACACCTTCGCCGGTGCCGGCGCCCGCGCCGGCACCGGCACCGGCACCAGCACCGGGCAGCGGGTTGTCGAGCCCGACGCTGGGGGGCTTGGCCGCGATTGCGTCAAACTTCGACGTCAACACCGCGATCTGGAATTCAGGGTCCAACCCCGGATCGGGCGCCCCTGATATTGTCGGCGCGTTCCGCTTCATTTGCGGGGCCGGTCAGCTCAGCTACGATGACCCGATCCTCTACCCCGGCCAGCCCGGCAAGAGCCACCTTCACCAGTTCTACGGGAACGTCGCTGCCGACGCCAACTCGACCTATGCGAGCTTGAGGGCCGGGGGCGACAGCACCTGTAACTGGACCGGCAAGGGTGTGGCGGCGAACCGCTCGGCCTACTGGATGCCTGCGATGCTCGACGGGAAAGGCAATGTCGTCCGGCCGGACTACGTGTCGATCTATTACAAGCAGCGGCCGCAGTCCGATCCGACAGTAAGCAATCCGTCCGCGCCGAAATACTTCGGTAAGGCGGTCCAGCTCCCCAACGGTATCAGGTTCATCTTCGGGTGGGATCCAACGGGTATCAACCAGATCAAGACCGGCGGCGCCTGGTTCAACTGCCAGGGTCCCTCGGCCAAGCCTGGCCACTACACGACTCTTTCGACAGCGCTCGCCAACTGTCCTGCCGGGAACCAATTGGGCGCAGTCATCGAAGCGCCGGAGTGCTGGGACGGCAAGAATCTGGATAGTGCCGATCACCGCAGCCACGTGGCGTATGCCAGCTACGGTACGTGGGGCTATCTGAAGTGCCCGTCGAGCCACCCGTACAACATTCCAACCTTCACGATGGGCGCTTGGTACACCGTGGCCAGCGGCGACAATACGTCGCTTTGGGAATTGTCTTCCGACATGATGGCTCCCGGTCAGCCCAAGGGCCATACGTTCCACGCAGACTTCTTCATGGCGTGGGACCCGACGGTCCACGACATGTGGTGGCAGAACTGCATCAACAGGCTGCTTAGCTGCTCAGGCGGTCAGCTCGGAAACGGCAAGGATCTCGTTGGCGCGGCTCAGCCGACGTACAACGGCGTGAAGTCCTGGACGCATCCGCAAAGGCTGGTGCCCAAGCCGTGATCGCCGTTCGCCTCATCGCCCTCGCGGCCGCGCTCGGCTCTGCCGGCGCGGCCCAGGCAGAGGTCCTTGAAATAGGTACCGGCGGCGCCGTGAAGGTGCTGTCGGACTCGCCCAATGCAACCTGGGCGTCGACCGATCGGACCGATCCGGTCGAAGCAATCGGAGATGGCGCGGAGGTACCCGCTACGGCGGTCACCGTGTTGACCGAACAGGGCTGGTCGGGTGCGTACGCGACTGCGCTGGTGGAGGTGGCGAAGGCCAACGACATCAGCCCTTATTTGCTCGAAGCCGTGGTCTGGCAGGAGAGCCGCTGGAACCCGTCCGCGCGATCTCGCGCAGGTGCCATCGGTTTGGCGCAATTGATGCCCGGTACAGCGCGGGACCTTGGCGTTGACCCTCGTGACCCGGTACAGAATCTCTCGGGGGGTGCGCGATACCTTCGCCAGCAGCTGAACCGTTTCGACGGGAACGTTGAGAAGGCGCTCGCGGCCTATAACGCCGGTCCGGGGCGGGTGATGACGGCAGGGGGAATTCCGTCGATTCCTGAAACGCAGGCATATGTCCGCGCCATTGTTGCGCGCCTTGCGGCCAATTCAATTCAAGAAGGAAAACCTCAGTGAAGATTGTCAAAGCGACGGTCGCACTTGCTGCTTCAGCCATTCCGACCGCGGCAATGGCGCAGGCAAATCCCCAGGGCTCCGGCCCGATCGTGTCGGCGCTCAGCTGGCTGCAGGGAACCTTGCTCGGCAATGTTGCAACCTCGGTCGCCGTCATCGCGGTTGCGATGGTCGGATTCATGATGCTCACCGGCCGCCTCAACTGGCGCTTCGGTGCGACCGTGATCATCGGATGCTTCATCCTGTTCGGGTCGGCCGCGATCGTGTCCGGCATCCAGACCACCGCAGCGGTCTCGGGCTAGCGGATGCGCGCACCGCTCTTCCGCGCCCTCACCAGGCCGCAGATGTTCGCGGGGGTCACCTTCAACTTCTTCGTGATCAATGCTGCCGTGACGACGGAGCTCTTTCTCCTGACGCGGTCGTTTCTCGCACTTCCGGCGGCTGTAGCCATCCATGCCGTCGGATACTTCCTGTGCCTGCGCGAGCCGCGGGTATTCGATCTCTGGCTGACGAAGGTCAGCCGCTGCCCCCGCGTGCGCAATCACAAGCGCTGGGGCTGCAACAGCTATTTGCCTTGAGGAGTCTGTCCATGAAGTGGACCGGGCCAGCCCAGTGGACGAAGCGGGAAGCTCGCGCTGGGGATCGCCTGCCGTTCGATCGGCACATCGACGACGCGACCATCCGGCTTCGCGACGGCGCCGTCATGCGCACGCTGCACATCGGCGGCATGGAGTTCGAGACGCAGGACGCCGACCAGCTCGACCATGCGCTCGCCGTGCGCGAAGTCCTTCTGCGCAGCGTTCTCGACGCCCGTTTCGTGCTCTACCACCATGTGGTCCGCCGCCGCGTGACCGTCGCGTCGGGCGGTGAGTTCGAATCTCCGTTCTGCGCTGCCATCGGCAAGCAGTGGGATGCGCGGCTGGCGGGCAGGCGTTTGTTCGTGAACGAGCAATTCCTGACGATTGTCCGTCGCCCGGCACGCGGCAAAACGGGCTGGCCGGAGCGTATCCAGCGCAAGTTCGGACGGGCGCGCGAGGACGATCCCGGCGCGATCCGCGATCTTGAGGCGGCCACCGCCTCGCTTCTCGCGGGACTTGAGCCTTACGGCGCGCGGCTGCTGTCCTGCTACCGTACGGAGACGGGCGAGCTCTCGGAGCCGCTCGAGTTCCTCTCCAGCATCTACAATGGTGAGATGCGTCCGGTCGTTCTGCCTTCGGACGGAAGCGACCTCGGTCACCATATTCCATACAAGCGCATCAGCTTCGGCCTCGATGCGCTCGAGACCGCCGGCGCCAGCGGCCGCAATTTCGCCGCCATGCTGTCGATCAAGGAATATCCTGCGGAAACGCGTCCGGGCCTGATCGATAACATCCTGCGATTGCCCTGCGAGCTGGTGCTGACCGAGACCTTCGCGCCTGCCGACCGGCAGATCGCGCGGGAGCGGATCGATCTCGCGCTTCGCCGGCAGAAGGCGAGCGAAGAGGATAGCGGGACGGAGCGTCGCGAGATGCTGTCCGCACGCGACGCCCTCGGCGCGGGGCAAGCCGGGTTCGGCGACCATCACTTCAGCCTACTCGTCCGCGCCGGCGATCTTGCTGAGCTCGACACGGCGATGGCGAACGCCTCCGCGGCGATCGCCGACATCGGCGCAATCGCAGTGCGCGAGGACGTGAACCTGGAACCTCTCTTCTGGGGCCAGTTCCCGGGCAATGAGGCTTACATCGTTCGGCGCGCCCTCATCTCGACGGCCAATGCCGCGGGCTTCGTGTCCCTTCACGGTTTCCCGGTCGGCCAGTCCACCGGCAACCATTGGGGCGATGCGGTTTCGGTGCTCGAGACGACCAGTTCGACGCCCTACTTCTTCAATTTCCACGAAGGCGATCTCGGCCATTTCTCGATCATCGGTCCGTCCGGATCGGGCAAGACCGTGGTGCTCAACTTCCTCGCAGCGCAGGCGCAGAAGTTCGCGCCTCGAACGATCTTCTTCGACAAGGATCGCGGCGCGGAAATCTTCCTGCGTGCCGCCGGCGGTCACTATTCGGTGCTTCGCCCGGGCGAGCCGACCGGATTCAACCCGCTGCGCCTGCCGAACACTGCCGAGAACAAGGCTTTCCTTCGCGACTGGCTCGGCGTGCTTCTGAATGCCGAAGGTCCGGAAGAGCTGGCTTCGATCGCCTCTGCCGTCGACGCCTGCTTCGATCACGACCCCGCGTTCCGGCGGCTGCGTTACTTCCAGGAGCTTCTAGGCGGCCGCCGCCGGCCGGAGGCTGGGGATCTCCAGTCGCGCCTGGACCCGTGGGTCAACAATGGCGAGCATGCCTGGCTGTTCGACAATGACGAGGATCAGCTGGATCTTAGCTCGCGCATCCTCGGCTTCGACATGACGGCGCTGCTCGACAGCCCGCGCCTGCGCACGCCGGCGATGATGTACCTCTTCCACCGCATCGACGAGCGGCTCGACGGCGAACCAACGTCCGTCCTGATCGATGAAGGCTGGAAGGCGCTCGATGATCCCGTGTTCGCCGCCCGCATCCGCGACTGGCTGAAGACGCTTCGTAAGCGCAACGCCATCGTCGGCTTCGCGACGCAGTCGGCGCGCGATGCGCTCGACAGCCGCATCTCTGCGGCTCTGGTCGAGCAGACCGCCACGATGATCTTCATGCCCAACCCAAAGGCGAAGACGGAAGATTATTGCGCGGGCTTCGGCCTCTCGGCGCACGAGCTGGAGTTGATCCGCTCGCTGCCGGCGCACAGCCGCTGCTTCCTGATCCGGCATGCCAATCACAGTGTCGTCGTTCGTCTGGACCTGTCCGGAATGCCCGAACTGCTGATGATCTTGTCGGGCCGCGAGGCGACCGTCCGCCGGCTCGACGCCATCCGCGCGAGCGTGGGTGACGATCCGGCGCACTGGTACCCGCTGCTGACTCGGGCGCCTTGGCCGGGCGACGATTCCGACGGGGCCGGCATGTATCTCGAGGCAGCCGAGTGAGCACGTGCCCGACATTCGGCGACGGCGGTCCTTCGGGCATTGCCGAGGCGCTGCGCGTCGTCGACTGCATGAGCGGCGAGGCGGCATCGTTCGCCTTTTCGCGCCTGTTCGGATCGGACGCGCTTCTCGGCCAGGCGCTGACGCTTGCGCTGACCTTGTACATCGCCTTCTACGCGATCGGACTTCTGACCGGGCGCACGTCGCTGTCCGTCTCAAGCCTGACGCCGCGAATGATGACGCTCGGCATCGCGCTGACCTTCGCCACCTCCTGGGTCGCCTACCAGTCCGTCATCTGGAACCTGCTGGTTGGAGCACCCGACCAGATCGCGAGCCTGCTGATCGGATCGCCAGGAAGCGCGACGTCACTGTTCGCCGACCGGCTCGACACGATCTTCGGCGTGGTGGCTCAGGCCGCGGCCCTCACCGAAGTCAGTACGACCGGCTTACAGCAGTCGACTTCGATTGCCTCGGGGCCGGACCTGCTTTGGCTTTCCGCTCTGCTTCTTCTGCTCGGCACGGTCGGGGTCCTGCTGGTTGCGAGGATCGCGCTGGCGGCCATGCTGGCGCTGGGTCCGATCTTCATCATCTGCGGCCTGTTCGAGGGCAGCCGGGGACTGTTCGAAGGATGGATCAAGGCCGCGGTTCTGTTTGCGCTCACGCCGTTGCTCGCCGTGCTGATAGGCGGTGCGACCATCGCGATGCTTTCGCCGATGCTGGATTCGCTGGCCGCCGCCGGTGGCCAGGTCCCGCTTCGGCTGACCACCACGCTGTTCCTTGCGGCCGCGGTCTACTGCGCTCTGATGGCGCTGTGCCTGAAGATTGCCGGCACCATGGTCGCCGGCTGGCAGCTGCCGTTCAGTTCGGCACGCGATCGCAAGGCGGGAGCCGCGGCTGCTGCTGCTGCTGCACAGAACGGTTCGCTAAACCTGCCGGTCGTTGCTGAGCCTGCTCCGGCAGCAGGCGGCAACAGCGATCCGCGCATGCGCTCGATCATCAGCGCGGCCTCGGCCGGCGCATCCCCGGCTTCCGAGCGCGCACCTGGACCGACGCATCCGCTTTACGCTCCCGCGACGCAGTCGGCCGAAGGCACGACTGGCGCCGCTGCACCATCTCCACGCTTGGACCCGCGATTAGGCAGTCTGAGCCGTCACTATCGCCCACGTAACGTTCAGTTTCAGAGGACCCATTCATGATGAAGATCCCGGCCGCTGTCCTGGCTTTGGCTCTTTTCAGCGCCACCGCTCATGCCGCCGTCGATCCGCGGCTGAAGAGCGTCCACTATGAGGCCGACAAGGTCGTCCAGGTTCAGGGACGGCTCGGCTATCAGTCGATGATCGAATTCGCCCAGGGCGAGTCGATCGAAAATGTCGCGGTCGGCGATTCCGCTGCGTGGCAAGTCACGCCCAACAAGCGCGCGAACCTGCTTTTCCTGAAGCCCCTGATGGCCAAGGCGAAGACCAACATGACGGTCATCACCGACCAGCGCACCTATCTGTTCGACCTCAGCGTCGCTTCGTCGGGCAATGCGCCGATGTACAATCTGCGCTTCACTTACGGCGCTAAGCCGGTACCGACGGCGCCGCAGCGGCTCGCCTATCCGAGCCTGCTGGCAAGTGCGCCGGCACCGGTCCCGGCGGCCGCGCCTCCGAAGCTGAACTATGATTGGAAGCGGAAGGGCGACAAGGAAATCCTTCCCGCCCGCTATTACGATGACGGCCGCGCTCTTTACCTTCAGTGGAATGCAGGCGCTGCCATGCCCGCTCTTTTTGAGCGCGACGAGAAGGGCCGCGAAGGTCTCGTCAATTACCGGACGCAGGGACAGTTCGTCGTTGTCGACCAGGTGCCGGAGACGCTGGTGATGCGGCTCGGCAAGAAGGAAGCCCGCCTGGTCAACCGTCACCCATCCAAGCCACAGACCGTTCGGGTCGCGGAGCGCTAATATGAAAAACGCACTCATGTTGCTCGAAGAGCGCCAGCAGTCGGATCCCCGCATTGAGCTGGAGCCCGAAACGCTGGCACTGGCCAAGCGGAACGCCTTTCCGCTGGTAGCCCAGCAAAGCCGCAAGAAGGACGGCATGGGCCTCGCGGTCGGCGCGGGGGGAGCATTGCTCCTCGGCGTGGCAACCTTCGCGGGCCTGTCCGGATCGCGTGAGGTGCAGCCGCAGGCGAAGCAGCCGGCAGCCGTAGCTCTTCCGCAGGCCAGACCGGCACCTGCCGGTGTAGCGGTCCCACCCGAAGCCCTGACCCAGGTCGCTCCGGGCGCTGCGCCGGCCGCTGCGCCGGGCGTGCCTCCGATCGCCGGGGAGGCTGCTGCCCCCGTGAATATCGCCGAGACGGCGATGCTCAACCGTCACGGTGCTCCAGCTCTCGTGGTGGACAGCAGCGCGCCGCCTGCAGGCGCGGCTGCCAACGCGCCAGGCGTCGGCGGAGATGTCTTCAGCCTGTCCGGCAACTCCGATGTCGCCAAGGCGACACGGATGAAGAACCCCGATCAGACGGTGTCCCAGGGCACACTGATTCCCGCGGTGCTGGAAACGGCAATCAACAGCGACTTGCCCGGCTATGTCCGCGCGGTCGTCAGCAGCGACATTCGCAGTTTTGACGGCAGCCGCGTGCTGGTCCCGCGCTCGTCGCGCCTGATCGGCCAGTACAAGAGCGGCGTGGCCGCAGGCCAGACCCGCGCCTACGTCATGTGGACGCGCCTGATTCGCCCGGACGGAGTCTCCGTCGCGCTGGCTTCGCCGGCAGTGGACGCGGCTGGCCAGACGGGCCTTACCGGCACGGTCGACGGCCATTTCATGAAGCGATTCGGTTCCGCGCTGCTGCTGTCGGTTGTCGGCGGAGCTTCGACGCTTGCCGGCGGAGGAGCCGGTCTGATCATGTCCGGCGGGCAGAGCGCGGCGTCGGTCGCGGCCTCGCAGAACGGCCAGATCCCGCCGACCATCAAGGTACGCCAGGGCCAGCCCATCCGCGTCTTCACGGCGAAGGATCTGGACTTCTCGACGGTGGCCGGATGATCGCACCCGCTCCGGCGCCGGCCAATGCAGATGTCTCGCACTTAGGCGTTTATCTTTCCGCTTATATCGCGCCGTTCCAGCAATGGCTTTCGGACGAGAACGTCACCGAAGTCCTGGTCAACCAGCCGGGAGAGGTTTGGACGGAGAGTGCTGGCTCTGCCGGGATGAAGAGGCATGAAGCGGCCGAGATCGACGACGTCCTCCTGGGCCGTTTGGCTGCTCAGGTCGCGCGCTTCAGCCATCAAGGCATAAATCGTGAACGCCCGCTTCTGTCGGCTACCCTGCCGACCGGCGAGCGCATCCAGATCGTCAGTCCACCCGCGACACGCCGGCACTTCGCTTTGTCAATCCGCCGGCACCGGCTGCTCGACGTTCCACTGACGGCCTATGAGCGCGAAAGCAAAGCCGACGTCGTGAAGTCCTGGCACGAGCGAGCCGAGGGAACGAGCGACATCGACTTCCTGCGAGAGGCCGTGCGCGGCAACGCTACGATCCTCATCTCGGGCGGCACCTCCAGCGGCAAGACGACCTTCCTCAACGCGCTGCTGCGCGAGATCCCGGAGCATGAGCGGGTGATCCTGGTCGAGGACACACCGGAAATTCGCCTTGGCAGCCGCAACGGCGTCGGCCTGATCGCCGTGAAGGGCGAGACGGGCGAGGCTCGCGTCTCGACCGACGATCTTTTGCAGGCGGCCCTTCGCCTTCGCCCGGACCGCATCGTCCTGGGCGAGCTCCGCGGCGGCGAGGCCGTAAGCTTTCTGCGAGCAATCAACACCGGCCACCCAGGCTCTTTCAGCACCATCCACGCCAACTCCCCTTCGGGGGCGCTGGAGCAGCTCGCGCTGATGGTCATGCAGAGCGGTCTGGGCCTCTCCCGTCTCGACACGATCGCCTACGTCCGTTCGGTGGTGGACCTCGTCGTCCAGCTTGACCGGCAAGGCGGCAAGCGCGGTATCGCGGCGATCGAGCGCACGTCCGACATCTTCAGACGGGAATTGGCCTAAGGCCGTCGGCTGGATGCCCCGCGTGGATTCGAACCACGATTGACGGAGTCAGAGTCCGTAGTCTTACCATTAGACGACGGGGCAACGCCGGTACCGGCAGGCGGGCGAGATAGAAAGCGCCCCTCCGACTGTCAACGCCGCAGCGCCGAACGGGGCCATGTGCTTGCCCTGCACACATTTTGCCGGTTAAAGGCGCCTTAAGTCAGCCGGCCTTCCCGCAAGGACGGTGCAGATAGAAACGAGCGTTGTTCATGGCGAATTTCATCGCCAGCGCGCCGTCCCAATCGCTGCGGCACGGGCCGTCGCAGCAAGGGCCGGCCCCAGAAAAACCGTCGGACCGGCGGTTTCCGAGCAGACACACCTATGGTGCAGTCGACTTGGGCACGAATAACTGCCGCCTCCTCATAGCGCGACCGGTCGACGGCGGGTTCACCGTCGTCGATGCCTTTTCGCGGATCGTCCGTCTTGGCGAAGGCCTTTCCCGGACAGGCGCTCTTTCGCAGGACGCCATGGACAGGGCCGTGGGTGCCCTGTCGGTCTGCGCGGACAAGCTGCGCCGCCGCAACGTCTCGCTGGTCCGGTCGGTGGCGACCGAGGCGTGCCGCCGAGCCGAGAACGGAACGGCGTTCGTCGACCGGGTCCGGAATGAAACGGGCATCGTCCTCGACATCATCGAGCCGCAGGAAGAAGCGCGCCTCGCAGTCCTCGGCTGCCACAAATTGCTGGAACCTGGCGACGGTCCCGCGCTGATCTTCGACATTGGCGGGGGCTCGACCGAACTGGTGCTAGTCGACCAGCAGGACGGCGTTCCCAAGATCCGCAGCTGGTGGAGCGCTCCTTGGGGCGTGGTCTCGCTGACGGAGAGCGAAGGCAAGGCTGCACTGGAGGGTCCCGAAAGGCTCCAAGCCTATGGCCGGATGCGCGAGCGTGCGCGACGAGCCTTTGCTGCGTTTGCTTCGACGCTGCCAAGCGACGTCGAGGGGATCCGGCTGCTCGGCACCAGCGGCACGGTTACAACCCTGGCCAGCGTCCATTTGGCATTGCCGGCCTACGATCGTCGTGCGGTTGATGGCCTCCATGTTCCCGTGGACGCGATGCAGAAGATCAGCAGCATGATCGCAGAGATGGACCATGAAGAGCGCGCCGCTCTCCCGTGCATCGGCCGGGACCGGGCCGACCTGGTCGTCGCGGGCTGCGCCATCCTGGAGGCCATCGTGGAAATCTGGCCGGCGGAGAAGCTCGGCGTGGCCGACCGCGGCATCCGCGAAGGCATCCTCCGCTCCCTGATGGCGAGGGACGGCCACCTGCTGTGAAGCGCATCCGCACCGCCAAGGGGCGGAAAACATCCTCAACGCGCTGGCTCGAGCGCCAGTTGAACGACCCCTACGTGCGTCGGGCAAAGGCGGAGAACTACCGCAGCCGCGCTGCCTACAAGTTGCTCGAGCTCGATGAAAAGTTCGGGCTTCTGAAGGGCGCCAAGGCGGTCGTTGACCTGGGGATAGCGCCTGGGGGCTGGAGCCAGGTCGTCCGCCGCAGGGTTCCGCAAAGCAGGGTCGTGGGCATCGACCTTCTGCCAACGGATCCGATCGAGGGTGTCGCGATCCTGCAGATGGACTTCATGGATGAGGCCGCGCCGGACCGGCTGAGGGAGACCCTCGGCAGCGAGGCCGACCTCGTCCTGTCGGACATGGCCGCGAACACGGTTGGGCACCAGCAGACGGATCACCTTCGGACCATGGCATTGGTGGAAGCGGGTCTTCTGTTCGCAACGGAAGTGCTGAGGCCAGGCGGCGCCTACGTGGCCAAGGTACTGGCAGGCGGCGCCGACAATCAGCTCGTCGCCGAGATGAAGCGCCATTTCACGAACGTTAAGCACGCCAAGCCGCCGGCGAGCCGCAAGGATTCGTCGGAATGGTACGTGATCGCGCAAGGCTTCAGGGGCAGGGATGAGCCGGTCCACCGCGGTTGAGACGGATCGCGCCGCGCGGGCGCGCGTCCGGCAGCTCGATTACATGCGGCGCTTCGCCGAGGAGTGGCGCGGGCGCGAGGCGGAGCTCACTGCATCCATGGCCGAAAAGGCCCGAGTCGTTCGAGCGCGGATCGAGGCCATACGCCCAGTCCGCCCGACCGATCGGGTCTTGGAAGTTGGTAGCGGCGGCTGCGGGATCGTCTTCAATTTCGGTGGCGAGCATTGCCTCGGCATAGATCCGCTGGCGGACGATTTGCGGCAGCTGTTCCCTTGGCAGCGAACGTCGCCGGTTCCGACGGTCCAGGCGGAGGGCGAGAGACTTTCGTTCGAGGATGCCAGCTTCGAAATCGTGCTCAGCGATAATGTGGTCGACCATGCGGAAGATCCGCGGCGCATCGTCGAGGAAATTTCACGTGTTCTTGCGCCGGGCGGCCTCTTCTACTTCACGGTGCACGTTCACCATCCAATCTACCATGTGACGTCTGTTGCCTACGGGCTTTGGCGGCGACTCGGCCTTCCGGGCGAGATCACGCCCTTCGCGGATCATACGGTTCATCTGACGCAAGCCTCGGCGCGGGCGCTTCTTGCAGGCCTCCCGCTGCGGATCGTTGAAGAGAGCACGGATCTGGATGCCGCGCGCAAGGAAGCAAAAGATACGCCGCCGCGCCATCTGGGCGATCGGCTGAAGCGCCTCTTCTTCAAGAATGCGACCTGGGAAGTCTTCGCACTCCGCGATCCGGCGTGATCCGGTGAGCCGTTCGCCACGGCACCTCGTCGATACCGCCGACAGGTAAACTTTCCTTGGTGGTACTGGCCATTTCGAATCGGGGGGACCTGCCCGACCCCGATCTCGCCCTAGCGGGGAGTGCGAAGCCTCAGGCGGTGTGAGGGCGCGGCCGCGACTTCGCCCGCCGCATGGCCGCGCCGGCTATACCGAACCCCAGAAGCATCGTCACCCACGTCGCGGGCTCCGGCACGGCTGCCGAGATCGTGACGTTGTCGATGCTGATATGGCTGCCGAAGTCACCGATGCGAAGCGTGTGAATCTGGTCGAAGCCGGCGATGCTGATCGTTCCGAAACTCGTGACGGCCATGCTGTTGAGCAGCGCCCCATTCTGATCGAACCCTTCCAGGAACGCGACGAACGAGGAGTCGGCGAAAGTGATGTCGAAGCTGACGAGGTCGAACGCTCCGCC
>Ga0070670_100002200_pt1 | contig 16022 bp, 13 predicted proteins | sample KBSS63metaG_FD_64665 | JGI IMG/M metagenome (GOLD analysis project Ga0070670, IMG submission 64665) | Switchgrass rhizosphere microbial communities from Kellogg Biological Station, Michigan, USA - KBS S6-3 metaG | ecosystem: Host-associated > Plants > Roots > Rhizosphere > Soil ... | reverse complement strand
CCGATCGGCTGGTTCATGTTCGGTCAGCAGGGTTTCCCGGTCATCGACGTGCCTGCCGGCTTCACGACGAATGTCTGGGATCGCGAGCGCGACGGCAACGGCACGCGGCTCGTCGGCCCGATTCCGGCGAAGCTGCCGGTCGGCGTCGACTTCATCGCCCGGCCGTTTGGCGAGCCGTTGCTCTTCCGCATCGCCGCGGCCTATGAGGCGGCGACGAAGAACCGCAGACCGCCGGAAGACTTCGGCCCGCTGCCATGAGCTTCATCGCACGCCTCCTGATCAACGCCGTTGCCCTCTGGCTGGCGACGCGATTCGTCAACGGCATCTCGTTCAGCGGCGAACTGCCATTCCTGCTCGTCGTCGCCCTGGTCTTTGGCGCGGTCAACACCATCGTCAAGCCGATCCTGATGATCCTGACGTTCCCGTTCCTGATCATCACGCTCGGCCTGTTCCTGCTGGTCCTCAATGCGGTGATGCTCTGGCTGACGGGCGCGATCTCCGACGCGGCCAACCTGGGATTCCACGTCAGCAGCTTCAAGGCCGCGTTCGTCGGCGGCCTCGTCGTGACCGTCGTCAGCTTCGTGCTGTCGTTGATGGTGGGAAGCGACTCGAGCCGGAAACGCAAGAGCTCGTAGCCAGTGGCGTCACGGCGTGACATCTACCGCGCCGGCGCCGCGGCTGTGGCTCAGTCGCGTGGCTGTCGTTGTCGGTTGATCAGAAAGATGACCGCGATGACCACCAGCAGAAGCAGGATCTCGGGAAGGCCTGGCCTGGGCATCACTGTCGATTGAATCGATGCACACGGCCGAACGCGTTGAACTCGGCGACGAAGATGTCGCCGTGATCGTTCAGCGCGACGCCATGCGGTGAGAGCACGAAACCGGTCTTCCACTGCGCCGGTGGAATCTTGTTCGTGCCTGTGCCTTGCTCGGTGTTCGCGCCGACGCGCTGCACCACGGTGCCGGCCTTGTCGAGAATCGTGACGCGGCCGTTCAATTCACCGACCACCGCGTTGTCACCGTTGATCACGATCGCCGCGGGCAGCAGGAGATCCTTCGCCACGACGCCGAGGAACTCGCCTGTGAGCGACATGTGGACGACGCGATTGTTCGCGCGATCGCAGGCAATCAATCGCGCCGGCGTGAAGCGCGTGTCGATCGCGAGCTTGTGCAGCGTGTTAAAGCTGTACGGAGCCGCCTTGCCGCCGAATGACGACAGGTACTTGCCGGTCTTGTCGAACCGGTGGATGAAGTCGCTCGCGTACCCGTCGGTCACATAAATGTCGCCGTTGGGCGCGACGTCGAGACCCGTCAGCAGCATCGACAACTGGCCGCTTCGCGCGTTCCTGATCTTGAACTGATCCGGAATCTGCGCCGAGCCGATCGTCATGACGATCCCGCCATCGAGCCGCATCTTCACTACCGTCTGCCCGCGCATTGTCGCGCCGTAGATGAACTCGCCGTCCGCTTCCTTGTGAATCACGAACCCGTGGAGGTCGCTCGGTGCGTTCGGTACGTTGCGCACGAATTTGCCGTCCGGCGCGTAGACCTGCAGTCCCGCCGCCGGATCCTGCACGCTCACGTAGACCTCGCCGGTGGAACTGACAGCGATATCGCCGTGCATGTTCCCGAGGTTCTCCCGTCCGGCTGGCAACTTCAACCAATCAGCCACCGCAGTGAAATCGGTGGCCGCGACAGCGGGAGTCAGGAGGGAAGCCGCGACGAGCAGGGCGAGAGCGATCTTCTTCATGGCGCGCTGATTCTAGCTGTGGTCCTATGTAAGCGCCAATCACATGACACGGCGCTTCGTGCGGTGGCTCGTTCTCCTGTTCGCCGTGATGGCGGGGGCCGGCGGAGTGTTGCTTCGCGGCCAGGCCCCCCCGCAGCAGCCGCCCACATTCCGTGGATCCATCGACGCGGTCCAGTTGAGCGTCATCGTCACCGACCGTGAGGGCAATCCCGTTTCCGGTCTCACCGAGGACGACTTCGAGATTCTCGAGGACGGCAAGCCACGGCCGATCACGACGTTCGCGGCCGTCAACATCCCGATCGAGCGGACGGAACGAACGCTCGTTGAGAAGGACGTGCTCAGCAACGACGGCCCGCCCGGCCGTCTCTACGTCATCGCGCTCGATCAGATGGCAGGGGACAGCGCGTTGCGGACGCGTGCCTTCCTGCGGCGGTTCGTCGAGGGGTACTTCGGGCCGAACGACACGGCGGCGGTCGTATTGACGACCCAGGGTAGCCGCGAATCCGGGCAGGAGTTCACGAGCAACCCGCGTCTGCTGCTCAGTGCCATCGACAAGTTCGACGGCGGCAGTCCGGATATGAGTGGCCGGCTGCGAGAGAAGAATTTCATCGGCGACTTCAAGGGGCTGATGCAGTTCATGGCGACGCTGCGTGGCGGACGCAAGGCAGTGATTTTCGTCAGCCAGAACATCCCGGTCGATGCCTACGACGTTGTGGACAGAGGCCGCGCGCGGTTTGGCGGACTCTTCTCGGAAGTCGACACGGACTGGATCGACGCCTTGTCGTTCGCGACCCGCAACAACATCGCCGTCTATCCGATCGATCCGCGGGGCCTGACCACCGGGGTCACGGGCGAATCGGAGGATGGCTCCACGACGGCGAGCCAGGCGTCACTCGACGAGCGCGTCGGCCTGGGCGGTCTTGCCGCGGTGACGGGCGGCTTCGCGCTGACCAGTTCCAACAACTACACCGGAGCGTTCGAGCGTTTAGTACGCGAGAACAGCACGTACTACCTGCTCGCCTTCAATTCAGGCGTTGAGAAGCGTGATGGCCGCTACGTCCGTCTCGACGTCCGGGTGAAGCGCCCGGGGTTGCAGGTGCGATCGACCGAGGGTTACGTCCAGCCGCGAGGCAAGCAGCAAGAGCCGAAGCGGCCGCCGACCTCCGCGATCCTGGCCGCCACCTGGGACGCGGTCGCGAGTGCGATTACGACGAGCGGCGTGTCGATGCGCGTCAACGCGGCCGCCTTCAAGGGCCGCGGGAAGGAAGCGATCGTTCCGATCACGGTCGAGCTCTCCCCCGAAAAGCTGAATCTCGTCGAAGAGAACGGCGCCTATCGCGGCCAGATCGAGATCGTGTTCGCCGTGACCGACTCCAAGAAGAGACGTTTTCCGATCTGGCGGCATCGGGCGCTGCTGGCCCTGAAGCCGGAGACGTACGAGCGGGTCAGCAAGGGCGCGATGCGGGTGGTCTCGCAGATGCCCCTGCCCGAAGGCCATTTTCAGATTCGTGCGTCGGCCGGAAGCTCCTCCGTCGCCGGGAGCGTCATCTACGACCTGGAGGTTCCGGACTTCCGCGACGACTTCGAGTTGAGCGGCGTCACACTCACCTCGAAGCAGGCGCGGGAGACCTTCACGTTCAGTCCACACCGGATTGACGTCGCGCTGCCCGGCCCACCGACCACGGCCCGTGAGTTCTCGCGCGACGACGCGCTGACGCTGTTTACCGAGGCTTATGAGAACCGCAAGAAGCCGCACACCGTGACGTTGACGCTCGAGCTCCGCAGCGAGGACGGCCGCGTCATCGGCTCCGACAGCATCGATCGGAAATCTGTCGAAAAGCCGAAGGATGCGAGCGTCTACGCCTTTGCCCCGAACCTCAGCCTGGAGGATGTGCCTCCCGGCCGCTACGCCATTCACGTCGAAGCACGGTCGTCGCTCGACAAGAACGACAAGAAAAAGAGCATTGCCCGCGACATCCCGTTCAGCGTCCGGTAAACACGGCGGGCGCGGAGGGGCTATTTAACCGACAGCGACGACTTGGTGTATGTACTGACCCACCACAGACTCAGAAACATCCCGAATGAGGAGCAGACATGTGCGATCAGGAATATTTTGAGAAAGATCGGCTGGAGTACGAAGCCAGAGGGCTGATCACCCGCCGGCAGTTCGGCGTGCTGGTCGCGGCAGGCATCTCGATGGCCCTGCCGGCCGTGGCGAACGCCCAGGCAACGGGTGAAAAGGACGTCGAGATCAAGACGCCCGACGGCACCGCCGATGCCTACTTCGTCTATCCATCAACCGGTTCCGCCGCCGCCGTTCTGATCTGGCCGGACATCTTCGGCCTGCGGCCGGCGATGCGAACGATGGCCAAGCGTCTGGCGTCATCCGGGTACTCGGTGCTCGTGGTGAATCCCTTCTATCGAGTGGGCAAGCCGACGGCCACCGGTGCGACGCCGATCGCGGAGATGTTGCCCTTCAGGAAAGGGATGAGCCAGGCCGGGGACATGTCGGACGCCAAGGCGTTTATCGCCTGGCTCGATCAGCAGCCGCAGGTAAACAGGAATCGCAAGATCGGCACTCAGGGCTACTGCATGGGTGGGCCGATGACGTTCAATACGGCGTCGGCCGTACCCGATCGCGTCGGTGCGGTGGCGTCGTTCCATGGCGGCGGTCTCGTCACCAAGGAAGGCGATCCCAACAGTCCGCATGTGCTGGCGGCGGCGACGAAGGCGTCGTTCCTCATCGCGATTGCCGAGACCGACGACAAGCAGCGGCCGATGGAGAAGGACGTGCTGAAGGCTACGTTCGCCAAAGCCAACCGTCCGGCAGAGATCGAGGTCTATCCCGCGGCGCACGGCTGGTGCCCGCCGGACACCACGGTCTACAACGAGCCCGCGGCAGAGAAGGCGTGGGCGCGACTGCTCGCGCTGTATAAGACCGCGCTCGCTTAGACCGCGACGTCGAGGAGAAATGGCCCCGGTGACTGCAGCGCCTGCTGCAGCGCCGGGGCGAGATCGTGAGCGTGCTCGACGCGCGCCGCACCGCATCCCACCGCCTTTGCCAGGCCGACGAAATCCAATCCTGGGAGCTTCGTTCCAATCAACTGCTTGATGTTGAAGTGGGCGGTGAACTCGCTGAGCGCCGCGTAGCCGCCGTTGTTGACGATGACGATCGTCATCGGCAGCTTCAAGTCGGCTGCCGTCCATAATGCCTGGAACGAGTACATCGCCGAGCCATCGCCAAACAATCCGATGACGCGCTGCTGCGCCGATTTCGCCAGCGCGATGCCGACGGCCGCCGGCATGCTGTGACCGAGACCGCCGCTCGCACAGGTGAAGAAGCTCTGCGGCCGCTCGATCGGCAGATACCCCTGCATCGTCTTCCTGCTCGACGGCGACTCCTCGACGATAATGCTGTCGGCGGGCCGGACGTCGGCCAGCGTCTGCATCAGGAACGCCATCGTCAGGCCAGCCTCGGCGCTGACGCGCGGCGGCGCGGTCCGGCCCCGCGGCACGGATCGTCGCGGCGGCTTCGAGTGCTCGAGGATCGCCTTCACGCCCAGACGCACGTTGCAGACGAGCGCTGTTCCCAGAGGAGTCCACGCCGCCACGTTCGGGTCGTCGACGATCTGTACGAGCGCCGCGCCGGGTGGAATGTGCGGACCGAATCCCTCGATGTGGTACGTGAACACTGGGGCGCCCAGCGCGACGATCAGGTCGTGGCCGTCGAGGAGCTTGACGATCTGCTCGCGCATGGGCGGCAGGAAGCCGGCAAAGAGCGGGTGCCGTTCCGGGAAGCTGCAGCGCGACGACATCGGGCTCACCCAGACGAGGGCCTGATGGCGTTCGGCCAGCGCGATGACTTCATCCCACGCGTTGTTTCGATCGACGCCGAAGCCGACCACGAATGCGGGCCGCTCGCTGCGATCGAGCATCGCGGCGATGTCGGTCGCGAGCGCTTCGTCTGGTGAGAGTGCGCGGCTGACCGTCCGCGGTTGAATGGCCTCGGTTGGCTTGTCCCAGTCGTCCACGGGAATCGAGACGAACGTCGGGCCGCACGGCTCCTGCATCGACAGGTAGTAGGCGCGTGCGATCGCGAGCGGAACGTCCTCACCGCGCGCCGGCTCGACAGCCCACTTCACGTACGGGTCGGGCAGCTTCGCGGCGTCCGTGGCGAAGAGAAACGGCTCGAATGGAAGAATCGATCGGGCCTGCTGACCAGCCGTGATGACCATCGGCGTTCGATTGCGGTACGCCGTAAAGATGTTGCCCATCGCGTGGCCGACGCCCGCCGCCGAATGCAGGTTGACAAAGGCCGCGTTGCCCGTCGCCTGCGCATAGCCATCCGCCATGCCGACGACGACAGATTCCTGGAGGCCGAGAACGTAACGGAAGTCGGCAGGGAAGTCGCGGAAGAGCGGCAGCTCGGTCGATCCCGGGTTGCCGAAGATCGTCGTCAACCCGAGCTCGCGCATCAGGCAGTGAGTGGCTTCGCGGACGGTCGGCATCAGCGGTCGATGATATACGCTTGAACCGCGAAGATCGCGAAGAGCGCGAAGGCCGCAAAGAATGTTCAAATTCAAAACTTTGATAGTCGCTCTGGTGGTTGCGGGATCTATTCAAGTCTCGGCCCAGTGGCCGGCGTTTACGCCGCCGGACGTGCCACGTGGCGCGGATGGTCAGCCGAATCTCACCGCGCCGCCGCCGCGTCTGCCGAACGGCAAACCTGACTTTTCCGGTGTGTGGGAGAGCCGCGTGCCGCCGAGTGGCCGGCTTGGAGGACCCGTCCTCCCGTCGTTGACCAGCGACGGCCCGCCGATCGCGACATTCGTGGACGTCGGCCGCAACATCAAAGAGGGTCTGCCGCTGACTCCCGCAGGCGCCGAGCTGCGGAAGGCGCGCATGTCCAAGAACAGTATGGACAACCCCGATGCGCACTGCCTGCCGCTCGGGTTCATGCAGCTCCACACCCACTCGCAGCCACGGAAGATCGTGCACAACAAGGACACAGTGGTGATCGGCTACGAGGCGAATTCCGGTCTGCGATGGATCTTCACCGACGGCCGCACGCTGCCGACCAACGATCCGCAGCCGTTCTGGTACGGCTATTCAGTCGGCCGCTGGGATGGCGACGAGCTGATCGTCGAGACAATCGGTCTGCGCGATGACGGCTGGCTGGACGTGAACGGCACGCCGTTCGGCAACACGACCAGGGTGACTGAAAAATTCCGTCGTGTGAACTACGGCCGGCTCGAGATCGACGTGACCGTCGAGGACCCGAAGTTCTACACAAAGCCGTTCACGACCCGCGTGAATTGGCGGTTGTACCCGGAGGGTGAGCTGATCGAGTTCATCTGCAACGAGAACGAGCAGTCGTCGCAGCATCTGGTGGTGCCGAAATAGGGATTCGGGATCCCTGATCCCTCATTTGTTCGCCAGCGGCCAGTAGATTTCTGTACGCCACTCGGCGGGATCAGGGTGATCCGCAGGATCGGTAATGTACGACTCCCATGGTGCGCCGCCCGGCTGCATCCCGTTCTTTTCCATCCAGCGCTCCATCTCGGCGTAGGTGTCGCTGAGCGTGTCGTACGAGCCGCCATGCATCGCGACTGCTGCACCGCCTCCGGGCAGTGTTGCCGCTTCAACGTCGCCTTGACCCTGCGTCGCCGCGGCGAGCACGCAGCCGGATTCGATCGTGAAGAGGCCCGGACCGGTGGACAGATAGCGCGTAAACGGACGGCCGGCGAGCGGCACGCCAGTCCCCATCGCGTACGGAAACGCCTTGCCGAAGCATTCTCCCATCGTCTTCGACAGCTCGTGGCGGGCGCATCGTGCGCGAACAATAAGGACGTGCGCCGGAGAAAGCTCCCGGCGTTCGATCGACAGCATGGGCATCGACAATCTCCGAGGTTGAGGCTCAATGTGTATGTGATACAGGCCGACGCACGGAGCTGTGGCGTCGGTGAGTGAAAGATGTCGCGCCTTCGCGTCAGGCGCCACGCCGCCCGGCGCATGCGCCCGGTATGCTGACGGCGCTTTGCCGAACTGGCGCCGAAAGGCACGCGTGAAGACCTCGTGGCTCGCGAAGCCGGCGTCGGCGGCGATGCGAAGTACGGGATCCGAACCGCTGGCCAGCCTCGCCGCGGCGCGTTCGAGCCGTAGTCGCTGCGTGTACCGCTTCGGCGTATCGCCGACGACTATCCGAAAAGCCCGGTGGAAGTGAAATGGCGACCAGCCGGCCTTTGCTGCCATCGCCCCGAGCGACACATCGCCATCCAGACGGTCGCGCAGCGTCTGAAGCAGCTGCAGGATGTCCCGTTCGGACGGCATGCGAGGAAATGTTACCCAGAGAGCCGATGACCGCTTGATGTTTCTTGCGGTGTTCCCCGGTCCCCGCTCCCGGATCTGGCATATCCTTCCGGCGCGGAGGTCATCATGCGCCTGACGTCACTGCTGTCCGTGGCGCTTCTCGCCTCGCTCGCCACATCCGCGGCCGCGCAGGAGTGGGTTGAGTTCGTCAGCCGGGACGACGGGTTCCGGGTCAACTTTCCCGCCGCGCCGACGGTCACGACCACCACCTTCACCTCGGAGTACGGCGCTGCGCTGCCCGCTCGCGTGTACAGCGTCACGAGTCGCGGTCAGAAGTATTCGATGACCGTGGTCGACTATCGGCCGATTGAAAAATTGCTGACCGACAAGGCCAGGCAGTGTCCGCCATTCGCGGACGAGCGGTGCACCGGCTTTGGCGCCGGCGCGATCGTGGGGTCGGGCTACTGGAAAACCGACATCCGCGGTGCGCTGGTGTGGGCGTCATGGCAGATCATGCAGCGCGACGCGAAGGTCACGCACTACATGTGGAACTTCATCGATCTTGTCGAAGGTCACCAGCTGCAGCTCACCAACAACGTCGACACGTCGCGCACGTTCGTGGCGATCTACATGCACGACAACCGGTTGTACATCTCTGAAGGCACGGTGCCAGACGGCGATCCGCCGCCCGGCCTCTTCCAGCAGTCGCTCGGGTTCGTTGACCGGGACGGCAACGGCATTCGCTACGCGGACTACTACGACAACGATTACCCGCCGCCCGCGCGTGCCGGCGCTCGCGGCGCTGGTCCGGCGCCTGCGCCGGCGAGGTGACAGGAGGCGACGTGCGATCTGACCTTCGTCTCACGCTGCGATTCGTAGTGCTCGGTGTCATGTGTGGAGCGGGCACGGCGGGCGCACATCACTCGCACGGGAACTACACGGACACCTTCATTGACCTCCAGGGCATCGTCAAGGAAGTGCATCTGTTGAACCCGCATTCGTGGGTCTACATGGATGTCCGAAGTGCCGCGGGGCAGCCGCAGACGTGGGCAGTCGAGGCGACGAACAAGATCGGTCTCGAGCGCATCGGCGTGACCGCGGACACCGTGAAACCCGGCGACACGGTCAAGGTCCGTTGTCATCCCCTGCGCGACGGTTCGCGCGGCTGTCTGCTGGGATTCGTGAAGACGAAGGACGGCGACGTGAAGGACTGGGATGGTAACCGGCTGCCGATTCCAGCCGACTTCTGAGCCTACGGTTTCAACACCTTCACCATGTAATACGTCACCCCGCTTGACGGGACTTCCTTGAACCAGTGCGGGATGCCCGCCGGGATGCTGATGTAGTCGCCCTTCTTCAGTTGATGCGTCTGCCCGCCGGTGATGTCGGTGCCGAGCATCTGGTTGGGACGGGTCTCCTTGCCGCCGACCATCGTCCCGCCGGTGACGAACGTGGCGCTGCCGTCGACGATGTAGAAGATGTCGGTTTCCTTGGCGTGGACTTCCACCTGGCCGGCCGCGGTGCGGCGCGCGATCGACGCGGTGAAGTCCGATCCGTTGGCGAGCGGGCCGGGCTTGGCGAAGAGCTCATTCACTTTCGCTGCATCGACGTAAGTGACCTGTGGCGCCGCCGGCTGCTGCGCAGACACGACACCGAGGCTTGCGACAACTGCCGCGGCGATTGCAATCGCACATCTCATACGAATCACTCCATCGCGACTTCGCGCTCTTCGTTCCGCGGTTTATCCGGTCCGGCTAAAGACGGACACTACGTCTACTTCATCGCCTTTCGAATGATGGCCGCTGCGGCGGGGAACTCCTTCTTCGCGTTGCAGCAGAAGACGCCTTCCGCCACGAGCAGCGGCGTCCAGCCAAGCGGCGTTTTCACGTTCACATCGGCGCCCTGGTCGATCAGGTACTGCACGATCGACGGCTGGTTCGACATGATCGCGCCGATCAGCGGCGTGACGCCGTTCCAGCGCGGGTCGCCGACGCCGAGATCGACCAGCTTGTCCATGTTCAGCGGGTAGTAGAGCAGCGTGTACGCCACCTCGCCTTCCATCGGGTAGTCGCCGAAGTTCGTGCGCGCATTGACGTCGTTGCCCAACGACACGGCCAGCTTCACCGCTTCGAGCCGCTCCGCTTCCGTCGTGCCGGTGTACGGCCCGGGCGTTTCGCCTTCCCACGTGTCGAGGCCCGCAGCCACCATCAACGGCGTGATCCCCGTGATATTGGGAATCTTCGGGTCGGCCTTGAACTCGACGAGCAGCCGCATCAACTCAACGTCGCCGTTCTTGGCGGCCACGTAGAACGGTGTGGCGCCGCGATAGGTCAGAAGGTGGCGTCCGAGCCGGATGTTCGGCGGGTTGCGCGCGGTGCCGCCCTCTTTTCCGAAGCGCGGCTCGCTCCACTCGACGCGCGTGTTCGGATTCGCGCCGTGTTCGAGCAGCTTCCGTGCGAGTTGGATCGCCGTGACCTTGCCAACCTGCTGCGGCGTCCCGACGGGTGTGTTGCCGACAGCCGCGGCGCCGTCGGCGCCCGGCTTGCGCAGCCACGCGACGGTGTGGAGTGGCGACGCGCGTGGGTCAGACAGATTCGGATTCGCGCCGTTGTCGAGGAGCACCGACGCGAGCTCGAAGAAGGCGTTGACGGTCGCAACGCTCAACGCGCTCGAGCCATCGGGCGCCACGTCGTTGACGTTGGCGCCATGCTTCAGCAGCGTGATCGCCGTGTCGATGTGCGCGTTGCGAACAGCGAACAGCAGCGGTGTGAATCCACCGGTCGACTTCAGCTTGAGGTCGGCGCCCGCTTCCAGCAGCACGTCCGCCGCTGCGGTGTTGCCCTCCGACGCCGCCCACATCAGCGCGGTCTGACCTTTGTACTGCTCCCTGGCATCGACTTTGGCGCCGCGCGTCAGCAGCAGCCTCACGGCCTCCGCCTTGCCCGACAGCGCCGCCGTCATCAGCATCGTCTGACCTTCTTCGGCGATGCCGTTGGGATCCGCGCCGGCTTTCAGCAGGCGCTCCATGATCGGCGCGTTGCCGTTCACGGCCGCCAGGTAGAGCGGAGTGATCTTGTAGCGCGTGGCGGCCTTCGCGTCGGCGCCCGCGGCCAGCAGCAGATCGACGAGCTGGGTGCTGTCGCGCTGCGCCGCCCAGTGAAGGGCGGTGAACCCGTCAGCCTCGGTGGCGTTGACGTTCGCTTTTTGCTTCACGAGCGCGCGAACGCTCGGGACGTCCTGCTTCTTGACCGCGTCAATGAGCGGAGATCCAGCAGCGGAGAGCGAGATCGCGCCCGTCAGGAAGCCGATGACGACGAGGTGCAGCCAGCTGCGAAAGCGCATTTCTCCTCCGTGTGACGGGGTTAATATACCCCCGTATTTAGATGTTCTATAGAGGTTTGCGGTCAGGTCCGGCTCAAGCCGGGCACTACGTCATCGCGGTCGCTGCGGGTCTCCTGGTGTCGGCCGGCATCTGGCGGGCTGAACCGGTCGTCGCACAGGTTCCTGCGGCCGCGGCGACCCCAGGAACCTCGTCAGCCGCAGTGCTGAAGCAGTACTGCGCCACTTGCCACAGCGACCGCGTGAAAGCCGGTGGTCTCGTCATCGATCCGGCCGCGGTCTCGAACGTCGGCACGGACGCCGACCGCTGGGAGAAGGTTGTTCGCAAGCTCCGCACGCAGGCGATGCCGCCGCCCGGTGCGCCGCGACCGGACGCCGCGAGTTACGAGCGCGTCGCCTCGTTCCTCGAGTCCGAACTGGATCGCGTGGAAACGGCGAAGCCGCATCTCGGCAAGCTCCCGCTGGCTCATCGACTGAGCCGCACCGAGTATCGCAACGCTGTGCGTGATCTGCTCGCGCTGGAATCGCTGCCGAGCGAAGTGAGCGTGGACTACCTCCTGCCGCCGGACAACATCAGCAGCGGCTTCGATAACATCGCTGACCTGCTCTTCGTCTCGCCGAGCAACATGGAGCGCTATCTCGACGCGGCGCGAAAGATCAGTCGTCTCGCGGTCGGCGATCCGGCGATGCCGGTGATGGTGAACATCCACAAGCTGGATCCCGAGCATCCGCAGGACGAGCGCGTTGATGATCTGTCGGTGGGCACGCGCGGCGGCATCGCGGTCCGCAGCGAGTTTCCGGTGGACGGCACCTACATCGTCAAGGTGGACGTCGGCGCTGCGAACGGACACCAGCTCGAGATCACGGTTGATGGCGAACGCGTGGCACTGCGAGCGCTTGGCGGCGGTCGCGGCGGTCCCACGGTGGATGCACCTCCGGGTCAGCCGGATCCCGCAGATCCCGATCCCACGCCTCCGTCGAACGCTCGACCGGCGGTGCAGGGCAGGGGAGCTGGTCCTGCGGATGGCGGAGGTTCAGGAGGTTCAGGAGGTGCCGCAGGTGCAGGGGCTGGACGCGCTGGTGGTGCACGCGGCGGTGGCGGACGTGCCGGCGGGCGAGGCGGTGGAGCTCCCGCGGGTCCGCTCGAGTTCCCGCTCACGCTGAAGGCGGGACCGAAGCTGATTGGCGTGGCGTTCGTGCAGCGGACCGACGCGCGCGATGAATCGACACTGCGTCCACGCATGCGCAGCCGCGGCACGCAGCCGGCGATCAACAGTGTGACGATCAGCGGACCGTACAACGTGACGGGCTCGGGCGATTCGCCGAGCCGCCGGCGGATCTTCGTCTGTCGTCCCGGATCGGCTGCCGAAGAACTGCCGTGCGCGCGGCGCATTCTGTCGACCCTCGCCCGGCGCGCCTACCGTCGTCCGTCGACCGAAGCCGATCTGAAAGACCTCTTGCCCTTCTATGCACAGGGCCGCAAGAGCAACTTTGATCTCGGGATCCAGAAGGCGCTCGAGCGGCTGCTGGTCAGTTCGCAGTTTCTCTTCCGTATCGAGCGCGAGCCGTCCACTGTCGCGGCCGGCGCGCCGTATCGCGTCAGCGACCTCGAGCTGGCCTCACGGCTCTCGTTCTTCATCTGGAGCAGCATCCCGGACGATGAGTTGCTGGACGCCGCGGTCGCTGGACGTCTGACGGATCCGAAGTCGCTCGAGCAGCAGGTTCGTCGCATGCTCGCGGACCGCCGCTCCGAATCGCTGGTCACGAACTTTGCGGCACAGTGGCTGTACCTGCGTGACATTGCCGCCAAGCAACCGGACGAGATCCTGTTTGCCGACTTCGATGAGACGCTGCGCGCCGCGATGCTGCGCGAGACCGAGCTGTTCGTCGACAGCGTCCTCAGAGAGAACCGCAGTGTGCTCGACCTGCTGACGGCGAACTACACGTTCCTCAACGAGCGCCTGGCCCGCCACTACGGCGTGCCGAACATCAAGGGCAGCTGGTTCCGCCGCGTGACCTTCCCCGAGGGCAGTGTCCGCGGTGGACTGCTCGGGCAGGGAAGCGTCCTGACGATCACCTCCTACTCGACGCGCACGTCGCCGGTCCTGCGTGGCAAGTGGGTGCTCGAGAATCTGCTGTCGGCGGCGCCGCCGCCTCCGCCCGCCGACGTGCCGGCGCTGAAGACCGAGACCGCTCCAGGCAAGCCGCTGACGCTGCGCGACGCGATGATCCAGCATCGCGCGGCGCCGGCGTGCGCCGCCTGCCATGCGCGGATGGATCCGATCGGGTTCGCGATGGAGAACTTCGACGCCGTCGGCCGCTGGCGCGATCGCGATGGCGAGCAGACGATCGACGCGAGTGGCGTCTTCCCCGAGGGGACGAAATTCGAGGGAATTCCCGGGTTGAAAAAGGTGCTGCTGGGCCAGCCCGAGCAGTTTGTCGGCACCGTGGCTGAGCGGCTGCTGATGTACGCGGTCGGCCGCAACCTGCAATACTATGACGCGCCCACGGTGCGCGCCGTGATGCGCGAGTCGAAGCCGGCGAACTACACGTTCGCGTCGCTCGTGCTCGGGGTCGTGAAGAGTCGTCCGTTTCAGATGCGAGAAGCAGGGAGCGAGTGATGTTCATCACCAGGAAAGCACTCCCACGTCGGACGTTCCTGAAAGCCATGGGCACGACGATCGCGCTGCCATTCCTCGACGCGATGGTGCCGGCGCTGTCTGCCCGCGCGCTCAAGCCCACTCCTCGATTCGGTTTCGTCTACATCGCCAACGGCGTCATCCAGAATCAGTGGACGCCCGCGACGACCGGCGCCGGCTTCGAACTGACCCCGACGCTGCAGCCATTTGCGAACGTCCGCAACAAGATCAGCGTCCTGAGTGGGCTCTCGCATCTGCAGGCCGACACGTTTGGCGACGGCACCGGCGATCACCCGCGCGCGTCCGCCGTCTGGCTCACCGGCATGCACGCCTATGACCGGACGAAGCCTGGTGTCGAAGTGAAGCTGGCGACGACGGTCGATCAGCTCATCGTCGGCGCGATCGGCAAGACGTCGCGGATTCCCTCGGTCGAGATGTCCGTGGACTTCCCGACGCAGGGCTCCTGCGATTCCGGCGACTGCTTCTACGTGAACACGGTGTCGTGGCGCAACGAGACGACGCCGAACAACACCGAGTCGCATCCGCGGATTCTGTTCGAACGGCTGTTTGGCGACGGCGGCAGCGCGGAAGCGCGACAGGCGCTGAACCAGTCCGAGGGAAGCATTCTCGATTCCGTCCGTGAGGAGGCAAGCCGCGTGGCCGCGAGCCTCGGCCGCGGCGATCGCGCGAAGCTGCGCGAGTATCTCGACTCCGTGCGCGAAGTGGAGCAGCGGATCCAGAACGCCGAGTCGCAGCCGCTGGACATCGCGCTGCCGGAGCGCCCAACCGACATTCCGCCTACCTTCGATGCGCACACCAAGCTGATGTTCGACCTGCAGGCGCTGGCGTTCCAGGCGGACATCACGCGCGTGTTCAGCATGATCATGTCGCGCGAGCTGAGCACCATGACGTTCGCGAGCATCGGCGTCCCCGAGCAGCATCACGGCGTCTCGCACCACCGCAACGACCCGCAGCTGATCGCGAAGAAGGCGCGCATCGACCTGTACCAGGCGCAGCTCTTCGCGTATTTCCTCGAGAAGCTGCAGTCGATGCCGGAAGGCGACGGCTCGATCCTCGATCAGTCATTACTGCTCTACGGCGGCGGCATGGGCGACGGCAATATGCATCGGCACTCCGATCTCCCGACGCTCCTGGCCGGCGGCCTGGGCGGCAAGTTCAAGATGGGGCGTCACCTGCAATACACGCTCAACACACCGATGACCAACCTGCTGTTGACGATGATGGACAGCGCCGGTGTGCACCTGGACAAACTCGGCGACAGCACCGGCCGGCTGCTCGAGCCGCTGTCGATCTCTTAACGGCAGGTCTTTCGTCCTTGGTTCTCGAGTCCAGGGTCCTTTGTCCGAGTCCGAACTGCCACGTGCCGTCAGCATGATTGGCACCCGGCTCGCGCACTACGATGTCACCTCGCACCTTGGCTCCGGCGGAATGGGCGAGGTCTATCAGGCGGCCGACACGAAGCTCGGACGCAGCGTCGCCATCAAGGTCCTGCCGGAGGCCTTCAGCCGTGACAGCGAGACGATCGCACGCTTCCAGCGCGAAGCGCGCGTACTTGCATCGCTGAATCACCCGAACGTCGCGGCGGTCTACGGATTCGAGGAAGTCAACGGCCGCCACTTCCTGGTCATGGAGCTCGTTCCTGGCGAGACCCTGGAAGAGCGCATCCGTCGCGGCGCCATCCCGCTGGCGGAGGCGCTGCCGATTGCAAAGCAGATCGCAGAGGCGCTCGAGGAGGCGCACGACGCCGGAATCGTGCATCGCGACCTCAAGCCCGCCAACGTCAAGATCACCGCCGACGACAAGGTGAAGGTGCTCGATTTCGGCCTGGCGAAGACGGCCGGGCCTGAGCCGTCCAGCGTGTCGCTGTCGATGTCGCCGACGGTGATCACCTCGGCGACCAGTGCCGGGGTGATCATGGGCACCGCGCCGTACATGTCGCCCGAGCAGGCGCGTGGACGTACGGTC
>Ga0070670_100002196_pt1 | contig 16040 bp, 14 predicted proteins | sample KBSS63metaG_FD_64665 | JGI IMG/M metagenome (GOLD analysis project Ga0070670, IMG submission 64665) | Switchgrass rhizosphere microbial communities from Kellogg Biological Station, Michigan, USA - KBS S6-3 metaG | ecosystem: Host-associated > Plants > Roots > Rhizosphere > Soil ... | reverse complement strand
AGCTCCTCTTCCATGACCGTGCCGCGAGCAATCCGGCCGAACTGCTCGGCGAGCAGGCTTCGTCTCTCATCCGTGGCGAGCTCGCGCTCGAGCGGCAGCTGCGCTCGGCGACGGCGTTCGACCGGACGCTCGTCCTCTGGAGGCTATCCGTCGTCCGGGCGGCGCTCTCCTTCGTGGAGGCGGTCCTCGACCAGCGGTCGGTCGAGCCCGTCGTCTACCGCCCGATCGGCCTCGTGGCGTCGCCGCACACAGACCTCGACGGCATGCCGCTCCAGCCAATCGCCGACGCAGACGGAGCGTCCCGCATCGAGGTCTTCGAGCCGCATCGCGGCTGCCTCGAGGACCTGACCGGGTTCTCGCACCTCTGGGTGATCGCGCACCTGCACGAGACGACGGGCTGGGATCCCGCTGTCGCGACGTTCCTCGACGACCGCACGCATGGGACGTTCGCGACCCGCTCCCCACGGCGGCCCAACGCGATCGGCCTTTCGCTCGCGCAGATCGTCGCGGTCGAGGAGCTCACCGTCGTCGTCGCAGGCATCGACCTGCTCGACGGCACGCCGGTCCTCGACCTCAAGCCGTACGTCCCGCTCTTCGACGCACCCGGCGAGGACGTGCGAGCAGGCTGGTTCGAGGGACGTGCGGAGCGCGTCTTCGAGCGGCGCTCGGACGACCGCTTCCTCCCGCGGAGCCGGCGCTAGGCGTCGAGGTCTTCGGCGAGGAACGCGACCTCGTCGACGTAGCACCAGAACCAGTTCTCGTACGGCTCGACCGAGCGCATGACCGGGTGTCCCGCGTCCGCCGCATGAGTCGACGCATGGCGGTTCGGCGAGTTGTCGCAGCACGCGATGTGGCCGCAGGTCGCGCAGCGCCGCAGGTGCACCCACCAACCGTCGATCTTCAGGCAGTCCTCGCAGCCGGGGATGTCCTCGGGCACGTCACGGAACTCGATCGTGTCCAGGTGCGTGCACGCTGCCACGGCTCCACGCTACCGGGCGACTAGGCTCCTCTCGTGCCGCCCGCATTCGACGTCCAGGCGATCGACGGGAGCGAACTCGCGCTCGAGATTCGCGGCGTCGCAGCCCACTCGACTGTCGAGATCGGCGAGACTGCGAGTGACACGCTCCTGTACGTGTCCGACGGGTCCGGAACGCTCTCGCTCGACGGCGGCGAGCAGGCTCTCCGTCCTCGTTCCGCAGCGCTCGTGGTTGCCGGAGAGACGGCGAGCATCGAGGCCGACACCGCGCTCGAGCTCGTCGTCGCGACGGTCGGCGGGGACGCCGATCTGCACGCGCCCATGGGGCCGCGCGAGGTCGTCGCCTCACTCGATGCGGCCGATGCGCAGCAGGCGACCGGCGCGCGTTCGTTCCAGATACTGTTCGGCCCGCACAACGGGTCGACGCGCGCGACCCTCTTCGCCGGCTTCATCCCTCCGGGGAGGGCGCCGTGGCACTACCACCTCTACGACGAGATCGTCTGGGTCCCCGAGGGCCCCGGCCGCCTGCACCTCGCCGAGGGAGACGAGCCGCTCGGTGCGGGCGCCGCGTTCAGGCTCCGGCCCCGTCAGGTGCACATCGTGGAGAACGCGGGCGCGTCCGAGATGACGATCATCGGCGTCTTCACGCCCGCCGGCAGCCCGTCCGCCGCGTACCTCACCGCCGACGTCGCCGCCGAGTACCGCCTCGCGGAGTAGAGCGTGGCGGTCACGATGCCGGTCACGTGGAGCGACGCGCACCGGCTTCACGCGCCGGAGCGCGCCACCTGGGTGGGCGTTCCGATCGACGCCGACGAGCTCCCCGAGCGCGCCGACCTGATCCGCGCGACGCTCGAGGACGCCGGGGCAGAAGTCGTCACCGCGCGGGCGCACCCAGACGACGAGCTCCTCGCGGTCCACGACCCGGGGCTCGTCGAGTTCCTGCGCGTCGCGTCTGCCGAGTGGGACGCGGGTGGGATGCCGGCCGAGTCGGGCCAGGAGGACGTGGTCGGCTACATCTTCCCGACGCCCGGACTCCTCGGCGAGCTCCGGCCGCGCGTCCCGGCGGCGCTGTCCGCGCGCACCGGCGCGTGGTGCTACGACACGATGACCGCGGTCACGCCAGGCACGTGGGAGGCGGCACGTGGCGCCGTCGACGCTTCGCTCACGGCTGCGGAACTCGTGCTCGAGGGGACGCCTGCGGCGTACGCATGCTGCCGTCCGCCCGGCCATCACGTCACGCGTACGGCATTCGGCGGCTCCTGCTACCTGAACAACGCGGCGATCGCGGCGCAGCACCTCTCTGCGCACGGCTTCGCGCGAGTGGCTGTCCTCGACATCGACGCCCACCACGGGAACGGCGCGCAGGCCATCTTCTGGGACCTGGCCGACGTTCTCACCGCATCCGTGCACGTCGATCCCGCCGCCGGCTGGTTCCCGCACTTCCTCGGCTTCGAGGTCGAGTCGCGCGAGACGAACCTGAACGTTCCGCTCGCGCCCGGGTCAGGCGACGACACCTGGCTCGCCGGCGTCGATCGGCTCGTCGATGCGGCCCGCGCGCACGGAAGCGAGGCGCTCGTCGTCGCACTCGGGGTGGACGCGGCCGCATCCGATCCGAACTCGCCGCTCGCCGTCAGCGAGGCCGGATACCACGAGGCGGGCAGTCGGCTCGGCGCGTTGGGTGTCCCGACCGTGCTCGTCCAGGAAGGCGGCTACGTGCTGGAGACGATCGGCCCGCTCGTGCGGGCGACCCTCGAGGGATTCGAGAGCACGCGCTGAGCGTCGAGCGCCCGGTCCTCCTGTACGACGCGGGCTGACGCTTCTGCCGCTGGGCGGCGCGTGTCGTCGTCCGCCTCGATCCCGGCCGGCGCCTGGCGATCCTGCCGCTCGACGACGCCGCAGCGGCGCCGCTGCTCGCCTCGCTCCCAGAGGCCGAGCGCTTCGCCAGCTGGCGCCTCGCGCGCCGCGACGGCTCGCTCGTCGGATACGGCGTGATCCGCGGGCGCGTGCCCGACGCGCTCTACGGCTTCGTCGCACGTCACCGGGACGTCCTCGGCCGCCTCGTCCCGGACGGGCCGGCGCCGCGCCGCTATCCCTAGGCGAGCCAGTCGCGCAGCGGTACCCGGACGCCGAGCGACGAGAAGTCGCCGTCCTCTCGGATCGCACGAGCGGCGTCGGCAAACGCGCCGACGGCGACGAAGGCCAGACCGCCCCCCACGCTGACGCGCTGCGCGCCGGCACCGGCGATCTCGGCGAACGAGAGATCGCCGAACGCGAGCACGTTGACGGGCCGCGCAACCGCGCCGCACACCTCGCGAATCTCCTCGACGGTTCGCAGGCCCGGCGCGTAGAGCACGTCGGCGCCGGCCGCCTCGTACGCCTGCAGGCGCGCGATCGTGTCCGCGAGGTCGGGGTTCCCGCGGATGTGGTTCTCCGCGCGCGCCGTCAGGACGAAGGGAAACGCGAGCCCGCGCACGACCTGGACGGCAGCAGCGAGCCGCTCGACGGCCTCGTCCGGCTCGTACAGCCGACCGGCCGGGTCCCAGTCCTCGATCGAGCCTCCGACGGCGCCTGCGTCGGCGACGCGCTCGATCGCACGTGCGACGCCGGCCGCATCCGCGGCGTAGCCGTTCTCGAGATCGACGGAGACGGGGAGGTCGGTCGCGCGGGCCAGCTGCTCCACGTGCGTCGCAACCTCGTCCAGCGTCGCGTTGCTGTCGAGCCGCCCGAGCGTGAACGCGAAGCCCGAGCTCGTGGTGGCGAGTGCCTCGAAGCCGAGTGCCTCGAGCACGCGGGCAGACCCCGTGTCCCATGGGTTCGGGATCACGAACGGCTCGCCCTCGTGCAGCACGCGGAACGCAACGCCCTTCTCTTGCTGGCTCCTCATCGATCTTGGACGCTACCCGCCGCGCAGACTCGCCCGCACGTCGTGGAGGCGCGCGGTCTCGACGGCGACCGACACCACGACGACGCCGATCACGACGCCCAGGGTGACGATCGCGTCCGGACCGTCGAGCGACACCGCGAGGGCGAGCGCGAGTGCGGCGGCGCCCAGCCTCTCCCACGCCACGCGCCGGATGACCCGGAACCGCATGAGCGCGAACGCGGCGAGAAACAGCGCCATCCCGAGCCCGAGCGCCCAGCGCCCGGCCTCGGAGAGCGGATCGAGTGGGTGCTCCAGCGTCTTCTTCGCCGCAACTGCGTACAAGATGATCCCGAGGACGACCGGGTAGTGGAAGTAGGTGAAGACGTCCCGCGCCAGCGGCCCGCGCGCGACCTCCGAAGCCCGCCGAAGCGACCGCTCTGCCGCGATCGCCGTGAAGTCGAAGTACGCCCACCACAGCGCCGCGACTCCGGCGAACGCGACGATCACCGACACCGCGTACGTCGTGTCCCGGGTGAGCTCCGACGTCCCGATCCCGATCGCGACGATGGACTCGCCGAGGGCGATGATGACGATGAGCGCGAACCGCTCGGCGAAGTGCGACGGCGAGACATGCCATTCGAGGTTCGCGACGGTCAGCGTTCCGACGACGTCGATGACGAGCGACGCAAGCCACACCCACGATCGGTAGTCCGGATCGACGAAGCCGCCGGCGAGTGCGACAACTGCTGCGACGAGGAACCACGGCGACAGGCGCGCGACCGCGCGCAACACGGCGGGGTCGTCGCGGACTCCCCAGGCGTAGAGCGCCGAGTTGAGGATCCGCACGACGAAGTAGGCGACGGCGAACCACGCCGCCTCGTCCTGGAACGCATCGGGAACCGCGAGGGCCATGAAGAACCCGGCAACCATCGCCCCGAACACGATCAGGCGCGTCACCGTGTTCTCGACGTCGATCGCGTTCGTCATCCACGCGTACGCCGACCAAGCCCACCAGACCATTGCGAGCACCAGCGCCGCCCGCGCGAATCCGCGCGGGGTCGTGTCCTCCAGGATCAGCGCCGTCACCTGTGTGAACGCGAAGACGAAGACGAGATCGAAGAAGAGCTCGAGGTAGCTGGTCTTGCGCTCCTCCTCGGCGGCCGTTTCCTCGTGGACGAGCGCCGCGACGTCGCTCATGCCGCTGCGACAGCGCGCTCGAGGAACTCGACCGACAGCGGAGAGCCGGTCGCCTCCTCGACGAGGCGATCCCACCGGACCGACTGCCCCGGAGCGAAGAGCCGCTCCCCGAGCAACGCACCGGCGTCCGGACGGTCGACGATGCCGCCGGCCCCGGACTCGAGCGCAGCGGCGAGCTGCAGCGCCACGATCGCCCCGTAGAGGTACGTGTGGTAGTAGACGGGCGAGACGGCGATGTGGATCTTCGCCGCCCAGTCCGGCGCGCGGCGCTCGTCCGGCGGCGTGACCCGCTGGTAACGGGAGACGAGCTCCCACCACAGCGTGTCGAGGTCTCCGTCGGGGTTCGCGTACAGCGCGCGCTCGAAAGCGTTCATCACGAGCACCCAGCGCGTGAAGACCAGGAGCTCGACGGCCCGCGCCGCGTGGAGGCGTGGCTCGAGATCCGCCCCGTCACTCGAGCTCACGCCGAGGACGCGCTCGAGCCACTCGCGTCGCCACGCGAGCGAGCCGAACAGGATCGCGGACCCCTCCGTCGCGACGAGATGCGTTGAGCGGAGGAGCCAGGGGAGGTCGGCCCTGTAGCCGAGGTCGTAGACGCCGTGTCCGAGCTCGTGGAGCATCGTGTCCGCGGACTCCTGCGTCGTGTCGAGGTTCGCGAGCACGCGGACGTCGCCGCGCCGGTCGATGTCGATGCAGAACGCGTGCTGGTTCTTCCCGGGGCGGGGATAGACGTCGCTTCGCCCGATGATCGCCTCGGCCTCGAGCCCAATGCCTTCCACGGTCCGCCGAGCGAGATCGACGACGTCCGCCCCTTCGAAGAGCGGATCGAGGTCGACGGCTCCGTCGGGCGGTGCCTCCTGGAAGAACGGATCCGCGTGGTGCCAGGGGCGGAGGTCCGCTACGGCGCACCCGAACCGAGCTGCCAGGCGCTCGTCGAGCGTCGCCTTCCAGCGCGCGAAGGGCTCCGCGGTCGTCCGATCGGCCTCGGAAAGCGTTTCGACGAGCTTCCCCTCGTCGAGCTCGTCGGTCGCAAGCGACAACGCGAACCAGTCGCGATGGCCCAGCGAGCGGGCAGCCTCGTTGCGGAGCCGCGCGAGCTCGCGGACGTCGTCCGCGACGACCGCTCCGACGGTCTTCGAGGCCTCCCAGGCCTCGCGCCGCTCTCCAGCGTCGTCGCTCCGCCGGAGGATCCTCTTGATCTCGGTGTCCCCGACCTCGTGGCCGCCGACCACGCCGCGATGGCGCGAGAAGCGAAGGTCGACCGACGTCTCGAGCTCGACGATCCGCTCCCTGAGGGCGTCCGGGAGCTGGTGCCTGAGCATGCCGTCGTGGAGCAGGTCGAGCCGCCGGCGGACGTCGCCGCTCGCACCGTTCTCGCGAGCAGCGCACACGGCTGCGAAGTGCGCGCGGTCGGCAAGTGCAGCCGACCATGCGATCTCGGCGCGCTCCCGTCGCTCGGCGTTCTCCTCGGTCGCCTCCACCTGCGAGTTCCACCACGCGAGGTTGGCGTTCACCGAGAGCGGTGCGAGCCTCGCCTCGGCCTCCTCGACGATCCGGCGTGCGTCCGTCATCACGCCGCGGTCGGCTCGACGAGGCGGATGACGCGGCGCCCCGCGCGGAACCGCTCGAACGAGTGCTCCCACGCGAAGCCGGGCCAGCGGTACTCGACCGACCCGCGGGCGACGCGATAGACGGCGGTGTACAGCGTTCCCATCCCCGAGTCGTAGTCCGTCGAGAAGAGCGGCGGCCGGAGGAAGGCGTTCGCGAACGCCTGCGGGCTGTCGGCTTCCGCAAGCGCGAGCCCGAGCCGGTGCTCGCGCTCCAGCGACCTCGTCGCCCGCGCGTGCTCGTGCCACTCGACGTCGCCCTGGTGGTTCGTCGCGGTGCCGACCTCCGCGAAGACCGCGCCGCGATCGGGCGAGAGGTAGGCGGTGATGAGCTTACCGCTCCGGTCGACCATGGTCAGCGTGTGCGCGAGGTGGAAGGGAAGCCGCGAAAGAACCGCGCTAGCCTCCGCGACGGTCGTGCAGACGTGCAGCAGGTAACGAAGGACGAGCGGGACGCCGAAGCCGCTCCCGACGACCTTCCGACCGCCGAATGCGAGCGACACGGCGAGCCCGGCGTCGTTGACACCGTCGAGCAGACCCCACAGGCAGTCGCTCGTCCCGATCACGCGACGACCCTCCCAGGACGTGGAGAGGATCGTGCCCTCGATCCGGTCCGGCGAGTAGTCGTAGTTGCGGACGAGGACGGGCTCGCCACGGGTCCAGACACCCTGCGAGCAGCCCGAGAGGTACGACGGCGGCCGCCACATCGAGAGCATCCGTGCCTCGAGGTCGCCGCCACCCGCCAGGTCGCACAGCCGCTCCCACGTCGGGACCAGCTCGGGCATGTGCTCGAGAAGCATCCGGGCCGACTCCGCGTACGACGCCCGCGCCCGCTCGCCCTCGTGCAGGAACCACGGTCGGTAGCGGGGCCAGTGCCGCTCGAACAGCGCCGCCCACGCCTCACCCGGCGTCGCCTCCTCGACCGCCTCGAATGTCAGCGCGACGCTCACAGCATCTTGAATGAGAACGGCTCGGGCGGAGGGAGCGGCGCCTCGAGCGGCGGCGGCTCACCCTGGAACTGCGACTTGATCCCCCAGATCCAGAGGAGCGCGCGCTCGGTCAGCTCGTGCTCGTCGGTCTGGAGGCGGCCGCGTGTGACGAGGATCCCGAGGTCGGCGCCGGGGTAGCGGAACTGGCCCTCGGTCGCGATACGCAGGTAGAACGCCTCGTCCTCGCTCGCGACCGTGTGCCAGTCGGTCTCGCGGCGCACGAAGCGGATGCCCCCAGGCGCCTTCACGTCGAGCCGCCAGACCCCCGAGCGGGGCGCGTGCGTGATGAGCTCGACGTCGTCGTCGGTTTGCTTGAGGATGAACTGGCTCCACTCGTCGACGGCACCGGGATGCGCCCACGCCTCGTTCAGCGCGGCCACGTCGACCTCGTAGTCGACGTCGGCGAACTCGAGGAGGTGGAAGAGGAAGAGGGGCATGTCCCCGTAGGCGACGGCGGTGACGTTCGTCATCGAGCTCGCCCCGGTCACGCGCGGGTTGAGCTCACCGAGGTACAGCTCGCCCGAGTCGACGTCCGCGAGGAAGTCGAGCTCGAAGTAGCCGCGATACCCCTCCTGCCGCAGCCGGTCGCCCATCCGTTGCGTGTACTCGCGCGCGAGCTGTCGCTGGCGCTCGGTAAGCGCCGAGCCGAAGACGTCGTTCCCGCACCAACCGCCGCCGTAGGGCGTCAGCTCGGGGAAGCCCGTGAGCTCGGTCATGAGCGGTCCGACGAGCGTCCCGTGCCGCGTGATGACGCCCTCGATCGCCGCCTCCTGCGGATCGATCCGCTTCATCACCTTCAGGTCCTGGCCGACGAGCCCGTCCGCGTGCTCGTCCCACTGCTCGGGACGTGCGACGAAGAACGTCGTCTGTCCCGAGTCGCCGTACGGCGTCTGGATGACGAGGTCCTGCCCGAGCCCGGCGCCGAGGGCCAGCTTGAGGACGTCACCGTACGAGTCGGCACGCCCCATGACGTTCGGAACGCTCGGCACGCCCGCCTCGTCGGCGAGGCGCGTGGTCTCGATCTTCGAGTCGAGCCTCGTGCGAAGGGCCGCGGACGGGAACGCGACCTCGAGACCGGCCTCCTCGGCGAGCCGCTCCGTCTCCTCGTCGAACATGAGGAACACGGCCTTTCCCGGCCCGTTCTCGGCGATGAAGTCGTGGACGTCCTTGTGCGCGAGGAGGTAGTTGCAGATCTCCTCGATCGATTCGAACGCCGGCGACTCGTGATGCTGCGGCACGAACACGTTCGGGTGGTACCCGTCGAAGGAGTCGTAGTAGTTGACGTAGCGGAACGTCGGGATCCAGCGGTCGATCCCGAGGAGGTTGAACGCCGTCGCCGAGACGAAGTAGACAGGCGTCGTCGCGGTGCGGAAGAAGCGCCTGATCTCGGAGACGCTCTGGAGCGCACGCGCGGTCGCGGGGTCCGTCATCGAAGGCCGCACCAGTCGCGAACGAGGAGCGCGAGCACCTGCGCAGTCTGCATCACCGACGGGAGAAAGACGCGCTCGTCGACCCCGTGGATCCGCTCTGCGTGCGGCCCGATGCAGGCCGCCGGGATGCCCTGCGAGAGAAAGGCGCGCGCGTCCGTCGTCGCGCTCGTCGCGCCCATGACGACGTCGTCTCCCGTCACGCCCTTCCACGCTGAGGCGAGCGCCTGCACGATCGGCTCGTCCTCGGCCACGGTGGTCCCCTCGTTCGCGAAGCCGGAGTAGCGGATCGTCGGCGGATGCTCGGCGAGGTACGCGCTCGTCGCGCCTGCGCGCGCGACCGCCTCCTCGACCCTGCGCTGGAGTTCGACGATCGGCATCTCCGGATACGCAGCGAGCCGGCAGGAGAGCGTGCACTCGGCGGCGACCGTCGACGGCCAATCTCCTCCCGAGACGACGCCGACGTTGAAGTTGATCGGGTGCGGGATCGCGTCGAACGGGGGAGGCGGATTGGCGTTGAGCTCCTCCTCGAGGACGTGCAGCTCTCCCACGACGGCGTAGCCGGCCTCGATCGCGTTCACGCCCTCCCCGGCCTCTGCGACGTGCGCTGGAGCCCCGGCGATGTCGACGTGGAACCAGAGGACGCCTACTTGAGACGTCGGGATGAACCCGGGATAGGGCTCGGGAATCGCGACCGCGTCCGCCTGCAGGCCGGAGACCGCGCACATGAGCGCGCCGTTGCCGCCGCACTCCTCCTCGACGACGGACTGGAGCTGCACCGGCGCCGTCGGCGCGAGCCCGAGGTTACGTAGCCCCATGACAGCGCCGACGATCGCCGCGAGCCCCGCCTTCATGTCGCCGGAGCCACGCCCGTAGAGCCAGTCGCCCTCGCGCGTCGCCGTGAACGGCGGTGTGCGCCAGAGCCTGGTCGCCGCCGGTCCGACGACGTCGACATGTCCGTTGAGGGCGAGCGAGCGGCCGCCGTCACCGGACGCCGGCCAGTCGGCCACGACGTTGCGCTTTCCGGCGACGTCCCAGTCGAACGGCGCGGCTCGCGGATCCGCGCGAAGGACTTCGGCGTCCATCCCGATGTCGTAGGGCTCGAGACCGAGGAGCTCGCTGAACGCCTCGGCCATGATCGCCTGACCCGGCTCTTCGTTGCCCAGAGTCGTCGGAGCCTCGACGAGCCGGACGAGGAGCTCGAACATCTCGACCTCGACCGCTCGGACCGCATCGACGATCTCCCGGTCGGGGACGCTCATGGCGGCGCGATGCTACCCGCCGCCTCGAGGGCGATCGGAATCGCCCTCCCCCGCCAGGCGGACACGGTTGGATCGTAGGCGCAGCCCATCGCGCACCTCCCAGCTAGCCTCCCGCCGATGAGCGCAGTCGCCGTAAGGACGCTCCCCTGGAGCTGGTACACGGACCCCGCGGTCCTCCAGCTCGAGCGTGAACGCATCTTCCGCCGATCGTGGCAGTACGTCGGGCACACGGGCGAGGTGGCAGAGGCAGGCTCGTTCGCAGCGGCCTGGGTCGGAGACGTCCCGATCGTGCTCGTCCGCGACCGCGAGGACACGCTCCGCGCGTTCCTGAACGTCTGCCGCCACCGCGGCTCGATCGTCTGCGAGGGACAGGGCCGCCGAGAGACGCTTCAGTGCCCGTATCACGCATGGACGTACGGCCTCGACGGCCGGCTCATCACGGCCCCGCGCGGCAACAAGGAGGGCGGCATCGCGAAGGAGGAGCTCGGGCTCCTGCAGTTGCAGCTCGACACGTGGGGGCCTCTCGTCTTCGTGAATCCCGATCCGGACGCGGGTCCGCTCGAAGAGTTCCTCGACGGCATCCCGGAGCGGATCGCGGACGCCGGCATCGACCTCGACGCGCTGCGCTTTCTGCAGCGCTCGGAATCCGAGCTCGACTGCAACTGGAAGATCTCGACCGAGAACTTCCTCGAGTGCTACCACTGCCCGACTGCCCACCCCGGCTTCTCCGCGGTCATGGACGTCTCGGTCGACTCGTACCTCCTCGAGACGAGCGCCGGCCGGATGACGCAGCATGGGCCGCCACGGGCCGAGCCGCGCGGCTCGTACGACCCGCGCGGAGAGGTCGAACGCGGCCAGTTCCACCTCCTCTTCCCCGGCACGGTCGTCAACGTCATGCCGGGCCGGCCGAACTTCTCGATCGGGCCGATCGTGCCTCGCGCTCCCGAGAGGACGTACCGCTTCCTCGACTACTTCGTCGCCGAGGACGCTGACGAAGCGTGGATCGAGGAGTCGCTCGCCTTCGACGCGCAGGTCGGCGCCGAGGACCGGGCGCTGATCGAGCGCGTGCAGGCCGGAATGCGCGCCGGGCTCATCGAGGAGGGACGACTGCTCCCGCAGTCGGAACAGCTCATCGCGCACTTCCAGGCGCTCGTCGTCGACGCGCTCGCGTAGCCACTCCTCGATCCGCCCGCATATCTCCAATTGGTTAACGTCCCGCCCGCATGCGGATCAGCCTGACCCCGCGCACCTCCGAGTTCTTTACGCTGTTCGGCAAGGCCGGCGAGAACGCGCTCCAGGTGTCGCGTCTCGTCGAGCGCCGCTTCCGTGAGCATCCCAACTCGGGAATCACGCAGGAGCAGGTCAAGAAGGAGGAGACAGAGGGCGACGCGATCACGCGCGACCTCATCACGCTCCTGAACACGCAGTACGTGACGCCGTTCGACCGCGACGACATCTACATGCTCGCCACCGAGGTCGACGACATCGTCGACTACCTCGAGGAAGCTTCCGATCTGCTCGGGCTGTACGGCGTCGAGATGCCGACGCGTCACGCCGTCGAGCAGTGCGGGATCATCGTGCGCGCGTGCGAGCAGCTCGCTGCGGCCCTCGACAACCTCAAGGGAATGCATGGCGTCCAGGAGGCGCTCGTCCAGGTCAAGGCCTACGAGGACGAGGGCGACCGCGTGCTGCGCGACGCCCTCGCGGCGCTCTTCCGGGACGAGGCGATCGACCCCCTGATCGTCATCCGCTGGAAGGACATCTACGAGGCCCTCGAGCGTGCCCTGGACGCGTGCGAGACCGTCGCGAACGTGGTCGCGAACATCCTCGTCAAGAACTAGGGACGCGGAGGCGTGGAGGACCTCACCCTCGCTGCCGTCATCGCCGTCGCCCTCTTCTTCGATTTCACGAACGGCTTCCACGACACCGCGAACGCGATCGCGACGAGCGTCTCGACGCGGGCTCTCACGCCCCGCACCGCGGTCCTCATCGCCGCGATCCTGAACTTCGTCGGTGCGTTCGCGTCATTCGCCGTCGCCGCGACGATCGCGAAGGGGATCGTGAACCCCGACGCGATCACCTTGAGCGTGATCCTCGCGGGCCTGGTCGGCGCCATCACCTGGAACCTCATCACGTGGTTCCTCGGGCTACCGTCGAGCTCGAGCCACGCCTTGATCGGAGGCGTCGCCGGGTCGGCGATCGCCGCGTCGGGGCTCGACGTCATCAACTGGGACGGGATCTGGGACAAGGTCGTCATCCCCGGGATCCTCTCGCCGACGGTCGGCTTCGCAATCGCGTTCGCGCTGATGATCGTGATCATCTGGGTCATCCGCCGGCGCTCGCCGAGCCGCGTGAACCGCGTGTTCCGTCGTGGTCAGATCGTGTCCGGGAGCTTCGTCGCGTTCACGCACGGCACGAACGACGCGCAGAAGACGATGGGCATCATCGCGCTCGCCCTCGTCGTCTCCGGACACCTGAGCGAGGACTTCAGCCGGCCGCCGAACTGGGTGATCGTCTCGTCTGCGCTTGCCATGGCGATCGGCACGTACGTCGGCGGCTGGCGGATCATCCGGACGATGGGGACGCGCATCGCGAAGATCGACCCGCCGCAGGGCTTCGCGGCTCAGACCGCCTGCGCAGCGATCCTCTGGACGACCGCACATAACGGATTCCCGGTCTCGACAACCCAGACGATCACCGGCTCCGTCATGGGCTCCGGTGCGACCCGCGGGTTCTCGGCGGTCCGCTGGGGCATCGCCGGCAACATCGCCGTGGCGTGGGTGTTGACGCTCCCGGCCGCCGGCCTCGTCGGCGCGATGATGGAGGAGGTCACGAGACTCCCGGCCGGCGACCTCATCGTGTTCCTGCTGGCTGGAACGATCGCGGCGGCGGCATTCGTCGCTCGCCGCTACGAGACGCGTCGCCTCGTGCCTGCGCATGCGTAGCGCGGCGGGCTCCGCCGAGGCCGGCCCACTCGGCAACTCGGGTCGGCTTCACCGGATGCTCACCCCACCGACAGCGCTGCCGATACAGAATGCAGCCATGGCGACCCGCATCCGACCGGAGCCTGCTGCACCAACCCTGCTCAACAGGGAGCTCTCGCATCTCGAGTTCCACGGGCGTGTGCTCGAGCTCGCGACCGACGAAGCACTGCCGCTCTTCGAGCGCGTCAGGTTCTGCGCGATCTTCTCCAAGAATCTCGACGAGTTCTTCCAGGTGCGGGTTGCCGGCCTTCTCGGCCAGGCGGAGGCCGGGATCACCGTCCGGTCAGCGGACGGTCTGACGCCACACCAAGCCCTTGCGCGCATCCGCGAGCGCGTGCTCGAGCTTGCGGCGGTGCAGTCGCGCTTGTGGAAGCGAGAGCTCCGGCCGGCACTCGCAGCGGAAGCGATCACCGTCGGCGGGATCGAGGATCTGTCGGAGAAGGAGCTCGCACAGCTCGAGCGGCGCTTCCATCGCGAGATCTACCCGGTGCTGACCCCGCTCGCGGTCGGCCCGGGCCAGCCGTTCCCGTACATCTCGGGCCTGTCGCTCTCGCTGGCCATCTTCGCCGAGGACCCCGATACGGGCGAGGAGCGATTCGCACGCGTGAAGATCCCCGAGGGCCTTCCCCGCTTCTTCGAGCTCAGCGGGCGAGGCCGCGGCCTGTACGTACCGCTCGAGCAGATCATCGCGCACTTCCTGCCGACGCTCTTCCCGGGCGTGATCATCCTCGAGCGTGCGGTGTTCCGCGTCACGCGGGACGCGGACTTCGAGGTCTCCGACGACGCCGACGACCTGCTCGAGGCGGTCGAGAGTCAGCTCCGGCGACGCCGGTTCGGCGACGTGGTGCGCCTCGAGGTGAGCTCGTCCGCATCGTCCGAGATGGTCGCGCGGCTCCAGAGCGGTCTCGGAGCAGACGAGACGCAGGTCTACCGCGTCGAGAGCCCGCTCGACCTCTCGGAGCTCATGGAGATCGCGTCCCTCGACCGACCCGAGCTCGCGCTCGAGCCATGGATCCCGGCGATCCCGCCGCGGCTTGCAAACGCGCAGGCGGACGAGCCGCGGATCTTCGAGGAGATCCGCCGCGGCGACCTCCTGGTGCACCAGCCGTACGGCTCGTTCCGTGCCAGCTTCGAAGTGTTCGCGCAGGCGGCCGTACGCGACCCGGACGTCATCGCCATGAAGACGGCCGTGTACCGCACGAGCGACGACAGCGTGCTCGTCGGCTCGCTCATCCAGTGCGCCGAGGACGGCAAGCAGTCGGTGTGCCTGGTCGAGCTCAAGGCCCGCTTCGACGAGCTACGCAACATCGAGTGGTCGAGAGAGCTCGAGCAGGCCGGCGTCCACGTGGCGTACGGGTTCCCCGATCTCAAGATCCACGCGAAGATGACCCTCGTCGTCCGTCGGGAGGACGACGCCCTCCGCCGCTACGCGCACATCGGGACCGGCAACTACCACGCGGCAACCGCACGGCTCTACGAGGACCTCGGGATCTTCACGGCGGACGAGGAGATCACCGCCGACGTCGCGGACCTCTTCAACTACATCACCGGATTCGGGCGGCCGCAGAAGTTCCGCAAGCTGCTGGTCGCACCCTTCACTCTCAGGAGCGGGCTCGTCGACGAGATCCGCCGCGTCGCTGCTGCCGCGTCCGAGGGCAAGCATGCACGCATCCGCCTGAAGCTCAACCACCTCGTCGACCCGAAGATCGTCGAAGAGCTCTACGCAGCGTCGCGCGCCGGGGCGAGGGTCGACGTCATCGCGCGCTCGACCTGCGCGCTGCGACCCGGCGTCGAGGGCGTCTCGGAGAACATCCGCGTCCGCTCGATCGTCGGGCGCTTCCTCGAGCACAGTCGCGTCTATTCGTTCGAGGCCGACGAGCGCGTCGCCACGTACATCGGCAGCCCCGACCTCATGCAGCGCAACCTCGATCACCGGATCGAGGTGCTCATGCCCGTCGAGAACGCCCGCGTGCGGCAGGAGATCCATGCGATCCTCGACAGCGCACTCGCCGACGACACGAACGCCTGGATCCTCGGCGCCGACGGCGAGTGGACACGCGTCACGCCCCAGAAACCGGCGAAGGCGCACTCGCACTACGACACGATGATGCGACGATCGCTGAAGCGCGCCCGACGCGGCGCTCGCGACCGGCGGGCCGGCTAGCCCGGCCGACCCGGTCTCGACAATGCCGAGCGTGCAGGTGGCGATCATCGACGTCGGCTCGAACTCCGTTCGGCTCCTCGTCGCTGCCGTGGACCAGGGCGGTGCGATGCGCGAGGTGGAGCGCGACCGCGTGTACCTCCGCCTCGGGGACGACGCGTACCACCTCGGACGCATCCGCGCGCGAAAGCTGGACGAGCTCGAGTTCGTCGCGGAGCGATTCGCGCAACGAGCTCGGATGCTCGGCGTCGAGCGGCTCGAGACGATCGTCACCGCACCGGGCCGGCAGGCGTCGAACGCCGACGAGGTCGTCGACGTCCTGGTCGACGCCACACGCGCTTCCGTCGTGGTGCTTTCAGCGGAGAACGAGGCCAGGCTCGCCTGGGAGGGCGCCGTCTCCGCAATCGGCGCGTGGCCGGGCACGGTCGCCGTGGTCGACCTCGGCGGCGGCTCGTGCGAGGTGGCAATCGGTCAGCCCGGCTCAGGCCCTCCGACGTGGTTGCGCTCGTGCGAGGTGGGCGCCCTCCGCGTCACGCGAGCGTTCTTCCCACACACGCGACCGACCCGGAGAGAC
>Ga0070670_100002195_pt1 | contig 16044 bp, 15 predicted proteins | sample KBSS63metaG_FD_64665 | JGI IMG/M metagenome (GOLD analysis project Ga0070670, IMG submission 64665) | Switchgrass rhizosphere microbial communities from Kellogg Biological Station, Michigan, USA - KBS S6-3 metaG | ecosystem: Host-associated > Plants > Roots > Rhizosphere > Soil ... | reverse complement strand
CTCGTCTTCGCCGGGTGATACTTCCATGCCCTAAAAGATGGAAAAGCGGTGTGTGGAGGGGTAACAAGATGAACAGCGGATGATTCCTTGACAGTGAATTCTTATCCGTATTGTTTATCAAAAATTTGCGACGAAGGAACGGTGCTCCAGGAGCAAAAGGATAATGTCGTGGCAGACCGAGTATTGAGTTTGAATCAGTTTAAAACTTTGCGGAAAGACAATTGGTGGCTTCAACCATTGCTAGTGGTTGTCGGACTTGGCGGGTTTGCCATCTATGCAACATGGGCGGCGCTACAAAATGCCCACTATTTTGTCGACCCCTATCTTTCCCCTTTTTACTCGCCTTGTCTCGCTAGCAATTGTACACACGTCAGCTTGCCGATTATCGGTTCATGGTGGAACCTTTCGCCGGCCTTTTTGATTCTCTGGATACCAGGCGGGTTTCGCGCGACATGCTACTATTATCGCAAAGCTTATTATCGCTCTTTCTTTCTTTCGCCTCCTGCATGCGCCGTGCGCGACGCCTCGCGCAGCTATACGGGTGAGACCCGGTTTCCTTTTCTGCTGCAGAACCTGCATCGGTACTTTTTTTATCTTTCGCTGGTCATCCTCGCCTTTCTTTGGTGGGATGCCTTGGCAGCCTTTCGTTTTCCGGATGGCTTTGGTGTCGGTCTCGGTACGATTGTGCTGTGCGTCAACGCCGCGCTGCTATCGCTCTTTAGTCTTTCCTGCAACTCCTGCCGCCATGTTTGCGGTGGCTATTTGAATTCTTTTCACCGCGCGCCGAGTAAGTACAAGCTCTGGAGCTTCATCACCCGCCTCAACGAAAGACATATGGAATACGCTTGGGTAAGTTTGATCTTTGTTGCGTTGGCCGACCTTTACGTCCGCTTGCTCTCCATGGGCGTGATCTCCGACTTGAGGTTCTTATAATGGCCGAAGATAAGTACGAGACCCACGAATACGACGTGGTCGTAATCGGCGCCGGCGGGGCGGGTTTACGCGCTGCGGTTGAGGCGTCAGCGCAGGGCGTCAGAACAGCGCTCGTATGCAAGTCGCTGCTCGGCAAAGCGCATACCGTCATGGCCGAAGGCGGCATCGCAGCGGCCATGGGCAATGTCTACCCCGAGGACAACTGGCGGGTTCATTTTCGCGATACCATGCGCGGCGGCAAGCTGCTCAACAATTGGCGCATGGCTCAGATTCATGCTCAGGAGGCGCCCGATCGAGTGCTCGAGCTCGAGGAATGGGGCGCGCTTTTCGACCGCACCAAAGAAGGTTTGATTTTGCAGCGCGATTTCGGCGGCCACCGCTATGCGCGCTTGGCTCACGTTGGCGACCGCACTGGACTGGAAATGATCCGCACGCTTCAGCAGCATGCCGTCCATAAAGGCATCGATGTTTATATGGAGTGTAATCTGCAACGCTTACTCACCGACGGCGGTAGAATCAGCGGCGCTTTTGGTTACTGGCGCGAAAGCGGCAAATTCATCTTGTTCAAGTGCAAAGCCGTCGTGCTCGCCACCGGTGGCGGCGGCAAAGCCTGGAAGGTGACCTCCAACTCGTGGGAGTACACCGGAGACGGCGTCACCATGGCACTGGATGCGGGCGCCGATCTTATGGATATGGAATTTATCCAATTCCACCCCACCGGCATGGTATGGCCGCCGAGCGTACGCGGCATCTTGGTAACCGAAGGCGTCCGCGGCGACGGTGGCACCTTGAAGAACACCGAAGGCAAGCGCTTCATGTTCGGCTATATTCCGGAATTTTTTAAGGCCGAAACGGCCGACACCGAAAAGGAAGCCGATGCTTGGTATGACGACAAGCGCAATAATCGGCGCACCCCCGATTTGCTGCCTCGCGATGAAGTCGCGCGGGCAATTAATTCGGAAGTCAAAGCGGGCCGCGGCACACCGCATGGAGGTGTTTTTCTCGATATCGCATCCCGCCGTCCGGCAGACTACATTCAGCGCAGGCTGCCTTCGATGTATCATCAATTCAAGGAACTCGCCGATGTGGATATCACCAAAGAATCAATGGAAGTCGGCCCGACCTGCCATTACGCGATGGGCGGCGTCCGAGTCGATGCCGATAGCACGGCAACGACGGTGCCGGGACTATTTGCCGCTGGCGAAGTCGCTGCGGGGCTCCACGGTGCCAATCGGCTCGGTGGCAACTCGCTTTCGGATCTGTTGGTGTTCGGCCGGCGCGCGGGTCTCTATGCCGCTGAATACGCGAAATCCTTTGGCGGCTCGGTTTCCATCAATAACAATCAGCTCGATCAATACGCCCACGATCTCCTGGCACCGTTTGAGGCCACTGGCAAGGAAAACCCGTACACGATCCACTCCGATCTGCAACAATGCATGCAGGAGCTCGTCGGCATCATTCGGGTCGAGTCCGAGTTGAATCAAGCTTTAGAAATTATCCAAAGACTGCGGCAACGGAGCCGGCAAGCGAAGGTCGAGGGCAACCGGCAATACAATCCGGGATGGCATCTCGCGCTCGATTTGCACTCGCTGCTGACCTTTGCCGAAGCCGCTTCTTTGGCGGCGATCGAGCGGAAAGAGAGTCGCGGCGGTCATACTCGCGACGACTATCCCAGCACCGATGCGAAGTTCGCCAAAGTGAATGTCGTGATCCGGAAAACCAATGGGCAAATGACACTCGCTCAGGAGCCCCTGCCGGAGATACCCGGGGACCTTAAAGCATTGCTCGAGGAGAAAAGTTGATGCCTGATCAGCAAGTCCATATGCGCGTATGGCGCGGTGACGCCAGCGGAGGTGAATTCAAGGATTATCGCATCGCCGTCGGCGAAGGCCAAGTGGTTCTTGATGTGATCCATGCCATACAAGCCCAGCAAGCCAACGATTTAGCGGTTCGCTGGAATTGCAAAGCCGGCAAATGCGGGTCGTGCAGTGCCGAGGTGAACGGCAAACCGCGGCTCATGTGTATGACGCGCATGAATATCTTCGAACCTGGCGAAACCATCACGGTTTCGCCAATGCGCACCTTTCCGGTGATTCGCGACCTCGTGACCGACGTCTCTTTCAATTTCCGAAAAGCTCGTGAAGTCCCGGCGTTTAAACCGAAGCCTAAAGAGGCCGACGGCACCCGTCGCATGTTTCAGGAAGACATCGATCGCGTCCAAGAGTTTCACAAATGTATCGAGTGTTTTCTTTGCCAGAACGTTTGCCACGTGATTCGTGATCACGACGAAAACAAGCCGGCCTTTTCAGGTCCACGCCTGTTCGTTCGGCTCGCGGCTTTGGAGATGCATCCGCTCGACACCAACGATCGCATAGAGCTCATTCGCCAGAAAGCGGGAATCGGCTATTGCAACATCACCAAATGCTGCACCGAGGTTTGTCCCGAGCATATTCACATCACCGATAATGCGATCATCCCATTGAAAGAGCGGGTGGTGGACCGATATTACGACCCGATCGCGAAAATTCTCGGTTTATTTTCGGCGAAGCACAAGTGAGCTATCACTGGCCACGGGTTGCCGCTTGATTTGCAAGATCGAGGCGAGAGAGCCAGGGCTAGCTGCGCTGGCGCCGCTTCAAGTACATCTTGACCCAGTAGTCGTACAACGTTGCGAGGGTGAATTTCTCGGTCACGTTCTGCTTCAACGCAGATTCGTACTCGATCGTAATATCCTGGCCCGCCATTTTAACGCTAGTTAACCGGCCTTGTTTTTGATCGACGAAAGCACCGACAGCGCGCAGCACCTGCGACAGGGCGTGAGCCTCCGGTCTGCCGCCGGCCCCTTGACGCCGGCTCTGACCTTCCGTTTCCATCCGTGCGATATCCTCCGGCGTATAATGTAGCTCCAGGAGCCCTGACGAAGGTTGCGGTTCGGAAGCAGAGTCCGACTTTTTGCGGCGAAAAAGTTGCCAGGTGACACGCAGCGAAACCTCAGCGGCTGGTGCTGATCGTTCCGCGCGCTTTTGCGCCTGGACAGAGACATTCCCTTCTTCAAGTTTCAAGCTGAAGGATTCGAGTTGGAGCGGCTCGAGCATTTGACCAACCGGCCGCAGCAGTTGGGCAAAATTCAAGTTCGGGGGCATGACGGTCAGAAGGCCCGTATTAGGTGGCGGAATCTTCTCCAGCTTCGTGGTTGGCGCGCCGCTTATACATGCGCACCCACTGATCGTAGAGCACAGGCACACGATACTCTTCGCGTGCCACTTTGCCGTTGTTTAATAGATATTCAATGGTAACCGCCTCTGCATCTTTGGAGATGCAGTACAATTCCTGACGCTTCTGGTCGAGAATATTGCCGATCACGCGCAGGATTTGTGAGACCGAGTGCGAATCCGGAGTTCCCGAGTGCTCCTGGCGGAGCGCCCGACCAGCCGCTTCGAAGCGCTCTAGGTCTATTGCGGTCACGTGCCATTCAAACACGCCGGCCGCCAGACGCAGGGCATCTTCTTTATCCAACGCCGCGCCGTGCATCCAGTGTAGCTCCCCCAAAAAGGCTTTTTCCCGCGGCGTCAATTGCGCGCGATTCCTGGTTTTGTCTCGAACGACGAATCCGACACTGTCGGGTTTCACTGAAAAAGATTCGATACGCAATCCCTCCAGCATTTGGCCGATGGGTCGCAACACGGCTGTGTACCGGAACTCGTCGATCATCTATAGATTCGTTTCACAAAAGATAGAGCAACCGCCGCTCTCCTCAAAGTGTCGTCGAGCGCTCCGCTCGTTGCATGTACATTCTGACCCAAAGATCATAAAGCTCGCCGACCACAAGCGTGTCCTTAAGCATATTTCCCAACGAGGTTTGATACTCGAGAGAAACGGAGTCGCTATCGCGCCATAATTTGATTAAACGGGCGCGTTTTTGGACGAGATATGCGCCGACACAACGCAGGATCTGCGATAGGCTGGAATATTCTGGGATTCGATTCGGATTTGTTCTATTGGCCCGGCCTTCTTGCTCTAGTCGGTCAATGTCCTTGTTTGTATATTGCAATTCTATGGGTGACAGCAGTGGAACGGTTGGCTCGGTTTGCTCGGGACGGTTTTCCGAGCTCAGTGGCGCGAGGTTTCCCCAAACCGTGTTCAAGCTGGCAGGGCTTAAACCGTCCGCGCTTACGTCGACAACTGGGTTGGGTAAATGGCCGCGGATGAGAAAGTCTTCTCCGGTCGGCTCAAGCTCAAAAACCTGCAGATTCAAAGTCTCCAAAGCCTGACCGATTGCTCGAAACGGCTGCGCATAGCCGATCGTTCCTGTCATGAGCTTGCTTTGGACTCCGCTGTACTCGTGATGTCGACTAGAGTGAGACGTTAAATGTCTCGTCTATTACGCCCACCCAGTTAAATTGTCAAGAAAATTACCGCCGTCAGATGCGAATTGCCAGGCCGCTATGTCGGAATGAGTGCGAACATGGATGATCGCGCATTGCTGAAGACTCGAGCTTAATTGTCGCGCAAGCGAAATCCGACCGCCGACGGTATCGACTCCTTCTTCGGTAGATCGACCCGCGGTTCTTCATCAACTGAGAGTCCGGCGAGTTTGATCTTCAAGCGTAAATTGTTGGCGCTGTCCGCATTGGCCAAGGCTTGATCCAAAGTAATTTTCTCAGCTTTGTAAAGACCAAAGAGCGCCTGATCGAATGTTTGGCAGCCTTCCTGAACGCCGTGCTCCATCGCCTCTTTCAACGTATCTGTCTCGCCTTTTTTGATCAGATCCTTCACGCGAGGGATATCCATCAGGATCTCGAGCGCCGCCACCCGTTTACCATCGACGCTCGGAATTAACCGTTGCGACACGATCGCTCGCAAATTCAAAGAAAGTTGCAAATAGATCTGCGCCTGGCGCTCGATTGGAAAGAAATTCATGATTCGTTCGATGGCCTGATTGGCATTGTTCGAATGCAGCGTGCCGAGACAAAGGTGACCGGTTTCGGCGAAGGCTATCGCCGCTTCCATAGTTTCTGTATCGCGAATTTCTCCGATCAAGATCACATCCGGAGCTTGGCGCAAGGTATTTTTCAATGCCGACTGAAACGAATGAGTATCGAACCCCACTTCGCGCTGAGTTACGATGGACTGCTTGTGCCGATGCACGAATTCGATCGGGTCTTCGATGGTGATGATATGGCCCGCCTCGCTCGAGTTTCGATGATCGATCATAGCTGCCAGCGATGTGGATTTGCCCGAACCTGTAGCTCCGACCACGAGAACCAAGCCGCGCTTTGTCATGACAATATCTTTGAGAATCGACGGCAAGCCCATTTCATCCAGGGACAGGACCTCGGCTTTGATGCGACGAATGACCATGCCGACCGATCCGCGCTGCCGAAAAATGTTCACGCGAAAGCGCGCTACTCCGGGTAAGGACATGGCCATGTTCATTTCCAATGTCTCACCGAAATCCTTCCGCTGCTTTTCGTTCAGCATCGCCTCGGAAAGATCCATAAGATTTTGCGGAGAAAAGGCATCATCGCCGATAGCGCGGATTTTACCGTCGATTCGATACATGGGCGGCTTTGCCACTGTCAAATAGAGGTCTGACGCCTCGGTCTCGACCATCGTATTGAAAAACTTTTGAATTTCAGCCTTCGATTCCATCAACTCCACTCTCGTCAGACGCGTGCGGCGGCGGCCGGCGCAGCGCCAAAAAGATTCGGATTCATGCTTTTCGATTGTGCTTCCTCGCGAGTTACCAGGCCGCGCGTAACCAGACTCGTCAGCGCCATGTCCATGGTCTGCATGCCGTCCTTCTGGCTCACCTGCATGGTACCGGGAATCTGGTGAATCTTGCCCTCACGAATAAGATTGCGGACAGCCGTGGTTCCGGTCAAAATTTCCAGCGCCGCTACTCGTCCGCCGGCCTTCTTCTTGAGCAAAGATTGCGTAAGAACCGCTTCGATCGATTCGGCGAACTGAGCCCGAATCTGCGCTTGCTGATTGGGCGGAAAAACATCGATAATACGGTCGACGGTTTTGGGCGCGCTGGAGGTATGCAATGTACCGAAAACGATGTGGCCCGTCTCAGCCGCCGTCAACGCGAGTTGGATGGTTTCCAAATCGCGCATTTCACCGACCAGAATGATATCCGGATCCTCGCGCAACGCGGCGCGTAGCGCATTGGCAAACGAGTGCGTGTGCGGACCAAGCTCCCGCTGGTTGACAAGGCATTTTTTGGATGGGTGGACGAACTCGATCGGGTCTTCGACGGTCAGAATGTGTCCTTCGAACGTGCTGTTCAAATAATCGATCATACCGGCCAATGTCGTAGATTTTCCGGATCCGGTGGGACCCGTGACGAGAATCAAACCTTTCTCTTTGTCGCACAGCTGTTTCAGGATCGGCGGCATGCCGAGCTCTTCGAGGGTCAGCACTTTCGTCGGAATGGTGCGAAACACTGCGCCTTCGCCTTTTCTCTGCATAAAAACATTCACGCGAAACCGCGCCACCTGACCCATTTCGAATGAGAAATCACATTCGTGGGTTTGCTCGAACGTCTTTCGTTGAGCATCGTTCATAATATCGTAAACCAGTGTGTGAACGTCCTCCTTACTCAGAGGCGGGCTTTCCAGTTTCTTGAGTTCACCGTCAATACGAATAAGCGGCGGTTCTCCCGCGCTCAAATGACAGTCCGAGGCGCCCTGTTCCACGCCGAAGGCCAAAAGTTTAGTGATATCCATAAAGATGTCTGCTCCTATTAGAGAGTTAAAATTGTAATCTATCCGGCTCCAAAACTGTAAAAATTTTTTCGTGAAGGCAGAACTTTCAGACGTCAGCATGGCGCGCGCAGCACATAGCAGACGACAGGCGAAAAAATTCAGCCAGTGCAAGCTAAAAAGTTGCTTTCATTGGCAAAAGCCGGTACTTGTGCTGATAATTTGAGGATTTTGATAACTATGCTGGGCAATAAAGTCGCGCTAGTGACGGGCGGCGCCACCGGAATCGGTAGAGCGATAGCCATTGAACTGGCTAAAAACGGCGCCAGAGTAGCTATCGCTTCGCGCTCCCTCAGTCGAATTAAGAGCACTGCTGACGAGCTTCGAAGCGCTGGCTTTTCCGCGCTCGGTGTTCAAATGGACGTTCGAAAAAAACGAGACGTCGAGGCGGGGATTGCCGCGACTGTGTCCGAGTGGGGCCCGCTCCATATTCTCGTGAACAATGCTGGCATCTCAGGCCTCAGCCTGATGACCGATGCTGACGATTCCAAGTGGTTCGACATCATTGATACTAACCTCAATGGCTTGTACCTCGTCACCAAAGCCGCGCTACGACAGATGGCTGACGGAGCTGGCCGGGTGATCAATATCGCTTCGGTGCTGGGCAAGTTCGGCGTGCCCGGATATACGGCTTACTGCGCAACCAAGCACGGCATGATCGGCTTCAGCCGAGCGCTTGCGCTGGAGGTTGTCGATCGCGGCATCACCGTCAATACCATTTGTCCCGGCTGGGTCGAGACAGAAATGGCGACGTTGGGCATCAGTGAAAGCGCCGCGCTGCAAGGCATCACACCCGAGGAGTTCAAGGCGCGAGCCATCGCCGCGGTTCCGATCAAAAGATTTTTGCAAGCTGAGGAAGTCGCCGCATTGGTCGCTTATATCGCATCGGAAGCCGCCGCAGGAATTACCGGACAAGCGATCAACATTTGCGGGGGCCAAATCATGAACTGAGTACCGCGAGCGCACCATCCGACTTCACGCGCAGCGCCATTAGTCCGCTTGACTGATCATGAATCTACAGACCGTTATCGTCAGAAATCCCGCGACGCTCGAAAAAATCGCTGAGTTGCCGGTGGCGCACAGCAATGATGTTGCGATTGCCGTCACGCGGGCCCGTAAAGCGCAGCAGACGTGGGCCAAAACCAGCTTCGCCGAGCGCGCAAGGTTACTTTACAAGCTGCGCGATCTCTTGCTCGATGAAGGCGATCGACTCGCCGACATCATGACCGGCGAAACGGGCAGACCGCGCGCCGAAGTGTATGGCAACGAGCTGTTTTATCTTTGTGATGCCATTGGCTCGTGGGCTAAACATAGCGCGGGCTATCTCAGTGCGAAAAAAATCACACCGCACTTTCCCCTCCTTAAAACAAAGAGGATTATTTCCACCTATACGCCGCGAGGAGTGATCGGCATCATTAGTCCGTGGAATTTTCCACTGACGCTGACGCTGGGGGATGCGATCCCAGCTCTAATGGCGGGGAATGCCGTCGTCATTAAGCCATCAGAAGCGACGCCATTGTCGGCGATGTTCGGCGCCGAGATTGTCGCTCAAACGGGCTTCCCAGAAAATCTTTTTCAAGTCGTCATCGGCGGTGCAGAAACTGGAGAAGCACTGGTGAATTGTGTCGACATGATCGCCTTCACGGGTAGCATCGAAATCGGCAAACGCGTGATGAAAAGAGCCGCGGAGCGAATGATTCCAGTCGGCCTGGAGCTCGGTGGCAAGGATCCGATGATTGTCCTTAAGGACGCCAATCTCGATCGCGCCGTCGGCGCAGCCGTCTGGGGAGCACTGGTGAATTGCGGGCAGGCCTGCACTTCGATCGAGCGTGTTTACGTGGAAGCGCCAGTTTATGATCGATTCGTCGAAAAGCTGGTGACGCGGGTACGCGCCATCCGGCAAGGCGCGAGCGAGAATGACGTTGATATCGGCTGCCTCACAACCGAAGCCCAATTCAAGAAAGTCACGGCGCAAGTCGAAGAAGCGATCGCGCAAGGCGCCAAGGCTCTGACGGGAGCTCGCCGCAATCCTCAGCTGCCCGGCTACTATTATGAGCCGACGGTGCTCGTCGATGTGGATCACCGTATGGCGATTGCAACCGAAGAAACCTTCGGACCCGTGATTCCGATTATAAAAATCAGCGACGCCGAAGAGGGACTCAAACTTGCCAACGATTCTCGGTACGCGCTCGGGGGCAGCATTTTTTCGCAAGACAAAGATGTCGCATGGCGGCTCGCGCAAGATCTACAGGCGGGCTCGGTTTGTATCAATGACAGTTTGATCAATTTTCTCGTGACCGAGGCGCCGATGGGTGGCTGGAAGGAGAGCGGATTGGGACACCGCCACGGAGCGGAAGGCATTCGCAAATTTTGTCAGCAAAAAACCATCGTCGTCGATCGATTCGGCCTCAAAGAAGAGTTCCCGTGGTATCCCACGTCACAGAGGAAAGCCAAGCAGATTCGTCATTTGCTCAACCTCCTGTGTCATACGGGCTTCCGTCACAAGCTGCGCGCCCTACGGGACTTAGCGCGTAGCTAATACCCTTGAACTCATCACCTGATTCATCTAATTAGGTGAGATATCATTGGATAGAAATTAGAGGAGAATTTCATGGCCAAAGACCTACCGAGCTTTATCGCTCAAGAGGGCGCCAAAAGAGAAGGTTCGATCATTCGCGAAAAAAACTTCGTCGATGCGAACAATTATGAAACCGTCGCTTATTTGAAACACCTGGATGTCCGCAACGAGCCTAAGATGGTTTTATTCGAAAACGTTCCGGCGCTTAACGGCCAGAAATCGGCCTTCCCGATGTTTTACAACCCGTGGGTTACTCGGCAGTACGTCGCCGACTCTCTCGATCTGGGACAGATCAAGTCGCCTATGGACGTCAGTCTCGAAGTCGCGCGGCTCGAGCAGCAACAAGGAAAACTCGACATTATTGCGCCTGAGAAGGCGCCGGTTAAGGAAGTCGTCCTGACCGGAGATAAAGCGGATCTTCGGGTTCTCCCCATGCCAATGCACCAGAAGGGCGACGCAGGGCCATACCATACGATGACCTGCGCGATGAAGGGGCTGAACGCGGAATTTTATGACATTACGTTTACGAAAAATAAGTATCATGACCCCAAGCACATGAGCTTTTCGGCGCACAAGCATCACCACCTGGAAGCGATGGCATGTGAATACGAGGAGAAAAACCTGCGGGCGCCGGTCATCGTCGTTTTGGGCCATCATCCGGCCTTTTACCTTTCCTCCTGCGCGATGACGCCCATGGGTAACAATGACTATCTGACCGCCTCGGCGTTTCTAAAAGAACCGCTCCGCCTTACGCCTTCGACGACCTGGGGCGATGAGTTCATGGTTCCGGCAGACGCGGAAGTAATCATTGAAGGAGAAATTCTGCCTGGCGTCAGAAAACCGCAAAACCCGTTTGGCGAAATTCTCGGCTATGCGCAGCCGAAAATGGACGTGCCGGTGATCGAGATCACAGCCATCACGCACCGGCGCGGCGGCATTATCGAAGATTTCTGGCCGGGTCATATGGATCATTGGAACCTGGGCAGCATTCCGAAAGAAGGCAGCACTTACAACGTGATCCGCAAGAACGTTCCGGGGATCAGGGCGATTCATCTGCCGGCTTCGGGCTGCGGTCGCTGTATCTGCTATATTTCAATCAAAAAAGAATTCGAAAACGAGCCGAACAAAGCCGGTATGCAGGCGTTTGTCGAGATGCCCAACCTGAAACTGGCGGTCATTGTCGACGAGGATATCGATGTCTTCAATGAACGAGAAGTCATGTGGGCCGTGGCGACGCGAGTGCACTGGGACAAAGACATCGAGATCATTCGAGAAGTGCAGAGCTTTCGCGGTTGGTTGGGCGACACGGTTGCAATCATCGATGCCACCATACCGCTCAAAGCGAAAAACGAATGGCCCGTACGCAACGAGATCGAAGCGGGCGCTTTCGAGCGAGTGGCAAAATTTTTCAAGTAGATTTGAGGGCGTGTGATGGCTGACAAACTCAAATTTATTTACAAGGCCACCTGAACCACCTGTAGAAAAGCAAGAAGTTTCTTGCAAGCAAAAAAGATCGATTTTGAAGAGCGCGAGTACGGGAAAAATCCGTTCACGGAGAAACAGCTGCGCGAGATCATCGGCGACGACCCGATCGAGCCGTTCTTGAACACACGCACACCGCTCTATCGAGAAAAGCACATGAAGCAGAAGCCGCCAGCCAAAGATGAGGCCATCAGACTGATGCTGAAAGATCCGAATCTGCTCAAGCGTCCGGTCATGATTAAGGGCAAAAAGAAACTCACAGGTTTTAACGAAGTCGAACTTGAACAAATGATCCAGTAAACTCACTGGCGGCACCGGTTATTTTCACTCTGGCGTAGCGACACAATTTCTGGTTCGATAAAAGTTATGGCTGAACAATCCTTGTCCGGTTTAAAACTCTTCAATCGCGGCAAAGTTCGCGATATTTACGATTTGGGCGACAAGCTCCTGCTGGTGGCCAGCGACCGGATTTCGGCTTTCGACGTTATCTTGCCGACCTTGATCCCGGATAAGGGAAAGATCCTCACCCGATTATCGGAATTCTGGTTTGGCATCATGGAGGACATCGTCCCGCATCATCTGATGACCACGCGAGTGGAAGAGTTTCCTGCGGCATGCCAGCCGCACAAAGCCGAGCTGGAAGGCCGCTCAATGTTGGTCAAAAAGAGCACACCCGCACCCGTCGAGTGCATCGTCCGCGGATATCTCGTGGGATCGGGCTGGAAAGATTATCAAAATACTGGCGCGCTTTGCGGTATCGCGCTCCCGCAGGGGTTGGTCGAGGCATCGCGGCTCGATCAGCCGATCTTCACACCGTCAACGAAGGCGCCCGTCGGCGCCCATGATGTGAACATCACATTCGAAGAAATGTCCGGAAAGATCGGCAGGAAACGCGCCGAGAAAATGCGCGATCTGACCATTGCCATTTACGCGCGCGCCCGGGATTTAGCTGAGACAAAAGGCATTCTCATCGCGGATACCAAGCTTGAATTCGGCATCGAAGGCGATGACATTATCCTGATCGATGAAGTGCTGACCCCTGACTCGTCTCGGTTCTGGCCAGCCGATGGTTACAAACCGGGGAAAACGCCGGATAGCTTTGATAAACAATTTGTGCGCGACTATCTCCTGAATTTGCCCTGGGACATGAAATCACCACCCCCCGCACTGCCGCCCGAAATCGTCAAAAAGACGCAAGAAAAATATGCCGAGGCCTTGCGGCGATTAACCAGTTAACGCTCGACGTTCCAACGACGTTGTCGGCCGGCAAAAAGCTTTCTCCCCATCGAGCCGCCGCCAGAGTAAACTGCCTCGCACTGGCGTAGAACCTGTCGGATAAATTTGCGCGCTTTTCTCCGGTCATAATCATGCGGAATGTGAACGAAGGCTAGTTGCACGGCTAATTTCTGCTGCTTGATTTCACGCAGAAGAACATAGATCGAATAGTTGCATACGTAGTCGCCGGCGTTTCTCGAAGTCCTCGCCCATCGACCTGCTTTGATTTTGAACGTCGTAGCTAATTGCTTCGCTTCCGCCGCGAAGATCGCTCTGCGTTTGGCGGACCTGTTGGCCCTTCGATGATTGACTCCCCTACTTTCAATTTCGATCCGCCGTCGCGAGCTTTGCCCGAGACCCAGAACGATATCCGGTTTAGCGCGCATCAATGCATTGATGAATTGTTGGCGATGAAACCGCACTGGAAAAACGCGTTTTGTCAATCCGGACTGCCGCGGCAGGGTTTTAAGAATGCGGGCGGTGATATTATCGGAAAACGGCCCGTACGGACCAAAACCGTAAACCAAGATACGCTTGTTCATCGATTCGAATGACGCGATCGTAGGGTGCTGGGCCAAAAAAAAACTGGCCGGCATGACGCCGGCCAGTTTTCTACACCAATGAAACGCGCTACTCTTTTGCCGCTGCCCTCGTTTCTGCAGAAGCTGAAGAGCCGACCTCTTGATAAATTTTCGCTCCGGTCTTTTTGAATTCTTCGGCTTTTTCTTGCATGCCGGCAGCGAGGGCCGCTTCCTCCTCCAGACCTTTCTGCGCAGCATACTCGCGCACGTCCTGGGTAATCTTCATCGAGCAGAAGTGCGGCCCGCACATCGAGCAGAAGTGTGCCAGCTTGGCTCCCTGCGCGGGTAGTGTTTCGTCGTGAAATTCCCGCGCCGTCTCCGGATCCAGGCTCAGATTGAATTGATCTTCCCAGCGAAACTCGAACCGCGCCTGGCTCAAAGCATCATCGCGTAACTGCGCGCCAGGATGCCCCTTCGCCAAGTCCGCGGCATGTGCCGCGATCTTATACGCAATCACACCGTCCTTGACGTCCTTCTTATCCGGTAAGCCCAAATGTTCTTTCGGCGTGACATAGCAAAGCATCGCGGTACCATACCAGCCGATCATCGCCGCGCCGATGGCGCTCGTGATGTGGTCATATCCGGGAGCGATGTCGGTCGTGAGCGGCCCTAGGGTATAGAAAGGCGCCTCATGGCATACTTCCAATTGCTTGGTCATGTTCTCGTGAATCAAGTGCATCGGCACATGGCCGGGCCCTTCGATCATCACCTGAACGTCGTGCTTCCAGGCGATCTCGGTCAATTCCCCCAAAGTCTCCAACTCACCGAACTGCGCTTCGTCGTTAGCGTCAGCGATGCACCCGGGACGGAGTCCGTCACCCAATGAAAACGACACGTCGTAGGCTTTCATGATTTCGCAGATCTCTCCGAAATGCGTGTAAAGAAAATTTTCCTGGTGATGCGCCAAACACCATTTGGCCAAAATCGAGCCGCCCCGCGATACAATTCCGGTCACGCGTCTGGCCGTAAGCGGGATATAGCGCAATAGCACTCCTGCATGAATCGTAAAATACGACACGCCCTGTTCGGCTTGCTCAATCAGCGTATCGCGGAAAATCTCCCAGGTGAGATCCTCGGCCTTGCCGTCGACTTTTTCGAGTGCCTGGTAAATCGGCACCGTGCCGATCGGCACGGGCGAGTTGCGCAAGATCCATTCGCGGGTTTCATGAATATTCTCGCCGGTGGATAAATCCATCACCGTGTCAGCGCCCCAGCGCGTCGCCCAGATCATCTTTTCCACTTCCTCTTCGATGGACGAAGCGACCGCGGAATTGCCGATATTGGCATTGATCTTGACCAAAAAATTTCGTCCGATGATCATCGGCTCGGCTTCCGGGTGATTGATATTCGCCGGAATGATCGCCCGACCGCGTGCCACCTCGTCACGGACAAATTCAGCGGTGACAAATTGCGGAATCGCGGCGCCAAAACTGTAGCCTTTGTGCGTTCGACCCATACTCGAGTGGCCGTTCTGCGGGGCCTGCTGCCGGCCAATATTCTCCCGCAGCGCGATGTATTCCATTTCCGGCGTGATAATTCCCTGCCTCGCGTAGTGCATTTGGCTGACATTGCAGCCGGGTTTAGCGCGTAAAATGGACCGGCGCGACTCGTCCGGAAAACGTTCCGTCGAAGAAGTCTTTCTGTGACCGTTGCTCCTTGCCGGCGGCTGATAGCTGGGCGCCGACAGCTCTTCCACGTCGCCTCGCGCGCAAATCCAATCGGCGCGCAGAGCCTGCAACCCACGCCGGATCTCGGTCTTACCATTTGGGTCGGTGTAAGGACCCGAGGTATCGTACACGGTCAACGGCGGTTGCTTCTCACGGTGATGACTATTGGCATTATGACCATTCTCCCCTGATAGATGGATGGCCCGCATGGCTACCCGAACGTCCGGCCGGCGCTGACTTTCAATATAAATTTTATGAGATGAAGGCAGCGGCTCGGTACTGATCGCCTTGGTCGGCGCGCCGTTTTGAGAGTCTGACATGGTAAATCCTCCTTCGGGTAGGCGAGAACGTCTTAGAGGTTAAACGTGCCGGTAGGGTTTGACGTATTCTTCGTAAAGGCCTTCTTTGCCCTTCTCGGCAAGTTCTTTCGACCGCTCCATCAGCACTTCCTTGGTTTCGACAAATTCCTTTCGCCCAAAACCGAGATTGCCAGGATGGGTTCCGGAATCCATGCGGATCGCATCACACGGGCATGCTTCTACGCAGTAGCCGCAGTAAATACACCGCAATGTGTCGATCTCATATCGGATCGGGAACTTTTCAACCGGATTGTCCGGATACTCGCCCGCCTCGATATAGATACACTCGGCCGGACAAGCCGTCGCGCAGAGAAAGCAGGCGGTGCACTGGACTGCCCCATCTTCCTTGAGCGTGAGCCGATGGCGTCCACGATACGTATCTGGATAAGGTAACCGCTCTTC
>Ga0070670_100002193_pt1 | contig 16050 bp, 15 predicted proteins | sample KBSS63metaG_FD_64665 | JGI IMG/M metagenome (GOLD analysis project Ga0070670, IMG submission 64665) | Switchgrass rhizosphere microbial communities from Kellogg Biological Station, Michigan, USA - KBS S6-3 metaG | ecosystem: Host-associated > Plants > Roots > Rhizosphere > Soil ... | reverse complement strand
AGCTCAAGGCCTTCGTCAAGGAAAAGCTCGCCGCCTACAAGTACCCGCGCGCGATCGAGTTCGTCGACGAGCTGCCGAAGACGGCGACCGGCAAGATCCAGCGCTTCCGGCTGCGCGAGCGCGAGCGCGCGGCCGAGTGAGCGAGCTCGTCGACGTCGCGTGGCGGGCGCGGCCGCTGCGTCTCGAGGTCGCTCGAGTCGGCAATCCGGCCTCGCCGCACCCGGTCGTCGTGTTCCTGCACGAAGGGCTCGGCTCGGTCGCGATGTGGAAGGACTTCCCGGCCGAGTTCTGCGCCGCGAACGGACTTGCCGGCGTCGTGTTCTCGCGCTACGGCTATGGCCGCTCGACACCCAAGCCTCCGTCCGAACGCTGGGCGCCCGACTTCATGCACGAGCAGGCGCTCGAGGTGCTGCCGCGCTTGTTGACGCGGCTCGGCGTCGAGCGGCCCTGGCTCTTCGGCCACAGCGACGGCGGCTCGATCGCCTTGCTGCACGCGGCGCAGTTCCCGGCGGCCGGCGTCGTCGCCGTGGCGCCGCATCTGTTCGTCGAGGACGTGGCCATCGCCAGCATCGAGCGGGCACGCACGTCCTTCGAAGCCGGCGACCTGCGACGCGGCCTGGCGAAATACCACGACGATCCGGACTCGGCTTTTCGCGGCTGGAACGATGCCTGGCTGTCGCCGGAGTTCCGTGCCTGGAACATTGAAGCCGACATCGTGAATGTCAGCTGCCCCGTGCTCGCGGTGCAGGGTGCAGACGACGAATACGGAACGCTCGAGCAGATCCGCGCCGTCGCCCGGCACGTGCCGCAGACCGAACTGCTCGTTTTCGCCGACTGCGGCCATTCGCCGCATCACGACCAGTCAGAACGGCTGATCCGCGAGGCCGGCGCCTTCATCGTCGATCGCTCCTAGCCATGGCCTCGCACATTCCGCTGGTCGAGGAAGACCGAGTCATCGGTCTCGACGGCAAGCCGCTCGCGCCCTTGCCGGTGAATGCCTGGGCGGGTCTGCCGTTCGAGGTCCACCCGCACATGAGGAAGGGCGAGGTCGCGCATCGCTACAACCCGCACCCGCTGCTGCTGGTTCGCCTGCGCACCCACGGTCGTGCCCGCATCCGGTCCGGCCATTCGCTGTTCGACCTGGCGTTGGCGCCCGGCCAGGTCGACGTGTTTTCCACCGGCTTTCGCATGGACCACGGTTGGTGGGACTGCACGCCGGGGGACGTGCTCGCGGTCGAGCTTGACCCGGGGCGGGTGCACTCGACGCTGGGCGAAGAGACCGAGGACGTCGACGTGACGACTCGCCTCGCGGTTCGCGATCCGGTGCTCGAAGCCCTGTGCACCAGCATGCGACGCGAGGTCGACTCCGGCTGCGCCTCGGGGCGGCTGTTCGCCGAAGGCTTGTCGCTGGCCTTGCTGGCGCGCCTGCGCGAGTGCTACGGCACGCGCGCGGCGCGGCGCGACAGCATGACCCGCAAGCTCTCCACGCGGCAGCTGCACGAAGCGATCGCCTTCATCGACGCCAACCTCGCCGCCGACCTCAGCCTGGCGTCGCTCGCCAGGCTGGTGTCGATGAGCCCGTCGACCTTCGCCAGGCTGTTCAAGGCCTCGGTCGGCGCGACCACCCACAACTTCGTGCTGTCGCGGCGCCTGCAGCGCGCCGAGATCCTGCTCAACGGCGACACGTCGCTGAGCGAGATCGCGCTGGCGGTCGGCTTCGCCAGCCAGTCGCATTTCACCGAAGCGTTCCGGCGCCGCACTGGCCGCACGCCCTCGCGGGTGCGTCGCCAGGCCAACGCGACGCAGCCCTAGCGCCGCATCGTCACTTGCACGTATAGCTGGCCGCGGCAGTGATGGAGCCGGTGCCGCTGTAGGTCGGCTTCTGCGGGTACGAGCACAGCAGCTGGGTCGCGCTCGCGTCGGCCGACTGGATCGTGATCGTCGTCGGCGCAGTACCGTTCTCGACCCAGTTGGTCAGCGCCGTGAACCATTGCCCTGGCGCCGGCAGCGGCACGCTGTTGGCGTTCGCCGGCGGGCTCACGCCGGCCGTTCCCTGCATCGTGCCGACGCCGCTGCAGTGACCCATCCCAGCGACCAGGTACAGCCGGTCGTAGGCCTGCGTCGCCGCGAAGCCGCCGTCGATGTTGGCGACGCGCGTGTAGTAGTTGATCGAGTTCGGCGTCGGGATCAGGTTGTCGGCGACGCCGTGGTACTGGATGATCTTGACGCCGGCCGCCTTGGCCGCCCCCAGGTCGGCGTTGTCGGTGTTGATGTTGCCGAAGAACGGCTGCAGCGAGATGCCCTGGGCAAAGGCGTTGGCGAGCTGCCCGTAGGTCAGGCTCTGCCAGCGATTGAGGCCGTTCGACACCGCGTTGGTGAACGCCGGCGTCGCGATCGTCGGATCCTGCAGCTCGAGCGCGACCATGTCCGACGAGATCGTGAACGGGCTGTTGCCGGCCAGGCCGGTCGTCGCGCCGCGCGTGAGGCCGTACCAGAGCTGGTTGCTGGCGAGGTTGGCGTTGAATCCGTTGTTGGCCAGCGGGTCGGGCACCGAGCCGTCGGCGGTCTGGCCGAACCAGATCTTGTTCTGCGCCATCGCCTGCACCGTCGTCACGCATGCCGCGGTCGCGTTGCTGCCGGCGACGCCGTTGGTGCCGGTCGAGCCGACGCACAGCGCCGTCGCATCCTTCGCCGGGTCGTAGGTGCACTGCTGCGGATCGAGGACGAAGCCCAGGTGCTGGCCGCCGACGATGTCGCAGGCGCTCACGGCCTTGGCGCCGATCTGCTGCTGCTGCGCCGTGGTGAGAGGAACGCCGGCGAGGTCGCGCTGGTAGACGATCTGCGGATACAGCTCGGCGGTGATGAACCGGGTCCAGTTGAACGCCGGCGCGCCGACGACGTAGCCGTTGTAGTCGTCGGCATGGTTCTGGATGATCTTGTAGCCCTGGCGGCCGCCGGTCGAGCAGCCTTCCCAGTAGGCGTACTTCTGCGCCTTCAGGTAGTAAGCCGCGGCGAGCGCCTTCGTCTTCAGCGCCAGCTCGTGCAGGCTGCGTTCGGAAAAGTCCTGCCAGAGCGTCGAGTTGATGGTCCCGTCCGGCTTCATCGCGAACGAGCCGTTGCCGACGCTGTGGCCGGTATCGGTCGCGCCGACGACCGAGTTCTCGGCAGCGGCGGTGGCCGCGTTGCCGGTCGTCGCGATCAGCGTGGTGCTCTGGTAGTTCGCGCCGCCGGCCCAGCCGCCGCCGCCCATGTTGTGGATCTTCTCGTTCCAGTTCGCCGGGGTCGGCAGCCAGACTTCGATGCCGATCCCGGGCGACGTCGACGGCGCGCTCGCCGGACCGGCATTGCCCGGTCCGACGTTGAGCTTGACGAAGCAGAGGTCCTTGGCCGCCACCGGCGGCGTCCCGGTCGTCCCCGACAACGCGAGCGGATCCCCCGCCTTGTACGACCTGACCAGCAGCACCGTGGTGTTGGCGTCGGGCTTGAACGCGGCCTTCATCGTGTCGTCGCAGGCCAGCGCTTGCGCGGGCGCGGGGGCCGGGGCGGGTACGGGATCGTCGTCGTCGCTGCAGGCCGGCAGCACCGCGACGGCGGCGATCGCGAAGAGCACGCTCAGGCGAGCATGCGCGCGCTCTTTGTGGGAAGTACCGAGAGTCATGACCGTCTCCGTGTGGTTGTGCAGGGGCCAGGAGCCCGCTCGGAGGCGAAGGTAGTACGCGCCCGACATCGGGTCTATCGAAAGCTCGCGCGGCCTGTCGAAAAGACGTCGATCCCTGTTGGGACTTACGTGAGCGGTGGCGTCGCCCTCGGACGAGCGACGCATCCCATTGACGAAAACCCGCTTGCGTCGCTCACGCCGGAAAGGGACCCTTCGCCGTCGTCGCGCCGGCCTCGAATCGCCGTGCGCGCAGCAAGCCCTGATCACTCATTCCCCGCGGAGCCTGTTCCATGAAGACCCTTCGAATCACCTCGGCCGCCATCGGCGCCCTTGCCCTCCTGGTCGGCGCGCCCGTGTTCGCGCAAGGCGCGAGCGGCCCGATCAAGGTCGGCCTGATGCTTCCTTACAGCGGCACCTATGCCGCGCTCGGCACCGCGATCGAGAACGGCTTCAAGCTCTACGTCCAGGAGCAGGGCGGCAAGCTCGGCGGACGCGAGATCCAGTACTTCAAGGTCGACGACGAATCCGAGCCGCCGAAGGCGACCGACAACGTCAACAAGCTGATCAAGCGCGACAACGTCGACGTTCTCGTCGGCACCGTCCACTCGGGTGTCGCGCTGGCGATGGCCAAGGCGGCCAAGGACAACAACACCCTGCTCGTGATTCCGAACGCCGGCGCCGACGCGATCACCGGGCCGATGTGCGGCGCCAACATCGTTCGCAGCTCGTTCTCGAACTGGCAGCCGGGCTACGCGATGGGCGTCGTCGCCGGCCAGAAAGGCGTCAAGCGGGCGATGACGATCACCTGGAACTACGCCGCCGGCGCCGAGTCGACGAAGGGCTTCACCGAGGGGCTCGAGAAGAGCGGCGGCAAGGTGATCAAGGATCTCAATCTGCCGTTCCCGAACGTCGAGTTCCAGGCGCTCCTGACCGAGATCGCGGCGCAGAAGCCCGACGCGGTCTACGCGTTCTTCGCCGGCGGCGGCGCGGTCAAGTTCGTCAAGGACTACGCCGCGGCCGGCCTCAACAAGACGATTCCGCTGTACGGCCCAGGGTTCCTGACCGACGGCACGCTCGAGGCGCAGGGCGCGTCGGCCCAGAACATGCTGACGACCCTGCACTACGCCGACAACCTCGACACGCCGAAGAACAACGCCTTCCGCAAGGCCTACGCACTCGCCTACAAGTCGCAGCCCGACGTCTACGCGGTGCAGGGCTACGACGCGGCGCAGATCCTCGCGGCGGGCCTGAAGGCGGTCGGCGGCGACATGACGAAGCGCGACGCTCTCGCCGCCGCGATGAGGAAGACCGTCGTCGACAGCCCGCGCGGCAAGTTCACGATCTCGCCAGCCGGCAACCCGGTGCAGGACATCTACCTGCGCGAGGTCAAGGGCAACAACAACGAGTTCGTCTCGGTCGCCGTCAAGGCGCTTGCCGACCCGGCACGCGGCTGCAAGATGTGATCGAGGGCGGCGGCACGGCGCCTTCGCGCCTTCGCCGCCGCCGCCGAGCCCACCCTCGGCTCAGCGCGATTCGAACAGGCGTTGCAGCAGGCAGAAGACGAACAGCAGCGCGCCGATGACGATGCGCGTCCACCACGAGCTGAGGCTGCCGTCGAAGCTGATCAGCGTCTGGATGATGCCGAGGATCAGCACCCCGAACAGCGTGCCAGCGACATAGCCGACGCCGCCGCTCAGCAGCGTGCCGCCGATCACCACCGCGGCGATCGCGTCGAGCTCGAGGCCGACGGCGTGCAGGCCATAGCCGGACTGCATGTAGAAGGTGAAGACGACGCCGGCGAGCGCCGAGCAGAAGCCGCTGAAGGTGTAGACCCGTACCGTCGTTCGCCCGACCGGCAGGCCCATCAGCAGCGCCGAGGCTTCGCTTCCGCCGATCGCGTAGACGGCCCGGCCGAAGGCGGTGCACTGGGCCAGGTAGATGCCGACGGCGACCATCGCCAGCGCCAGCACCGCGCCGACGGTGATCGAGGCGCTCTCGCCCCACAGCGGCAGCCGCGCCTGGGCGATCGCGGTGTAGCCGGGATCGGTGATGCTGATCGAGTCGATGCTGATGAGATAGCACAGCCCGCGCGCCAGGAACATGCCCGCGAGGGTGACGATGAAGGGCTGCAGCCGGAAGCGCCAGATCAGCGTGCCCATGAAGGCGCCGAACGCCGTGCCGATCACGAGCACGAGCGGGATCGCCTGCCACGCGCTCCAGTGGTGGTGCTCGACCAGCGCCGCCGAGACCATCGTCGTCAGCGCGATCACCGAGCCGACCGAGAGATCGATGCCGCCCGAGAGGATGACGAAAGTCATGCCGACGCCGACGATGCAGAGGAAGGCGTTGTCGATCAGCAGGTTCAGGAACACCTGCGCCGAGAAGAAGCCGGGATACGCGACCGAGCCGTAGCCGGCGGTGACCAGGAAGACGACGATGGTGCCGAGCACCGGGACGTGCCGCGCGTCGATGCGACGCGGCAGAGCCGCAGCGGCGATGCCGCTCATGCCGCCGCGCCGCGCCAGATCAAGCCGCGCGCCGCGCGTCGGAATTCGGCCGACTGGAGCAGCATCACGACGAAGACGACGCCGGCCTTGACCACCATGTTGATCTCCGGCGGCACGCCGATCGAGTAGATCGTCGACGTCAGCGTCTGGATGATGAGCGCGCCGAGCACGCTGCCGGCGAGGCTGAAGCGGCCGCCGGTCAGCAGCGTCCCGCCGAGGGTGACCGCGAGGATGGCGTCGAGCTCCATCAGCATGCCGGCGTTGTTGCCGTCGGCGCTCTTGACATTGGAGCTGATGACCAGACCCGCCGCGCCGGCGCACACGCCGCAGAAGACGTAGACCGCGACCGTGATCAGCCGCTGCGGCAGGCCGGCGACCCGTGCCGCCGCCGGGTTGATGCCGATCGCCTGGATGAAGAGGCCCAGCGCTGTCCGGGTCATGAGCAGATCCAGCGCAGCCCAGACCGCGGCGGCGATGAAGACCGCGAACGGCAGGCCGAGCAGGAAGCCGTTGCCGAGAAAGAAGAACGGCGCGTAGTAGACGGTGATGATCTGGCCGCCGGTCAGCAGCTGGGCGATGCCGCGCCCGGCGACCATCAGGATCAGGGTCGCGATGATCGGCTGCATGCCGACCCGGGCGACGAGCAGTCCGTTCCAGAGCCCGCACAGCGCCGAAAGCGCGAGCGCGGCCAGGATCGCGAGCCCCATCGGCACGCGGCTGACATGGCTCTGCACGCCGTCCTTGACCACCAGCTCGCCGCCGATCAGCAGCGCCGCCGTCGCCGCCGCGATCGCGACCACGGCGCCGACCGAGATGTCGATGCCGCGGGTCGCGATCACCAGCGTCATGCCGAGCGCCACCAGCGCCAGCGGCGAGGCCCGGTTGAGGATGTCGATCAGGCTGCCGTAGAGATGGCCGTCGCGCCACTGCAGATGCCAGAAGCCCGGGTTGAAGATCGCGTTGACGGCGAGCAGCAGGACGAGCGTCAGCACCGGCCAGAGCAGGCGATGCGCAGCCACCCTCTGGCGCAGCGTCGCCACCGTCACGTTCCGGCCGCGATCATGTGATAGACCGCCTGCTCCGAGCTGTCGCCGGGCAGCTCGCCGACCTTGCGTCGGTCGCGCATGACGACGATGCGATCGGAGATGCGCACGACCTCGCCCATCTCCGACGAGATGAAGAGCACCGCCATGCCGGCGCGGGCGAGCGCCAGGATCTGGTCCATGATTTCCTGCTTCGCGGCGACGTCGATGCCACGCGTCGGCTCGTCGAGGATCAGCAGGCGCGGCTCGGTCGCGAGCCAGCGCGCGAGCACGGCCTTCTGCTGGTTGCCGCCGGAGAGCAGCGCGATCGGCGTCTCGAGATCCGCGGTGCGGATCGCGAGCGTGCGCACCAGGCCGCCGGCGATCTCCCGCTGCCGCGCCAGCGACAGGAAGCGGGACAGACCGAGCCGCGCCTGCAGCGCCAGCACGATGTTCTCGCGCACCGACAGCTCGGCGACGATGCCGTCGAACTTGCGCTCCTCCGGACACATCGCCAGGCCGTGGCGGATCGCCTCCGCCGGCCCGGCCAGGCGCACCGCCACGCCGTCGACGTGCAGCTGGCCGCTGTCGCGCTTGTCGAGGCCGAACAGCAGCCGCGCCAGCTCGGTCCGGCCCGATCCCAGGAGGCCGCCGATGCCGACGATCTCGCCGCGGCGAAGGGCCAGGTCGGTCGGCTGCAGATGGCCGCGCCGGCCGAGCCCGTGCGCGGCGAGCACCGTCGGCGCGGACTCGTTGGCCGCGGCGGCGAAGCCGGCGCCGCGAGTCGCCGCCGCACTCAGCTCGCGTCCGACCATGGCGGTGATCAGCGCCGCCGGCGGCAGGTCGGCCTTCAGGTATTCGCCGACGCGCTCGCCGTTGCGCAGCACCGTGATGCGATCCGAGACGCGGTACATCTGCTCAAGGAAGTGGGTCACGAACAGGATCGCCAGGCCTTCGTCGCGCAGGCTGCGCAGCACGGCGAAGAGCTGCTCGACCTCGCTCTCGTCGAGGCTCGAGGTCGGCTCGTCCAGGATCAGCACGCGCGCCTGGACACCGAGCGCGCGGGCGATCGCGACCATTTGCTGCACCGCCACCGAGTAGCTCGACAGCAGCCGGGTGACATCGATGTCGAGATGGAGCCGGGCGAGCAGCGCGCGTGCGTCGGCATGCATGCGCGGCCAATCGATGCGCCACAGACCCGCGCCGCCGCGGCGCGGATAGCGGCCGGCGAAGATGTTCTCCGCCACCGAGAGGTTCGGGCAGAGATTGACCTCCTGGTAGACCGTGCTGATGCCCAGTCGCTGCGCCGCGGGGGGCGATGACGGCCGGATCGGCGCGCCGGCCAGGTGCAGCTCGCCTTCGTCGGCCGGGTAGACCCCCGTCAGCACCTTGATCAGGGTCGACTTGCCGGCCCCGTTTTGCCCCATCAGGGCATGGACCTCGCCGGCGAAGAGGCGAAAGTCCACGCCCGACAGGGCGAGCACACCGGTGAAGCGGCGGGTGAGACCGCGCGCCTCGAGAACCGGCGCTCCAGCCAAGATCAGTATTTCCGGTTCGGGAATTCCTTGGCCGCGACGTCCATCGGGAAGATGCCTTCCTTGGTGATGATCCGCTTCGGCAGCGTCTTGCCGGCCTTCAGGTCCTTCACCGCCTGCATCAGCTGCGGCCCGAGCAGCGGGCTGCACTCGACACTGACGTTGAGCTTGCCGGCCATCATCGCCTCGAATGCGCCCTTGACGCCGTCGATCGAGATGATCGTGATGTCCTTGCCCGGCTTCATGCCGGCTTCCTCGATCGCCTGGATCGCGCCGATCGCCATGTCGTCGTTGTGCGCGTAGAGGACATTGATCTTCTTGCCCTCGGCCTTCAGGAACGCCTCCATCACCTCCTTGCCCTTGGCGCGGGTGAAGTCGCCGGTCTGCGAGCGGATGATCTTGTAGCGCGGGTTGGCCTTGATGATCTCCTCGAAGCCCTTCTTGCGGTCGATCGCCGGCGCCGAGCCGACGGTGCCCTGCAGCTCGACGATGTTGACGTCCCCGGTGCCCTTGGTGTTCTCGAGCAGCCAGCGGCCGGCCTTGCGGCCTTCTTCGACGAAGTCGGAGCCCATGAAGGTGACCCAGAGCGTGTCGTCCTTCTCGTCGACCGCGCGGTCGGAGAGGATCACCGGGATCTTCGCCGCCTTGGCCTCGCGCAGAACAGTGCCCCAGCCCGACTCGACCACCGGCGAGAAGGCGATGACGTCGACCTTCTGCGCGATGAAGGAGCGGATCGCCTTGATCTGGTTCTCCTGCTTCTGCTGCGCGTCGGAGAACTTGAGGTCGATGCCGGCCTCCTTGGCCGAGGACTTGATCGATTCGGTGTTGGCCGTGCGCCATTCGCTCTCGGCGCCGATCTGCGAAAAGCCGAGCACGATCTTTTGTTGCGCCAGCAGCGGCAGCGGCAGGCCTGTGGCGGCCACCGCGGCGATCACGGTACGTCGCTGGATGTTCATTGCGTTGTCTCCTCTTGGGTGGGATGCGAAAGATGCCGGTCTGGAGGGCCGGGTTGTAGTCATACTAAAAGAGCGCATTTCCTTCCACTGATAGGGAAAGCACCCAGTGGGCGGCTAAATAAAGACATACTTTAATAGTCGAGTCTCTTCACACGCGCTTCGCGCGGAAGTCCGCGCCCATGCATCCCGGCCACAGTCATCGCGACTATCGTCAGCCGCCCGAACGCAAGAGCATGCACGCGCGCATCGTGCGCGACCTCGGCATGCGCATCGTCGCCGGCACGTTCAGACCGGGCGATCGCCTGCCCGGCGAAGCAGCGCTGCTCGCCGACTACGACGTCAGCCGGCCGGTGCTGCGCGAGGCGACCCGGGTCCTGGTCGCCAAGGGCTTGGTGCTGTCGCGCCAACGCGCCGGCGCGATCGTCCGGCCGCGCAGCGAATGGCACCTGCTCGACCCCGACGTGCTGTACTGGCTGATCCAGAGCAAGCCGCAGCAGGAGTTCGTCGAGACGCTGCTGACGGTGCGCAAGGTGTTCGAGCCGGCCGCCGCGGCACTGGCGGCGCGGGTCGCGAGCGACGCCGCGCTGCAGGGAATCGCCGAGGCCTACGCCGGAATGGAAGCGGCCGAGACCGCCGACGAGCTGCTCGAGCCGGACCTCGCCTTTCACCGCCGAATTGCCGAAGCGACCAACAACGACCTGCTCGCCTATATCGGCAACATGCTGTCGCTCGCGCTGCGCGAGTCGATCAAGCTGAGCAGCAAGCTGCCGAACACGCACGCGCTTTCCCTGCCGCGGCACAAGGCGATCCTGACCGCCCTGCTGCATCGCGATCCGCTGGCGGCACAGCAGGCGACGCTGGTGCAGCTCAACGAGACGCGCGAGGACCTGAGTGTGATCCTCGAATCGGGCCTCGACCGGGTCGCGACCGTCGCGCGCTGAAACGATCCGCCGACCGGCGGCGCGTGGGCGAGACCGGGGGCTACAGTCGCACCACCGCTGGACTCCTCACGCCGACGCCGAGTGGACTTCGCCACCTTTCTCGTCCAGTGCCTCAACGCCGTCCAGTACGGCCTGCTGCTCTTTCTCGTCGCCAGCGGCCTGACGCTGATCTTCGGCATCATGGGCGTCATCAACCTGGCGCACGGCAGCTTCTACATGCTGGGCGCATATCTGGCGTTCGCGCTCGCGCCGTGGTTCGGCGACTGGTTCGTGACGCGGCTGATCGTCGGCGTGATGCTGGCGGCTCTCTTCGGCTACGTCCTCGAGTGGGTGTTCTTCAGCTTCCTCTACGAGCGCGACCACCTGCAGCAGGTGCTCCTCACCTACGCGCTCATCCTCGTCTTCGAGGAGCTGCGCAGCCTCTCGTTCGGCAACGACGTCCACGGCGTCACCGCGCCGGGCTGGCTGACCGGCGGATTCCAGCTCGGCGGCCTGATGGAGTACCCGTGGTACCGCGTCTTCGCATCGGCGGCGTGCCTGGTGGTCGCGCTCGCGCTCTACGCGGTCGTCAACCGAACCCGCCTCGGCATGATGATCCGCGCCGGCGCGAGCAACCGCGACATGGTGCGCGGCCTCGGCGTCGACATCAGGCGTCTCTACCGCATCGTCTTCGCCGGCGGCGTCGCCCTGGCTGCGCTCGCCGGAATGATCGCCGCGCCGCTGTCGTCGGTCTATCCCGGCATGGGATCGAGCGTGCTGATCATCTGCTTCGTCGTCGTCGTCATCGGCGGCATCGGCTCGATCACCGGCGCGCTGATCGCCTCGCTTCTGGTCGGCTTCGTCGACACCTTCGGCAAGGTCTTCTTTGCCGAGTGGAGCGGCGTCGGTGTCTACGTGCTGATGGCGATCGTCCTCGTCTGGCGCCCGGAAGGGCTGATGAAGCGTGGCTTCTGACGGCGCGGGCAACGAGGCGAGCGCCGAGGTCGGCGCCGGCGACGTCCGCGCCGTCGTCGGCGCGCTGCCCGACATCGGCCGGCACGAGGCTGGCGGCTGGCTCGTCCCCGGCGCGGCGGCGCTCGCGATCGCCGCGCTGCCGCTCGTCCTCTCGCCGTACGCGCAGGATGTCGTTGTCCGGATCGCGATCTACGCGATCTTCGCGCTCAGCCTCGAGCTGCTCGTCGGCGCGACCGGACTGGTGAGCCTCGGCCACGCCGCGTTTCTCGGCATCGGCGCGTACGTCACGGTGCGCGCCTCGGGCGACAGTGGCGGCTCGCTCGCGCTCCTGCTGCCGCTGGCAATGGGCGGCGCGGCCGCCTATGCCGTCGTCGTCGGCGCGCTCAGCCTGCGCACGCGCGGCGTCTACTTCATCATGGTCACGCTCGCGTTCGCGCAGATGGCGTACTTCGTCGTCCACGACACCAAGGCCGGCGGCGGCAGCGACGGCATCTTCCTGTACGTGAAGCCGACTCTCGCGATCGCTGGCAAGACCTTGCTCGACCTCGGCGAGCGCATGCCGCTCTACTACACGGTGCTCGCGGCGCTGGTCGCGACCTATGCCTTCATCGCGCTCCTGCTCGGCTCGCGCTTCGGCCACGCGCTCGCCGGCATCCGCGTCAACGAGCAGCGGATGCGCGCCGCGGGTTTCTCGACCACTCCGTACAAGCTCGCCGCGTTCGTCATCGCCGGTGCGCTCGCCGGCCTCGCCGGCCTCTTGCTCGCGGTCAAGGACGGCGCCGTCAATCCCGAGCTGCTGTCGTGGCATGAGTCGGGCGCGGTCCTGCTGATGGTGATCTTCGGCGGCATCGGCAGCCTGCGCGGCGCGGTCATTGGCGCGACCTGCTTCACGCTGCTGAAGGAGCTGTTCCAGTCGGAGGCGCTGCTCGGCTCGCTCGCCTCGCACTGGCAGCTGACGCTCGGCCTCACGATCATCGCCTTCGTGGCGGCGCTGCCGCGTGGCCTGATCGGACTCGGCGCGCGGCTGCGCGTCATGCGGCCGGGCGGGCTGGCCAAGGCCGGCGCGAGGCCGTCGCGATGAGCGCGCTGCCGGCCGAGGCATCCGGGCCGCGCGCGGCCGAGGCATCGGCGTCGCTGCTCGAAGCGATCGGCCTCGGCAAGCGCTTTCGCGGCCTGGCCGCCGTCGACGAGGTCTCGCTCGATCTATGCGTCGGCGAGATCCATGCCGTCATCGGCACCAACGGCGCCGGCAAGTCGACGCTGATCAACCTGCTGTCGGGCGAGCTCGCGCCGAGCGCGGGCAGCATTCGCTTCGGCGGCGACGACGTGACGCGCTGGTCGCAGCCCCGCCGCGCCCGGGCCGGCCTGGGCCGGAGCTATCAGCGGACGACGATCTTCGCCGAGTTCAGCGTGCTCGAGAACTGCCGCCTCGCCGCGCAGGCGAAGGAGCCGCGGCCGTGGCTCGTCTGGGAGCGGGCGGCCGACGACCGGCGCGGCATCGCGACGGCGACGCGTGCGCTTGCCGCCGCCGGCCTCGACGGCGATGCCGACCGCATCGCCTCGACCCTCAGCCACGGCGCCAAGCGCCAGCTCGAGATCGCGATGTGCCTGGCGACGGGACCGCGCGCGCTGCTGCTCGACGAGCCGCTCGCCGGCATGGGCGCGGAGGAGACCGGCCGCATGCTGACGCTGCTCTCGGGCCTGAAGGCGACGCACGCGATCCTGCTCGTCGAGCACGACATGGACGCCGTGTTCCGCGTCGCCGACCGGATCACGGTGATGGTCAACGGCCAGGTCATCGCGAGCGATGTGCCCGAGCGGATCCGCAACGACCGGGCGGTGCGCGAGGCCTATCTCGGCGACGACCACTGAAGCGACGATGGGCCCGCTGCTCGCGCTCACCGACCTGCACGCGCGCTACGGTGACAGCCATGTGCTGCGCGGCGTGACGCTGGCGATCCCGGCCGGACGCTCGCTCGGCCTGCTTGGCCGCAACGGCATGGGCAAAACGACGCTGATCCGGACCGCGCTCGGCTACGTGCGCGCCGTCGACGGCAGCGTCGCCTGGCGCGGCCGCAGCCTCACCGGCGCGCCGCCCGAGAAGATGGCCCGCCTCGGCATCGGCTATGTGCCCGAGGGGCGCGGCATCTTCCCGAACCTGTCGGTGCGCGAGAACCTGGTGATGACGGCGCGCCCTGGCCCCGAAGGCGCCCGCACGTGGACGATCGAGCGCGTCCTCGCGACCTTCCCGCGGCTGGCGGAGCGGCTCGGCCATGGCGGCCAACAGCTCTCGGGCGGCGAGCAGCAGATGCTGGCGATCGGTCGCGCCCTCCTCACCAATCCGCTGCTCCTGATCCTCGACGAGGCCACCGAGGGCCTGGCGCCGCTCGTCGTCGCCGAGATCTGGCGCACGATCGCCGAGATCCGCGCCACCGGCATCGCGACGCTGATCGTCGACCGCAACGCTCGCGCCGTGCTGGCTCACACCGACGACGCCGTCGTGCTCGAAAAGGGGCGCGTCGTCCTGGCCGGCGACTCGGCGACGATCGGCGCCGACGGCCCGGCGCTGGCGCGCTACCTTGGCGTCTGAGGGCGTCGCTTCGGCGCCGGCACACGCACACGCCCTTAGACTGACCGTCGCCCTTCATCGTCGCGAGGCCGCCATGATTCTCGAAGTCGCCGACATCCGCATTCCACCGGGGAAGAACGCCGAGTTCGAGGTCGCCATCGGCCAGGGTCTCGCCACCGTCATCGCGCCGCGTGCCGCAGGCTACATCGCCCACAAGGTGCAGCGCGGCATCGAGTCGCCCGAGCGCTACGTGCTCATGATCTGGTGGCAGACACTCCAGAACCACACCGTCGACTTTCGCCAGGGCCCGCTGTTCGCCGAGTGGCGCGCGTTCATCGGCCCGTTCCTGGCGCAGCCGCCGCACGTAGAGCACTTCGAACTCGCGCTCGAGTCCGGCTGGCCACGGTAGACACGCGCTCGCGGCCGAGTTCGGAGTCGTTATGAGCCGGGTGCAGAAGCAAACGCCGAAACTGTTCTTCCTGCCGCGCTGACGGCTCCGTACAGTCCGCGCTCCGGCGTCCTGCGCCGACTCGGCGAAGCCATGGACACGGCGAAGGCAACGGTTCTCTACGCACGCGCGACACCGGCGTTCGATGATCGCGTCGAGCGCGCGCTCGGGCTGCTCATCGAAGCGGCTGAAAAGCACGCCGAGCGCATCGTCCAGGCGTCCAGCCTCGGCGCCGAAGACCAGGTCGTCACCGACCTGATCGCCCGCTACCGCCTGCCGATCACGGTCGCGACGCTCGATACCGGTAAGCTCCACGGTGAGACGCTGGCCTTGATCGGCGCGGTGCGCGAGCGCTACGCGATCGCGATCGAGCGCTACCGGCCGGTGCAGGAGGCCGTGGTCACGTTCGTCGGCCGCCATGGCGAAGACGCGATGCGCCAGAGCGTCGATCTGCGCAAGGCGTGCTGCGCGCTGCGCAAGGTCGAGCCGCTCGGTCGCATGCTCGCCGGCCGCGAAGCCTGGGTCACGGGCCTCCGGCGGCAGCAGTCGAGCGAACGCAGCGACGTCGAGTTCCAGGAGACCGACGACGCCGGCCGAGCCAAGATCAACCCGCTCGCCGACTGGAGCTGGGCCGACGTCTGGCACTACATCAAGACCTACGACGTTCCCTACAACGCCCTGCACGACCGCTTCTATCCGAGCATCGGCTGCGCCCCGTGCACGCGCGCCGTCGCCGTCGGCGAAGACATCCGCGCCGGCCGCTGGTGGTGGGAGCAGGGCGTCAAGGAATGCGGCCTGCACGTCGAGCCACTGCGCGCCGGCATGGAGCACGCGTCATGAACGCGCCGACCACGCTCGACCACCTGCTGCCCGAGCTCGACCTCGCCCAGCTCGACGCGCTCGAGGAAGAGGCGATCTTCATCCTGCGCGAGACCGCGGCGGCGTTCGAGCGTCCGGCGCTGCTCTTTTCCGGCGGCAAGGACTCCTGCGTCGTTCTGCATCTGGCACAAAAGGCATTCAAGCTCGCCGGCAGCAAGAAGACGCGGCTGCCGTTTCCGCTGCTTCACGTCGACACCGGCCACAACTTTCCCGAAGTGATCGAGTTCCGCGACCGCATCGTCGCCGAGCTCGGCGAGCAGCTGATCGTCGCCCACCTCGAGGACTCGATGGCACGCGGCACGGTTCGCCTCGCCTCGCCCGAGGAATCGCGCAACGGCCACCAGAGCGTGACCCTGATGGAAGCGGTCGACGAGCACCGCTTCGACGTCCTGATCGGCGGCGCGCGACGCGACGAGGAGAAGGCGCGCGCCAAGGAACGGATCCTGTCGCACCGCGACAGCTTCGGCCAGTGGCAGCCGAAGAACCAGCGCCCCGAGCTGTGGACGCTCTTCAACACGCGCCTGAAGCCGGGCGAGCACATGCGCTCGTTTCCGATCAGCAACTGGACCGAGCTCGACGTC
>Ga0070670_100002190_pt1 | contig 16052 bp, 12 predicted proteins | sample KBSS63metaG_FD_64665 | JGI IMG/M metagenome (GOLD analysis project Ga0070670, IMG submission 64665) | Switchgrass rhizosphere microbial communities from Kellogg Biological Station, Michigan, USA - KBS S6-3 metaG | ecosystem: Host-associated > Plants > Roots > Rhizosphere > Soil ... | reverse complement strand
GATCCAGCAGCATTTCGGAACGCTCTTCCCACTCGGGATGATGGCGCATGATGAGGAAGAAACCCTTCGGCAGTGTCCACATGCCAAAGCCGCGCGGCACATAGCCGGAGAGCGGCCGTGTCCATTCGTGGCTTGGATAGCCGTGCAGGTTGACATGCAGTTGAGCGCCGCTCAGCACCTGCGCTTCGAGCCTGATCTGTTTCTCGTTCAGATGGGGGCCGGCATTTTCCACCGTGCGGTATTCCAGATCGTCGCCGAGCGCGGTGTAGCGGGCAGCGTGGTGCATGTGGAAGGGATTGTCGCGCCGCAGGCGCTGATGCACCGCATAGCCGTCGGGGTTTTCGAGAGGTGAAAGGCTGAAGTGGGTGCCCGGACGGGCCTTCAATTGCGCGGCCGCGCGCAGCGCGCCGACGATGCCGGATGTCTCGTTCGGATGCTGGCCGGCGCTGATCATGACAGGCAAATCGCGACCGCGGATGTATCGCGCCGACACCGTGCGGCCGGAGCGGGCGCGTGCCGCAAACGCATGCCCGCCAATCGCCTCCAGTTTGTCGGCGATCTGGCGTGCGGCAAGCGGCTCCTTGGCGGTATCGGTCGGCTGGTGGGCTCCGTCCTGAAAATCCGTCGAGAAGCTACGCGTCGAGATCGTCACGGAGATAGGTCCCTCGCTTTTGACGATTTCAGGGACGATCTGGCCGGGCCTCAGGCCGCGGTCGCCGAGCGGACGGCCGGATTTGTGCTGGAAGAATTCCAGCAGGGAAAAATAGAGATCCTCGTGCAGCGCTTCGCGAAGGCTCAGCACCTCGTGGCCGATGTGGAGCGGCTCGTCCTCGGCCGGATGGTCGACGCGGATATTGAGCTCCTCGAAATAGGGCTCCTCCGAGCCCCACGCATGACCGGTGATAGCCCTGACGGCGGCCTCGAACAGCGCCTCGTAGTCCGTCTCCAGCCGCTCTCCCTCGTCCGTGCCGACGTGACGCAGCCAGCCGGTGGGCGACAGATTGGTTTCGCCCACGGCGTCGCGGTGCACGCGGTTCGGGGCGAGCACGTGGTAAGTTTCCACCTTGCCGGCGCGCAGCAGCGTGACATCGTAGGCAAGGGTGTCGTCGGCGCGGGGAATGAAGTCGATCCTGGCATCCCCGACCAGCGCCGCCAGCGGATAGGCCTCCAGCCGGAAACGGTTTTCCGGCGCTGCCGGATGCACGGGATAGCGGATCTCGATAGTCTCGACGCCGGAAAGATCGACGTCCTCGAGAAAGAAGGTGAGCAACGGCTTGTAGGCGCTGCGGATGCGTGCAGTGACGCCGAGGGCAGACAGCCGTTTTTCTTGAGCCCTGCGGCTTTTGGCATCGTCGAAGGTCCAGGCCTCGTAGCGTGCGCCGGGGGTTGCGGGAAGCTGGTCGAGCGTGCACGCAAAGCTGCGCTTGAAGATCTCTGCCATCATCCTACCTCGAGGTTCTGCCGGTCGGATCGAGGCTGTCGCGCAGCCAGTCGCCGAGAAGATTGAGGCCAAGCACCGTCAGCAAAATGGCAAGGCCGGGGAATACACTGACCCACCAGGCGGTCTGCAGATAGGTGCGTCCGTCGGCCAGCATGCCGCCCCAGCTTGGAATGGTCGGGTCGACGCCTAGGCCGAGGAAGGTCAGGCTGCTTTCGAGCAGGATGTTGTTGGCGACATTGAGGGTGGTCAGCACGATCACCGGGCCGATCAGGTTCGGCAATAGGTGCTGGAAGATGATGCGCCAGTCGGCCACCCCGATGGCGCGGGCCGACAGGATGAACTCCCGTTCGCGCAAGGTCAGCACGGAGCCGCGCACCAGGCGCGCATACTGCACCCATTGCGAGACGATCAGCAGAACGATGGTGTTGGTCAGGCTGCCGCCGACGATGGCGATGAAGGTGATGGCGAGCAGGATGAACGGCAGGGCCAGCTGGATATCGGCAAAGCGCATGACCAGCATGTCCCAGAAGCCGCGATAATAGCCGGCCACCAGCCCCATCACCACGCCGAAGACGACGGCGCCGGCGACCGAGGTAAAGCCGACCAGCAGCGAGATCTTGCCGCCGGCGACGACCCGGGCGAGGACATCGCGCCCCAGCGGATCGGTGCCGAAGGGGTGTGCCAGGCTGACAAAGGGCCGCATCAGGCGCGCCATCAGGTCGAGGCGATCGGCACCACCGGGAAAGAGCACGTCGGACAACAGCACGGAGACGCAGATGATCAGCGTCAGCGCGGCGCCGAGAATGAATTCGAGGCTGGCGTAGCGAGAGCGGCGAGATGTGGCGGTGGCCATCTGAATTACTCCGTACGAATGCGCGGATCGACAAGCCCATAGGCGATATCGACCAGGAGATTGATGCCGACGATCAGCAGCGACAGAACGGTGATGACGGCCTGCAGCACCGGATAGTCACGGGCCGACACCGCATCGAAGGCGAGCGTGCCCAGGCCCGGCCAGTTGAAGACCCGCTCGATCACGACGATGCCGCCGAGAAGCCCGCCGAACTGCAGGCCGAAATAGGTGATGAGCGGGATGGCGCAGTTGCGCAGCGCGTGTTTGTAGAGCACCTTGCTTTCGCTGAGGCCCTTGGCCCGCGCCACCATGATGTATTGCGACTGCAGCGTCTCCAGCATCGAGGTCCGCACCAGGCGCACATTGGTGGCTGTCAGAATGATGCCCATGGTGAGCGCCGGCATCACGTAGCTGGCAGCCCCCGACATGCCGCTCGGCGGCAGCCAGCCCAGCGCGATGGAAAACAGCAAGACCATCATGGTCGCCAGCCAGAAGTTCGGAAACGACAAGCCGATCAGCGACAAGATGCGGATCGCCTGGTCGGCACCCTTGCCCTTGGCGGTGGCCGCCTTGATGCCGAGCGGAATGGACAAGGCGATCGAGACCGCCATGGTGATGAAGGCAAGCAGCAGTGTGGCCGGCAGGGCGTTGCTGATCAACAGCGAGACCGGCGTGCCACCCGTAAAGCTGCGACCGAAATCGAGCGTCACCAGGCCCTTCAGGAAGTTCAGATACTGGACGATGAACGGCTGATCGGTGCCGAGCGCTGCCCGGATGCGTGCCAGATCTTCGTCGGTCATGCTGCCGCCGCCCTGAAACATCATCAGCGCCGGATCGCCCGAGAGGCGAATGGCGAAGGAGACGATGAGCGTAATGGCAATCACCACGAAGATTGCCTGCAGCACACGCTTGATTAGGAAACCGACCACGTTTTTAGTCCTTCGCGCTCAAGCGTTTCTGCGTCTTAAGGAGACACAGAGAGGCTCGATCCATCTGGATTTGGGCACGGCGCCGCCAGATACGCGGCGGCGCTGTTGTTGTCGGGGCGTCCTACTCGACGGTGACGTCGGTCAGCTTCAGCCGGTTGTCAGGCGGAGCGATAAAGCCCTTCACGCGCTTGGAAATGCCGTAGATCGACTTGCTGTTGTAGAGCGGCAGTTCGAGCGCCCGGTCGGCTGCATAGTTTGCGACTTCCTTCAGGATCTTTTCGCGCGCGACCTTGTCGGTCAGCGGGCGCTGCGATTCCAGCAGCTTGTCCAGCGTCGCGTCCTTGTCGTAGGGGTTCCACTTTTCGCCCGAGTGGTACATCGCATAGGCTGTGTTGTCGAAATCGAAGGTCCAGCCGCCCCACTTCTGCTGGAACATGCCGCCGGTCTTGCCCTGCGGGATGATGTCGTTCAGCAGCACGTTGGTCTCGTAAGGCTTGATGGTGGCGGTGATGCCGACCATCTGCAGGTAGCTGGCGACGACCTGCGCCACTTCGTTCATGGTCGTGTCATTGCCGCGGATATCGATCTGCAGGGTGGCACCCGGCTTGACGCCGGCCTCTGCAAGGAGCTTCTTTGCGGCGGCCGGATCGTAGGGAAGAGCCTTCAGGTCCTTGTCGTAGCCGAAGGAAAGCGCGCTCTGGAAGCTGACGATCTCCGAGGCCTGGCCGGCCAGGATGGAGTTTACGATGGTGGAGCGGTCGACGGCCATGATGATGGCCTTGCGCACCTTCGGATCGGCGGTGATGCCGTCACGGGTGTTGAAGCGGAGCGCATCGACGGTCGGGCCGGGAACGCTGACGACTTCCAGCTTCGGATCGCCTGCAATCACTGGGATCATGCCGATCGGGATGGTCGGCGGAATGACGAGATCGACGCGGCCGGCCTGCAGTTCGGCCACGGCTGTCGCCGGCTCCGAGATGAAGCGGAATTCGAGCTGCGACAGTTTTGGCGCACCGCCCCAGTAATCCGGATTGGCTTCCAGCACGATATTGACCTTCGGCTGGTAGGAGACGAACTTGAACGGGCCGGTACCGACCGGATGGATGTTGAAGTTGTCCTCGCCCTTTTCCTTGATGTATTTCGGCGGAACGATCATCGCGCCATAGCCGGCAAGCTTTGTCAGCAGCACCGGATCGGGCGCCTTCAGCTTCATGTCCACGGTGTAGTCGTCAACGACCGTAACGCTTTCGATGGAGGTGTAGTTGGAGCGCTGCGGGCCCTTTGCACCCTGTTCGCCGAGAAGGCGCTCGAAGGTGAATTTCACTGCTTCCGCATTAAAATCTTCGCCATCGTGGAATTTCACGTTGTGGCGCAGCTTGAAGCGGATGCGCTTGCCTTCGTCGAGCTCTTCCCAGGATTCGGCAAGACCGGGCACGACCTTGAGATCGGGGCCGCGATAGGTCAGGCCGTCGAAGATGTTGGTGGCGACCGAGGCCCACTGCACTAGGAACGTATCGATCGGGTCCCAGCTGCCCGGATCCTGCGGCGACGAGATCGTCATCTTGCCGGCGGCAACGGCCGGCGCGGCGTAGAAGGCGGTGCCCGAAAGGGCAAGGGCCGTGAAGGTGGCGGCAAGGCCGCGCGTGAAACTGAGCATGTGCTGTTCCTCTTGATGCTTGCGATTGTTCGCAGGTTTCAGGCTCGTCTCGCGATGAAATGGCCTGGGTTTATTTCCTCGTGACGGAAGATATCGGGCTCCTCGCCAACCCGGTGGACGGGATTGGGGATCTCGCCCTCGATCAGTGTCGTGCTGCGGTCGCGGCCGGGATCGGCGACGGGCACGGCCGACAGGAGACGGCGGGTGTAGTCGTGCTGCGGCGTCTCGAACACGTGCCGGCGGCTGCCCATTTCCATGATCTGGCCGAGATAGAGCACGGCCACCCGGTGGCTGATCTCCTCCACCACGGCCATGTCGTGACTGATGAACAGGTAGGCGAGGCCCCGCTCGGCCTGCAGGTCCATGAACAGCGCGATGATCTGCGCCTGGATCGACACGTCGAGCGCCGACAGGGCCTCGTCGGCGATGATCAACTTGGGGTCTGAGGCGAGCGCACGGGCAATGCAGACACGCTGGCGCTGGCCGCCGGAGAACTCGTGCGGATAGCGGTCCGCTTGGGCCGATGTCAGGCCGACGCGCTCCAGCAACTCGTCGACCCGTTGGCGCACGGCCTTGCCGGACAGCAGCCCATGGGTGTTGATCGGCTCGGCAATCGAGAAGCCGACGGTCTTGCGCGGATCGAGCGATGCAAACGGGTCCTGGAAGATATACTGCACGTCCTTTCGCAGGCGAAAGCGTTCCGCCGCCGACATGCTCGCGAACGACTGGCCGTTGAAGGCGATATCGCCGGAGCGGCTTTTCTGCAGCTGCTGGATGGTGCGCCCGATGGTCGACTTGCCCGAGCCGGATTCGCCGACCAGCGCCAACGTCTCGCCGGGATAGATGTCGAAGCTGACCTTAGACACCGCGTTCAGCCGATGCGTCACCCTGCCGAGCATGGTTTTGCGGATATCGAATGTGACGGAGAGATCCTTGACAGACAGGAGCGGCGGGCCGTCGTAGCGGGCCGTGTCCTGCACGCGCTCGTTTCCGACGAGAACGGGCTTGCCGTCTTCAAGCACGGTAAACGGCATGCGCTTGGGGAAATCCTGGCCTTCCATGCTGCCCAGACGCGGCACGGCGGCCAGAAGCGCGCGGGTATAGGGATGCTTCGGATTGGCGAAGATCTCGGCCACAGGGCCTTCCTCGACCTTTTTGCCCTTCCACATGACAACGACGTCGTCGGCCATCTCGGCCACCACGCCCATATCGTGGGTGATGAAGATCATGCCCATGCCGAGCTCCGACTGGAGATCGCGCAGGATGGTGAGGATCTGCGCCTGGATGGTCACGTCGAGCGCGGTGGTCGGTTCGTCGGCGATCAGCAGTTTCGGGCGGCAGGCGAGCGCCATCGCAATCATCACCCGCTGGCGCATACCGCCGGACAGCTGGTGCGGATAGCGCTTCAGCAATTGCTCCGAGTCAGGCAGCCGGACCATGTCGAGCAGGCGGCGCGCCTCTGCTGTGGCTGCCGACTTGCTCATGTCTTCATGCAGCAGCAGCACTTCGCAGATCTGGTCGCCGATGGTGAAAACCGGGTTCAGCGAAGTCATCGGCTCCTGGAAGATCATGGCGATCTCCTTGCCGCGAATGCGCCGCATGTCCTTGTCCGAGGTCTTCAAGAGGTCGCGCCCGCCAAACAGGATGCGACCTTCGGCAAACGTCGCGCCCATGATGTCAGCAAGCCGCATGATCGAGAGAGAGGTGACGGATTTGCCGGAGCCGGATTCGCCAACCACGGCCACGGTGCGCCCGGGCGAAACGGCGAAAGACACGCCGTCCACGACGCGGTTGCCGCCGAACTCGACGCTGAGACCTTCGATCGAAAGCAGGGGCGTGCGGTCTACGGTCGCGGTCATGACAGCGCCTCCGGCCGAGAGCCGGCATTGGGGGTGGATGAAGGTGCGGCCGGCGCCGGGGTGATATGGGCGAGGATGGCTCCGGCTGGCTGGAAGGACCCGGCTTCGGCAGCAATTGTGAGAATGCCGGACCATGGCGCGGTGACGGCAGTTTCCATCTTCATCGCATCCATCATCGCGATCACGCTCCCCTGTTCGACATGCCCGCCGCTCGACACCATCCATTGGACGAGGTTGCCCGGCAGGGGGGCGAGAAGCGCTGTTTTGTCCACTTGCTCCGGTGCGGGTTGTTCGCCGCTTGCCGGTGCGCGTCCGAGGAGGCTGAGGAACGACGCAGGCAGGCGCAGCTCGACGCGCTTGCCGTCGATCTCGACATGACCGCGTAACGTTTCTTCTGCGGCCGCAGGCTCCGGACGATATTGCCTTTCGAGTTCGCCCGCGAAATCGGCTTCGATCCAGCTCGTATGGACGCGGAACTCAGATCCGGCGAAATCCGGATGGGCAAGCACGGCACGGTGGAAAGGCAGCACCGACGGCACACCGTCTATTTCGAACTCGGCCAGGGCGCGGCGCGCTCGGGCAATCGCCTGCGGGCGATCAGTCCCCCAGACAATCAGCTTGGCGACGAGCGAATCGAACATGGGCGCGACATCGGCGCCGCTCTCGACGCCGGTATCGAGCCGAACGCCCGGACCCGAGGGCGGCGCGAACCTCGATATTTGGCCGGCCAAGGGCAGGAAGCCACGCGCGGGGTCCTCGATGTTGATGCGAAATTCGATGGCATGGCCGCGCGGCACCGGTGTCTCGGTGAGGACGAGAGGCTTTCCCTCGGCAATGCGAAACTGCTCCAGCACGAGATCGAGGCCTGTGGTCTCTTCCGTCACCGGATGTTCCACCTGCAGGCGGGTGTTGACCTCGAGGAAAGAGATGACGCCGTCGGCACTCAGCAGGAACTCCACCGTGCCGGCCCCGACATAGCGGGCGGCCTGGCAGATGTCCCGGGCGGCCTTGTGAATGACGTCGCGCTGTATCTCGGACATAAAGGGCGCCGGTGCCTCCTCAACCAGTTTCTGGTTGCGGCGTTGCAGCGAGCAATCGCGCGTGCCGACCACGAGCACGGTGCCGTGGCGGTCGGCAAGAACCTGCGCCTCGATATGGCGGGGGCGGTCGAGAAACTGCTCGACATAGCATTCGCCGCGCCCGAAGGCGGCGACAGCCTCGCGCGTTGCCGAATTGAACAGGTCTTCGACCTCGTCCAGATGCCGCGCGATCTTGATGCCGCGTCCGCCGCCGCCGTGGGCTGCCTTGATGGCAATCGGCAGGCCGAACCGGCGGGCAAAAGCCAGTGCCTCAGTGGAGCTGGAAATCGCGCCATCGCTGCCGGCCACCAACGGAGCCCCGACGGAGCGGGCGATGTCGCGGGCTTTCAGCTTGTCGCCCAGCGCCTCGATGACTTCAGGGTCCGGGCCGATCCAGGTCAGCCCGGCGGCCATGACGGCAGCGGCAAAACGCGCGTTTTCCGACAGGAAACCGTAGCCCGGATGCACCGCATCCGCTCCGGCGCGGTGCGCTGCGGCGATCAGCTTGTCGATATCGAGATAGGTCTCCTTCGGGCTCGACCCCTGAAGCGCATAGGCTTCGTCGGCAAGGCGAACGAACAGCGCGTCGACATCCGCGTCCGCATAGACGGCGACCGAGGCAAGGCCGTAGTCGCGGCAGGCCCGGATGACGCGAACGGCGATTTCGCCGCGGTTGGCTATCAGCACCTTTTTCATCGCTGTCTTCCTGCTATCAGCTGCGGGGCAAAGGGAGCGGTCGCGACAAAGCGGATGCGCGTACCGACTGGAATTTGCCCCGCAAGGTCGAGATGATGGGCGGCGACATTGGCAATCACCGGATATCCTCCGGTCAGCGGATGATCGACCAGGAACAGGACCGGCTGGCCGCTCGCCGGCACCTGGATAGCGCCCCGGATCGTGGCTTCGCTCGGCAGTTCCGAAACGATGCTCCGCTCAAGTGGCTCGCCCTCGAGGCGCATGCCGACGCGGCTCGTTTGGGGCGAAACCCTCCAATCCTGTGCGAGAAATCGCGCGACGGCGTCCGGTGTGAACCAGTCCGTCCGTGGACCGAGCACGACGTCGAGACAGACGGTTTCATCCGCCTTCGGCATTTCGAATGCCAGTCCGTCTGAAAGCGCAACCGAGGCGCCGACGGCCACATCGCAGATCTGGATGACCTCGCCGACCTTCAACGGTTCCGGGCCAATCTGCGCCAGCATGTCTGTCGCGCGGCTGTCCAGGACCGCTGCGATATCGAAGCCGCCGCGCACGGACAGGTAGCTGCGCATACCCGACATCACGGTGCCGACCGTCACCACGTCGCCATCCTCCACCGCAAAGGCTTGGTGATGCGCGACCTCAATGGCATCACCCTTGCCGGTCGCCACGGAAATCTTCGCCTCTGCGCCCGTCATTGCCATGACCCCCTGCCCGCGCAGACGGAAGGAGAGACCCCCCAGCGTCATTTCCAGCACGACAGTATTATCCGGGTTGCCGACAAGCCGATTGGCGGCCGCAAAACTCGCACGATCGGCCGCGCCGGAGCGACCGATGCCCTGGGATACCAAGCCGGGACGCCCGCAATCCTGGAAGAGAACGGGAAGTCCGATGGCGACGATCTCGATGGCGCTGCCGGCGCTGCCGGCGGCGGCCGCCCTTCGGGTGGAAAACGAGCTGCCGGAAGACTTGGTCTCGACCGTGCATGCGCGATCGGTTGTCATATCGCGGAAGCGCACGCGCTGGCCCGGCTGCAGCAGCGAAGCCGGCTCGCGCCCAAGGTCGAACATATCGAGCGGCGTTCTGCCGATGAGCTGCCAGCCGCCGGGACTTGCCTTCGGGTAGATACCGCTAAAGGCACCGGCAAGCCCGACCGAACCAGCAGGGACCATCGTGCGCGGCGATTGCCGGCGCGGCACGTTCAGGCGCGGGTCGCCCTTCGCAAGATAGGCAAATCCCGGAGCAAAGCCTGTAAAGGCGACGAGGTAGTCATGTCCGGTGTGCAACCGGACGACTTCCTCTCGCGAGATCGAAAGCAGAGCGGCGACCTCTGATAGATCCTCGCCGTCATAAAGCACAGGAATCTCCACCAGCGGACCTTCGGCTGCCTTGGCGACCGTTCCGCTGAGGTCGAGGATGACGGCTTGCAACATCGCCGTGGTGACGACTGAAGGATCGAACTCGATCATCAGGGTGCGGGCGGCCGGAATGAGCTGGCGGACGCCGGAAATGGCTTGATGCCTGAGGGCGTCATAGAGCGCCAGCGTCTCCTCAAGATCGGCGAGTTCGACAAGCACGCAATCGTCCCGCATGGGCAGAATGCGATTGCCAACGGCCACCCGATGATCCGGAGCTGCCTCACTCATGCGTTGTCCACAAAGGCACGCAACACGAGCCCGGCCTCCTGCAGCCGCAGCCGCAGGCATCGTGCCATCTCGACCGCGCCAGGGCTGTCGCCATGCACGCAGATGCTCTGGGCTTTGATCCGCGTCGGCTTGCCGTCGATGGAATCGATGACCCCTTCGCGCACGAGCCTTACCATGCGGCGAGCCACCTCTTCGGCATCATGAAGCACCGCGCCTTCTTGGCGGCGCGACACGAGATGGCCATCGGAGGTGTAGGCGCGGTCGGCGAAGGCTTCCTCGATTACCCGAAGGCCTGCGCCTTTCGCCTGTGCCACCAGAGGTGAACCGGCCAATGCCATCAGCACCAACTCCGGATCCACCGCCTGAATAGCGGCAATCACGTCGTCGGCCTGGCGCGCGTCGGTGGCAATCGTATTGTAGAGCGCACCGTGGGGCTTAACGTAGGTGACGCGCGTTCCGGCGGCTTGGGCAAGCCCCTTCAGCGCACCGATCTGATAGATGACATCGCCGATGAGCTCGTCGCTCGTCGGGTCCATGTTTCGCCGGCCGAAGCCTGCGAGGTCTCGGTAGCCGACATGGGCGCCGACGGCAACGCCCCGCGCGGCGGCCGCCCGCAACGTCCTTAGAACGCCAGCGGGATCGCCTGCGTGAAAACCACAAGCGACATTGGCGCTGGTGACGACGTCAATCACAGCCTCATCGTCCCCCATTTTCCAAGGGCCGAAGCTTTCGCCGAGGTCACTGTTGAGGTCGATTGTCCGCATGCGCGAAAACATCCCCGCCATAATTAAGCCCCGATGCTAGCAAGGGAGAACAATTCTGTCCAGAGTGTTGAACAATATTTGCGCATTGCCCTACAAGTGGGCGAATGCCATCTTGTTGTGCAGCCATTCGCCATTGATGTTGCAGCGCCAAAGCGCCTAAGGCAGTGTGGACGGACGACGAATGAGAAATCGGCTGGGAATGGAAACAAGTCCGGCAGAATGTGCGGCGCCTAGGCTAGGTGTCCAGACAGACGAGATGAGATGAAGAGTTCCACCGAAGCAGCAGAGACGGTTTTCGCCCCCGAGGCCGAGAGGCAGGGGGTTGCGTTGGCGTCGAGCCAGGCGTCGGGTCAGACCTTGGCCGAAACAATCGCGGCCCGAATTCGCGATCAAGTCGTCTCCGGGCGCCTCACACCCGGCAGTCACCTTTCGGAAATTGCGCTGAGCGAAGAGATGCAGGTCTCGCGCAACACGTTGCGCGAGGTGTTCCGCATGCTCACCAAGGAGGGCCTGCTGCGCCACGAGGCCAACCGCGGCGTCTTTGTCACCACGCCCAGCATGTCGACGATCATGGACATCTACCGCATCCGCCGCATGGTCGAGTGCCCGGCTCTGGCCCAGGCGCATCCAAGCCATCCCAGCGCCAGGAAGATGCGTGCCGCAGTCGAGGCCGCCCGTCATTGCAGGATCGAGGCCGACTGGTTGGGCGTCGGTAGCGCCGATATCGCGTTTCACGCGGCCGTCGTCGACCTCGCCGATAGCCCTCGCCTTTCGGCATTCTTCTTCGAGGTCTCTCTGGAACTACGCCTGGTGTTCGGGCTATTGCGGGACCCTGAGTTCCTGCATGCTCCCTTTATCGACCAGAACCTGAAGATCCTGACCGAGTTCGAGGAGGGAAAGCCTGCAGAGGCTGCCGCAACCATGGAGGCATACCTCAATCAGGCCGAACGCTTCATCATGAGCGCCTACGGCCGGCTGCCGACCAAAGGCTGAGGAGGAAAGGGATCGGGCGGGTCACGCCTCACCTCTAAGCCGCGGGTCACCAATGATGGCATGTTCGTCAAGATCAGCCGGTTCTGGTCGGCTTCCTCAAGGGCCCTCGCTGCGTCGCTAAAGTTAGTTCAGTAGGGCGCTTTCACAGACGCTCTTTGCGCCGTCGCGGCGTCGGTCCACCAGATTAGATCGCCAATCATCTGGTTCGTCGAACGTCCGATGCTGCCGCCGGGATCTGCAACAAGTTCCGCAGCGTCATCGAAAGCAGTTGAGATTTGCGGCACGGCCAATGAGCTGGAAACCACGACCATTCCCATTTCAGACAGAGTATTCCGCCAAGCCATCGCAGCCCTTACGCCGGCAAGCCGACCGGCGGAGTAGCTTGCTATCGCAGCCGGTCGCCAGAACCATTCCTCCAGGAAATGGTCCGTGAGGTTTTTCAAACCAGGTTGAACGCCCCAATTATACTCACCCACAACGAACATAAAGGCATCCGCAGCCTTGATTTTGTCGGCCAGGACCTCGAGGTTGGCCGGAGCCTCGCCTTTGGGATACTCCTTGTACATTCGGTCGAGGATCGGCAATCCGACTGCCTTGGCATCGATCAATTCTGCGTCGTTTCCTGCCTTGCGCAGTTCTTCGACAAGGAAGTTCGCCAAGCGAATGCCTTTGCGGTCGGAGCGGTAAGAGCCGTATAACACCAGAATTTTCCGCATGATAACCTCGTCCAATTGCGACTTTCTTTTCCTGACCTAGAGAGCGTAGCCTAGCACACCCGACAGGGATTGTCGGCGCACAGTACGGCTACGTTGTCTTGATTTCGTCGCGCACCTGGCCATGGGCAACGACTGCGAAAAGGCCGGTACCGCCGATGATGTTACCGATCAAGGCTGGCAGTAGGAAACCGCCGACGGCGGTCATGAAGCTGGTCTGTCCCGACAACACAAGTATCCAGGCTTCAGTCGAACCTGCCACGACATGGCTGAAGCCACCGATGGCGATGATGTAGGTAACGAAAAAGATGATCCAGAACTCACCGCCGCGCGCGTTCGGCATCATCCAGGCAACGGAGGCCACCAGAAATCCGGCAGGCGTTGCCAACAACAGCGTCGTCAGGAAGTCGTGTTGAAGGACCGCCTTCGATAATTCGACAACGCTGTTCAGATTGTCGGGTTCGACGATGATGCCATAGGCGATCAGTGCCGCCACGAAGAACGTGCCTGCCATGTTTGCCAGGAAGACCGCCATCCACAGCCGCATCAATCGTCCGAAATTACGCAGGGTGAAATTCGTCGCCAACGGTAGGACCGCCGTCACCGTGGTTTCGGTGAAAAGCTGCAGCTTGCCGAGAATGACGATGACGAAGCCGACGGGGTATCCGAGGGCGACGATCAGTTCGCGCCAGGCGGTATCGGGCAGACGCGCCTGAAGGAAAGCTTCGGCAAGCACCGACGTGCTGATCGCGACGCCAGCAGCAAAGCCGGAAAAAAGCAGCGAGCGGATCGGGCGAGCGAGCTCCTCGACACCTTGCAGACGAACCACCTCATGGACCACCTTCGCAGACGCGGAATCAAGCGCGTCGACCGACCGCTTGTCCTCCTCCGACATTTTGTTGGACGGCAAAGCCTCTTCGGCACTTTTTCTGTCGTCGGCCAAACACGTCCCCTTGCCTTGCCGGACGTTGCCGCCGGCCCAATTCATAGGGGCAGGAGATGGCGGAGAATGCCATTTCGTCAAGGCGCCAGAGAAGCTTCAGCCACCGGGGATAACACCGGCGGCTGAAGGTTTTCCCGATCCTCACCTCGAGGCTTTGCCGCCTTGCAGGATCAGCGGGCAGCCCAATTCATTCCTCGACGGAAGATCGTGTTCATCTGTGGCACTGAAAACTCTTTGGCCTGGTGGCCGAGCGCGGAATAGAATACCCGACCCTTGCCATAATGCCGCTTCCAGGCCACCGGCATGACGACCCCGTCGATCCAGTAGGCATGCTCACCCGTGAAGGTCGTGGTCGCAAGCACTTCATTCGACGGGTCGACGTGCATGTAGTATTGCTCGGATGTGTAAGGAAAGTCTTCGATGCCCGCCATGATCGGATCATCGCCCCGGGTGATATTCACCGTGTAGTCGATGATATTTCCGGGGTGTGCCACCCACTGTCCACCGATGATGAACTGGTATTCGACACTGTCGCGGAAGCTGTCGCCAGCCCCGCCGTGATAGCCGGCTATGCCGACACCGCCTTCGATGGCGCTGGCCAGGTTCTTGACCTCCTCCTTCTCGATCTTCGACATCGTGACGATCGGCACGATGAGGCTCAGATCGTGAATGGATGGATCGGCGAAGGCCTCCGTGGAGTTTTCCAGATAGACCTTGAAGCCATCCTGCTCCAGCATGTCGCGCACGATTAGGGCGCATTCCTGAGGTTCGTGGCCGCTCCAGCCGCCCCATACGATAAGTGCTTCGCGCATGTGATCTTCTCCCTTGATTATCGACCGATCAGCCCGTCCACGAGGGACGTGGACAGCGCATCGGGACGTTCCGTTTGTGTGGTGATGGCAACCGTTCGGCCGGTATCCGAAGCCGTCTGGAAGGCTTCCATGACCTCAAGCACATGAAGTGCGAGGCTGCCGTTCGCCCTGTGTGGCCGGTTGGAGCGGATGGCATGGGCCATGTCGGCAACGCCGAGCGAGCGGAAGTTGCCGTCGGCATAGGGCGCGGTGACGCTATGGCTCTCGAAGGTGCCTCCCTTCTTCAGATATTCCACCGGCCCTTCGAAGCGGTTGGGATCAGGCACGATCAGCGTGCCCTCCGTGCCATAAACTTCGATCGGCACGTGCTTATGGCCGGCGACATCGAAGCTCATGCCGATCTGGACGACGGCACCATTGGCAAAGGCCATCACGCCCGCCACATGCGTTGCCACCTCGACCGGGATGCGCTCGCCGTTGCGCGGCTCGCTGGTGATGATGCGCTCCTTGCGCGGCGAAACGGCAAAGCCGGCGACCTGCGATACCGGCCCGAGAAGATTGACGAGATCGGTGATGTAATAGGGACCCATGTCGAGCATCGGACCACCGCCGACCTCGTAGTAGAAGGCCGGATTGGGGTGCCAGCGTTCGTGACCAGGGCACATGAAGGTGGCCGTGCCGCCGACCGGCTGTCCGATCAGGCCTTCGTCGATCATCGCCCGCGCCGTCTGATGTCCGCCGCCGAGAAAGGTATCGGGCGCAGCCCCGATCCGCAGACCTCTGGCCGCTGCTGCCTCGGCAAGCTTCTTGCCCTCGGTGAAGGTGATGCCGAGCGGCTTTTCCGAATAGGTATGCTTTCCGGCATCCAGCGCCTGGAGGCCGATGGCAACGTGTGCCTTGGGGATTGTCAGGTTGACGATGATCTCGACGGTCGGATCGGCAAACAGCGCCGCCCCGTCGACGGCCTTAACGCCGAACTCGGCCGCCTTTGCTGCCGCAAGCTCGGGGTTAAGGTCCGCGATACCCCTGATGTCGAGGATGGGGAACGACTTCATTGCCGTCAGATAGGCGCTCGAAATATTGCCGCAGCCGATGATACCGATGCCGACCTTTTCCATGGATGTCTCCTCCCAGATATTTCCTGTTGGTGCTGATCAGAGCGCCGGCGCAGGGCCGGTCGTGCTCCAAGGGGATTCGTAGAGTTCGCGAAGGGCGACGACGGCAGCACCCTGGGCCCAGGTCTCGTCCGTCGACTGATCGACAACCAGCTCCGCGACACCCTGGATGGATGGCGGGATCGCCGCAGCATAGGCCTGTCTAAGGCTGTCGAGGAACGGCGCCCCCAAAGCCAGGGTGGAGCCGACGAGAATGACCCGCGGTGGCGCGAACATCGTGACGATATTGGCCAGCGCCATGCCGCAGGCAGCCCCGGCACGCGTGGCAGCAACGATCAGGCCGTTGTCTTCACCGGCGATCAACGTCTGCGCATGGGCCATGCCGCGGCCCAGCCGAACCGCCTCGGCGAAGCGTCCGCTGCCCGCATGCGCTCCAAAAATTGCGCTTTCGCCCGCCTGGCTGGCGAGCCGGATTGCGCCTTCCGGCCCCATGCCGACGACGAGATCACCAAGGTTGTGGCTGAGCCCGCCCGCGCCCCGGAACAACTGCCC
>Ga0070670_100002188_pt1 | contig 16059 bp, 9 predicted proteins | sample KBSS63metaG_FD_64665 | JGI IMG/M metagenome (GOLD analysis project Ga0070670, IMG submission 64665) | Switchgrass rhizosphere microbial communities from Kellogg Biological Station, Michigan, USA - KBS S6-3 metaG | ecosystem: Host-associated > Plants > Roots > Rhizosphere > Soil ... | reverse complement strand
TCGAGCAGTCCGTCTTCGTCCAGATCGCCGTCGTTGAAGCCGTCGGTGTCGGCGTCATCGGCCACCACCGTCACCTTGTCGTCGACAACCACCACATTATCGAGCGCGACATTGCCCGTATTGGTGACACTGTAGGTATAGTTGATGATGTCGCCGTCTTCGTCGACGCAGTCACCGCCGTCGTCGAGCGCCGCGACTTTGTCGATCGCGATCGCCGGATTGTGCACTATTGGTACGTCTGCGTCGTCACTGACTGTCGAGGTTTGGGTCGTGGTTGCCTTGGCAATATTGGACAAGATGCCATTGCCGCCGCCGTTGCCGTCGATGTCGTCCTGGGTGACGGTATAGCTTGCGGTGAAATTCCAGGTTTCGCCCGGATCGAACTCGTCATTCGAGTTGGTGTCGCCGGTGTTGAACCCGCCGACCTCCACTGGTGCCAGGCTAGTTCCGGCCAAGGCCTCGACCTGGTCCTCGGTCAACAGGCCGGTAAGCGTAACGTTTCCGGTATTGGTGATGCCAATTGTGTAATTCACAATGTCGCCGGCCGCATCGACCTCGGGCGCGGTGGTGTCGCCATCCACGTCATGGACCAGCTTGTCGATGCTGATGCCCGGGTTCTGGTCGACGGGAACGCTGGCGTTGTCGTCGTCGCTGACCCCTTGGTCGGAAGTGACCGTGGCGGTATTCTCAAGTACACCGTCACCGCCGCCATTATTGTTTAGTTCGGCCTGGGTGACCGTATGTGTCGCGGTGAAATGCCATGTCTCGGTCAGATCGAGCTTGTTATCGTGGTTCGCGTCGCCCGAGTTATAAAGCACGGCGTTGAACAAGACCGTTACCGGCTGAATGCTGCCCGCGTCGGCATAAGGATCGGTGATGACGATCCCGGTTAGCGGAATATCGCCAGGATTGGTGACGTCGAGCGTGTAATGGATCACTTCATTGGCGGCATCGGCGCTGCCGCCGGCAATCGTTGCGCCTTTTTCGAGATGAATTGCCGGCACCAGGATATGGTTGCCGATCAACATCGTGGCCGTTCCGGTCGTCACATTCACGATCTGGTCGCCGTCATTCAGCGGATCGGTTGTCTGTGTCCATATGCCGGCTGGCGGGTCGTAATCGGCGAAATTGACGTCCGTGCCGGGATCGGCCGGGCCATTTACGTCGGCCGCCGTCAGTACTTCGCGGATGGTATAGGACGCATTCGGAAGCAGACTGGCGAACTCGAAATGGCCTGTGGCGTCCGTCAGTGCAGTCTGCTCGTTGGCGTCGAGCTTATTATTTCCGTTGATGTCGATATACACAGTGAAGCCGGCCAGCCCGACTTCGTCATCGCTATTGCCGGCGATATTGTCGACGCCATCCAAATCACGGACCCCGTCGCCGTTTTTATCATTAAACTTGGTGCCTGAGATCTTGGCCGCGACCAGCGTGTTCCATTCGGCAAAGCCGGCATCGTCCGGTGGAGTCGGGCCGAATTGGGAGAAGAGCGTGAGATAGTCGTTCGGGCTTGCGCCGGCAAACAACGAAACCGGAAGATAGAAAGTATAGTCGAGCTTTCCTTGACCCGCGCCATCGTCGCGCAAGAGCAGCTCGTTATCTCCCCCGGAATCGAGATCGAAGCGCAAGGTGAAGTCCGTCGCCGGGTCGCCGCCATTAGAGGCGAACGCGAGCGCTGCTCCTTCATCGAAATGATAATCGGCAAGAGTAGCTGAGGCGGACGACGTAAAGATTTGCAGCTCTTCCAGCGAGACTTCGGAATTGACGTTTTCGTTGATGTCCAGGTTGATGAGGTAATAGGCTTCGAGACCGGGAAGGCCGTCGAGATTGAGGTAGACGATCGGAATATCGCCGAGTTTGATGGAGTCCGTATTTGGATCCGAGATATCCAAGCCCGCGTCCGTATGGGGCTTCTTGATGTCGTCATCGGTGTTGAAGCCCAGCAACGTGGCGTCGCCGTTCATATTCAGGAACGGATTGAATAGACCGGTGCCGGTCGCGCCGATCTCGGCCGATTCAGCCGTGTTGTAGTGTTTCAGGAAGAAAGGGTAGGTCGTTGACGTCGGCGTAAAATCGGCCGGGACAAACCATCCTTCGTCAGTGACTGAGTTGAAATCGTTGGTGTGGTTGGCGCCATCGTCGTCGAAACCGCGGACATCATAGTCGGCCATCGTACGCTCTCCCCTGGGTAAAGCGGGGCGCGATCGATATGACTTTGCCCCGCCGTAGGCCGCGAAAAACTGGGCGATCTGCGAATTCCGGTTTGATCACAGTGATTTCGCGACTCAGGCAACGGGGAGGCAATTAGCACTCTTGTTTAATTTGCGTTAACTATCTTTAGTTAGTAGTTTTGGAGAAACTTGCCCAACCTCGCCAAATTCAATTAGTTAGGGGTGAATGTGACGGCTGACTCCGTGCGAGTCGGACGCTGGGGGGCAGATCCTAGGCCGATGCAATTTGTAGCGTCTCCAACTGAAATCGTCGCCGGCGCGCTCCGTGCATGCCGCAGGCATTTTGTCGCAGTGGCGGTGTTCAGCGCCTTGCTTAACCTGCTGTTCCTCGTCCCGATGCTGTACATGCTGCAGGTCTACGACCGGGTCATCCCGACGCGGGGCCACCTAACGCTTTTCTTCCTGACTTTGGTGCTGGTGTTTGGCCTGACGACCCTCGCGCTGCTTGACTTTGTCCGCGCGCGTCTCCTCGTCCGCGCATCGATCCGCCTCGACCGGCAGCTGGCCGGAGTGCTGCTCGACACTTCACTGGCCCGGCGCGACCGAACATTCGATGCCGTCGCCCGTCAATCAATGCGCGAGTTCGACACGCTCCGCCAGGCGCTGACGGGACCGGCGATAGTCGCACTGTGCGACGCGCCATGGTCGCCCATCTACATACTCATCTGTTTCGTGATCCACCCGCTCATCGGCTTGCTGGTGCTGGTCGGTGCAGCGATACTGGCGGCCGTCGCAGTCCGTAACAGCACCGCGACCAGCGGCCCAATACAAAGCGCACATGATGCAGCTGCCCGCGCCTATGCCAGCCAGGAACAAGTGCTGGCCGGCGCCGAGAATGTCCGCGCCCTGGGCATGCGCCGAGCGATGGTCCGACGCCATCTGGCCGAGCGCGATGCCATGCTTACGTTGCAAAGCGGCGCAAGCTTTGCCGGCAGCCGTTACGTCACCATCAGCAAGTTCCTGAGACTAGCCCTTCAATCGCTGGCACTTGGCCTTGGCGCCTGGCTGGCGATCGGCAACAGCATTTCTGGCGGAGCGGTTTTTGCGGCATCATTCCTGGCGGGCCGCGCGCTCCAACCCATCGAGCAATTGCTCGGCACGTGGCGGACGGTTGCTCAGGCAAGAGCTGCATACGACAAGCTCAACAGCCTGCTGGAAGCTCGGGAAACCGACACCGCCATGACTCAGCTGCCGCCGCCTGAAGGCCGCATGGACGTCGAGCAGCTTACCGTGCTTAACGCGGCCGGAGACGGTGCCATCCTCGCCGGGATCAGCTTTCAGTTGGTGCCTGGCGAAGTGGTCGCGGTCGTCGGGCCAAGCGGGGCTGGAAAGTCGACGTTGCTGCGAATGCTTGCCGGGGCAGGACGACCCGACCGGGGCATCATCCGGGTCGATCATGCAAATGTCCTCGATTGGGATCCTGAGCGCCTTGCGGCCTATGTCGGATTCTTGCCGCAAGACGTTTGTCTGTTCGCTGGAACGATCAAGGAAAATATCGCGCGCTTCGAGGATTCGAATGCTGGAGACGAAGACGTCGATGCCAAGGCGATCGCCGCGGCAAAGGCATGCTTTGCTCATGAGCTGATCCTGAAGCTTCCCAACGGCTATGATGCGACGCTTGGCTGGGGCGGTCGCGGCCTTTCGGCCGGACAGGCGCAGCGTGTCGGCCTCGCTCGTGCACTATATGGCGATCCGCCAATCATCCTGCTTGATGAGCCCAACGCCCATCTCGACGCTAGCGGTGAAGGCCAGCTGGTCGACACTCTGGTTGCGCTGAAGGCCCGGCAGGCCGCGGTGCTGGTGGTCGCACATCGCCTGGGCGTCCTCGCCGCCGTCGACAAGATCATGGTGCTTCGTGACGGTCGGCTGGAAGCCTTTGGCTCCCGCGATGAGATCATTGCCCGTCTTGGAGGCGGTCCGGCGACACCGATCGAATCTGCTCCTCGGCCGATCAAGAAGAGCGCTGCCTTATGAGCGGTTATCTTCAAAACATTCATCGCAGCTTGATGATTGTCGGCGATAGCTCGGTCGATGAGGCACAGGGTGGTATCGACGATTCCCGCCGCGATATCCGCCTTGGAATTATCGTTGCCGGACTGTTCTTCGTCCTGTTCCTGGGATGGGCCGCATTCACGCCACTGGATGCGGCTGCCTATGCATCGGGCCAACTTGTCGTTTCCGGTCAGCGCCAGTCGGTCCAGCATCGCGACGGCGGAGTGGTCGCGGCGATCAACGTTGCGGAGGGCCGCCAGGTCAACAAGGGTGATCTGCTGATCGAGCTGGCCGGGGCGGAAGTCCGGGCGCAGGAGCGGGCATTTGCCGCCCAAATGGTCAATTTGCAGGCACAAAAGGCCCGGCTCGAAGCAGAGTTGTCGGGCGCGCCGACAGTCACCTGGCCGGCGGAATTCAGTACGGCTCAGGGCCCAAGGCGCGCAGAGGTCGATGAAGCGATCCGCGTCCAGTCGAATGAGTTTCGAGCTCGCCGCACGCTGCTTTCCGCGCAATCCTCCGTACTTGGACAGCAATCGGCTCAGGCTATTCAAAGCGCCAGCGGTTATCAGTCCAAGATGGTCTCTTCGGCCGAGCAGGAGCGATTGATCCAGCAGGAAATCGATGCCTTGCGACCGGCTGCCGACAAAGGATTTGTCTCGGTTTCGCGCATGCGTGCCCTGGAGCGAGCGAAAGCAGATCTTCATGGTCAGCGCGGCCAATATCAGGCCAGCGTGGCCGAGGCCCGTGCTTCGGCCAGCGGCGGGCGTCTACGCCAGATCGAAGCAGAAAAGACCTACCGTGAAAGGGCCTCTTCAGAATTGCGCGAAGTCGAATTTGCGCTTGGCGAGCTGCTGCCCAAATATCGCGCTGCGAGTGACCAGCTGGAGCGATTGAGGATTAGAGCGCCCGTGTCCGGAACCGTAATCGGCCTTTCGATTTTCACCGTGGGTGGCGTGATCGCGCCCGGCCAGACGCTAATGGATATTGTGCCGGCCAATGCCGATCTTGTCGTTGGAGCCAAGGTGGCGGTCGACGATGCCGATGACTTGCGGGTCGGGCAGCAAGCGCAGGTCAAGTTTCTCGGACTTCACGATCGCAGCCTGCCGATCATCATGGGCCAGCTCACGCGCCTGTCGGCCGACACGCTCGTCGACGAGAAGTCCGGCCTGCCTTACTACACAGCGGAAGTTCGGGTGCCCGCCAATGAAATGCAGGCCGTCAAGAAGATCAGAGGCAAGGATTTTGAGTTTCGGGCGGGCGCTCCGGTGGCGGTGCTGGTCCCGCTGAAGAAGAGAACTGCGCTGCAGTATGCGTTCGAACCGCTGTCTGACACCCTATGGGCGGCATTTCGGGAGCATTGATCATCGCCTGGTCAGCGCCATTCGACGAATGGAGGGGCGTCTTGCTTGGCGGAGCAACAAGTGCAGGATATGGAGCCCTTGAAGGCTCACTGTGTTAGTGGCATATAACAGTTCGTGACGAACGAGGAGTTCATGCAGGATTTCAGCCTGGCCCGTCGAGCGATGGTCGACAGTCAACTCCGCCCCGAAGGCGTGACCGACCGCGACGTGCTGGCGGCGATGAGCAAGGTTGCGCGGGAAGATTTTGTACCGGCCGAAGCGCGGGCACTGGCCTATTTCGACCGGCCAGTGAAAATTGGCGCTGGGCGATCGATGATGCCTCCAGCCGCACTTGGCAAGCTGCTGAACGCGCTTGGACCGAGAGCGGGAGAGCGAGCTCTCGTGGTTGGCTCCGGCACTGGCTATTCTGCCGCCTTGCTTCGCTCCATCGGACTGGATGTCGTCGCGCTGGAATCCGACCGGTCATTGGCTTCGGCTGCAGCGGCGGCCGGCGTTGAAACGTCGGTTGGGGAATTGGAAATGGGATGGGCCAAGGGTGCGCCCTATGACCTCATTCTTCTCGGCGGAGCTGTCGAAGAAATTCCGGCCGCGCTCGTCAAGCAGCTTCGCGAAGGAGGGCGTCTTGCGGGCGCCGTCGTGGAGCGCGGCGTGTCTCGCCTGGTTATTGGAATGGCTGCCGGCGGCGCGCTAGGGAGGCGCAGCATTGCCGACGCGGACGTGGAGCGGTTACCCGGCTTCGAACGGCCACGGGCCTTCACCTTCTGATAGAGCGGAGAAACGCCTGTGACCCGTAGCCTTGTCCTAGCCTCGTTGCTGATTACGCTCACTTCAGGGGCGGCTTCGGCCGACACGCTGCGCGAGGCGCTGGGGTCGACCTACCGCGCCAACCCCACGCTCACGGCTCAACGGGAAGCCTTGAAAGCAACTGACGCTGGCGTAGCGATCGCCCGGTCGGCCGGGCGACCGACGGTAACCGGCACCGCCGGCCTCACCCGAGACATTTCGCGCAGCGGCCGTTTCGAAGTCGGTACCGGCAAGGGGCCGTTTCTGACGGCGGGCGCAGATCTGGCGGTTCCGATCTTCCAGGGCGGGACCGTCAAGAACGATATCAAGGCAGCAAAAACCCGGGTCGAGGCAGGTCGCGCAACGTTGCGCGCTGTCGAGGGCGATGTCTTCACCGAGGCGGTTGCGGCCTACATGGACGTAATTCGTGACCGCGCGACGGTGGAATTGAATGCCAACAACGTGAGAGTGCTGCAGACCAACTTGGAAGCGACCCGTGACCGGTTTGAAATCGGGGACGTCACCCGCACCGATGTCGCCCAGTCCGAAGCGCGGCTTGCGCTGGCCCAGTCACGGCTTACGCTGGCCCAGGGCCGTGCCACCGCCAGCGAGCAAAACTACCGGCGGGTCATCGGCCAGCAACCCGGCCAGTTGCAACCCCCGCCGCCCTTGCCACCCTTCCCGGCCACCGCCGATGAAGCGGTCCGGATCGCCCTCGTCAACAATCCCGACCTGATCTCGATCACCCGTCAGGCCGAGGCGGCCGGCTATGACGTCAAATCAGTTCGCGGCACCCGCCTTCCGACAATCTCCGGCGTGGCTTCGGCAGATTATTTCGATGCGACGGGCGACGATTTCGGCCTTCAGTCCGGTACGGCCACGAGCATCGGCGCCCAGGCACGAGTTCCGCTCTATCAGGGCGGCCTGCCTTCGGCCCGTATTCGCCGGGCCCAAGCGATTGAAGGACAAACGTTCGAGCAACGCATCGCCACCGAGCGAGCGGTCGTATCCAACACGCGGTCCGCCTTCGCCGACTATCAGGCGGCAATGGACGCGATCAAATCGAACGAGGTGGCGGTCAAGGCCAACGAGTTGGCCCTTGAAGGCGTCCGCGCGGAAAACAGCGTGGGCACCCGCACGATCCTCGACGTGCTCGATGCCGAACAGGAATTGTTGAATTCCCAGGTCCTGCTGGTGACCGCGCGCCGCGATGCCTATGTCGCCGGCTTTCAGCTTCTGAACGCCATGGGGCAGGCCGAAGCCGACGATCTCGGCCTCGATGGCGGAGCGCTTTACGACCCCCTCGGCAATTATCGCCGGGTTGCGGGCGACTGGAACGATTGGTCGGACGACCCCCGCCATAATCCGGTCGCGACCAGCACCGTCACACCGCAGGAACAGCCTCAGGGCGTGACTCCGGACGCCCAATAAGTAATAGGAGCGCCATGGCCGGTGCTCGTGAGCCTTCGATGGAAGATATTCTCGCGTCGATCAAACGCGTGATCGCCGAAGAAAAGGAGATTCGCGCGGTGACCGCATCTACGGTAGCCGATCGGCTGGTCGAGGGTGAAGGCGAGGACGTCCTCGAACTCGACGAAACCATGGAGGCGGCGCCGCCGCCGGTCGATCTTGGGCCGCCGCTGCTTGAATCCGATGCGGCCGACGAGAGCCGCCAAAAGCTGGAAGCCCTTGCGAGTGTGGCCGCCACGGCTCCGCCGCCGCCGCAGTACAACCCGCTCGAGGAAATGATCCGCGAAATGCTGCGGCCGATCCTCAAACAATGGCTGGACGAGCATCTGCCGGCGATCGTCGACGAGCATGTGAAGCGCGAGATCCACCGCATCACGGGGCGGCCGGTCTAGTTTCGACCAGCGCGCCCGCTGGCTCGACGAGGGTTGGGAACCAAGTCCGGCCTTATTGAATAGCTAAGCGCTCATCGTTACGCCACGCGCCATGATCAACCGCATCGCCCTTGCCGCCAGTGTCGCGGCCGCCGCCCTAATCGCAACTCCGGCCATCGCACGGCCGATGACTGCGACCGACATGCAGATGATGCGCCGGCTTGGCGCGCCCAGCGTATCGCCCGATGGGCGCTATGCCGTCTTCTCCCTGTCGACGACCGACCTGGCTGCCAACAAGCGCAACAATGTCGTCCATATCCTCGACCTCAAGGCCAAGGGCGCGGCTCCGCAGCCGCTGGCCGGCGCGACCCAGGGCGCTCATGATGCAGCGTTCGGAGCCGATGGCGCAATTTGGTACCTGGCACCCGTCAATGGGCAGGATCAGCTGTTTCGCATGGCCGTCAGCGGCCAGCCGGCACAGCTGTCGGATCTCAAGGGTGATATTTCCGGTTTCAAGGTCAGCGCCGACGGCAGCAGGCTGATCGTCTGGGCCGACCGCGATCTCAAGTGCCAAGACTTCGCCTGCGAGAGCGTCAAGAAGGTCGACCAGGGCGGGTCAGCCCGTGAATATGATCAGCTGTTCATCCGCCACTGGGACACCTGGGCCGAGCCCGGCGTGCGCAGCCGCATTTTTGCGTTCCCGATCGAGGGTGGACGAGTAGCGGGCCCCGGCGTGCCAGTAACCGCCGCGTTGGTCGGCGACACGCCGTCCAAGCCGTTCGGCGGCGGTGAGGAGGTCGATATCTCGACCGATGGCAAGACCGTCTATTTCGCACTGCGCGAGGCGGGGCGGATCGAAGCGACGTCGACCAACCTCGACATTTTCTCCGCGCCTGCGGACGGATCGGCCCAGCCGGCCAACCTTACCGCCGACAATGACGGCACCGACAATCTGCCGACCTTGTCGCCCGACGGCCGCAGCCTTGCCTATTTCTCGATGGCGCGGGCCGGCTACGAAGCCGACCGTCAGGTGCTCAAGGTCCGCGACCTGGCCACCGGGCAAGTCCGGGCGCTGACGCAGAATTGGGACCGCTCGGTCGGCTCGATCGCCTGGTCAAAGGACGGCAAGTCGATCCTGGTCACGGCCGAAGATACGCTCGAGCAGCCGGTCTTCCGGGTCGACGCGGCGTCCGGCAGGGTCACCAAGCTGACCGGCGACGGCCACGCCGGCAATGTCGTGCCACTGGCCGGGGGCGGTGCGGTCTACACCTCCAACAGCGTGAAGGCGCCGGACGACCTGTTCCGGGTCGACGCCAAGGGCAAGGTCACCCAGCTAACCGACGTCAACCACGCGCTGCTGGCCGAACTCGATGCGGTCAATTTCAAGAAGTTCAGCTTCAAGGGCGCCAACAACGACACCGTGTGGGGCTTCACGCTGAAGCCGCAGGCGGCAACCGGCAAACTGCCGATTGCCTTCGTCGTCCACGGCGGGCCGCAGGGCAGCTTCAGCAACAGTTGGTCCTATCGCTGGAACCCGCGCGTGTTCGCGGGTCCCGGCTATGGGGTGGTCAGCGTCGATTTCCACGGGTCGACCGGCTACGGCCAGGCCTTTACCGACGCGATCCATAACAATTGGGGCGGCTGGCCGCTTGAGGACCTTCAAAAGGGCCTCGCTTTCGCCACTGCCAACGATCCGCAGCTGGATGCCGACAATGCCTGCGCGCTCGGCGCCAGCTACGGCGGCTATATGATGAACTGGATCGCCGGCCAGTGGCCCGACCGGTTCAAGTGCCTTGTCCAGCACGACGGCGTATTCGATGCCCGCGCCATGGCCTATGAAACCGAGGAGCTTTGGTTCGACGAGTGGGAGCATGGCAGCAAGGCCTATTATGAGGATCCGGCCGCGTTCGAGCGGTGGAACCCGGTCAACTATGTCGCCAAGTGGAAGACGCCGATGCTGGTGATCACCGGCGAGAAGGATTTCCGCATTCCATACACCCAGGGTATCGCCGCCTTCACCGCGCTCCAGCGCCGGGAAGTCCCGTCGAAGCTGATCGTGTGGCCGGACGAGAACCATTGGGTGCTGAAAGCGAAGAATTCGATCCGCTGGTACGATGAGGTGGTCGGCTGGCTCGGCACCTATCTCGGCAAGCCCGCCGCCAACTGATTGTTGCGGTGCGGCACATGGGCCGTTAGTCGCGGCCCATGACCGAGCTTGCCAAGACGTTCGAGCCGGGCCCGATCGAGGCCCGCTGGTATGCCCATTGGGAGGGGCAGGGGCTGTTCCGCCCGGAGCGGCCTGACGCCGAGCCTTTCACCATCGTCATGCCGCCGCCCAACGTCACTGGCTCGCTGCACATCGGCCATGCGCTCGACAATACGCTGCAGGACATCCTCGTCCGGCACGCGCGGATGCAGGGCAAGGACAGCCTGTGGGTCGTTGGCATGGACCATGCCGGCATCGCCACGCAGATGGTGGTGGAGCGCAACCTCGAGGAGCGGCAGGACAAGCGCACCAACTACAGCCGCGATGAATTCGTGGCGAAGGTCTGGGAGTGGAAGGAAGAAAGCGGCGGGCAGATCACCCGCCAGCTCCGCCGCCTCGGTGCCAGCTGCGACTGGTCGAACGAGCGGTTCACGATGGACCCGGGTTTCGCCAGCGCGGTCATCCATGTGTTCGTCGAGCTGTACAAGCGCGGGCTCGCCTATCGTGACAAGCGCCTCGTCAACTGGGACCCCAAGTTCCAGACCGCGATCAGCGACCTGGAGGTCGAGACCCGCGAAGTGCAGGGTCATTTCTGGCATCTGAAATATCCGCTGGCCGACGGTAAGGGCGCGATCCACGTCGCAACGACCCGGCCGGAAACGATGCTGGCCGATATGGCGGTGGCCGTGCATCCGGATGACGAGCGTTACGCGGCGCTGGTCGGCAAGATGCTCAAGCATCCGATCACCGGCCGGCTGATCCCGATCGTCGCCGACGAACATGCCGATCCGGAGCTGGGGTCGGGCGCGGTCAAGGTGACGCCGGGTCACGACTTCAACGATTTCGAAGTCGGGCGCCGCGCCGGGTTCAAGCCGGCCGAGATGCTCAACATGTTCGATGGGCAGGCGAAGGTCGTGCAGACCGCCGACGGGCTGATCCCGGCAGACCTGATTGGCCTGTCGCGCGAGGCGGCGCGGAAGGCGGTTGTCGATCTTCTTCAGGAGGAAGGCGCTCTTGAGAAGATTGAAGAGCGGGTAATTCCTACGCCCTTTGGAGATCGTTCGGGTGTCGTAATCGAGCCCTGGCTGACCGACCAATGGTATGTGAACGTCGCGCCGCTGGCCGAGCGGGTGATGGCCGCGACCCGCGCCGGCGAGATCAAGATCGTGCCGGAAACCTGGTCCAAAACCTGGTTCAACTGGCTCGAGAATATCCAGCCCTGGTGCGTCTCGCGCCAGCTATGGTGGGGGCATCGCATCCCGGCATGGTTCGACAACGCCGGCAATGTTTTCGTCGGTGAAACTTTTGAAGAGGCGCAAGAGCAGGCTGGGGAGGGCACTGTCCTGAGCCAGGACGACGACGTGCTCGACACCTGGTTCAGCTCGGCATTGTGGCCGTTCGCCACGCTCGGCTGGCCGGAGCAGACCCACGACCTCAAGCGCCATTATCCGAACGATGTGCTCATCTCCGGCTTCGACATCCTCTTCTTCTGGGATGCGCGGATGGCGATGCAGGGGATGGAGTTTCTCGACGAAGCGCCATGGAAGACACTCTATCTCCACGGGCTGGTCCGCGACGCGCACGGGCAGAAAATGTCCAAGTCGAAGGGCAATACGGTCGACCCGCTCGGCCTGATCGACAAATATGGCGCCGACGCGCTGCGTTTCACCATGGCGGCGATGGAAAGCCAGGGCCGCGACATCAAGCTCGATGAAAAGCGGGTGGAGGGCTACCGCAACTTCGCCACCAAGCTGTGGAACGCCGCGCGCTTCCTGCAGGGAAATGGCGTTGGTGCCTCGCAAAGCATCGCGGCTCCGGACGCGCAGCTGCCGGTCAACCGCTGGATCATCGGCGAGGTGGTCGAGACGCTTGGCCGTCTCGACAAGGCCTTCTCCGAGCTGCGCTTCGACGGCATGGCCGACGCCATCTATCACTTCACCTGGGGCACTTTCTGCGACTGGTATGTCGAGTTGGTGAAGGGCGCGTGGGATGATGAAACTCGCGCCGTCGCCGCCTGGGCGTTCGACCAGATTTTGGTCATGCTCCACCCGTTCATGCCCTTCGTCACCGAAGAGCTATGGCATTCAATGGGGACGCGGCCGTACGACCTGATCGTCGCCAAATGGCCTGAGCCGGCAGCCCGGCGCGATCCCGACGCGGCACGCGACATTGGCGGCCTTGTCGAGGTGATCGACCAGGTCCGCGCGATGCGCGCAGAGCTCAACATTCCGTGGAGCGCCACTCTGACAGCGCATGTCATCGGCGGCGACGCGGCGATGATGGGGCGGCTGGCAATAAATTCGCCGACGTTGGCGCGCATGGCCAAGGTCGGGACGCCGGTTGCTTCCGAAACCGTACCGCCCAGCTCCGCGCAGATCGTGGCGGGCGGCGTCACGATCGCCTTTCCGCTGGAAGGTGCGATCGATCTCGAGGCCGAAAAGGCACGTCTGTCGAAGGGCATCTCCGCGGCCGAAAAGGAACGCGACAGCCTTGCCGCGCGCCTCGCCAATCCTGCCTTCACCGAGCGGGCCAAGCCCGAAGCGGTCGAAAAGGCCCGTGGCGATCATGAGGCCAAGGCCGGTGAAGCCGAACGGCTTCGTGCTGCGTTGGAACGGCTCGGTTAGCCGTTCCCCGGCGAAGGCCGGGGCCCAGGCGGCGAAGCCGTAGAGCGCTGCGCGCTCCTGGACCCCGGCCTTCGCCGGGGCACAAAAATGGAGAAGCCATGGCCGACGCAGCATCTCGACGAACTGGCCGCGGCGACCTGACCCAGGGCCATATCGGAAAAACCCTGCTCAGCTTCGCGCTGCCGACGCTGGCCTCGTCGATCATCCAGTCGTTGAACGGCACGATCAACGCCATCTGGGTCGGCCGTTTCCTCGGCGAACATGCGCTGGCGGCGACGTCCAACGCCAATATGGTGATGTTCCTTCTGAACGCCTTCGTGTTCGGCTTCGGCATGGCCTCGACCATCCTCATCGGCCAATATTGGGGGCGGAAGGACGTCGACGGGGCGCGCCGCATCTTCGGCACGGCGGCCGGCGCCTTCGGCCTTGCCACCATCATCATGGCCGTTGCGGGCTGGTTCCTGTCGCCGGCGATCCTTGCGGTGCTCGGGACGCCCGCCGACGCGGCGCCGCTGGCGCTTGCGTACCTGCGCGTCATTTTCATCGCCATGCCGACCATGATCCTGATGGCGCTGTTGATGATGGCGCTGCGCGGGGCAGGGGACAGCATAACCCCGCTATGGTTCATGATCGTATCGGTCCTGCTCGACTCTGGCCTCAATCCGGTTTTCATCCTCGGGCTGGGGCCCGCGCCGAAAATGGGCATTGCCGGCTCTGCGACCGCGACGGCCATTGCCAACTATGTCGCACTAATCGGGCTCCTTATCTTCATCTACGCCCGCGATCTTCCCCTCAGGCTGCGCGGGCGCGAGCTTTCCTACCTGCTGCCCAATTGGTCGATCCTGCGGACCCTGGTCGCCAAGGGATTGCCGATGGGGATCCAGATGATCGTCATTTCAATGTCGGCGCTGACGCTGATCGGCATCGTCAATCGCGAAGGAGTCGATACCGCCGCCGCATTCGGCGTCGCCATGCAGCTGTGGACCTATGTCCAGATGCCGGCGATGGCGCTCGGTGCAGCGGTCAGCGCCATGACCGCGCAGAATATCGGCGCGGGCCGCTGGGACCGGGTCAATGCCATCACCCGATCGGGCGTGATCTACACCTTTGCCATCACTGGTGTGCTGATCATATTGATGACCCTCTCGGACCGCGCGGTGCTCAGCCTGTTCATGGGTCCGGCCAGTCCGGCGCTGCCAATCGCCCGGCATATCCATGTGCTGGCGACGTGGAACTTCCTGCTGTTCGGGGTGACCATGGTGCTGTTCGGGACGGTCAGGGCCAATGGCTCGGTTTGGGGACCCTTGATCATTCTTTGCATCGGGTTGGTGCCGGTTCGCTTCGGCTTCATTGCCGCCAGCTATCCGTCTCTCAACGCCGATGCGATTTGGCTGAGCTTCCCGGTCAGCTCCTCCGTCAACCTGGCCCTGGCGATGGCCTTTTACTTCCAGGGTGGTTGGCGAAAAGCGCGATTCACGATCGAGGAACAGCCAGGCGACGACGAGTGCGTCGAAGAAGCGCAGGCGACGCGCGAGCCTGGCGGCGCACTCAGCCCGGCCGCCTAATGGCCTTCCATTCCCGCGGCCAACTCGGCTAGAGCGCGCGGCATGGTAACACCCTCATTCCCGGCGATGCGGATGCGTCGCGGACGGTCGGCGCCCTGGATCCGTGACATGCTGGCCGAGCACCGGCTTCATCCCAGCGATCTCATCTGGCCGTTGTTCGTCTGCGAAGGCGATGGTCAGGAGGAGCCGATTTCGACGCTGCCCGGAGTCAGCCGCTGGTCGGTCGACCGGCTGGCGGACAAAGCGCGGGAGGCGCGCGACCTTGGCATTCCATGCATCGCCCTGTTTCCGAACACGCCGCCAAACCTTCGGACCGACGACGCGCGCGAGGCGCTCAATCCCGACAACCTTATTTGCCGGGCGATCAAGGCGATCAAGGATGCGGTGCCAGAGGTTGGGGTGCTGACCGACGTTGCGCTGGACCCTTACACCGCGCACGGCCATGACGGGCTGACCGACGACAGGGGGCGGGTCCTGAACGATGAGACGACCGCTGTCCTCGTCCAGCAGGCGCTGGTCCAGGCCCTCGCCGGGGCGGACATCGTCGCACCTTCCGACATGATGGACGGCCGCGTCGGCGCGATTCGCCAGGGGTTGGAGAAAGCCGGCCGCATTGACACGGCGATCATGGCCTATGCCGCCAAATATGCTTCCGCTTTTTATGGCCCGTTCCGCGATGCGGTCGGCAGCCGCGGCCTGCTGAAGGGCGACAAGCGCGGCTATCAGATGGACCCCGCCAATGGCGCCGAGGCGCTGCGCGAGGTCGCGCTCGACCTCGCCGAGGGCGCCGACATGGTGATGGTGAAGCCTGGCCTGCCCTATCTCGATGTGCTGGCGCGGGTGAAGGACCACTTCGGCGTTCCGACCTTCGCCTATCAGGTGTCCGGCGAGTATGCGATGATCGAGGCGGCCGCAGCGGCCGGCGCCGGCGAGCGCGATGCCCTCGTGCTGGAAACGCTGCTGGCATTCAAGCGCGCCGGCGCGTCCGGCGTGCTCACCTACCATGCACCGCTCGCAGCAAAGCTGATCGCGGGGTGAGCGCCTCGCGGGGGGATCTGGAGGCGCTGAAGGCCGCCATGCGGCCGCTGGAGCCCGATTCTGAAGCTCGAAGGACCCTCGGAACCAAGGCGCTCCAGCATGCGCTCGATTATCTCGACGCCCTGCCCGAATTGCCGGCCAACAACAGTTGGGACGGGGTGTTCGCCCAGCGGCTGGATCCGGAATTCAGCGAAACAGGGCGCGAGGCCGACGAGATACTTTCCTATTTCGGGGAGTGCGTGAACCGGCCGGGGTTCACCACCACCTCGCCACGCTTCATGGCCTACATTCCGGGCGGCGCGCTGTTCCATTCCGCGTTGGGCGATTTCCTCGCCGCAGTCTCCAACAAATACTCCGGTTTCGCCTCGGCCAGTCCCGGCGCGGTTCGGGTCGAAAATGCCTGCTGCGCCTGGATGGC
>Ga0070670_100002180_pt1 | contig 16091 bp, 14 predicted proteins | sample KBSS63metaG_FD_64665 | JGI IMG/M metagenome (GOLD analysis project Ga0070670, IMG submission 64665) | Switchgrass rhizosphere microbial communities from Kellogg Biological Station, Michigan, USA - KBS S6-3 metaG | ecosystem: Host-associated > Plants > Roots > Rhizosphere > Soil ... | reverse complement strand
GAAGCGAGGCCGACAACCGAGATCAAGTACCATACCGATGCGGCGCCAGGAACGCGTTACGTCTTCGTTGACGGCAAGCTCAAGCCCGAGGCCAACTTCTACACCGTGGTGCGCAGCGTCGCCGCGGTGGAACCGAGCCAAGCGAACTACGTCGATATGCACCGGCACAACTGCGACACGCAACATATTGCGATCGGGACCGGCCCGGAATTGACCGGCCTCAAAATCGAGTTCCGGATCCGCGATGACAAAATGGTCGTCGAGAGCCCGGTCGGAGTGAACATTCCTGCAGGCACGCCGCATGCGCAGCGCATTATCGAGGGTACAGGCCATTTCTTCAATTTTGTGCCGAAAAGCTCTTACAACGACGGATTGATGAGCTGATGTCTGATTTGGCGGTTTTTACAGCTCGTCAATCATCCGTTTGATTCTCGGCCAGACCTCACCCCCCTTTGTCTTCATCAGATCAATATACGCACGGTTTTCCCATCGTCTGATTGCGCTGTCATAGCTGGGCCGAGCGCGTACTCGTTCGTACCAGTTCGCGAGACGAGGGCGTTTTGCAATCCACTCGAGCAGGTTCAGATGATCGAGTCGAGTGAGGTAGGGCGTATAAGCCGCGTCCGCGAGGGAATAGTTGTCATCCACTAGCCAACGGCTGCCGTCGAGGGTTCTTTCCATGTCCGTGAGCAGCGCTTCCCACATGCCTACGGCGGTTTTGAATTCTCGCGCCTCTACGCCGTTATAGATGATGTCGCGGCGCCGCTCGCGTCTGACCGGATCGGGTATTCTATTGATCAGAGCGTCGCACGCCTTCTGTCCCTTGTCGAGATACTGGAAACGAAAGGCGGTTCCCATACTGAGGGTGGCGGTTGCGATATCGTGATGGCCCTCGTCGAGCCGCTTGGTCCACAATCGCATCTGTGCTCGCGCATGTGAATCCGCTGGGCGGAGAGAGGGATTTGGGTACTCATCATCCAGGTATTCCATGATCACCGTGGACTCCCGCACGACTTTCCCGTTGTCGACGATGGTCGGCACGACTCCTCTGGGATTGAGCTTTAAATACTCGGGTTTCTGCTGATCGCCTGCCCTGAGATCGAGATGGCGATTCTCCCACGCAAGCCCTTTTTCCGCGAGCGTAAGACGGACTTTTTGAGCACAGGTCGACGTGTCATTGTGATAAAGCTCCAACATGGGTTCGTCCTTATCGGCAAGGTTTTGGATTGAAACAGAAACTTTTTATTTCATCTTTCAAACCGGAAAAAAAGAGGCCACCTGGATTTGGCACCGTTGCACTTCTCACCTCGGGAGGATTACTCTGATCGCAGTATTTGATTTGGGAGAATTACCTTGATGACGTTCGATGCGGATTCGCATGTAGAGGAGTCGGCGCAGACGTGGAACCACTTGGATGAAAAATTTGCCCGGCGCCGACCGATTCCGATTACGCTGGAAGATCAACCCGCGCTTTTGGGACAGAATTCTTTCTGGTTGATTGACGGTGCCGTGGTTCCGCGCACGAGCGGCAAGGGATTGTCGCTGTTCGGCACGCCCGCAACTTCGCGCCACGCCCGGGAAAAGCCCTTTTCAATCGGGAGTCAGGAGTTAAGCGATATCGACGCGAGAATTCGGGATCTTGATCAATTTGGCATCGACACGCAGATCATCAATTCCACGCTGCTAAACGCCACGCTCTCGCCCGACGTCGAATTCGAGTATGCCCTCTGCCGCGCCTATAACACCTGGGTTCATGAAATGTGCGAGCAAAGCTCCGGCCGGCTCAAATGGAATGCCATGGTGCGGCTGACGCACATCGAAAAAGCATTGGAGGAGTTGAAGCGCGTCGAAGCGCTTGGCGCGGCAGCGGTCGAGATTCATGGTATGGCGGGCGACAAGCTTCTCGATAGCCGCGAGTTCGACCCGTTCTGGTCGGAAGCAGAGCGATTGAACATACCCATTTACGTTCACATCGGTTTTGAAAGCCCCACATTTACGGGTTTGTTTCAAAATCTTTTCATGTCGATTGCGTTCTCGAACCGAGCGTCGCTGTTGATGGGTTTTCTTGCCATTGTCGGCACGGGGGTCGCCGAGCGCTTTCCCCGCCTGCGCTTCGCTTTCGCGGAGGCCGGCATCGAATGGCTGCCCTGGCTCACGCATGTCATGGACTCTTACTGGCGCATGGGGCAGGGCATTTTTAAAAACGATCCGGGTTTCGGTCATTCGAAAACCAAACCGAGCGAGATTCTTCGCGACGGCAACATTTACGTGATCTGCGAAGAAGACGAAGATTTACGCGAGCCGCTGAAATTGATCGGTGAAGACCGGATCATGCTCGGCTCCGATATGCCGCATTCGGAGAGTCACCCGAACTCGTTGCAAAAATTTCAGGAACGAAGCGACCTGAGCGCCGCGATCAAAGCCAAGATTCTGAACGACAACGCGCGCCAGTTTTTTTCACGCTGATCCCGATGCCGCATAACAAAAATGAGCTCATAGCCGGCGCATGCATGTGGCCTACTCGCAGTTCTTCAGCTTCGACTCCTGACAGCGCCGTGCGATCTCCTGCGCTGTTCCAATCTGCTCGGCTGTCATTTTTGCTGCAATTCGGTCGCGCTTTTTTGTCGCCGTACCTCGAGAATCGCCGCTCGATTCTGCGGCAGCGACATCAAACCAGGCATACGCACGCACAAAGTCCTGCCGCACGCCTCTCCCTTTCGTATACATCACCCCCAGATTAACCGGGGCAGATTCGTTTCCTTGCGCTGCCGCAAGGCGATACCACTTCACGGCTTCCTGATAATCCTGCCCCACGCCTCGCCCTTTTTCATACGCCAGACCGAGACTGTACTCCGCCGGTGCATATCCCTGCGCCGCCGCGACGCGATACCACTTTAGCGCCTCCTGATAATCCTGGGGCACGCCTCTGCCCTCTGCATACATCGAACCCAACCGCGTCTGCGCCCATTCGTCTTCTTGCGCCGCCGCGATGCGATACCACTTTACCGCTTCCTGATAATCCTGGGGCACGCCTTGTCCTATTTCGTACGCCAGACCGAGACTATACTGCGCCGGGGTATTTCCCTGCGCTGCCGCGAGGCGATACCACTTTAGAGCTTCCTGATAATCCTGCGGCACGCCTTTGCCCTCTGCATACATCGAACCCAATCTCCTCTGCGCCCATTGGTGTCCCTGCTCGGCAAGCTGGCGAAAAAGTTTGACCGCCTGAACATAGTCGCCGCGCTCGTACGCAGCGCTCGCATCATCAAAAGGGTTGGCTGCGGCAAAACTACTGGTACCGAGAATATAAAGGATGGCGACCAGAAGCAGCTTGATTTTCATGCTGATTCTCTTACTGCTAACGCAGGCTGATGAAAAAGATCTACCTGCTGTCTTGCGCTCGATCGTTTCAAGTATGAACACCGCAGTACTGGTGTGATGGAGTTGACATGCGCCGTGATCCTACGGCTCCAGTTGGAACCGCCTCCCGGGAGGATATCCTGCCTCGAACTCCCATAGTTTCAGGCGCGGAACCGAAACATCGCTGCAAACCTTCCGGATGTTTATCAGCTCGGTGGGTCTTTTCCAGTCGCTCTTCGACTCGCAGGTGACTTGCGTGCACGCGGTCTTCTTCAGCCAGGAGCAGACTCTCTCGGGGCGGCCGACGGCATCCTCCAGCTCGGTCAGATACAAGATGCCGAGCTTGTCCTTGGCATGCTCTAAATGTACGCCTGGCACGAGCGTGTAGAAGGCACCGCCGACTTCGAGGAAGCTCAGTACTTTAGCGACGAACTGGGACAAGTCTTCAGTGTAGGAGAAACCGCCGTACACATCGGAAATAAGCTGAAATTTTCCCAGCTCCTCGACGGAATACTGACGCAGACGTTTGCCGGAGAGATAGCGTATGCGGTCATCACCGACACGCGCGGCCTGCTCGCGCCATTTATCGGTCCGGCGATCCTCGATAGAGAGCGCGACCGCGCGCGCCTTCTGCGCGGACCCGCTGCATTTTTGACTCGGCGCGGCTTCCGATGCGTAGTAGTCCAGTATCGCCTGTCCCGAGCCCGCTCCGATATCCAGCCAACGATCCGAGCTGCCCAGTTTGGCGAGCGCGTCGCAGAACCCAGAGGGAAGAAGCTCGACGTACTCCGAGAGCCCTCGGCCGGTGACGTAGCCGCTCGGAACGTCGGCGCCTTGGCTGCGGTAAATTTTTTCCTGCTTGCCGAATTCCTCATCGAGTTTCGGTGGAGCGAGTTCCTGTGACCAACCAGCTCGCGTCTGCAGAAGAATGACGAACAAAAGGGCGAACGGTATTCCACCGCTGTTGCAGCTTCTCACCCAAGATTTGACTGAGCGCATAATAATCATTTTCTCCTTGCATTGAAAAACACGCCGTTGTTAATGCCGTTTTCAAAGCTGTTCCAGGCATAGTCGATGCCGCCGGTCGCGGCAAGGCTGAAAGCGGAGGCGGTCAGTGCGCTCACGAAGGCGATTTGCGCTTCCTCGGTGTCTTCGGGGTCGTCCTCGAATCCGCGCAGCGTGTGTTCGTTCGGATACTGGGCATCTTCGTGGAGCGTGTCGCGTATCGAAATCTCTCCGATCCTGGCTGGAATGAACCGGAAAAATTGCCCGCGATTACGGGTCGGCCGGATGTCCTCGTCCGCACCGATCACCATCACCGGAACGGTGATCCGTTTGAGCGACTGCGGCAATTGCCGGCCGATGCCCGCGGGATCGAGCAGGACGCCTCCCAAAGCGGGGACGCCTTCGCCCAATGCTGTGGCGACGGCAGTGGCGCCGAACGAGTGACCCACGAGAATGATCCTCTCGGGATCCATGCGCCTGTCGACGAGCTGTGGGGTCCGATGAATGGTATCGACGAGCTGGGCAAGCGTTCTGCCGTTCGCGATCCACGGCCCGCGCTTGGGCAGGTCGAGGGCAAGGCTATGCATGCCCCAGGAGGCCAAGTGCATCGCTTGGAAGGCATGGTCCTCCTTGGAATTGTTGTGACCGTGCAGCACAATGACCAGTGGAGCTTTTTGGGCTACTGCGCACAAGTATAAATCCGCTTCCACCGTAGGACCGGAAACGACGGGAATCTCCATGTCTCTGCGCACGGTGACAGCAAAAGGCCCACGCAACCTGAATTGCGCGACATCGGGCTTGCGGGACAATAGATATTGCTGGAGCTCGGCGGGATTGACGGCCTTGATCCGAGTGACTTCGGGCGTCGGAAACCGGCGCGCACATCCGACCGAATGCGCCATGAGGGCGATCAGCAGAAGGGCTGGAATGCGAAAAGCCGGTGGCGCGATTGTGGCTGCGGTTCTTGGCACGTTAGTCCCGACAACGATACAGCGCTGAGTCGTGAGCTCGATCGTTCTGATTTTGATTTTTATAACATTTCGAAAACATTCGATGCCAGTCGCAGTTAAAAGGGGGGGCCGATCGATTTGTCTAGTTGAAGCGCAACTTCGTAATGCGCCGCAGAGTTTTCTGATTGTGTCGGCTACTCCCTGTCTCTGCGAAACGCGATAGTCGCTCGGTCCGTCCGGCCAAACGTTTCATTTCACTTTGTCTCTCGTGGACGAGCAGCTTCTTGATACTCGGGGGCGCGTCTGAATGCGCCTCAGTTCGACATTTGGGTCGCCCGTGAGTTTACATAATTGTCTCACTGTGTTACCGTCGCTTTTCCTTGCTTCGCGGTTACTTTGGCGCCCGCAACTGGGGACCGCACGATGCCGCAAGACGTTCCCTCTGATCCCCCTAAGATCCGCCATCAAGCAGTAGCTGTCGATGCATCGCGGTTTTGATGCGTCAAGCTTACACAAAGCAGTATCCGTTCTGTGTGCGGCGGTCTTGCTTGTCAGTCGCGGTGTTCATCACTACAAGTCTACACGTTTAGCTCCGTTTGATCTGCGTCGACGGAGGATCAAGCTATGAGCCAATCCATCTTGCAACGAAATTATTGCTCGAGTTTCATCATTCTACTGACACTGGGGATTTTGTTCGTCGATATTTGGACTCCTCTGGGGTTTGGGGTCTGGGAGTTATATGCGGTTCCGTTGTGGCTTGCATTTAGGATGTCAAAATCGCCACCTGGAGTCATATGGATCGTTGCCGTGATGGGATCTCTGTTCAGCATTGTGGAAATTGCCGTATCACGTCCGGGCGGCATTTTATTGTATGCGCTGTTCAATCGGAGCCTATGGGCGGCAATTCTTTGCGCCTCAGCGATGATTTTGAGCACGGCCAGAAAGAAGGAAGCTGTGGTCCGGCAAAGTGAAGAACGGTTGCGCGCGAGCGAAGAACGGTATCGACTGCTCACGCAAGCCGTTCCATCGATCATATATGAACGATCCTCAAAGACAGGCACATATTTTTATAGCGATACTTGGTACGAATACACCGGACTAACGGCTGAGCAAAGCGCCGGCGATGGCTGGATGCAGGCGCTCCACCCCGAGGATTTCGAGAGATTCAGGAGCCGCTCGGTTGCCGAAGAGAGCCCGGATATCATGCACGAGCAGCGCATGCGTTTTCGGCGGGTGGATGGGCAGTATCGGTGGATGCTGGTTCGAAGTGTGCCGGTGCGAGACGAAAATGGCGAGATCTTCCGGCGTGTGGGAGCGATAACGGATATCGACGTCATGGTTCGCGCCCAAAATTCGCTGCGCGAAAATGAAGCGCAATTCCGTGCGATGTTCGAGGCCGCCGTGGTTGGCCAGACGCAGGCAAGCGCTACAACCGGCATCTTTACGCGGGTCAATCAGCGCTTCTGTGAGATGACCGGATATTCAGAGGCCGAATTGCTGCAGATGAGGCCCAGGGATCTCATGCATCGCACGGATGTTCTCGGTGGACTCCTGCCGATTCTGGAGGGTCGTAAAGACGAAGTTCTCCGTGAGATCCGTTTTTTGCGGAAAGATGGCAAATTAATCTGGGTGAATGCTGCGGTCCGGCTCCTGCGTGATGAGGACAATCAGCCCACACAAACGATCGCTGTTTACCTGGACATCACGCCCCGCAAAAGGGCGGAGGAGCATCGGCAACGCATTTTGGACGGGTTATCGCTGGCACAGCAGATCGTCGCGGCCGGAATATGGGATTTCGATTTCGTGAGTGACGAGATGTATTTCTCGCCCGCGTATTATGATCTCTACGGTTTTCCCGAGAGCGATGGGCTAAATTTTGATCGTTGGCTTAAGTTCATTGTTGAAGAGGATCGCGATCGTGTGGCCAACGAGATACGGCAGCTGTACAAGTCCGGCACCGATTGGGCCACAGAATTCCGCATTGACCACCCCACGCGCGGACAACGCTGGCTGGCGAGTGTAGGTCGCCTCGAACGCAATCAAGAGCGCAGGCGGACGCGCTTTACAGGCATGGACATCGATATTACTGAGCGCAAACAGATGGAAGCGCAGTTGCAGGACTACGTCAAGGTTCTCCGGGACAGCGACCGGCGAAAAGACGAGTTTTTGGCGGTACTCGGCCACGAACTGAGAAATCCACTGCATGCCATTCGAGGCGCCGTTGATCTTCTAAAAGTTCTCGGAGTGTCCGGTCCGGACTCCGATGAAACCCGCAGCATCATCGATATGCAAGTCAACCATATGGGTCGGCTTATCGATGATTTGCTGGATGTTTCCCGGGTGACCCTCGATAAGCTCGAGCTGCGTAAAGAAGAGCTGGACTTGGCGGACGCTCTCGAGGATGCATTAAACGCAACGCGGTCCGTGATCGTTACGCGCAGTCTTCACCTGGAAACGATCATGCCGCAGCAGAAATTGTTTTTATATGGCGACCGCGTGCGGCTCGCGCAGGTGTTCGCCAATCTATTGGGGAACGCCGCTAAGTACACGCCAGAGGCCGGTAAAATTAGGGTCAATCTCAGCCGTGATGCTGACACTGCGCTTGTTTCCGTCGCGGACAATGGCATCGGTATCAGCGAAGAAACTTTGCGTCATCTATTCGAGTTGTTCTATCAGGCGCAACCGCCGCTCGAATCCATCGCCAGCGGCCTGGGAATTGGACTTACGTTAGCTCGGCGTCTCATTGAGCTGCACGGCGGGACCATCGAGGCACGCAGCGATGGCCTGGGCAAAGGGAGCGAGTTCATCGTGCGCTTGCCTTTGGTAAAGCCGAGAGAGGATGAAAAAAATTCGCTGGACGTCAACGATTATGAGCCGCCCGTGCGCCGCCGGATTTTGTTGGTCGATGACAATCAAGCGACCACAACCGTATATGCCAAGCTATTTAAAACGCTCGGTTGTGAAGTCGCCGCGGCCAACGACGGCAGCAAAGCGATCGAACTCGCAGCGAGCTTCCGACCGGAAATTATTATGCTGGACCTGAGTATGCCTCGTATGGATGGCTATGAGACTTGTCGGCGGATTCGAGAGCAATCCGGTGGGGGGAACATCGTGGTTCTCGCTGTCACGGGTTTAGGCGGAAACGAAACCGTGAATCGGGCTCGGCGAGCCGGTTTTGATGATGTCATTGTAAAGCCCGTTAAGGCGGATGCGATCTTGCGATTGACCCATGGTTTATCCGAGGATCACCAGACAATCTCCCGATCGTCGCCGCCGATCGGGTCTTCGGATCAAAGTTCCAGACGATCGGAGCGGTGAAAAGGCTGCTTCAACAGCCAAGCGTCGAACGTACTCCGGGCAATTTATCTAGGCAGTGAAGCGTTCAACGGAAAGCGGCAGTAGCGGTCTGGCCGGTCGGCCTGGAACCGAAGCGTTGCACCACGCGCCTGTGGTTTTCCGTTTCCGGGTTCAGGGGCATCGATGCGTTTATGGTCAACGTATGAAAAAGACGGCTTTGTCCTGCGGCGACGGCTGCTTTCTCCGGAAAGCGTCTCGCGCCTCGTCGCGATCGGCCAGCGGGTCCATGCACAGTGGCTGCAGGAGCATGCCGAAGAAGCGCGCAAGCATGACCTGATCAATAGTACCGGTCTCACCGCGAGTCGATACTTCCAACCGCCGTTCGACAGTGAACGCCGCACCTTTTTCAATGCGCTTGCCGATGGCGCGCTATGGGATCTTCTCACGGCCGTGTTTGGTGACAGTCTCTATTTTCACGGCACTCAGATGTTTTTCAATCCTCTCGACGGCCGCCGGCGGCCGTACTGGCATCGTGATCTACAATACATGAGCTATGATAAAACCAGGCAGCGGGCACTGCTGGGTGAACTGTGCAATTTGCATGTCCGGATGCCGCTGCGATCGGAACGGCATTTCATGCTGGTACCCGGCAGCCATGCGCGCTGGGACAGCGAACTAGAGCGCGACGTCCGGCTCGAGAGTTCGGGCCATCACAGCTGGGAGGAGCTTCCATCCGCAACGGTGTGCGATCTTGAGCCCGGTGATACTATGATTTTTTCCGCGCACATGCTGCACCGCGGCACGTACGACGGCAATAACGGTCGGCTGTCGCTCGATTTGATGCTCGGAAAGTCTCACCCGAGTATGCCCATGACTCTCGAGCTCCAGGAACTGCCCACAGCCAGTGAGCTCGTAGGTCTGCGTCACCCCCAATGGTTCGCGCGCGCTCGGAAACTTTTACTTGAGCCGCCGAAGTCATTTAATTGACGCAGCTCGCGATATGAGGAGAGACGATGCAGAGTCAGGAATTCGAAGAGGTTCTGCGATTCTGGTTTCCGGACTTATCTAGCGCCGATCATGCGCGCATGGTTCGGCAGTTCGAGTGGTGGTTTCGTGGCGGTGCGGACACGGCCATTTGCGAGCGGTTTCTCAAGTTGCTCGAGCGCGCGATTCACAACGATCTCGACCATTGGGCGCGGCAAGCGCGTTCGCGGCTGGCGCTCATTATTGTTCTGGATCAGTTTTCCCGTTCAGTATTTCGAAACACAGCGCGCGCATTCGCACAGGATCCCAAGGCGTTGAACCTGGCGTTTGAAGGGATTGAGATCGGTCACTATGCAGCTCTCGAGACACCTTGGGAGAAAACCTTCTTTTTCATGCCGTTGGGACATTCCGAAGATTTCTCCCACCTCGAGACGGCCATCCAGCTCGCAGAAGAGCTGGTTGAACGTGCGCCGCCGGAGTTCCAAAAAATCTTGCAACATTCCGCGTCACAGGTGCGCGGGCATCGAGACGTCATTGCACGTTTTGGCCGCCATCCTCATCGGAACGCGGTCTTGGAGCGGCGATCCACCCCGGAGGAACTCGAGTACCTGGCTCGTGGCGAATTCGTACACATCCGTGAGGTGCCCAAATAGCGACGTGAGGTTATCTATAATTCGGATGAACAGATCCTGGTCCCGCAGTGTTTTGTTGCCGCTCTCGATGTCGATGAGTTTTAGACGGTCAATGGTAGAGGCCTCTCGACGCGCGCGCTTTTAACGGGAGCGGTAGCAGTCAATTTGGCTAATTGTCCAAGTTTGCTCAGCAATAAATTCAGGAAGGAGAACGTTATGGCAACCCATCCGGTCGTCTGGTTCGAGATCTACGTGGAAGACATGGAACGAGCCAAGAAATTCTACGAAAATGTCTTCCAAACCAAGCTGCAAAAGTTAAACAGTCCGGAATTAGAGCTGTGGGCCTTTTCGATGGTGAAGGACGGAGTGGGATGCGCTGGTGCGTTAGTCAAAATGCCGGGTTTCGCCTCCGGCGGAAACCGTACGTTGGTTATTTCAATTGCGGCGATTGCGCCGTAGAGGCTGCTCGCGTCGTGAAAGCCGGCGGGCGCATCGAACGGGAAAAATTTTCCATCGGTGAATATGGTTTCATCGCGCTGGCCATCGACACTGAAGGGAATATGTTCGGGCTGCACTCAATGCAATAGAGCAGCGCCTGCCTCGGAGGTAAGTTGACCGATACTCGGCTCATGATGGTTGCAATACTTCGAACAGGAGGAAAGCCATGCCACCTATGCAAAGGATTACTCCGTGCTTGTGGTTCGATGACCAAGCGGAACAGGCGGCGAAGTTTTATACGGAGGTCTTTAAAAATTCCAGGATCAAGAAAATCAGCCGCTACGGCAAGGAAGGCTACGAAATTCACCATAGGCCGGAGGGCTCGGTTATGACCGTCGAATTCGAACTGGACGGCCAGACGTTTACGGCGCTCAACGGCGGACCGATATTCAAACTCAATGAAGCGATCTCGTTGCAGGTTGATTGTGCGACCCAGGAAGAAGTCGATTACTACTGGGAAAAACTTTCGGAAGGCGGAGACGAAAAGGCGCAACAGTGCGGTTGGCTCAAGGACAAATACGGTCTGTCGTGGCAGATCGTGCCGCGTGTTCTGGTCGAGATGCTCAATGATCCCGACGCCAAGAAATCCCAGCGCGTCATGGCGGCGCTGCTCAAGATGAAAAAGATCGAGATCGAGACGCTGAAGCGCGCGTACGCGGCGTAACGAGAAGTGAAACGCGGCTCTGCTGCGATTTCTCAGGCGAGCTGAACTAACAGGAACCGCGCTTTTACGTTGAGCACCTGCCGTAAACGATCAGAAACCAAACACTCACTGCAAGACTCCGGACGCCTTCGCGATATGCGTTGCGATGAAATCCATCAGGGCCGGCGACAGGGAGTCGTAAGGCTCGAGCCCGAGTTCGCGGAGCCGTGTGCGCACTGCACCCATCCGAGCTGGATCGACGCCGCTCTCTATGATGGACGATACGAAGGCGGCGAATTCGGGTGGCGACCAGCCGGATTGCGGTGACAACTCGGTATGTATGAAATCGAGCCCGTAGAACGGGTGCTTCGCATTCTCGATGCGGCCGTACATATGGACGCCGCATTCCTTACAGGCGTATCGTTGAATTGCCGCACCAGCATCCACTACGGCGAGCTTATTCTCATTGGCGGTTACACTCAGCTTGTCGCGTGGGACAACCGCCACCATTGAGAATAATGCGCCTTTCGGCTTCCAACACTTGGTGCATCCGCACGCATGGTTGTGCGCGGATTGAGTTTTGACGCTAACCCGCACGGGGTCGCTCGCGCATTGGCAGATGAGGTCACCGCCAGCAAAATTCTTGGCCGCGGGCTGAATGCCCGGGTCGATCTTCGGATGAAGAGAAATCTTGTCTGCCATGTTACCTCCTAGATAAGACTACAATAGAACTCCTAGGTGTGAACACTTCGGGAAATGCTACCATGGCACATCGGTTGGGGCCGTAGCGTCGTCGATTTAGAGATATAGCTTCGCTGTCTATATGACAAGCGTAGGATAGGATCAATTTTACTTTTTACATTCCTGCAGATTCGTGGGGCATCGCGATCGATCCTTTCTACTCATCAGGCCTTGATGACAGGCTCGCTGAATAATCGCGAATAACTCGCCAACACACACGCTTTCACGTTGATCACGTGATGTGGTCTTGGGGCGGCAATCCACACCGGAGGAACTCGAGTACCCGGCTCGTGGTGAATTCGTGCATACCTGTGAGGTGTTCAAGCAATAACGCGAGGCTATCCTGTGGCGCGGACGCCGGTCCCGTATCGTTATTGGCTGCTCCTGTCGATTTCGGATTTTCGCCGGAATGGCGCAATTCGCCCAATCGGGACACACACACGACCTTTGTCCTATTGGTGCGAATTGAGAGAATGCCCCATTGTTCCTTCAGAAAAGTCGTGTGAGGCTGGATATGATCTTTCGACCGCGGCTTTCGCCTGTTAAAGGGCGTCTTCATGCGCGATTCTTGGTAGAAATTTTGAGTTCCAGCCGCCGACCTTCAGAGCAAATCCCCGTAACCGTAGTAATAGCAATTGAATATAGTGGTTTCTTATTCGCTGGCAATTATCTTGCGTTTTTTTGCATTGGAAACCTTCACGTCACTACACTTCACACTTAATCCGGGGGGAAACAGTCATGGATGCAAGAATTAATTTTGCGAAGGTCGCGCGCGGTGTCTATGAAGCCATGCTTGGACTTGAAAAATATCTGAGTCAGTGCGGGTTAGAAGAATCTCTGCTCCACCTGATCAAGTTGCGAGCCTCACAGATCAACGGGTGCGCCTACTGCCTCGATATGCACTGGAAGGACCTGCGAGCCGCTGGCGAAACAGAACAGCGAATGTACGGACTAGATGCGTGGGCAGAGTCTCCTTATTACTCTGATCGCGAACGCGCGGCGTTAGCCTGGACAGAGGCGGTAACGAATATCCGCGAAGGGCACGTGTCGGATGAAGTGTATGAACAGGTCCGAAAGTTTTTCACCGAGAAAGAACTGGCCGACCTGACCTTCGCGGTTGCAGCGATCAATGGCTGGAACCGTCTCAACATTGCGGCGAGAACTGTAGCCGGAACTTATCGACCCGCCAAGTTGCGCGCTGCGTCGCATTGAGCGCGACTTGCACTCAATCACTTCTCAAGAGGAGAATGGCAATCACTTCTGGACCTTTTATCGAGGGGCTTGAAGAATGCGCTATTGCGCCGTCGATACGGATGTTTTGATCGTTGGAGCGGGACCTGTCGGACTGTTTCTGGCGAATGAATGCGCGCGCCGGCGCCTGCGCTGGCGGCTCGTCGAGACGCGCTCGTCACAGTCCGAGCATTCTAAAGCGCTGGCAATTTTTCCCCGAACGCTCGAGATCTTTGACATGGCGGGAATCGTCGCTCCATTCCTTGAAACGGCCAATCGCGTCACGTCGGTCGCCGTCATGGCACATCAGCGCACGCTGGCCCACATGCGGTTCACACCTAAGGAGAGCCCCTATTCGTTTGTTGCCATGGTTCCCCAGGATGTGACTGAGAAATTGCTCCTCGAAGAGTTGCGCCGTAAAGGCGGCGATGTTGAGTACGAAACCACATTCCTTTCTGCACAGCAGCAGGACAATTTCGTGGACGTCGCGATGGACCACAAGGGAGAACCCATCAACATCAAAGCTTCCTTTGTCGTCGGCTGCGATGGCGCGCATAGCGCCGTTCGGCATCTGCTGAAGATTCCGTTTGCAGGAGCAGAATACAAGGACGTGTTTCTGCTCGCCGACGTGGAAACAAATGACACTCTTCCTGGAGACGAATTGCAATTGTGTCCAAGTGAATTCGGCCCGGTCGCAATCTTTCCGATGAGCATCACCCGCCGGCGCATCGTGGCGTCAATCGACGAGCCCGAAGGAGACGCTCCGTCGCTGGAACTCGTGCGGAAGATACTCGCTCAACGGGCGCCCAGGGAGATCGAGGCGCGCGCTCTTCACTGGAGCAGCTACTTCCGCATCCACCACCGGCACGTCGCGCGTCTGCGCGTCGGACGGTTCTTCATCGCTGGCGATGCCGCGCACATTCATAGCCCATTTGGTGGGCAAGGGATGAATACTGGGCTCCATGATGTTTGGAATCTCGTCTGGAAGCTCGATCTTTTTCTGCGCCGCCGCGGCAACGAACGCTTGCTCGACAGCTACAGCGCCGAACGTCTTCCAGTGATCAAGCAGGTCATCGACACCACTCATTTCTTGACCAAGGTGATGGGAACTCCGAACAAATTTGCCCAGGCTCTGCGCGATACCGTCATACCGATGGTGTCGCGTCTGGCCCCGTTCCAGCACGCTTTCGTGCAGAGGCTTTCTGAACTGGGCATCGCTTATTCCGGCAGTCCGATTATTGAAGGGCCTGGGGAGCGCTACTTCGACGATTCGCTCCGCGGCGGCAAGGACATCGGCGGCCGCTTCGTATTCGTAATGGACAATGACGCAGACTCTGCAACCCAGAAGGCTGCGCAGCAGCTCTGCGAATCCTTTAGCGACATTGTCGAGTTAAGACGGGGTTCGAAAGCCGGTATAACTCTCGTTCGACCAGATGGCTATATTGCATATGCGGCGAAGGGCCGCGACGGTCTCTCGGCATTGGCGTCCTTGCGTTCGATTCTAGAACGTCAAACGGATGATTCGCCACCAATAAGCTAAGACGGCAGAGCCTAGGCACACGAATGGGCGGATCTGCGCCAGAGCGCGTTATAGGCAGGCTTTGCTTCGACTATTTTTTCGGTACTAAAATCTCTTTCAGTTTCATTACCGTCCCCGAGTCGAGCTGAAAGAGTTTATGAACGGTGGCGTCGACTTCGGCTCCGGTCACCGGGTTCAAGTCGAGATCGGCTTTTTTTACCTCCGCCACAAATTCAGGATCTTTCAAGGTGTCCATGAACGACTTGCGCAGCACATTCAAGCGATCTTTCGGTGTTCCCGGCGGCAGAGCATAAGCACGAAGTATAGCCGACGTCGCATGGACACCCGCATCGATTAACTGGCGCGCTTCGTTGGTCTTCGCATAGTCGATGGCATTAGCGACGTTGGGAAGATCCACGGCCTTCTTCGCGTTTACCTGCAGGACGACATTGACCGCGCCCGACTCGATTCCCTTTTTCCACGTCGATCGGATCGACGACCAGGTCCAGCAACCCCCATCGACTTCTCCCGACTCGGCTGCAAGACGGATATTCGAAGTGCCCTTGTAGCCCTCGATCAACTGGACCGGCAGCCCGAGCGCCGCACGCAGAATTCTCGGCACGTCAGAATCGTTCGCGCCTGGAGCTTCGCCGCCAAGCTTCACCGGTTTTTTCGCGGCGAGCCACTGGTCCATGTTGGTGACACCGCTGGCGGTCGTGACGGCGCATGCTGTCTCGTCCGTAACCGGCGCGCCAAGCCATTCGAATTTGCGGCCGTCGAATTCGACGCTCTGATCGCCGAGAACCTGCTGCATGATGAGCGAGCCGATGAAATTGCCGATGGTCAGGCCATCGGGAGCGCTGGCTTTGTAAAGATAATTTGCTGCCAAACGGCTGCCCGCGCCCGCCATGTTGTCGACAATCAGCGCCGGATTGCCGGGCGTATGCTTCGGCATGTGACGCGCGAGGATTCTCGCATAACTGTCGAATCCTCCACCGGCGGCAAACCCGACAACGACTCGGATCGTCTTACCCTTGTAAAAATCCTCCGCCGAAGCGGCGTTGGCTTGATGCGCGACCACGCTTAGAAAGACAGCAGCGAGAATAGAAACGATCACGGCCATGACTCCTCCTATGATGATGTAAGCTTGCTGGCGATTTTTAGTCCAAAAGGAGGTGTTTGAAAAGAGAAATCCGCAGATCCGCACGACTCCGATCGACGGCCTCGGAACG
>Ga0070670_100002179_pt1 | contig 16094 bp, 8 predicted proteins | sample KBSS63metaG_FD_64665 | JGI IMG/M metagenome (GOLD analysis project Ga0070670, IMG submission 64665) | Switchgrass rhizosphere microbial communities from Kellogg Biological Station, Michigan, USA - KBS S6-3 metaG | ecosystem: Host-associated > Plants > Roots > Rhizosphere > Soil ... | reverse complement strand
TCCGGCCCGCAAGCGCCGACCAACGGCCGCTGTGCAGCGCTGCGCTACGGCGGCTGGTGGCCGGTCGCCGGCATCGACGCAATTCGAGACCGCAGTCACTGATTGGCGCACATCGGTCAGCCATGCGCGACTGGCGCAGTAGCCTTCAGCCATTGGCCATGGTCTCGTGCCGCTCAGCTCGCAAGTGCAATAATCCCGTCATGGCCGACCCCCAAGCCGATGTTCGCGGCGTGCTAGCCGAACTTGCAGACGACGAATTGGAGGTGCTGTTCGCGACATCGTGGCTGCGACCCGCGCCCTCCCTGGCGTTACTGGCCTGGATCGAACACGCGGCCGACTGGGAAGTGAATCGCCGAAAGGGATTCGACTTCCACCTGGAGCCGCCGGACGAAGCGATCGACGCGTCCGAAGATCAAGTCGCGATCAGTGCGGCGATCATGCTGCACGACAAGTATGCAGGCGACTCGGCCATTGCGCGATTCTTCGCTGCTGCTGTCGACATCCTGATTGAACGCGGTCAGCGCCAGTAATTACGCGCGCGGAAATGGCGCGATGGGCTCGAAATGGGGCGCGGAGGTGCCGGCACAAGCGGCCGGGTTCGACCCTGAGCTGCCTGTCGGCCTCCGCCAAACCCGCCACTCAACTACGCGGTTCAGCGACGGCGCGAAGGCACGAACTACCGAATCCCCGCGTTGACACGCATGCAACGAAGCGCGTTCCGTATTAAGCCTGCGGGCAACCCTGCTAGTTCGACTTCATCGTGCCGCCCGCATTCAATTCACGGAATAGGCGCGCAGCGTCATCCATCGCGGCGAACCTGCCACGCCTCGCGCAGTAGGTAACGTAGCGGCGGAGGAATACTGCTAGCAGCAACGCGTCGGCCGCGTCGATCACGGGTTGCAGGTCGGGCGGTCGCTCGTTGTACCGGCGCAATTCGGCATCCAGCGGTGACGTTTGCGGCGTGAAGTACCTCGCGTCCGCGTCAACATCGCGGACCTCGGCGGGCTAGATGATCTGCCACTCCGTGGAACGGGGCGCGAATCGCGTCGCGGTGCGTGCCAGTGAGGTTCGTTTACTGCGGCAGCGTCTCGACCGTGCCATCGCTTCGCTTGCCTCTGTGATAGGCGGAGAGCAGCTGGAGAAGCGCCTCGATGTTCACTGGTTTCGCGAGATGATGATCGAACCCAGCTGCCGCTGCTGCACTCTTCACGTCCACCTGGACCCATCCAGTGACGGCGATCAGCAAGACGTTCTCGCCGCCCGCCGCGCGTCGAATGTGCTGCGCAATGTCATACCCACTCACGTCCGGTAAGCTGATATCGAGCAGAACCACGTTCGGTTGTAGTTTGTCATAGAGGCCGAGCGCCGTCTTACCGTCGTAGCTTACGTTCACTGTGTGGCCGAGTGTGCGCAGCAATGCCGCCAGTGAATCGGCTGAATCGCGGTTGTCATCGATCACCAGGATCGCGAGCCTTGCACCCGTCGCATTTTGCATGGCCAAGCGCGGTGCTTTCGCGGGAATGGCTTCGGTCACAGGCAGGCTGACTCGGAAGGCGCTCCCGGTGCCCGGTCCTTCACTGTAGGCAGTGACACGCCCGCCGTGCAATTCGACAATGCCCTTCACTAAGGCAAGCCCAATGCCCAATCCGCCACGTTGCGAAGGCTGCTCAAACGCTCGCTGCACAAAGAGGCCAAAGATCGACGTCAGCGATTGGGGATCGATACCGATGCCCGTGTCCTTTACGTCGACGTGGGCCGTGCCGTTTTCAACGTGCAGTCCGACATGCACCTCCCCCGCACCGCTCGAATACTTGGCGGCATTCTGGAGAAGGTTGGCAAACGCCTGGACTAGCCTGGCCTTGTCACCCGAAACCACAGCGGCATGAACCTGATCCGTCGGCATATCCACGACCAGCTCTTGCTGGGCGGCATCGAGGGCAGGACGCGCCTGCTCAATGGCCATGCTCAGCACGTTCGCCAGAAGCGTCGGCTCGCGTTGCAGTTCCAGTCGGCGTATGGCGACCCGCGATACATCGACCAGGTCATCGAGCAAGCGCGCAATGTGATTTACCTGCCGCTCGACAATGCCGCTCATGGCGACCAACGAGGCGTCCTCGGCAGCCTTCGTGCGAAGCATCAATGCCGTGGTGTGGAGCGGGGCGAGCGGGTTGCGTAGCTCATGCGCCAACGTGGCGAGGAAAGTGTCCTTCGTTGCATTCGCCGTCGCCAGCTCCCGTTGCGTGCGCTCTTGCTCCGTAACGTCGAGCACCAGCGACAACGTCGCCTGCATGCCGCCAGCCGCCTTGGGCAGCACCGAGTTGTACCAGACGCAGGTGATGACCAAGCCCGACTTGGTGAGATTTCGATTCCTCGAAATCACATACGGTTCATTGCCGGAGCCCAGGCGCGCTGCGGTGTCAGCAACCGCGGCAGCATCGTCTGGGTACACCAGTCCGAGCTCCTCCATGCTCTTGCCCAGGACTTCGTGCGCCGACCAACCAAACAGTGCCTCGGCTTGACCGGTCCAGCGAGTGATGCGAAACGCTTCGTCCCAGCACACGACGGCCAGCGGAGTCTGGACCAGCAGGACGTCAAGCTGCTCGAGCGCCTCGTGAAGAGCGCGCTCTGTCTTCTTGCGCTCGGTAATGTCGCGCCAGGCAATGATGCCGCCCGTCACCGCGCCGCTTTCGTCGCGGATGGGGCCAGCGTCGCAAAGGACGGGAATGAAGCTGCCGTCGGCCGCGCGGATCAGGTATTCCTCATTCTTGGCCACCTCGCCGCGGCACGCGCGGGTGAGCGGCAGGTCGGCTGCGCTCACCAGCTGTTTGCCATCAGCGGTGTAAACCTCCCAAGCTTGCGGGTGGTCGGGGGCAGCAAGTTTCGTGACGACGCCCGCCTGTTTTTGAATGATGTTCAGCCCGTGGCGACTGACTAAGGCGATCTTGGCCTCAGGGCCCCAGGCTACGGTGATTCCTTCGGGTACGTAGTCCATGATGGATTGGAGGAGACTTGCCGTACGCCGCGTTTCCGCGAGCGCCGCCTCTCGTTCCGCAGCAAGCCGCGCGCGCTCTTCGGCATGCTCGGCGCGTAAGCGAAGGGATGCTCGGGCGCGTTGCATTTGCTCGCCCATCGCCGCAATGGCAAGCGCACCGATGCCGAACACGAGAGCACGGCCACTCAGCACGGCGCCGGTCAGAACGCCGCTGGCGACGAGCCCCATCGACCCGACAAGGACCATCCCTGCTGTGAGTAGCCCAGGCCCGGCGCCCCCGTACCAGGCCGCAGCCGCTACGGCGGGATAGGCGATGACGAATGTAAGCTCAGTGCCGAGGCTTGCGTTCAACCACGGCCGGATGGCGAGCGCACCGAGAGCCAGCCCGATGGCAAAGAGCCAACGTTTTAGGCCCGCCAGATACGGCAACAACGCCGGTGAGGTCAGCGCCCTCATAGCGACCAAGCAAACGAGATGGCATTTTAGGCGATTTGCCGGCGCCCGTCAGCGGTGGAATTGACGCCGGAAATACCACGCGTTTCGCTCAACGTTGCGGATCAGCGGCCCCTGAAAAGAAGATGGGCGGCCGGTCATTCAGGCGACGTCGTCCCAGGCATCCAACAGACCCTCGAGCTCGCGCATGATCTACGAGGTCATAGTGAGCCATCGAACGACCGCTTCTGCGCCGGCCGTCAATACGCGGGTACCGGCCGGCAAGCGTCGTAGGTCGGCTACTTATCCTCATCAGGCGTACGGATGCGCCATCGGCCCGGCTCGTGGCATTCGAAGAGCTCTATGAGCAGTTCGTCCGGCCCGGAAATCATGACGTACTTGAACGTTCTGGCTTCCCGAATCGGCTTCCGAAATACAAACCCTCGCGACTTCATCTGTCTTACCAGTCCGTCGAGATCGTCAGTCACGATGCCGATGTGATGAAACGCTCCGCCCCGGGGAGCCTTGGGCGGCTGGTCGTAGATCAGAATGAATGCGCGGCCGATCTGCAAGCGAACGCCGCGCGCGCCGGCGACCACCTCGTCCCAGACGACCGCCGCATCGAACATGGTTCGGAAGAAATCAACCGTCGCATCAAGATTCGAAGCGAAGATGTGAGCGTGGTCGAGACTCACTCGCATCGCATTGCCCCGCGTGGGATCTAGACCTTCTTCTCGCGGCCGGCCCAGTACGGCTCGCGCATCTCGCGCTTCAGCGTCTTGCCGGCGGCGCTGCGCGGGAAGTCCTGCATGACCACGACAGACGAAACCTTCTGATAGCGGGCGGCCACGCGCGCATTGATCCATTCGCACAGCTCGGTTGCCGTTGCGGTCGAGCCTTCACGCAGGATGACTGCGGCGAGCGGCGTCTCTCCCCACTTGTCGTGCGGCACGCCGAACACCGCGACTTCGCGAATCTCCGGGTGGTGGGCGACGATCTCCTCGACATCCCGCGGGTACACCTTCATCCCGCCCGAGTCGATCATGTCCTTCATGCGGTCGACGAGGTAGAGGTATCCGTCTTCGTCGGTGTAGCCCACGTCGCCAGTGTAGATCCAGCCGTCGCGGACCGCTTGCGAAGTCAGGTCGGGCCGCTTGTAGTAACCCTGCATGCTGATGGGACCGCGGCCGATGATCTCGCCGACCTCTCGGGGCGGAACGTCGCTTCCGTTGGCATCGACAATCCTCATTTCGAAGAATTGAGTCGGGCGACCGACGGAACCCGACTTGCGCACTGCGTCATCGCGATCAAGGATGGTGACGAAACCCTCGGTACAGCCGTACAACTCGTAGAAGCGGTGCGGCAGGTCCGCGTTCAGGCGGTCTTTGTGCTCCTGCAGGAGCGGCGCGCCGAGAGACACAATGCACTCAAGCGTCGCCAGCCGCTCTGGCCAGTACTGCTCTGACGCGAGAATCGCGATGATCTGCGTTGGCACCAGCATGATGTGGGTAATGCGCTCGCGCTCGATCGCAGCGATCGTCGCGTCAGGGTCGAACTGCGGCAGGAGTACATATGTAGCCCCAAGGTAGAACGTTGGCATCAACGTTACATACGCACCGTTGAATACGATCGCGCCCGCATGCAATGTGCGCGACTCGGGCGTCATTCGATAGGCCGCAGCCATCAGTAGGCAGTACATCGAGCGCACATAGTGGCTGTGCATGATCCCCTTGGGCAGCCCTGTCGTACCGCTCGTGTACATAATGTTGAAGAGGTCGTCCGGAGTGCAGAGTTCTGGGACAAACGCGTCTGGCTGGGCGGCAGTCAGAGCGCCGTAGTCGCCAAAGTCACCCCACACGCCATCGATTAAGAGAACGCGCCCTGGGAGTAACGGGGCAAGATCGGCGTGGATTGCCTTGAGCGTCGGTAGCATAGAGCGCTGGCTGACGAGGCACTTCGCCTCCGAGTCGCGCAGCAGGGTTTCGAGACCCGTCGGCATCAGAAGCGGTGACAGCGGCACGAGCGCGGCACCCACGGCCGGCACTGCCCAAATGAGTTCTAGCGCCTCGCGCGAGTTTCCCAGTACTGTGGCGACCTTGTCACCCCTGCCGATGCCGAACGAACGCAGCAGGTTGGCGGCTCGTGCAACGCGCGCACCAAATTGCGCATAGTTGAGTCGCTCGTTCCCGAATACGACCGCCGTCGCATGAGGGCGAAAATGCGCATGGCGAGAAATGAGACTCGCGAGTTCGAGCATTGTCACGTTCCTCCAGAAGAACGCGCCGACTGCTGCATGCCAGAGCCGTGAAATCGCGGATGGCGCCAAACGCGATGCACCGTGCTCCTTGCAAGCAGAGTGGGACTCCGCGTCGCGGGAAACGGACACGTGGCCAGCGTCTGCTTACAGGAAATGTAGCCTAATAGCCAGAATGGCGGCTAGTGGCCGTGAACCGCCTGTCCTCTTTTACTGAACCACCTCAGCTGAGCGAACTAGCATAGACTGCGGAATCGTGAGGCCGAGCGCCTTGGCGGTCTTCAAATTGATCACCAGATCGAACTTGGTCGGCTGCTCGAGGGGGAGATCGGCAGGTTTAGCACCCTTGAGGATTTTGTCGATGTAGCTGGGCACGCGCTTGTAATACTCCCGCTGGTTCGGCCCGTAGGACATGAGCGCGCCCGCTTCCGCGAACCTCCTAAACAGCGAGATCGCCGGCAGGCGGTGCTCCATCGTGAATCCGCGATCTGTTTGGTGTTGATGCGATCGTCGAAGAGCGGTGACGACAAGGTGATCAGAGCGAGTGATCCACCCTTGACTGCGGCGCCGAGCGCATGTTCCAGATCGCCAGGTGTCCGGACTTCCAGCACTTGAAGCTCGATTCCGAACTTGTCGGCTGCCTGCCTGATTGAAGCCAACTGCCACGGGCCAGTCGTTGTATCCACGAGCACGGCGATCCGGCGCGTTCCCGGGACCGCCTCCCTGATCAGTTCCAGCCATTTGCCGGCTAGCCCGGGTTGATCGAGAAAGTACCCCGTGATGCAAGTGGCCGCTAGTGGCCGATTGCCGTCGGTGTCTCGCATTCCTTGACTAGCGGCTCTTGATTTTTCGGCTGCGCAAATGATCGCAAGCGGTCGTTGATAAGCGGCGCTCAAAGCGGTTGCTCGATGGCTTTCGCGAAGGGGCGTGTCTTCCGTACGCCGCGCGCTTTTTTGGACGGCCGGCATTCCAATTTACCTTCAGGTGCACCATCGTTGCACAGAAGTGGAAAGGCCGGCGATATGCCGGCCTTTCTCAAACGCCAAAGACCTTTACTACGTCAGAAACTGCTCTTACCGAAGCCGAAGATATAGGTGTCACCCGGGGCATTCTTGTAGGCGTAATCGAAAGCCTCCAAGTAGCCTGGAACATCGGTGGCGTTGTTGTCGATGGCCGCTTGATTCTTCGGAATCGACATCACCAACTTCCCACTGGGCTGGAATCGTCCGCGGACCAGGTCTATCAATGCTTGTGCTTTGACGTCGTATGTACCGATCACTGCCGCAGCGCCTGGCTCGACGTTGTCCATCACCCATGCGGTAGCCAAGTTGACAGCGAGCACCGTCGGCACCGCCGCTTGGATCTGCTGCACATGGGCGACGTTGATGCCTGTCGTCGTCGATAGTGCTATGTCGATCTTCGACTTGTCTGCGAGTTCAACCTGGTTCGGGAAAAGCCATAGCAGCGCGGCGTTCGCCTGAGCAACGTTGTCGACGATATGTACGACCGGATCGTTGGCAAACAGCGCCTTCAGACTGGCCGTCTGAGTTGCCGCAGCCGCTCCTGACGTTACGACTTCGACGTACAGATTCACAGGATTCGTGAACGGAAGCAGGTGGTGGTCGTTGCGCATTAATACTATAGATTCGCGGTGCGCTTGATCAGCCACCATCTGAGCCGCGGAAGATCTAGCGACCGCCTGCGCCTGACCCGGGTCCACATAGGGGTCCTCAAATAGCCCAAGGTTGAACATCTCGGTTAGCAGCAAGCGCACCGACGGATTGAGATCCGACTCAGCGAGCAAGCCCTGATTTACCGCAGAGAGAAGGCCGCTCGGATCATTATTGTCGGAGAAGATGCTGGCCCCGGCCTTGACCCCTTTGGCGAAACGCTGCGGAATGCTCAATGACTCCACGCCCCATCCGGTGTTGGTAAGGACACCTGAATCGGTGTTGACATAGCCTTTGAACCCCATGTATCCGCGGAGCAGCGTTGTGAGCAGCGTTTTGTTGAATGCCGCTCCGACTTCCTCAAACTGCTGCGTCGGCGATTGCCACCAGTCGGTTGGAAACTGGGGACTGCTCATCGCGTTGTTGGGCGCTGGGTAGTACGACATGATGGCGCTGGTACCCGCATCGACAGCCGCCTGGAACGGAGGCAGGTGGTAGGCGAAAAAGCTGCCGATCGTCGGATATGCGGTGAAGCGTCCCTCGACATTGTGCGCATCTAGTCCCATGGGCTGCGGTCCGTGACCTGGGAAATGCTTGATCGTCTGTGCCACGGAGTCCGGTCCGACTTGCGAGCCCTGGAAGCCAAGCACGATACTGCGTGTGATAGACGCACTAAGCTTCGGTCCCTCGCCGAACGTCGTTCGATTGCGCGTCCAGCGCGGTTCAGTGGCAACGTCGACTTGATAACCGTAGATCTTGCGGATGCCTGTTGTACGCCATTCGGACTGCGCGATCGTTACGAAGTCCTTGACGAGCTGCGGATCGTTCATGGCAGCTATACCGAGGGTGCCCGGCCAAACGGAGAATAGCCCGGTGCCGCCACCCGGTTCGAACACCGCATTGCCGCCACCCAGGTTGTTCAGTGGATTGGATGTGATCACCAACGGGATGCCGAGGCGTGTTCCCTCTGCGACCTTCTGCCAATCGTTCAGGGACGATGCAGCCGCGCCTGCCGTGGCAAAGCCGCCGCGCAGGATGAGATAGTGAATCTGACGGTTCTGGATATAGTCGAGGTTGTTGTTTGCATTGAACGACGTGATCTGCATCAATCCGGCTTTTTCCTGCAGCGTCATCCGTGAAAGCAGATCCTCGACCCGATCCGAGACCGGGCGCCGCCAGTCTTCGTAAGCATCGAGCTGTCCATTGCCATTCAGATCTTTAAACGAGTTGGCGCCGACTTTAATGATCGGCTTCACTGTCGCCTGTACCGAAGTCGGCTTCATTACTCCGGCAGACCCGTGCGCGATCATGTTGCCCGTCGCCCCTGGACACGAAAGGGAACCTGTCACGACGATATCGACGAAGTCAAAGGCAGGGAGCCAACTCAGATCACTCTTGTTGAACTCCGCAACGTACGTTCGTCCGCCGGCTGATGGGGCGACCGATACCGGTGCCGTGGGCCCGATGTGAACGTTGCTGATAGTGCAATCGCTAAGATCCCCCGAAACGGCGCTGAGCGTGACCTTGACCTGACCACCCTTTGCGGCCAGGTTAATAGTCGCGGGTTCAACCTTCGCTTGCACCGTCGGCATCGACTGTGCTGCGGCCATTGGGATAGCAAACGCTACGGACCACGACGCCAGTGCTAGCCGAGCTGCACGGCGATCTCTCGCACGATTTCGCTTCACGATTCCTCCGTCTTGTTCAATATCTATGGCGCCGGTCACTTCGGCGTTGCGAGTTCGCTTGCAAGGGCGTACCTCGTGAACGTCCTAGGCTGATTGGCGCAGCCGTGTGCAACAACTCCCCAAACGCTGAGCGAATCTAGTGCACTGACTCGTCTTAGTCTTCTATCGAAAGCTACGTTCTTGCATCCGAACGACGCCTAGACATACGATGGTGAATACCTGGCGCATAACACAGCAATATCGAGGTTCCAGCGTGCTACTAGGTTCGCAGATTCCCCAGCTCGCGGGCTTTCTTACGGCCTCTGTGCGTTTCCCGACTTTCACCTTGCAAGATGCGATTCAAGTGGCCCTTTGTCGTCCGCTGTATATGAACAGCCCGGTATCGTCGCCGGAGGCTACGTAGCGGTCGGTGGACACTTTATTTTTTCGGACCATTCTCGTCGTCCATGCGGGCTTCAACTGCACGACACAACGGTGCGCGCGCGACTGTCGAGCCTGACTACCTATAATTTCCATGCGGACTGGCTCTGGAAATAGTCTCGCATCGGTTCTTTGGCTTCGTCCAATACCGGATGTGTCGGAGCCTGATACCGAAAAGGTATCGATGTGCTTACCCCTTGAATCCACAATAGAATGCGGTTCTGCCATTGTCATTCGACGAAACTCGGATAGCACGGGCTAGGGTTCGCACAGAGCGTTACATGACTGAATCGATAGCGCGATGACTGATCTGCGTCAACTCCGATATTTCATCGCAGTCGCCGAAGAAGGAAATGTTCATCGTGCCGCGACCCGTCTTCATGTGTCGCAGCCTCCACTGACGCGACAGATCAAGGCGCTCGAAGAGTCGTTAGGCGTGCAGCTCTTTCGCCGGACGCATTGGGGTGTCGAGCTCACTCAGGCAGGGCATGCGTTGCTCAACGAGGCGCGGTCCATCAGTGCTCACATCGACCATGGTCTCGATCGGACCCGGCGCGTCGGGAGAGGCGAGGCCGGTCGGCTCGACGTAGGAGTCTTCGGATCAGGTGCGCTTTCCCTGGTACCGCTAGTGCTACGACGCTACTCGACGCTCTATCCCGACGTTCAGATCGTACTGCTTAACGTCACTCAGTCCGCGCAGGTTGAGGCGCTGCGCCAGCGACGAATAATGATCACGTTCGATCGTTATCTGCCCGAAGATCAGGACCTCGTTGTGGAAATTGTCGTCCGCGAACGCCAATTCGTGGCACTCCAAGAAGGCAATCCGCTTGCGAAAAGAGCGACTGTCCCTGTGGGAGCACTCGCCAACGAGCGTTTCATTGTCAGCCGTGACGCACGCCACGCGCAACGCATTGCCGCGTTGTGTCAGTCCAACGGATTCGACCTGCATCTGGGCCAGGAGGCCGGCGACATGGTCACTGGCCTGGCGCTGGTCGCCAATGGCTATGGTGTCCAAATCGTGCCCGAGTCGATCCGTGCAGTGCGCATGCCCGGGCTTGTGTACCGTCCGATCAGAGCGAAGGGCGAAAGTTGGATCGACCTGCAGTGCGCGTATCGGCGCGACGAAACTTCATCGCTGCTGGCGGCGCTTCTCACCGTCGTCCGCGACTTTTCCCGTTCGTGGAAAACCAGCATCCGTTGACGCGGTTGTGGCGCGAGCCACTGAGGTTGACTCGGCGAAGTGGACTTCGGCTTTCGGGCGTCGGAGCGATGTCGTCCGTCCCACGATCATGTATAGACCTCACGTCGTATTGATTCCGCCGGTTTGTCATCTCGAATCCCATGAAACTTTGGATGTCGAATATGACCGTCTGGCGTCCATTCAGCGAAACTCAGCTCGACCACGGTTACCGGCTGCACCCATCGCTCGCCACCAGGCTGTTCGTGCCAACGAATTCTCGCGATACTCGCGCTGCCCCCGAAAATCATTTCACCGGCAGCGTGAACGCGAAGGTCGAGCCAGCGCCAACTTGACTCTTGACCCAGATCTTGCCGCCATGCAGCTCGATAAACTTGCGTGAGATGGCCAGCCCGAGCCCCGTGCCTTCGATTTTCTTCAACGCTGCCCCGACCTGCCGGAACTCCTCGAACACCGCGTCCTGGTCCTCGGAGGCAATGCCCACTCCGGTGTCCGTGACCGAGATCTCGACCGTGCTGTCGCGAACAGCCGCCTGCACATCGATTCGCCCGGCCTCCGGCGTGAACTTCAGCGCGTTCGACAAGAGGTTCAGAAGGACTTGTTTCACCTTGCGTTCGTCGGCGCGAATCATTCCCAGGCGCTCATCGACCGCGCGCCCGAGCGTGATCCCTCGCTTCTGCGCACGCTCCCGCACCAAGATCAGCGTGTTCTCGATCGTGCTGGGGAGATCGAAATCGCTCAGTTCCAGTTCCATGCGTCCCGCTTCGATCTTGGAGAGGTCCAGGATGTCGTTAATGAGGGACAGCAGGTGTTGTCCCGACTGGAGGATGTCGCCGATGTATTCGGCCTGTTTTTCATTTATCTCGCCGAACATTCTTTCTGACAGGACCTCCGAGAAGCCGATGATGGCGTTAAGCGGCGTGCGCAGCTCGTGCGACATATTGGCGAGAAATTCGCTTTTGTGCTGGCTCGCGACCTCGAGCTGACGGCTCTTGAGCTCGATCTCGCGGTAGAGGCGCGCGTTCTGAATCGCCAGGGCCGACTGGGTGGCGAAGGTCTTCAGCAGGTCGATCACCGGCGGCTCAAACCCGCCGGCTATCTTCCGGAGGACCACGAGGCCGCCGAGCAGGTGAGCCTCGCGCAATAGCGGCACAGCGAGAACCGACCGGTATCCGTACCGGACCAGGATCTCGCGGATTCGGCTGTCGTAGCTGCCGGTTTGGGCGATGTCATCGAACTGTACCGGTTCGCGCGTCGCTGCCATGCGGCCGACCGCCCCCTCGCCCTTGGCCACCGGTGCAGCCTGGAGTGCTGCGGCGAGCTCGTCCGGCAGATTGCTCGTCGTACGCAGATGGAACTCTCCACGCGCTTCGTCATACTCGTGGATAGCGCCACCATCCATACGAGCTAGTTGCGTGGCTCGAGAGGCGATCGTCGATAGCACGGTCTCGAGGTCGAGCGTCGAGCTAACCGCGTGCCCGACCTCGCCCAGCGCCTTGAGTTCGCCTACCGAGCGCGTGAGCTCGGCAGTTCGTGCCTCAAGCTCCGTGAACAGACGGACGTTTTCGATGGCAATGACTGCCTGATCCGCAAAAGTTTTCAGCAGTTCGATGTGTTTGTCCGCGAAGTGGCCGGGCTCGGTACGATAGATGACAATCGCACCGATTGCATGCACGCCACGAAGCAATGGCACGCCAAGTAAGCTGCGAAAACCAGCCGCCTTAACCCCCGTGCCGAGATATTCCTCGTCAGCCAAGACATCGGGCACCTGAATGGCGGCGCCTTTCAGGATCGTCCGACCCGAGACATGTCCGCGGTTCGGGGCCATCGGATACGCCCTCTGATCGCTGAAGTTATGGTGAGCAGCCAAGTGCACGAGGCCGCCATCCAAGCGGAACACAGCGCCGAAGCGCGCCTCGCACAGCCTCACAGCGCTCTTGACGATCGCGTCGAACACCGGCTGCACATCGGTCGGCGACTGGCTGATCACGCGCAGGATTTCGCTCGTTGCCGTTTGTTGCTCAAGAGCCTCGGTGAGGTCGCGGTTGCGCCCCTCCAGTTCCTTGAACAGCCGTACATTCTCGATGGCGATGGCCGCCTGACCGGCAAAGGTCTTCACCAGCGCGATCTGCTTGTCGGTAAATCGACGCGCTTCCGTGCGCCAAAGCGCGATCGCCCCGATCGCCCGATCCTCGCGCATCAGCGGCACACCCAGCAAGGCGCGAAAACCGAATTTCTGCTGAGGCAGCCGCGCATCTGGATATTCGGTGTCGAGCAACGGAACGATATCGGCATGGTGGATGGTCTCGCGATCGATGACGGCGCGACCCACGACCAACGCGCGGTTCAGAGGAAAAGAATCATTCTCCTGGGGGGTTAACATGTTGCCGAAGCGCGCGGCGAACCGGAGCGTATCTTCTTCGACCAGGAAGATACCGGCCTGGGCCGCGTCGCAAAGATTTAATGCGCGCTCGGCGACGGCGTCGAGCACCGGCTGCACGTCGCTCGGTGAAGCGGAGATCACTTGCAGGATTTCGCTGATCGCCTTGTGCTGTTCCAATGCCTCTGCAAGGCGTTGCTTGAGTTGCAGGCCGGTATAGCTGTCGACCTTCCGCGAACTCCTGGTGACAGATGGTCGTGCTTCGACCTTGGCCTTTGCAGATTTTGCGCCCCCTTCCACCCGCCCTCCTTGCCCCACTCAGGTGCTAAAACAGCGCAGCGATCGACGATAGCCTACACTGCAGTACCGTTTCGAGAAAGCGCGGCTTACTCTGTAGCTGGCGCCGCAATATATGCGCGCCCGAACGGAGGCGAAGCAAGAACCTGGAATGCCAGTCAGCGGAATGACTGGTTTACAGCGGCGCGTATAACGACCTCGGCATGGAGTGACCGCTATCGGCAAACTACGCGATACGGCCGATTGTGGCCGAAAGCGCCGATTGGCGAGCATAGGCTGGATGACCGCTCTCGCGGCGGAATCCTATGACGGCCTGACTCAGTTCTTAGAATCTCGTATTAAGTGCTGAGTCTCAAGTACGAGGTGGGCTGAGACTCACGCCGCCTCCTTCCACCATTCGAGATGTTGGCAGGCAGTGCGCGCGCCATGTGCTTCGTGCTCAGTGACTGGCCATTCGAGGGTAGCAGCGTTGATGTCCGAGCATCTTAGTACGCCCAGCTCCGCGATTCAGCGACGTCGCCTGTAGCCGTCAGTCGATGGCACTATCGAGGCGAAGCCATCGTTCGCACGCAACGCATTGCGAGGCGCGTCGATCCACTGAGGCAAATCTGCGTTCCGGCACTGCAGCGGGCTATTCAGGTTGGCCTGGCTGCACGGGTCCGATGCGGTACGGACGCATCATCTCGTTGTCCTCGTGCTCGACGATGTGGCAGTGCCACACGAACTGGCCCGGTACGGTGAATCGCGCCTTGAGCCGGGTGACCTGTCCCGGATAGGCGATGACGGTGTCCTTGAAGCCGGTTTCCCAAGGCTGGGCAGCGGTGAGCTCGCCATCGAGCTGGATGGGCTCGACCACCTCCTCGTCGTCGTTCAAGGCAAGGCCCTCGCGGTTCACAACCTGGAAGGTGATCTCGTGGATGTGCATGGGATGAGCGTCTGCCGTGGTGTTGTAGATCTCCCACACCTCGGTCGCCCCAGCGGCAGGGTTCTCGGTCACCGGATCCATCCACTTGCGCTCGGTCCACACGCCTGCGGCGACCGTGCCGAGCAGTGCTTCGACGGGCCCCTCGACCTCCTCTCCTTTCTCGTCGGCTCCCTCGCTTGCTTCCTCGATCAACGCCAGCTGTCGCGTGAACGTCGCAGCGGGCAGCGGCTGGATCGCGGGGAGTTTGAGGAACCGCGGCGGAGTCGAATCGTCCGCGACGCGCGCGGCCACGACGCAAAACTGCATGACCTGACCAGTGGTGCGCGAGTCGGCGACAGCAAAGTCCGCGCCAGGGATACCGCCGCCAAATGGCTCATCGGGTCCAACGTTGGCGAGGACGTAGTTTCCGACGGGCACGTTGCTAAAGTCGACGATCACGTCGGCCCGTTCGGCCGGGGCCATCAGCAGCCGGTTGGCGTTGTCGGCGGTGAGATTCACTGGCGCGGCGAGAAAGCCGCCTTCGTTGCCGATCATCCACACCTCGACGCCTGGAATCTGATTGAAGTCGAGGATCAGGAAGCGGGCCTGGCAGCCGTCGAGAAGTCGAAAGCGGTAGCGGGTCTGCTCCACAGTCAGGAACGGCCAGGTGTTGCCGTTCGCAATGAGCGTATTGCCGAAGAACTCGGGATTCCAGATCGGCGAGAACTCGCCGTTCGGAATGTAGTCGTGCACTATCCCGTCGAAGAACTGACGCGTGTCAGGATAGAAGAGCGAGCCGTCGGCGTTAAACGAACGATCCTGGATCGCGATCGGAATCTCGCGATAAGACTTGGTGGGCGGGAACTTGTCGCCTTCCCTCGGCGCCGGTCCCGGCAGCACGGCCACCGTGCCGAAGCGAGTGTCGGTCACCGCATCGTCCCCGTAGGGTCCGCCCCTGATGATGTAGAAGCCTGCTGGGCCGGCGTAGACATTCAATCGCGTCATCCCCAGCGCGTGGTCGTGGTACCAGATCGTCGAGGCGCGGTTCGCGTTTGGATACTGGAACGTGGCGAATCCCGGTCCCCATGCGGCGCCATAGCTCGCGGCCGCTTTGTCGGCAAAGAAGTTGTACCAGGTACCCACGGTGGAATAGGCCGGCGGGATATTATTCGCTGCGGGAAGATACCAGGCCTCCGCGTAACCATCGCTGTCGTCAGCGACTCCGACCGCGCCGTGTACATGCGTCACCATCGGCACGGGGCCGGTATAGGCGCCCGGTGTAGTGGTGAACGTGGGGCGCGTGTCGCGATCCGCCTCACCGCCGGGCGGGTTCGCCCAATGCAGCGTCGGATCGACCGGCAGCAGGTGCGGCAGGTAGTTGCCCTTTGCGTCCGTCAGCTCATTGATCCATTTCACGCGCACCGGTGTGTTCCACTTTGCCTCGATCGTGAGCGACGGCGCGTTGTGGATGAGCAACCCCTTATTGCTGGCGGAAGCGATCGCCCCGTAGCCCCAGACGGTTGTCGCGGGCAGACCCGCCGGCAGTATCTGCTGCGGAAATTGCCGCATCGAGATTTCGTAGTAATCGACGTTCTTGCCGCCCTTCTGCACAATCCTGGCGGCTATCGGCATTACCGGGGGGATCAGCATGGGCGTGGCAAACTTGGGAATCGTCCGCGGATCCAGCGTTCCGCCGGGAATCTGCGCCAGCGCCTGCGAAACGCCGGTGAGCTTGTCAAAGCCGAACAGCGTGAGCAGCGTGCTGCCAGCGGTGTATTTCACGAAAGTACGTCTCGTGATCTTCATTCTCCCCTCCGCCAGTTCCACACAAGCGCGGGTTCGAGGGGCAATCGGGTTAG
>Ga0070670_100002177_pt1 | contig 16104 bp, 10 predicted proteins | sample KBSS63metaG_FD_64665 | JGI IMG/M metagenome (GOLD analysis project Ga0070670, IMG submission 64665) | Switchgrass rhizosphere microbial communities from Kellogg Biological Station, Michigan, USA - KBS S6-3 metaG | ecosystem: Host-associated > Plants > Roots > Rhizosphere > Soil ... | reverse complement strand
TTTCATTTGAGAAAATGTTTGTGTTGATGGACCCGGACAATATACACCAGAACATGTGCCGATCTCTTCCAAGGTCGCCGAATTGCGCGAAAGGATAGCCGGCATAAACCGCAGTGGCGCGGTAGGCGCCGGGCTCGCCGTGATGTCGGCGTCTCAGATACCGCCTTCCGTTGGGAATGACTCATTCCGGCCTTTATAGGCCGCGCCCCGCACGGGAACACATCGCATGACTAACGTGCCGGGAGAACTCTTAGATCGATGGTTTGTGTGATCCCGGCACTGACGTGGACTGGCTTTCCGAGGCCATCATATTTTTGCAGAAAGGCAGGATCCCACCAGATGCCTTCCTCGGTATTCGCCCATGCATACACCGTGTAGTCTCCTGAAGGTACGTCCCCGAAGGCGACGACACCACCTTCTTCTGTGGTTTCCGACTGATAAAGTTCGAAGTGTTGGCGGCGAGGGGAATCGGGAATTAACACTACACTCACCCCGACTGCCGGTGACTGTTTTTCATCGGTTACCTTTGCGGTAACTGTTCCCACCGCTGTTCCGAGAACGATTTCCAGAAGTGTGCGGGGCTCGTTACGGATGACAAGGCGAGGATTGATAGCATCCATATTGTCCAGTTGAACGGACTTGACGTAAGTTCCGAAGGGAACGTTTTCCGCATCCATGATCGCGATTTGATACTGCCCGGGAACCAGGCCATTGATGGTGAACACTCCGCCGGCTCCGACTTTCGCCGGGAGGGGAGCCGATTCAAATGTCTCTGGATCGGGCATCAGTTGGATTTTCATTCCCGAAATCATGGCGTCCGCCTCCGGACCCGAGTTTCCTTCAATGCTGATTCTGCCGTCGAGCTTGTAGCCCGTTCCCAGAATTAATTCGATATTCGAAACGTCCTTTTCACCGATCTGTACCGACGTTTTTGCCAGAAGTCGCGGCGGAAGGGGCCTGTTATCCGGCGGAATAGGAAAACGTTCGGTTTCCAGGATCGCGCCTCCCGGGTATCCAGCACCCGGGAACGAGATGTCCGATGGCAATTCCCCCAGAGTGGCGACGAGAACATAGGTGCCCGGCGGAATACCGCGAAACTCAAATGCCCCGGAGTCCGATATTGTGGTTTCCTGCTCATGGAGCCCGAACCGCGATCCAGTTACTTCGGACATCAAAATCACAGAAGCGTCAGCGGCACTCTGACCCGACGGAATATTCGTAACTCTGCCCTTCACGCGAACGGCGCGCACCTCATTAACGGTAAAGTCCACATTGTTTGCAGTGGCGCCGGGACGAACCTCGATCGGACTTGCCTGTGCGGCGTCCGTGGTCCCCGGATAAAAAATCGGCAGATAGGTTTCGCCCGTGTCTGCCGGTCCCACGACGCCAGCGGCCGCCAGCCTGCCCGCCGTCATGGTTCTTTCCGGTTGGTTTTTGCCGGAGAGAGGGCTGCCAGGGATCGTTGCGAAGTCTCCGACAAACATTTCTCCCTTGCGGCTGGCGGTTGGCGGCGCCGAAGGAATCGCAGTGACGATGTACTGTCCGGGCTCGAGATAGTACAGACGGTACTCGCCAAGATCGTCGGTCAAAACCGTGAGGACGGCAATCAGTGTGCGTTGGCCTCCTGCGAAGACGTAACGATGAGCCTGTACATGCACGTTGCCCATCGGTTCGCCAAACTTGTTTTTGATACGCCCGGATATCGTTCCCGTCGGTGTCATGGAAATCACGGCGTTCTTCAGTTCCTGTTTCGGAGTCAGCCGAAACCCTTTGCCACTCTCGTTTCGCGCCCGGTCGCCGAATGCAGCGCGAACAAATCCGTCATGCGTTGCAATCAACTGATAGTTCCCGGGAGGAACGTTTGAAAATGCAAACCGGCCATTCTCATCACTCATCACAGTCAGGGTGATGCTTACGCCTTTAACGCCGTTCGGAAGCGGAGACAGGATTCGTCCATCCTGCGAATTCAACACCACGCGCGCACGGGAGAGGGGTGTGGAGGTTCCAGCCTGCACTACCGTTCCTTCGACTGACGCCGGATCCAGCTTTTGCGACCACAGGATTTTCGGTGAGGTCATACCAAGGGAAGCCATCAGAACCAGAATGGTGAATCTCACTTTCATGGTTGTCATGATTTGCCTCATGGGGCGGGAGTCCATTTCATGTCGAGCCGTTGCTTGCTCCCATCGGTCAACTGAAAGGGTTTCCCGCTTCCAATCGTTTTGACGAAATCCGGATCCCACCACATGCCGTTGGCGGCATCTTCTGTGAGGTAAGCCGTGTAATCGCCGGGTGGCAGTCCTTCGATCTGAGTGTGACCCTCGTCATCGGTGACTGCGAATCGGTATAGATCAAAATGTCTTGCGCGGCTCGCATCGGGAACCAGAACCACCACTACTGCCGGAGCCGGCCGTTGCTTATCGTCCGTAACTACTGCTTCCAGTGTGGCCGGATTCGTTCCGATGACGATTTCCAGGTTGTTGCGCGGAAGTTCGGTAATTACCAGCCGCGGATTCAGGACATCCTTTTCGTTGAAGCGGGCGGATTTGACGTACGCGTTCATCGGCAATTTGGCCGCATTGAATATTCCGATCTGATACGTCCCGCTAAACACCGCGGCGATGAAAAATGTTCCGTCCGGCGATACCGTTGCCGGTGTCGAGGCGGTCTGAACCCGCTGGCTGGGATGGTTTTCCGGAACGATGTCCGGCGGATCGGACTGCAGATGAATGATCAGTCCCGCTGTCATCGCGGCGCTTTCGGCCGCGGAGAGACCCTCTACTGAAATCTTTCCGCTGAGTGCGAATCCCTGTTGCAGCGGCAGTGTCATGTTGTCGATATCGGAATTGCCGACCTCCAGCGGCAGTCGTGCTGCCAGCCGTGGAGTGGCCGCGGCGTTGGGATTTCCACCACGACCGCCTTGCCGTTGGATTGCCGCCCCACCGGGAAATCCTTCCTCTATAGAAGGTAGTCCGCGAGGCAGGGACCCCGTCGATGCGACGAGAACGTAAGACCCCGGCGCGATCCCCTCGAAATCGAATGCGCCGGTATCGGAAACCTTTCCGTAATGATCAATGGGAATTCCCGGTGCAGCGGCACCTTCCGACAGCAAGACCATCGAAACTCCTCGCAATGGCTGGCCTGTCGTTCCGTTCACCGCCTGTCCCCGAATTCTTACAGCGCGAACTTCGGAAACCGTGAAGTCCACAGCGCCAAATGTTTCCCCGGCTTTCACTGTTATCGGCTTAGCTGCGGAAGAATTAGTGACACCCGGGAAAAACACCGGAAGAAATGTTTCCCCCGTATTCGCGGAAGATACAAAGCCCATTGCCGAGAGACCTTCGACCGCTGTAAATATTCCGCTTCTGGATAAGGTCGACGCGCCGGCTCCTCCTCCCGGCATCTGACTGCCCGGAAGAAGCTGGACGCTGCCGGTCTGAAAATCCATTCCATCTGAACTTTCACCTGCCAGCACACGGATACCTGTGGGCGGCAGCGCGCTGACCACATACTGTCCGGGATCCAGGTAATAGAGTCGATACTCTCCCAGGTCATTCGCCCTTACGGTTTGTACCAATGTGAGTACCTGACGTCCGGATTCGTATTCATATCGCTGCGCATGGACGGCAACGTTGGCCACCGGTTCTCCCAACCGATTGCGGATTCTTCCGGAAATGGCGCCGGTTGGCGTCATGGTGAGGACCACGTTATTCAGCATTTGCCGGGGTACGAGATTTACCGTCACACCCACACCGCCGGCGACGCGCTGGCCATATGCGGTGCGCACAAATCCTTCTCGTGTAGCCATGAGCTGATATCGCCCCGGGGGAACATTCGAAATCACGAAACGGCCGGAATCGTCGGATGGAACAGTCAGCGGGTTTCCATCGCCTGATACCGAATTCAGGATGACTCGAGCTCGAGGCAATGGTTCGTTTGTTCCAATTCTCATTACCGTTCCCGTCACCGAGGCCGCATCGAGGACCGGTTCCTGCGGCGGATGCGCTACCGGCCGGCCCAGCCAGGCCGGTGCGCGCAGCGGAGTCTCAAAATTGGGAAGCGGTATTGCCGCTAGGGCAGTGACCTGAACCGCAGCGATCGATGCGGTCATCACTCCGATAATGGACAGCAGGGAAATCAACGCCAGCCGTGAAAGCCGGCGCCGCCGTGTGCGTGAATCCAGAATCGATATCAATCTTGTTTCAAGTTGAGAAGGTTCGGCCATCGACACCGTTGCAAACGATGGTCCCGAATCGATTCCCCGCGCGATCTGCAAAAGATGTTCGGCATACGTGTCGGCCTTCGTTCCCAGAGCCAACACCTGATCGTCACACGCTCGCTCGCGCTCAATGCGAAGCCGATGCGAGGCATACCAGACCATTGGACTGAACCAGTAGATGCTGCTGATCACCTGAACCAGAATCTGCAGAACTCCATCGTTTCGTTTGACGTGGGCGAGTTCGTGAGCGAGGACCACGCGGCGCCGTTCTTCCGTCCAGTTCCCGGCAGAGTGTGGAAGAAGAATGGTGTGCCGGCGAATTCCCCAGGTCATTGGTGGCATCTGACCCGCAGTTTGGATTTGTACGGTTCTGGAGATGCTAAGTTCGCGTTGCAACTGGTTCTTCAAAGCGTTCCAATTTTCATCTCCAATTATCGTCGACTGGCGTGCCAGCCTGCGCACCGACCACGTGGCTCGAACCAGCCGGAGAAGCATCAGCAGAAAACCTGCAGCCCAAACGGCCCTTACGATCCGCTGGAGTGTGAACGTCGCGGAAGGAACCTGGACTTTGGTTTTCGCAACGGAATGAGGAATGTGGACTCCTCGTGCGTACGGTGTTGCCGCGGATGTTTCAAAGTTGGGTGTCGCAGTAGTCACGACTTCCTGCTCACGAAGTATGGGAACCGTCAATGATGGCAATACCAGAGTTCCCAATGGAAGCAGCAGCGCGTTAAACAGCGCAATGACCCAAATCGCGTGGCGCGTTGAAGACGATGCCCGTCGCAGAAGAGTGGCTGCGATCCAGCCGAACGCCAGAACGACGGTCGTCTTGATCATGATGCTGAGTTCGAAGTTCATCGCTCCCTGCCCTCTCGGCTCTTTTCAATCAGCCGCGTCATTCGTTCCACTTCCTCATCGGATAGCCCGCCCGAAGACAAGTCCAGTAGCGCCGCGACGGCCTGCACCGGAGAACCTTCGAAAAATGTTTGAACCAGATGACGGATTGCCGAATGCTTTGCTTTATCTCGATGCACGGAAGGTATGAAGACATACTTCGATCCGTCCATTTCGTGACGAACGTGTCGCTTTTCTTCGAGGATCCGAAGCAGTGCCCGCACGGAGGAATAGCTTGGCGGATCCGGAAGCAGCTCCATCACCTCCGCCGCCGTGGCACGACCCTTTTGATAAAGAACATCCATGATCTGCCGCTCGCGGCGGCTCAACGTGACATGAGATGCCGGCATGATGCGAAATATTTAGCACCTGATTTCGACCTTGTCCATAAAAATTGTAGTGAGACTGATGGGCGGCGGAGGTTTGCCCCCATAAACGCTCTGATCAATGTCGTGGCGATGTTATTTCTGGTTCAATCGCAAACTCGGCTGGGTGCCGGGAACCGTCCTTTGTCCCACAACTAAAGAATCGTCATGAGTGGGACGTCAATCCATTGGAGAAAGGATTGCTTTTGCGCCGCGGTACCATTTGGTGAAGTTAGAAAACAATCAGAAGCCCAATCCAAAGTAGTTGCCTACGAAGGCGTAAGTCCCGATTGATAACCAATCAGTCCGAATAGCCCGACCATCTCGTTCAAATGCAACGATACTCTTACGGCACTGCGTTGGCATTTGAGGCTAATTCGATGAGGATAATCGCCACGGTTACATTAGAAGACACGTGCCAGACGTGTGTATTTACGTCGGAGCTGTATACACGCCAGATGTTTTGTCGTCAAGATTCCGGGCGGTACGTTGCTCATAAATCGCAGCTGACGACAGCGACCAGGCCTCAGATGATTTTTATTGCTTAGGTGAAGTACTCGATGTGTCGGCGTTCCATGCTTGCCTCGACGTACCTCGCATTTGTCTTATCCAAAGTCCAGGTGACACGCTCCGTCCAGTTACCCTGAGGATCGTAGGCGTATTCGAAGCGCTGATGATGTTCGCCTGATTTCAATTCGATCATGTTGTCGCTATCGTCATAAAGAAAGGTTGAGTCAAAGGTGTGGCCTTCCCCAAAGTCCGTTCGCATTGCGGTGCATCGACCGCGTGAATCATATTCGTAACGCAACTCCGTTGAGGGCACATTGAAGTCCGCCTGAGGGAAGCAAGGCTGATTGGTTTCACTAATGAGACGTCCGTTCGCATCCCAATTTCGGTTCATGCGGCATTGAAGGTCTCCGTCGCGCACATAAGAGAGCGTTATCGGTTTTCCATCGATGTTGTACTCGATGTTGACGCCGGCAGCGCTATTGACCCGAAATCCCCTGAAAGTACTCACGCTTTCGACGACCGATGTCGAAAAACTACTCCAATTCCCTGCCGCCGAGAACGGGTCGGTTGACTCTTTGCGTTCGTCCTCTTGACTTTTTTCCACTCGGACAAGGTTTGAGTTGTCGTCATAGCTGCAAAGGAAACGTCGAGACTCGTCCTCTCCGGAGGCTTCAATCGAGAGAAGCCGGGCATTTTCGTCGTAATGACATGTCAGATCCAACAATGTGCCGCGAGATTTTTCGAGTTGCCCATCATGCCGGAACAATGAGATCTCCCGGCACAGCGGTAATCCCCACTGCGAGCGATCGCCATCCCATGCCGCGAATTCGATCTGAACTTCCCGTGCAAGCCCATTACCCTCCCAGCGAATCGGCAGTGCCGCGAGATTCAACGTTGTGAATGCCTGCGACGCCTTAGCGATCTGCATCGCGGGCGAATCTTCGATCGGTCTCGGGGCTCTGGAACTTCCTCCCAGTTGTGGGAGGCCCACTATTCCAGCGATAAGTTCGATTTTTGCCAGGAGCCGAACATCGGGGTGCGGGATGCGGTCGATGCGTGCTGCGGCGTCACGGCCTTCGTATCGTCCGGCCTTGTACATCAACACGCGAAACTCCTGCGTTGACGGCCACACTTCGTGTGGATGCCTATTCGGATTGCGCGGCTTTGTGTCGACATCGAGCAATACCATCGCCTGACTAAATGCATTTTCCCAGTTCGTTTTCATCCATTCGGCGACAGGTATCCAGCGCATGCCAAGGAAGTCCCACTCCAACGCTTCTGCGGGAAGGCGATCTTCCGTTCGCGGGGCGGCCGTTGGAGCTTGTATGGATGCACTCAAGGCGAAAGGGCCGTAAGGATAGATCTCGACGGCTTCGGCCAACTCCGTGTGTGTCTTCAGCAAGGACTCTGCGAATGGGGGATCGAGGTGCCGTAACGGGCCAAAGGCTTCAAACAACTTTTGCTGCTGCATCGAAGTGAATCGTACCTCACGGCCGTGGCCGCGAAAGCGCGAGCTGCCTATCTCGTCTCGCTCATCAAGCGTTCGTTGAACGAGACGACGGACAAACGCTTTCGCCTCTTCCATTGGTAGAAGCGTCCAGTAGGTATTGAAAACCTGAAGGAAGCCGTAGCCCCCGAAACCCTGGGTCGCACTCTCATCTTTCTCGGCGGCTTTCATTGCGGACCGCAACATCGCTCGTCGTGCGTCGTGGTTGTCACGGCAATCCGCCAGAGCGTTCGTCAGGGCTCCGTAGGGAAAAGCGGCGCCGAACCTGGAGTTGCTCAGATACCCGACCGCTTCGGTGATATGGCCATGCGCCAGCATCGCAAACAGGAGCCTGTCGGCGCCCCACTCCGCCTTTTCGAGCGACATAAAAAGCGCCACAGCTCGGTTTGGATCTGCGCCAGCTACGACCGAAGGGAACTCTTCGAGAAGAAGGGAACGTTCGTCGGGAGGTAGTGATTGCACCAAAGAGATTCCGCGTTCGAGGAGCTGCTCAGCAGCCTGTTTATCGAACTTAGCCATCACACGCGCGCCGTGGACGGAGGCTGCGGCCTGGATGGCCGGAGCACACTGCCCGGCTTGTCGAAGCACTTCCTGTAAGAGTTGTTGAGGCACAAAAAACTTTATAGCGCGAATGCTACTGTATAAGAGTGATCTTGGATTACATTTTCCAACTGAACGGTGCGACGCAGACATTCTGGAACGAAATAGCCTGCGTCCCCGAATACTTCAGTACCATGCCGGTCCCTCCGCATTGCGGCCGTCAGCGGTTTCTGCAGCGAGACAACGATGACTTCGGTAGAAGCCATGGGGACTGCGTCAGTATCGCGAGGCTGAAGTCAATGCTCTCGAGCAAAGAGGCGTCACCGACCGCGTCGAGCTTTGCCAGTATCTGAAGCACGTGTTCGGCCTGTTTCCAATGGGAAATTGCATCAGCCGGTTCGCGAATTACTAAACCAACGAGCTACAAGAGGCGGCTGACAACCGCCTCTTGTAGCTCTTGCCGCTCGCGCTCGCTCTGAAAACAGCGCCGACCGGCGACTGTGCGGGCAATGCGGCTCAATCTTATTTGTCCTGTTCGGCTTTGTTGTCGTGTCCGGTATTCGAGATTTCGGGGGGCCTGCCTCCCAGCCCGCTCTTCCACCGGATCTTGTTATCGTCACCGCTTGTGTTGACCCTGGCGACGGTATCCACATTGATCTTATTATCGTCGCCTGAAACCACGATTTCCGTTACCGATTTGGCAGTAATCGTGTTGTCGTCACCACTCACGGTGAGTCTGCTGCATTCCCCTTCCAGCGTGATGCGGTTGTCGTCGCCGCTGATGGTCACGCCGTTGCCTTTACAATCAATCGTGCTCTTCTGGTCGTGGTCTTTGATGTCGATCGTTGAGGCCTGCGTTCCCGGAATTCCTTGTTGCGAGGAGCTGCTTGCCAGGCCAGGCGCGCAGAGCGCCATGGTCATAAGGGCCGTTGAAAATTTTCGAAAGTTCATGGTTCGCTTCTCCTTTCTGAAAATCGAGGCAAGGCCAGTTGATGGAAAGCTTGATTCGCTTTATGGTGCTCCAGGTTCGCATCGAAAATCCAATGTTTTGGCCTGTCAGCGTGGTACTGGACCACTTGAACTACATTGGTATCGTGTCGGCAAGTTCCTGTTAAAACCCGTTGAGATTCTTAAACTGAGTAGTTCGCGGGGATTGCCCCACTTTGACGGCAGTTTTCCGAGGCATGAATACCAGCCCTCGTCATATCCACTCAGAAAGAGAGTCCTGCGGGATACGTCGACGAAATTGCTGCATATATTTCAGAATCAGCCTGTATGTCCAGGAGTTCGACAATCAATTCAACCCGTTCCTGATCCGGGACGATGAGCCGTTGCTTTTTGAAGCAGGCATGAAACAGATTTTTCCGCCGGCGCGTGAAGGTCCAGCGGATGGCTTCGAGGCGTGCAAGCAGTCGTCCGTTGTCTCGCGCCTGCTCACGACCGCGGTGGGTGAGAGGCGAATCGTCCTGACCCGCAGCTCGGCCTGCGATGTTGTGCTCACATTCGCCATGGCGAATGATGTATAGCGTTAGATTTGGTGGAATCACACTGAACTCCGCGAGCCAATTTATCTGAACACGAGACAATTGTTAACACCGTTCAGCACTGGCTGCACGCGTCCGTAGACCGCGGCTGCAAGGAGACGTATCAATTTGGAGATGATGCCCAGTTGAGAAGTACGGTGATGTCTCCTTGCGGGACAAAGGATGGAGCAACCAGGATGCGATCGCCTTTGGGATCGAGGTCATAGCTGTGTGCGCTCGGATATTCCAATGGCCCGCGATAGATGCGGGAGTGCGTACCAAACTGAGGCGGATTGCCGGGAATAACCGTCACGGAAACCAGCTCTCCGGTTGCGGGCTTCACATAATACAGCTTCTTTCCGTCGCGTGCCCAGAGTGGGTCGGTGCCGCCGCGCGTCGTGATGGGCAGCTTTGTACCTGAGACCGGGAACGTGGTGAGGTAGATCTCCCAGCGTCCGGTTTCATTCGATGAATACACGAACCACTTGCCATCTGGAGAAACCGCTCCGTCGACTTCGTTAGCGGAACTCTGGAGCAGCGCTGTCTTCGCCTTGAAATTGTCCGTAGACAACATCCACACATCGTTGGCTCCGGATACTCCAGCGAAGTAGATCAGATTCGTACCGACCCATTGATACGGCCACAGTACTCCAGGGAACGGAAGAATCAATTCTCCTGCGCCGATTCCGTTGGCACTCTTTCGGTACATGCCGGGCGCATCGGGGCGTTGCGACAGGAAAGCGATCTCCTTTCCATTCGGAGACCACACTGGAGCGCGATCATTGGTGTCGCCCACCGTCAAGTTTCGCGACGTTCGGCTTGCCAGATTCAGGATTGCGACATTGAGAGGCCTTTCGATCGATTCGGTGGTTGCGTATGCGACCTCGGATCCATCCGGCGAAATGACCGGATCGGTGTAGTAGCCCGGAGGCAGCGCATTTTCGATCACGCTGCCGTCGGTTCGGATCCACACCAGCGGGCTTGGCGTGGGTGGATTCGTGCGGTAGGTCACGGCACCCGTGCGTGAAGCTGAAAAAGGAGGGAGGGCATTGTTGGCAAGCGTCGTCGGTTTGCCGATCAGTGTAAATCCGTCTCGATCGAACTCCTGCGCGAGCAGCTTGCCGCTCTTGAGATAGATCACGTAATTCGGATACGCGTATGCAAACGCAGCAACTCCATTCAAGACCAGAGTCCGAGTCTGCGGCGCACGGAGTGAACTGACATAGATCTTGTTTTCGGCGGCAGTCAATCCGGCAGCCATGTATAGGAAACGGTCGCCGTCCTCCAGAAACTGTGGCCAGCGATGGTCGATTTCGGTCGTCGGATCGAGCGTCGTAATCGGTGTCGGGGCGCTGCCTGCGATGACTTTGAATATCGGGCCGGGATTCTTCAAGCTGGCCAGAATCACATCATTCTTGTTCCAGGATGCGCCAGCATTACCGGAGGTTTTTCCGACCTCTCGTGGGGTGCCGCCGCTCAGACTGACGGTCTGAAGCTTTCCGTCTGCGACGAATCCTATCGAGGCGCTGTCGGGTGACCAGAATATGGAATTGCCATCCTCTGTTCCTTCCAGGGGCGTGGCCTTTGCAACACCGACGGGCCGGACATAAAGGAGTGCTCGCCCTGTCGCCTGGTCCAACCCTGTAAAAACAATCTGCTCGCCATCGGGGGAGATGCTTGCGCTGCGGACAAAATCTTCACCGACCGAGAAGCGAATTCCCTCCGGCAGGCTCACCGCAAATTGCATGCGCCGGCCCGCGGGAGCGGGACTTCTGGGATATGTCAGGGCCACCACGGCAATGACGACAATCAATGCCGCTCCCACCAAGACAAGATTTCGCTTCCGGGTTTTTGCGGCAGAAACCGCGGCGGGAACGCCTTTGGATTCGCGTATCCATTCGAGCTGTTTGGTTACATCGTGCGCAGTCTGCCAGCGATCGCTCCGCTTCTTCGCCAGACACAGCCGAATCAGATGCTCCAGCGCGGGTGGCACGGGCTCGGACGCAGAAGGTGGCGGCGGCTCTGTCTTCAGGATTGAGGCGATGAGACCGGCCGCACTCGATCCCGCAAATGCAGGCTTCCCGCTGAGCATTTCATAAAGGATCACACCGAGACTGAAGATGTCGGACCGGGCATCGGCCTCTTGTCCTTCCAGTTGTTCGGGAGCCATGTACTGCAACGTGCCGACAATCGTTCCTTCTACCGTTAGCGATTTGTCCACTGTGGCAGCCTGAGAAGAGGTTGTAATCGGCACCGCCTCGTTCTTCAATTTTGCCAGGCCGAAGTCCAGGAGTTTGATTCCGGAACTGGTCAGCATGATATTCGCGGGTTTCAGATCGCGGTGGATAACGCCCTGGCGATGAGCGTTGTCCAGACCGTCGGAAATCTGAATGGCATATTCCAAAGCTGTAGTCAGCGGCAGCCGTCCCCTGGACAAACGGGATTCCAGCGTTTCTCCGTCGACGAGTTCCATTACCAGGAAATGTGTTCCGTCCTGCTCGCCAATGTCATGCAGCGTGCAGATACGCGGATGGTTCAAGCTGCTGACGACCTTCGCCTCGCGTTCAAAGCGCTCGAGCCGCTGAGGATCGGAGGCCAGCTGTTCTGGAAGAACCTTTATTGCGACTTTGCGGTTCAGGCGGGAGTCCGTCGCACGATACACTTCGCCCATACCACCGGCACCGAGCAGGCTGCCAATAACATAAGGACCTAGTTTCTTTCCGGATTGAAGGGGCATAAGGGATGACAGAACGGTTGTCGCGCCGAATTCTAGCAGAAGACCGCGAGAAATGCGGTCTAGAATACCGGCGTGATATCTATGAAGTATGGATCCGTCGAATCCTGTCGAAAGGATTACCAACTATGTGGAAGAGGCTTGTTTTTCTTGTCGTCATTGCCCTCTGCGCGGTTGTCTCCCGCGCGGCATGCGCGCAAAATCGTGCGGCGTCTTCGCCTCGCGAGCTGACAGCGCTCGACTATATCGAGATACAGCAGCTCGTGGCGAAGTATGCACGGGCGATCGACACCTGTTCGAACAACGGTTACGACTATGCGGACCTGTTTACCCCGGACGGGGCGTTTATTCCATCGTTCGACGGCAAGCCAGGCACGCCGATCCAGGGACGCGAGCGGCTTGCCGAAGTGTCGGGCGGTGGATCGCGCGGCTGTAAGAATGTCGGCTGGATCGTACAAGGCGTGCGTCACCTCTATGTGAATCACATCATCACGCCCACAGCGGAGGGAGCAACGGGTACGGTGGATATGCTCATGATCGGTCTCGGCGGTGATCCCAACAAAATCGAGTACGACGGGTACTATGAGGACACGTACGTCAAGACAGCACGCGGATGGCGATTCAAACAGCGCCTCCACCACGCTCTATATCGTGCAGGGAATCCCGCAACGCCGGCGCCGACCGCGAAGTAGAAAAAAAGGGCAGGACATGTCTGTCCCGGTTTTTCAGGTGCCGGTGATCGAGATTCCTGAAACATAAGTACTACCGAGACAACTCCACCGCATTCTTATATGCAAAGCCGTCACGGTCAAACGCCTTCACCCATTTCTGTATGGACGCAACCGACGACCTGAAAAACGTCGTGTGAGCGGGCTCGACTGCGCACGACTTACGTCGGCAGCTTAAGCCATAGCAGCCGTGTGGAGATGGTAGGCGTTTTCAAGTTAGACAGGTGTCTGAGTTCGGTCACCGAATTTCGGAAGCTGGGGCTACGGTTTGCAACGGCGCCGAAGGTGCAGGACTCGCCGTGGTTTCGGCGTCTCATAAGCATCGATTTCGTCACTAAGATTAGTGCGGCCCGTGCGCCGTCATCGCCCACGCTGTCGACAACGCGGCGCTCGATGCCTTCGGGGTTATGGCGCATTCGAAGCAATCTGTTCGTCGGTCACCTGATTGTCACCGGAATTCTACTCATCACACGACACCTGGCCGAGTATTCGTTTCTTGCTCTCCGACAAAAACATGGCTTTTGGCGACATCAGTCTTCCCGTATAGATCGGTCGAGGTATAGATTTGAGGCTGAGGCTGATAGGTTCCGGCGCCTGGAAAGACTTCATGGCATCGACCCCGTCTTTTGTAGCGAAACCGCAGACATCGACAGCGTCTCCGATCTTCAGTATTCCAGAGGTGCCGATCCCGTAAGCTTCCAGTTGTATCGCAGAGAGTGTTTCCAGAACCCAGTGTTCCACTTCTCCCTTGTCGTTCTTTACATCCACGAAAATCAGACTATGCGGATTCATATGCGCGATCAGCGTCACCACTCCCGTGAGTTTGACGACTCTGTTCGGATCGAACTCGCTCAGCAACGCATGATGCGCCAAGGCAGGAAACGCCTCAAACGCGATGATCAGGACGGCAATGCCGGTCAACAAAAGGTATTTCATGTTTCGGATCCTAATGCGGCATCGACAGCTTTGCCATGGCCTAAAAGATACCCGGAGCGCTAAAGTTTGTCAGATGCTCAGAGCCGATTCATGGGGATTCTTGTGACGTAATGCTTATTGTCCTCTCGAGCGTTTGACGCGAGATCGATTGATGGATCCGGTGTCATAAGATAGCCGGACAAGCGGCCGTGGCGCGGAAGCCGCAGAACTGGCCGTGGTCTGGGCGGTCTCACGCTGCGGGATGGCCGACCTCACGCGTGAACCAGGCGTTGTCGCGAACAACCTTCGTAGCTTTTAGGGCTCACTCAGAAAAATTTTGACGATGTCATAAGCGAAATCGCGGCCGCGATACACCGAGCTCACTCGTTTTTTCTCGTTCAGTCCATGCGCACCGTCGCCATCGGGATCGCTGAAGATGCCCGACACACCGTAGGTGGGAATGCCTACTGGAGTCAGAAAGGCGCCGTCGGTCGCGCCCGCCGACATGGCGGGCACCACTGGAGTTCCTGGCCAGTATTCCGCCGTCATCCTCTCGACGGGACCGAACACTTTTGGATTTAGAGTCTGTGGACCCTTCGGTACTTCGCTGCGGATGGCGCCAAGGGTCACCTTTATCTCGGGATCACCCGCCAGCTCGGCGAGCTTCTGCCGCACCTGTTCCGCCGTGGTTCCCGGGAAAATGCGGCAGTTGACATTGGCGGTGGCCCGCTGCGGCAGTGCATTGGTTGCATGGCCGCCCGAAAGCATGGTTGCAATGCACGTGGTGTGCAGCACGCTGTTATAGTTCGGATCGGTGGCGAGCAGCGCGGACGCCTTTGCATTTGTCGGATCCCCGGCAAAGGCGTTCATCGCCGCGCCCATTTCGCCGCCCAACTTCGGCGCCATCCTCGAGAAATAACCCCTGGTGATGTCGGTCGCCTGGATTGGAAACTGGTAAGCAGCGATCTTCAGCAGTCCTGCGGCGAGTTGGTTGATGGCGTTCTTCGGTACAGGACGCGAGGAATGACCACCCGGGTTGGTCACCTCCAGCGTGTAATCCTGCGGAAATTTTTCGGCCGCCTGCACGGTCATAATGAGCGGCTTCCCCTCGGAGTCCAGCCGGCCTCCCCCACCTTCATTCAAGGCGAATTCCGCGTCGATCAGGTCCCGCTCATGTGTCGCCAGCCAGTTCGCGCCGTTGAACGCACTTGCCGTCTCTTCGCCGCAGGTCAGCGCCATCTTGAGTGTCCGAGGAAATTTGAAGCCTTCCTCCTTCAGCCGCATCATGGTGTCGATCCAGTCAGCGGCTAGAGATTTCATGTCAGAGACGCCGCGGCCATAGAAGTAGCCGTCTTCCTCAATCAACTTGAAAGGATCGCGGGTCCAATCCTCACGACGCGCTTCCACAACGTCGAGATGGCCCAGCAGCAGCACTGCCTTGGCCTTCGGGTCGGTGCCGGCCAGCACTGCGACAATCCCTCCCTCCTTGGGATGGTTCGGGGCGGTGAAGACATGGATGTCGCTGTCGGGGAAACCGGATTTTTTCAAGTGACCGGCAATCTTCTGCGCGAGTGCCGTGCAGTCTCCGTTCGAAAGTTGGGTGTTGGTTTCCACCAATTCCTGAAACAGGGCACGGTACTTCTGTTGCCCTGGCGTCAATGGCTGAGCGACGGCAGGCAACACAAACATTCCAGCAAGCACACATGCAGTCACGATGCGATTCATGAACGCGCTCCTTGCGGACAAAATTTGAAACTCGTCGAGACTGGCGAAAGACACAGGAACTCGAACGCGGTTTCTGCATTCGGGTACTCACGACACATAGAGGGAATGACGGAAACCACACTTCGGGCGTCAGAATATCCCTCTTTGAGAATGTAGCGGCAGACTTTTCGGGGTGAACGCAGGATTGAACAAGACGAATCCTGACTAATGTCTCTTGCGGCTACGGAATGACGGGAAGGAAGCAGAACCATTTCGGCAAGCAAGCTGAGTTCACAGGTCAGGATTTCAGCCTTCTTGCAAACTGTACCCTAACAGTGATACGGTTGCCCGGAATGGTATTCACGCTGAATCCCTCAAGTGGCCAGCCGCTGTATTTGCAATTGATGCAGCAGATCCGCCATGCCATTGAGACGGGTGTCCTTCAGAGCGGCGACATTCTTCCCG
>Ga0070670_100002175_pt1 | contig 16108 bp, 13 predicted proteins | sample KBSS63metaG_FD_64665 | JGI IMG/M metagenome (GOLD analysis project Ga0070670, IMG submission 64665) | Switchgrass rhizosphere microbial communities from Kellogg Biological Station, Michigan, USA - KBS S6-3 metaG | ecosystem: Host-associated > Plants > Roots > Rhizosphere > Soil ... | reverse complement strand
ATCTTCGAAAAGGCCATTGCGGGCAGCCACGATTACGACGACGCTATCCGCAAGCTGGCACTGCAAGGCGAGAGTGTTGACCAAATCTACGCGGCCCTCACGGTGGAGGACATTCAACGCTCGGCCGATCTTATGATCGGCTGGACGGATCGGATGGGTTTGTGAGCCTGGAAGTTTCCCCCTACCTCGCGCGTGACACCGACAAGACCATCGCTGAGGCGCGGCGATTGTGGGGTCTGTTGGCACGCCCAAATGTGATGATCAAAGTGCCTGCCACCCTTGAAGGACTGCCGGCCATTCAGCAGCTCATCAGCGATGGGATCAACATCAACATCACTTTGCTTTTTGGGCTGTCCCGATATCCGCAGGTCGCGGAAGCTTACATTGCAGGCCTCGAGAGTCTAGCCGCTAAGAGCAAGCCGCTAAAATCAGTGGCATCCGTCGCAAGCTTTTTCCTCAGTCGTATCGACGTGCTGCTCGATCCGATGCTTGAGAAAACGATGGCGACAGACAAATCGAAACCCGATCTCGCCGCAACTTTCCATGGGGAAGTGGCGATCTTGAGCGCTACAGCAGCCTATCAGATTTACCAAGAAATCTTTGACAGTGAACGTTTCGGCAAACTCAGGGCCCAGGGTGCGAGGACTCAACGGCTCTTGTGGGCAAGCACCAGCACCAAAAACCCGGCCTGGACGCCGAGGTGTACCCCGACCCCCGTGTTGAGAGCTTTATCAATACTAATTTCATCCCGGTCAAGATCCACATCAAAGAGCAGCCAAAAACCTTCGAGCGCTTCGGTGCGCAATGGACGCCAACGATGCAAATCGTGGATCCTGATGGCACCAAGCGCCATCAGTTCGAAGGTTTTCTGCCCGCGGACGATTTTCTTTCACAGCTCAAACTTGGGCTCGCTCATTCGGCGTTCGCGCGGCAGCAATGGAAAGAGGCGGAGAGTGGCTATGAAGATATCGTGAAGACGTTGCCCGACTCGGACGCGGCCCCTGGGGCCCAATATCGGTTGGGCGTGTCGCGTTACAAGAGCAACGGTAAGCCAACCGCGCTGCAGCAGACAGCAGAAGCATTCAAGACCCGCTACAGCGACAGCGCATGGGCGAAAAAGGCTTCGGTATGGGCCAAGTGAGCTTCACTCACGGACGAGAAATGCTTAGGCGCGTTGCGCAGATCTATAGCAATGCCGAAGTCCTGAACATGTGAGCTCTTTGCAATGAGTGGCGAACGAAATCCGACAAGAAAGCGAAGCTCGGTGTGCTTCAGGAAGGCGCCTGCGCTCTTTCGCACGGCGAAGCAGTTACCGTCCTTCTGTTGCTGAACGCTCGCGCACCTTGCATCGATCCACAGGAGAACCGCTATGGAGAGAATTTCGCGACGCTCATTTCTTAAAAGCGCAGGCGCAGCCGCAGCCGTAATCGTCGCGCCGGGATGTGAACGCTCCGGGCGGGAGTCGGCAAGAAAAGGAGCGCGCTATGTCTTTTTCAACGCCGACGAAGCGGCATTTATCGAACCCGCCGTCGCGCGGCTCATTCCTGCGGACGAGACCGGACCGGGCGCGCTCGAAGCAGATGTTCCTGTCTACATCGACAGACAACTTGCTGGTGCGTGGGGCGCTGGCGCCGATTTGTACCGCAGCGGACCATGGCAATCCGGCAAACCAGAGCAGGGCTATCAATTGCGCTTTACACCCGCGGAGCTTTTCCGGACCGCGCTACGCGCGATCACTGAAGATCTGCGCAAAGCGAACCAAGGCGAATTCGCAAAGCTCAAGCCCGAAAAGCAGGACGAATATCTCAGATCGCTCGAAAGCCAATCGCGTGACCTGGGCGGTGTGCCTTCGCAAATTTTTTTCGAGTCGCTGCTGGAAATGACCATTGAAGGGTTTTTTTCCGATCCCGTCTACGGCGGGAACAAAGACATGATTGGCTGGAAGCTGATCGGGTTCCCTGGCGCTTACGCCAACTTCTACGAGTTCGTCGATCAGCATGGTATCGCGTTCAACCGCCCGCCAATGAGTCTTTCGCAGGACGCGAGCGGCATGGTTCATCTGCATCCCACAAATCCGCCTGAGGTCGCGCAGAAAAGGAGGTAAGTCATGGCCGGAGCGCGCGCTGAACTAGACGCGATTTTGATCGGGGTGGGCCTCGTCGGCACCATGCTCGGCCGAGAGCTCACGCGGGCGGGTCTGAGAGTCGTCGGCCTTGAACGTGGCGCGCCGCGCCATACGGTTCCTGATTTCCAGGAACCGCAAATGCACGATGAGCTGCGCTACGCGACGCGGAAGGCTCTCATGCAGGACAACACCAAAGAGACCTACACGTTCCGCCATACGATAAAGGACACTGCGTTGCCGATTCGCCGCTGGGCGAGCTTTCTGCCGGGGACCGGACTTGGCGGCTCCATCGTGCACTGGAACGGGCAGACATTTCGGTTCCAGGATGACGATTTCCAGCAGCACAGCCGTATCGTCGCGCGCTATGGCCGTAAATTCATTCCGGATGATGTGACCATACAAGATTGGGGTGTGACCGCCGCGGAGCTCGAGCCGTACTTCGATCGCTTCGAATACCTGCTCGGCACCAGCGGCAAAGCCGGCAATTTGAAAGGCAAGAAGATTCCAGGCGGCAATGTTTTCGAAGATCCGCGCTCGCGCGAGTATCCCACGCCGCCGCAGAAAGAACCTTACGGCTCGGCAATCTTTCGCAAAGCCGCCGAAGGCCTCGGCTACCACGCCTACCCGCAACCCTCGTGCAACTTGAGCCAGCCTTACACCAACCCCGAGGGCCTCACGCTCAATACGTGCACCTTCTGCGGATACTGCGAGCGCTTCGCATGCGAGCACTTTGCCAAGTCGACGCCCCAGACGATTCTGCTGCCGGTGCTCTTAAAGGATCCCAACTTCGAGCTGCGCACGGGCTGCCAGGTGCTGCGCGTCAACCTCGACAATACCGGGAAAACAGCCACGGGCGTCACTTATGTCGATGCCAGCGGCAAGGAAATCGAGCTCCGCGCAAGCCTGATCATTGTCGGCGCTTACGCAACGAATAACACGCGCCTTCTGCTGCTCTCGAAAATCGGTGCGCCGTACGACCCGGAGACAGGCAAAGGCGTGGTTGGACGCAATTACGCCTACCAAACGATGAGCTATCCCCAGGTGTTCTACGACGAGAGCATCAACATCAATCCGTTCATGCGCTCCGGCGCCAACGGGACGATGATTGCCGATTTCGCCGGCGACAACTTCGATCACGGACCGCTCGGTTTCATCGGCGGTGCCTACATCGGCGAGATCATGACCAATGGTCGCCCCATCGGCTTTCATCCGACGCCGCCCGGCACGCCCTCATGGGGCGCTAAATGGAAACAGGCGGTGGTGCGCCACTACAACCACACGTCCACGATTAACGTCCACGGCAGCTCAGTGGCGACCCGCGGGAACTATCTCGATCTCGATCCCACCTACAAAGATGCCTGGGGCTTGCCGTTGCTGCGCATGACTTTCGATTTCCCCCAGAACGATATCAGGATGTCCGCCTACTGTACGCGGAAGGCGATCGAAATCGGCAAACAGATGGGTGGAAAACTGGTAACCGGAGCCCCGCGCAAAGGCCCGTACGATATCACCGAGTATCAGACGACGCACAATACGGGCGGCACCATCATGGGCACGGATCCGTCGATCAGCGTCGTCAATCGATATCTGCAGAGCTGGGACGTGTCCAACGTGTTTGTCATCGGCGCTTCCAACTTCCCACAGAACGCGTCGTACAATCCGACCGATACGGTCGGCGCGCTTGCTTACCGGACCGCGGACGCGATCGTGACGAAGTATCTCAAGTCGCCGGGGCCCTTGATGAACAAGTGATCAGCCAATGAAAATCGCCGCCTTTGTCCTCGTCTATGTCGTCGCTGTTCTGCCGCACACCGTTTACGCGCAACGCACAAATCAAGACGAACGGCAGGCGCCGCCTGCGGTTCAGGCGTGCGTCGGCTGTCATGGCAGCCGGGGCGAAGGCAATCCGGACGCGGGATCGCCGCGCATTGCCGGGCAATCGGCATACTATCTTTTGAAACAGCTAAATAGTTACGCTAACCAAAGCCGCCGGGATCGCGTCATGGAACCGATTGCGAGAGGCCTGCCGCCGGAAGTCAGGGTGGATATCGCGGCGCATTACGCATCCCTTGATGCACCCTTTGATGAGCGCGCGCGTTCGCAGCGGCCCTCCGAGCGGGGACGCGTGCTGGCAAACGACGGCGATAATGCGCTCGGCGTGCCGGCCTGCCGTAACTGCCATGGGCCCGGCGGTGTCGGCGAGCCGCCGAATATCCCCTACATCGCCGGTCTTGACGCGGCTTATCACACTGCCGAGCTCACTGCCTGGAAGCAGGGAACGCGGACCAATGACGCCGGCCAGCAGATGTTCAGGGTCGCAGCAGCGCTGTCCGCGGAAGACATCAGCGCAGTAGCGCAGTACTACGCGAGCCTCACGCCTCCCAAGCCCGCGCCGCTCAACCTGCTGCAAGCGCCTTCGCCCCCTAAAAAGATGGCTCCCGCGACCACGCCAACGGTGCAACCGGAGGGGCACCGCGAAAGAAGCGTCGGCGTTGAGCAAGCGGCGCCGATGAAAGGTGGCACTCAGGGAGTCGGTGGGACAGACGCATCAAAAGGTTCGCTAGGGGGACGCGGTAAAGACGCAAGCGAGATCGGCACACCTAATTCGCCGCCAAAGACAGACGGATCCAAAGCTCGGCCGACGACCAGCCGCACAGAGTGGCCTCGGCTGAGTGACGCAGACACATCGTGGGTCTCCTCTCGTGAGCTTGTGCGCGGCGGTGATCCTGCGCGCGGCCGAGCGATCATCGCCGCAGGCGTTCATGGCTGCGCGGCATGTCACACGATACCTGGCATTCCCAGTCCGAACGGCATCGTCGGACCGCGCCTCGACGGCCTGTCCCGGCGCGGCTTCATCGCCGGGCAACTGCCGAACAGACCGGACGTGCTCGTCGCCTTTCTGCAAGACCCGCCCGCGCTCGTGCCGCAAACCGGCATGCCCAACGTCGGGCTTACTGGCGAGCAGGCGCGGGACATTGCGGCCTATCTCTACTCTCTGGAGACGTCCAGTGCGCCGTGATCAAAGTGCTCTGTCTCTCTGCACCGCCGTGCTGCTCTCAGGGTGTTCGGGGCGGCAATCGGCTCTCGATCCCGCCGGTCCCTCTGCGGCGTCAATTCACTTGCTTGGCATCTTCATGTATGTCGGGGCGGCGCTCGTCACCTTATTAGTGACGGTGCTAATGCTCTTACCGTTCCTGCGACGGCGCGAAAGTCCGGTAAATCACAATCTTTTTCTTTGGGGCGGCGGGGTCGCGCTGCCGTTCTTTACTTTGGTCGCGCTCGTTCCGTACGTGATGACCGTTGGCCACGAGACGCGCGCCGCGCCGGCGCCGGACCGGCTCACGATTGACGTGACGGGATCTCTCTGGTGGTGGGAAATGGCGTACCAGCGGACAGGTGGAGTGTCTGCGGTCGCTTCAGCAAACGAGCTGCGGCTGCCTGCCGGCGAGCCTGTCGAGCTATTGCTCCACGCCAATGATGTGATCCACAGCTTCTGGGTGCCAAACCTCGCCGGCAAGACGGATATGATTCCCGGCCGGGTCAATCGGATGGTGATCCAGGCGGACCGTCCCGGCGTTTATCGCGGCCAGTGCGCCGAATACTGCGGCCTGCAGCATTCGCTCATGAGCTTTGACGTAATCGTCCTGCCGCGAGCGGAATTCGATTCCTGGATGGCGCGGCTGGCGCAGCCCATCGGCGACCCCGAGGCCCCAGAGCTACGTCGCGGCCGCGATCTCTTTCTAACCCTCGGCTGTGGCACTTGCCATGCGATCCGGGGTTTTACAGGAGGACGGCTCGGGCCCGATCTCACCCAGCTTGGCGCGCGCCGCACTATCGCTGCCGGAGCTCTGCCGGGCGGAGTCGGCAATATCGCCGCCTGGATTGCCAGCGCCCAACACCTCAAGCCTGGCAATCTCATGCCGTCCTATGATCAGCTCGCCGGCCCTGAGTTGCGCGCGGTTTCCGCATACCTGGAGTCATTGAAATGACAGCCGCGAATCGCGCCGACGCCACTGCAGCCGCCGTCGTGGACTCGCCGGTTTCGCCGCAGGTCCTCTATCCTCAATCAACTGGGCTGGATGGTTTCGAGCGGGTCACCGCCGCATGGGCAAAACCACGGCCCTTTGGATTCTTCACCGAACTCAACAACAACCACATCGGCATTCTCTACATCGCCACGGGGTTTCTTTTCTTTCTCGGCGCGGGCGTGTTGGCGCTGCTCATGCGAATCCAACTCGCTTATCCCGGCAACACTTTCCTGAGTGCCGCCACTTACAATCAGTTCTTCACGATGCACGGTACCGTTATGATGTTCCTGTTCGCAGTTCCCATCGTCGAAGCCTTTGCCGTCCTGCTATTGCCCAGTATGCTCGGGGCGCGCGACATGCCCTTTCCCCGTCTTTCCGCTCTTGGCTATTGGGCGTACGCCATCGGTGGCGCGCTGGTCTTCTCCAGTCTGTTCTTCAAAATTGCGCCGGACGGCGGCTGGTTCATGTACCCGCCGCTCACGGGCCCGCGATTCTCGCCCGGCATCAATACGGATGTCTGGGTGCTCGGGCTTGGTTTTGTAGAAATCGCCGCCGTGGCGGCGGCGGTCGAGCTGATCGTCGGGATCTTGAAGACCCGCGCGCCGGGCATGACGCTCGGGAAGATGCCGATCTTCGCGTGGTACATGCTTGTCACCGCGGCCATGATCATGATCGGCATGCCGGCGGTGATCGCGGCCGACATCCTGCTAGAACTGGAACGGGCCTTCGGCATGCCGTTCTACGATGCCGCCCGAGGCGGCGATGCGATCCTGTGGCAGCATCTCTTCTGGCTGTTCGGCCACCCGGAGGTTTACATCATCTTTCTACCAGCCGCCGGCATGGTTTCGATGATGCTGCCGAGCTTCGCGCGGACGCCGCTGGTCGGCTACGCGTGGGTCGCCCTCGCGGCGATAGCCGTGGGCTTTCTTAGCTTCGGTTTGTGGGTGCACCACATGTTCACGACGGGTTTGCCGCTGTTGTCGCTTTCCTTTTTTTCGGCGGCGAGCTCCGCCATCGCCATTCCAATGGGCATTCAGGTCTTTGCCTGGATTGCGACCTTGTGGGAAGGGAAGCCGGTGCTCCGGGTGCCGATGCTGTTCATTCTCGGTTTCCTTTTCATCTTTACGATCGGTGGGCTTACCGGTGTGATGGTGGCGGCCGTTCCCTATGATTGGCAGGTTCACGACACTCATTTCGTCGTCGCCCACTTTCACTACGTGCTCATTGGCGGCATGGTCTTTCCGATCTTCGCCGCGCTCTACTACTGGATGCCGGTGATGACCGGGCGAATGCTCTCAGAGCGACTGGGGCGCTGGACCTTCTGGCTGATGTTCATCGGTTTCAACGCGGCGTTTTTGCCGATGCACGTTACCGGCCTGCTTGGCATGCCGCGCCGCATCTACACCTATCCCGGCGATCTCGGCTGGAACAGACTTAATCTCGTTACCAGCGTGTTCTCGTTTGTGTTTGCCGCGGGCGTCCTGGTTTTCCTGTTCGACTTCGTCCGGCACCTGCGATCGCGACCGCAGACCGGCTTGAATCCCTGGGAGGCGCCGTCGCTTGAATGGAAGGCCGGCCAGGCGGCGCACGGCTTCCGCAGTTTAATGCCGATCTTTTCCCGCTATCCAGGGTGGGAGCAGAAAGGTCTCAAAGATGATGAGCTTGCGGGTCGCGGCTACCTGCCGGATGCGCCAACCGTCGAGCGCGAGGCGCTGGTCACCTCGCCAATTACGGCTGAGCCAGAGCAGATCATGCGTATGCCGGGGCCCGGTTGGACCGCTTTCCTGGCCGCTGTCGCAACCGCCATCGCCTTTGCCGCAATGACCATCAAGCTCCCGGCTGTTGGATGGATCGCTGGATTCATTGCCGCTGCGCTCTACCTTTACTGGCTATGGTCGCTGGACCCGGCGCTGCCGCGCGAGCCGGCGGACGCCGGTCGCGGCATTGCCCTGCCGCTCTACAGGAATGGCAAACAAAGCGTCGGGTGGTGGGGCATGACGGTGCTCCTGATCTCCGATGCGGTCGTCGCGGCGTCATTTGCTTTCGCCTATCTTTTTTTCTGGACCATCCGTCCGGGGATTTGGCCGCCGGACGGATCGCAGATCTCGGGTTTCAGAGAGCCTATCGGCCTCGCTGCCTTAATCATTGTCGCCTATTTCTTTTTCGAGGCTGCCGACAGGTTCAACCAACGCGATCGTCGGCTTACCGCGACCTGTCTCATCGTGGTCGCACTAGCCGCAGGGGCTGCGTTAGCGCTTGGTTGGATCTGGCTCGATGGCCTCGGCATAGATTCGACGCGGCATGCTTACGGCGCGGCGGTATGGACGCTTCTCGGCTACGTCGCCGTGCACATCGCCATCGGCGCGGCGATGGCGCTCTGGTGTCTCGTACGCAGCGCGCTCGGCATGATCGATCCATGGCGCTGCCTCACGTTGCGCATTTGCCTGCTCTGGTGGCGATTCACAGCGCCGGCGACGGTGCTTACGCTTATTCTGATCGTAGGATTCCCGTTTGTCGTCTCCTAAACTTGATATGGAAAGTGTTGAAACGGGCCCACCGAGTGAGGGTCTTTCTCGGTTGCTCGACGTGGCCTTCGGGTTCTTTGTCTGGGCGGCTCACTTTCTGATTGTCTATATCGCAACAGCGCTCGCCTGTGCGCTCGGTCCCTTAGCCGCGAGCGACGGTGGTGGCCGGGCAGCCTTGCTGACGGCGCTTGTCCTCGTGACGCTGGCCGCGGCTGCGATCGTCATATTGCATGCGCTCCGGCGCTACCGCCAACAGCGCGAACTATCCGATCACGGTTTTCCTCTGTCGGTGACGATCGGCTGCGATGCGATCGCGTTGGTTGCCATCATTTGGCAGCTCTTTCCGATATTGCTGGTGCCGGCATGCGCATAGCCATTGTTGGTTTTGTCATTTCCGTTCTCGCAATCAGGCCGGCCGCAGCGCACGAAATTGGGTCTGTACGAGCCGACACGCTTTGGCACTCGTGGAGCTTCGATCCGTTCGTTGCTATCTCTCTGTTGTTCGCGCTTTGGTTCTACGGGCGGGGTTTGCGGCAGCTTTGGGTGCGGGCCGGATTGGGGCGCGGTGTGACATATGCTCAGAGTTCATCCTTTGCATTGGGCGTGGCGCTGCTATTCATCGCAGTTGTCTCGCCGCTTCATTCCCTCGGCGAAGCGCTGCTCTCGGCGCACATGGCCCAACACGGTCTTTTACTCGCTATCGCGCCACCGCTCCTCCTCTTCGGCAAACCCGGTGTTGTCTTCGCGTGGGCGCTGCCTGTCAGATGGAGAAGAGATTTTCTTCACTACGAAACTTGGCGCGCTTTGACACAAGTGGGAGACAGTCTCTCGCAGCCGCCCATGGCCGCGGTCCTGCACGGGCTGGCGCTCTGGTTCTGGCATGCGCCAGCCGCGTTCAACGCGGCGGTCGCAAGCGATGGACTTCACGCTTTTGAGCACACTTGCTTCTTCGGTACGGCATTGCTTTTCTGGCGCGCGATCTTCGGCGTGCGCTCGAGCCGGCGCGCCGGCTCGGCGCTGGGCGCAAGCTTCGGCACCTTGTTACACGGCGCCCTGCTCGGCGCCCTCATTACTTTGGCCCCTTATCCGCTCTATGCGTGGTATCGCGGCCGCACGGAGGTGTGGGGATTGAGCGCGCTAGAAGATCAGCAACTCGCGGGGCTTCTCATGTGGGTGCCGATGGGAATTGTTTATCTGGCCGCCTGCCTCGTGCTGGCTAGCCGGCTGATCGCCGACGAGGGGCGGCCCAGCGAGGCTCCCGTTGAGGCTGTCTCAGTGCGGGAATTTCGCTCATGAGCGCATCAGCGGTGGCAGGCATGGTAGGCAGGCGTCGCTTACGCGAGGCATCGCGCTTTTTCATGCATCAAAGGAGGAATTTGACTTGCAAATATTACGTTCGGAAGCTGCTGCCAAAAACGATAAGGGTTCACCCCCGAATGTCTTGAGCCGGCGTGATTTTCTATCGCTTACAGCTATAGCCGGTGCCGCTACCCTCGCGCCGGCTCACGCGATGGCCCAAACTAGAGCCGATTCGCAGCGCCCTCAAACCGCGAGTGTGCCTGTATCGGGCGGCCTGCTTTACCCGCGGCAGAACTCAATCCGCAATGTGCTGGACCTTTCGGGGCTGTGGCAGTTCCAGCTCGATCCTACAGAGGAAGGTGAAGCCCAAGGCTGGTTCAAGGAGTTGGCCGCGCCGCGGCCGATCACAGTGCCGTGCAGTTGGAACGATTTGTTCGATGATGCGCGCGACTACCTGGGGCTCGCCTGGTATCGGCATGAGGTGTACGTACCGTCGGGCTGGCGCGGCCAACGTGTTTTTCTACGCGTCGGTTCGGCGAACTACGCCGCGAAGGTCTGGGTCAACGGCACAGTGGTGGCCGAGCATCTCGGCGGACACCTGCCATTCGTGGCTGACATCAGCAGCCAAGTCGTGTGGGACCGATCGAACGTCATCGCCATTTCGGTGGAGAACAAGCAATTGCCCGAACGGGTGCCGCCGGGACCGGGGCCCGCCGGCGGCGGGGTGGCCGGAGTTTTGGGCGGCTACCCGGCAACGACCTATGACTTCTTTCCCTATGCGGGATTGCACCGGCAGGTGTGGCTCTACTCGGTTCCTTTGGCCTCGCACATCGATGATATTACCGTTGTGACCACTCTCGATGGCGATATTGGCGTCGTGAATGTCCGGGTGCTGACCGGCGCTGCGCAGGCCGGTACGGGTGCCGTGCGGCTAAACGGCAGCGAGATCCCTATAGAGTTCCGCGACGGTGCCACCGAGGCGACGTTTCGCGTACCTGGCGCGCGGCTCTGGAGTCCACAAGATCCGCACCTCTACCCGCTGACCGTCACACTCAAGGATGGGAGGCGCATCATCGACAGCTACAGCCTTGAAGTCGGTATCCGCACAGTTGCCGTCCGCGGCGATGATTTGCTGCTCAACAACCAACCGATCAAGCTCACGGGCTTTGGCAAGCACGAGGACTTTCCGCTCAGCGGACGCGGCTTCAACCTACCGATGTGGATCCGGGATTACGAGCTGCTCAAATGGGTGGGCGCGAACTCCTACCGGTGCTCACACTATCCTTATGCAGAAGAGGCGATGCAGCTCGCCGATCGGCTCGGCTTTTTGGTGATCAACGAGATCCCCGCGGTCGGATTGAACTTCGAGGATCCTGATGAACTGACCACGAAACGCCTCGCGCAATGCCAGCAGCAAGTGCGCGAGCTGATCGCGCGCGACAAAAACCACCCGAGCACGATCATGTGGAATGTCGCAAACGAGCCGATGGGAGGCGCTCCGTTAGGCGGTCAGTCGGTGCCGACGGCAGTCGAGGCCGGCATGCGGTTCTTCCGCCAGATGTACACGGAAGCGCGCCGCCTCGATCCGACACGGCCAATCACGATGGTTGGCGTGCAGCAGGGAGTACGAGAATGGCACGGCATCTTCGATGTGGTTTGCGTCAACGGTTACTATGGCTGGTACACGCAATCCGGTCAGCTCGATGCCGGAAGGCAGGCGCTGGCGCGCGAGCTGGATGAGTTGCATCAGGCCTTCGGCAAGCCCATCATCATCACGGAGTTTGGCGCCGACACTCTTCCCGGCGCGCACAATACACCGGCCGAGATGTGGACAGAGGAGTATCAGATCGAGTTCCTGCGCGGGTTCCTTGAGGTTGCGGCCGAGCGGTCATTTATGGCTGGGATGCACGTGTGGAACTTTGCCGATTTCAAGACTGGCCAGGGAACCATGCGCGCGGCGGCGATGAACTTCAAAGGCGTGTTCACCCGCGACCGGCGGCCCAAGATGGCCGCGCATTTTCTGCGCTCGCGCTGGGCCGTGAAGCAAGGCTAGCTATGTTAGCAATTAGTAAGTCTGCAGAAAATTCTTTGAGGGATGATCCAAGAAGGGAAAAGAATCACCCGCCGAGGCGCAGAGAAGTCGCAGCAGGAACACATGATTTGAGACAAGGCGCTGAACCCTGCCCGCTTTTCGATTATGGCCGGAACAGTTTACTCCTACGCCTCAGTTACCTAACTGGTTTAATAGGTTTATAGCAATAGGCTCAATCAGAAACTTATCTGAAAAAGACTAAAGACGAGATGCTCAAAAAATGAAAGGAGTTATCTATGGAATTCACCTCGCTGAATGAAGGCACCAACTTTTTAACCTATCCAGCGAACAAAGTCATAAGCATTCTGAATACTCCCGAAGAGCTGCACGCCGCTGTTACGGAATTGAACCATGCCGGTTTTCAGAAAGAGCAGCTGCAGGTGCTCTGTGGGGAAAAAGGTGCCGAGCGCTTGGACCCAACCGGCGAACGCCACGGATTCCTCGCCAGACTTTATCGTTTCGTTGAAAAATTCGGTGATATGGAGTCGAAGCACTTGAGCGAGTACAAATCGGAGCTTCTCAGGGGTCATTTTTTACTTGCTATTGACGTTGCCGCCGAGGTCGACCGCGCTCGTGTCCTCAATGTCCTCAAGACTCATAGGGCTACTCGCGTGAACTTTTTCGGTAAATGGACGGTTGAGGGGCTGTCTTCAGAATAGAGTAAGGCTGAACTCGGTTTAACGCGATGCGGTTTGTGTCCCCTTGCCCTTACCTGCAACACGTATTCGTCTTTCTGAATATGTCTCCATTAATCAGCCGGAGGTGATGATCGGCAATGCCGCGGAGCCCTTCGATACAGAGGGTAATTTGATGGATGCGACAACGAAAAAGCTCATCCGCCAACTCCTCCAGAGTCTGGTGCAATGGACTGGCGGCTCGCGAAATCTCACGAGTGATAGGAATCGTTGCACAAACGGTTGCAAGCAAAATGTCTGATCAGCGATCCCAGATGGAAGAATTTCATTCTCTACGATGACCGGGTACGCGGCACAAAGGTTATATCGCTCGTTCAAAGTAAGCGACAAAAACAACGCTTCGAAAAGATAAAAGGGTGACGTATGGAACAACGAGTTTTGATAACAGCCGGAGCGTCCGGCATCGGACGTGAAATTGCGCGGGCGTTCGCGAGCAACGGAGCAAAGGTATTCGTTTGCGACATTGACGCGGCGGCTCTTGACGAATTTGCTGAGGAAATAATGGGCTTAGGAACAAATGTTTGCGATATATCAAAACGGGAAGACATTGACCAAATGATCGCCGCCGGTATTGCCGCTTTGGGCGGTTTGGACGTGCTGGTGAACAATGCTGGCATCGCAGGTCCGACCACGCCTGTCGAAGAATTTAACCCGGATGATTGGGATAATGTTGTAAAAATCAACCTGAACGGCACATTCAACGTCACGCGCCTCGCCATTCCGCATCTTAAAAAATCTCAAGCGGGCGTAATCATCAATATGTCTTCGGTAGCGGGTAGGTTCGGCTATGCTAATCGCAGCGCGTATTCGGCGACGAAGTGGGGTATCGTCGGCTTTACTAAGACGCTTTCAATCGAGCTTGGGAAATTCGGAATTCGCGCCAACGCGATTCTGCCGGGTAGTGTGGAAGGAGATCGAATACAGAGAGTTTTTGAAAATCGGGCGAAAGCGAGCGGCAAGTCACTAGAACAAATTAAGAAAGAGGCAATGACTGTTCAATCCATTAAACGATTCGTTGACCCACGTGATATCGCCGCCTTGGTCATTTTTCTCGCTTCGGACGCTGCAAAATCAATTTCCGGTCAGATGCTGCCTATTGATAACGATATGCAGCAAGCGTCATAGGTTGACCGGAAAAGTTGACTCGGTACGAGAAGCTCGGGCCGGAGGCATTGTTGTCGGTGGAGAAGCTGTCGGTCATGAGTGCCTGTATGCCGGAGACTTGCTCCTCTTGTCGTGCGCAGTGGCGCCTGGTATCTCGATAGCGTTGTTGCAGCGCACGCTAACATTGCGCCGGAACTGCATCGTGATAGACCGAAGTTATCTTCACTCGGACGCCGAGCCTGAAAGGAGGCGGTCATGACCACAGACGCAAGTGCCGTCACGCACGCTCTGCCCGGACCATCCGACGATCTTCTCGTCAAGCTTGAGGGCATCTATCGAGATATTCATGCCAATCCGGAACTGTCGATGCAGGAGCATCGCACGTCCGGCATCGCCGCTGCGTGGTTGCGCGAGCAGGGATACGACGTGACGGAGGGTGTTGGTGGCACGGGCGTTGTCGGGTTGCTTCGCAACGGTGATGGCCCGACCGTGCTGCTGCGCGCCGATATGGATGCGTTGCCGATAAAGGAAAGTACTGGTCTATCTTACGCGAGCGAGAAGAACGGAACCGACCGCTTCGGCCAAGCAACGGCGATCGCGCATTCTTGTGGACATGATATGCACGTCACATGGCTAATGGGGGCGACGCGCATCCTCGCCGAGAACTGTGCCGACTGGCGCGGCACCGTCATGGCTGTCTTCCAACCGGGCGAGGAAACCGGCCAAGGCGCCCGCGCAATGATCGAAGATGGCATGGTGAAGCGCTTCCCCAAGCCGGACGTTACCTTAGGCCAGCACGTGATGCCGCTCTCGGCAGGACGGATCGGCTGGCATGTCGGAAGCATGTTGTCCGCGGGTGATAGCTGGGAAGTGAAACTGTTCGGGCGCGGTGCTCACGGTTCGATGCCCCAAAAGAGTGTCGACCCGGTCGTAATGGCCGCGTCGGCGGTGATGCGCCTGCAGACCGTAGTGTCGCGGGAAGTGGCGATGACCGACTCGGCCGTGGTAACCGTTGGCGCGCTGCAAGCTGGCATGAGCGAGAACGTGATTCCGGATCATGCGCTACTTCGCCTGAATGTCCGCACCTTCAAGGATGAAGTGCGCAAGAGGGTGCTGGCAGCGATCAGGCGCATCCTAGAGGCCGAAGCGGCTGCGTCGGGCGCTCCAAAGCCTCCGGAATTTTCGGTCCTAAGCGATTTTCCACTGACGCGCAACGATGAAGCCGGCACGAGCAGGGTGGTAGCCGCATTTGAGGATCGGTTCGGGGCGGAGCATGTGAGCGAGGTCGGTCCTGCGACTGCCAGTGAAGATTTCGGGCTGTTCGGCACCGCCTGGAATGTGCCTGCCGTGTTCTGGGTGGTCGGCGGCATCGATCCGGCAACGTATGAAAAGGCGAAGGAGGCTGGCAAGCTGGATGAACTACCAGCCAACCACGCGCCGAATTTTGCGCCGGTGATCGATCCCACTCTGCGCACGGGTGTTGAGGCGATGCTCGCTGCGGCCGGCGCCTGGATTTGTCCGGCCGCTGCCTCTGTAGTTTGATTGTGACGGAACTGCGAAGCGTACTTAGCCTTGGCATGCATAGCGCCTTTCTACAGGATCTGGTGCATGTGCTCGACTCGGTAGGAACCTTCGTATTCGCCCTAAGCGGGGGACTGCTGGGCATACAAAAGCGCTTCGACTTGTTCGGCGTTCTCTTTTTGTCCTTCGTGGTGGCGGTCGTCGGCGGCATGATGCGCGACGTTCTGATCGGCGCAGTCCCTCCGGTCGCAATCACGGACATTCGTTACTTCGCGATCGCGATGATCGGCGGCTTGGCGACCTTCTACGGGTATCCTAGAGTCGCATCGCTCCAGCGCCAAATGCTGCTGTTCGACGCCGTTGGGCTTGGTTTGTTTGCGGTTACCGGAGCGCAAAAGGCAATAGATCACGGCGTCAATCCATTAATGGCGGCGATCCTGGGCATGCTGACCGGAATCGGCGGCGGGATGTCCCGTGACGTCCTCGCCGGAAACATCCCATTTGTTTTGCGAGGCGATCTTTATGCGCTTGCGGCGCTCGCGGGCGGAGCGATCGTATCGATCGGGATGATTATGGGTGTGCACCCGTTGTATCCGATGTTGTTGGGCGCCGCTGTCTGTATCTTTCTTCGGCTGATGGCCATCTATTATGGTTGGCGCGCGCCGGTCGCCCGCTGGAGCGGCGACAAGGCAAAATGAGTGAGACCGCGAGTCGTGATT
>Ga0070670_100002171_pt1 | contig 16116 bp, 11 predicted proteins | sample KBSS63metaG_FD_64665 | JGI IMG/M metagenome (GOLD analysis project Ga0070670, IMG submission 64665) | Switchgrass rhizosphere microbial communities from Kellogg Biological Station, Michigan, USA - KBS S6-3 metaG | ecosystem: Host-associated > Plants > Roots > Rhizosphere > Soil ... | reverse complement strand
TTCCCGAGCACACGATGGTCGATGGAGTGTTGCATCTCACCGACGAGCTGTCCGAATTGCGGCCGCTGCGCCATATCCGGGTACTGAAGCTGCGCGGGAGCGCACCCGTGCGCGGCTTGCACTCCGTCCGCATCTCCGATCGAGGCATCGAAGTGCGCCCTCGTCTCGAGACCCGGTTGAGCCCCGGCCCATTCGAACATCAGTTGGCGTCTGGTCCGAAGATGGGCTTTGGGATTCCCGAGCTGGACGTCATGCTTCGCGGCGGCGTTCGCAACGGGTCCATCACCATGCTCCTGGGCTCGTCGGGCAGCGGCAAGACGCTGTTCAGCATGCAGTTCCTGGCCGAGGGGCTGAAACGTGGCGAGCGCGGCCTGTTCTTCGGCTTCTTCGAACACCCGGACGCGATCGTCGCCAAGTGCCGTCGGGTCGGGATCAACGGGATCGCCGAGGGGATCGAGAACGGGCTCGCCCGTGTGGTGTGGCATCGTCCGGTCGAAGGCGTGATCGACGAGATCGGCGAAAGCCTGTTCGATGCGGTGCGCGAGATGAATCCGGCACGGGTGGTCATCGACGGCATGCAGGGATTCGAACGCGCAGCGGATCTCCCCGAGCGCCTGTCCGACGTCTACAGCGCCGTTGCTCAGGAACTCGAACGCCGGCAGGTGACCACGCTGTACACGACCGAGACCCGCGCGCTGTTCGAACGCGACATCCACGTTCCGATCAACGGCCTGTCAGCCGCGACCCAGAACATCATCTTGCTCCGCCATGTCGAGCACAAAGCCGCCATTCTCAGGGCCTTGGCGATCCTGAAGGTCCGCGACGACGACTACGACCCGCGGATGCGCGAAATTCGCGTCACCGACGACGGGATCAGATTGCTCGATACGCTCGCGGACGCATCGCATCTGATGGCAGGGGGCGGCGTCGCCGGCGCCGAGCAGGTGCCGCGTCAAGAACGATGATGTCGCCGGCGCCATCGATCCTCATCGTCGAAGACGAATACGGTCTTGCCGAACTGTTGCGGGACATGCTGACCGAACGCGGCTATCAGATCACCCTGGCCATCAATGGCCGCCTGGCCCTCGACGTATTGCGAGAGCGCGAGATTCATCTCGTGCTGACCGACACGATGATGCCGGTGATGGACGGGTCGGAGCTTGCGCGAACGATGCGGAGCGACGACCGCCATCGTCGGATCCCGATCGTGATGATGACGTCATTGGCCGCGGCCGTGCCGTCGACGACAGGGCTGTACGACGCGGTTCTGGCGAAGCCGTTTACCCCCGATGCCCTCTTAAAGGTGCTCGAGGCGCTCGCGCGTCCGCTCGAGTAGGTGCGCGGCGGCTAAGCGGGTTCGAACCGCCGCCGATCAGGCAGCATCGCCAGGACCTTGCCTGGACGGCCGATTTCGCGGGTATACCGTGCGGCGATTCCGTCGACGCTGTGGCCTGGTTCCATCACCATGACCACCGCGCCGCCAAACCCTCCGCCGGTCAGGCGGGCGCCATACACGCCCGGCTCATCGACGGCGATGGCAACCAGCCGGTCGATCTCGGGGGTGGAGACCTCGTAGTCGTCGCGCAGCGACGCGTGCGAAGCGGTGAACAGGCGACCGAGGCGAGCCGGATCGGCGTCGCGGAGGGCACCTACGGCCTCGATGACGCGGGCATGCTCGGTGATGACATGTCGTGCGCGTTTGCGGAGCATCGGCGGCAGTCTATTCAGGCGGCTCAACTGGTCGACGCCGAGCTCGCAAAGGTAGGCGACCCCCAGCGCCCGCGCGGCATCAAACGACTCACGCCGCCGTTCGACGTAGGCGCCGCCCGCGTGCTTGTGCGTCACCCCGGAATCGATGACGGCGATGGCGATCGAGTCGGGAATCGCGACGCGCTCGACGCGCAGGGATGCCGTGTCGAGAAACATGGCCTCGCCCTCTCGCCCAAGGCTACAGGCGATGGGGTCCATGCGGCCGACGGGAACGCCGACGAAGTCGAACTCGACCGCATGCGCCGTGAGGGCCAGCTCCAGCTCGTCGAGCGGCAGGTCGAACAGCGACCGGAGCCCGCGCAGGATGGCGATCGTCAGCGCCGCACTGGACGAGAGCCCAGCGCCGATCGGCACCGTGGATGCGATCTGCAGATCGAAACCGGCGATCGAGGCGCCCCCACGCGTCAGCAGAGCGGTCGCGCCTTGCAGGTAGTCGAGCCAGGTGCCGCTCCGGGCTTCCGAGCCGAGCTCATAGCCCCCGCGTACCGGCAACGCGACGCTGCTTGCCGCCCGAACCCGGCGATCGCCGCGGCGGTGCATGTGCACCTGGACCCGCTGTGGCACCAGCGTCGGCAGGACGTAGCCGTGATGGTAGTCGGTGTGCTCACCAATGAGATTGACGCGGCCATGGGCCTCGGCGGCGGCGTCGTCAGCCATCGACGTTCACCGGCACCGCCTGCAGGTCCCGCACGGTCTGTTCGGGGACGCTGTCGGCGGTGAAAACGCCGGCGCCGATTTCGCTGCCGGCCAGGTATTTCAACCGCCCGGCCATGCGATAGGCGGGATACAGCTCGATGTGGACGTGTGCTTCGGGATGGACGGCGCCGTCGGTGGGCGCCTGATAGAGGGCCAGGATGTAGGGAAACGGCCGCTGCCACAGGCCATCGAATTTCATCAGCACCGTTTTGAGTGCCCGGGCGAAATCGCGGCGCTCGTCTCGACTCAGGCTCGCGCACGACGCCACGGCCCGCGACGGCGCAACCCAGACCTCATACGGGTAGCGGGCGAACACCGGAGTGAAGGCCAGGGCATGCGTGCCTCGATACACCACGCGGATGCCATCCTCTGCCTCTCGTTCGACAACCTCCTCCAGCAGTCCGCGCCCGCGTTCTTCATAGTGCCGGCGCTCACGTTCGAGCGCGCGCGCGGGCACCGGCGGTACGAATGGATACGCATAGATCTGACCGTGGGGGTGATGCAGCGTGACGCCCACCTCGACGCCCCGGTTTTCGAACGCGTACACGTAAGCCACATCGGGCCGCGCGCCGAGCTCTTCGTAGCGATCGGCCCAGACGTCGAGCAGCAACTCGAGATGCCAGAGCGGGAGCGTCGCCAGCGAGGCCGTGGCGTCCTGCGTGAACACCAGCACTTCACACGCCCCGAGTGCCGGCGCCGTGGCTACCGCCAGGGCCGGCGGATCGTGGGCTCCGGCCGCAAAGGCGGGAAACAGGTTGTCGAAGACGGCGATGTCCCAGGCACCGACCGGTACTTCGGAGGGCCGGGAGGGTGACGGCGCCAACGGGTTGTAATCGGGCGGCGGCTGAAAGGTGCGGTGCTGCCGGTGCGCCGCGTACGAGATCCATTCGCCGCGGAAAGGATGCCAGCGGAGATGAGGGTTGGCCGTGTGAGGGACGCGGCTCGGGCTCGGGACGTCGCCCACCTGACCCAGCTTGTCTTTGGAGTACAGGATCAGCGCGCGTCCGTCCGGTTTGGTGAAACGCTGCTTGTCCATCACTCGCCCAGCGGCCCGGCAGGCTCCTCGAGCGGGTCGAATCCGCCCTGGCGCAATCCTCCCGCGCCGGCGGTGGCCACCGCGATACGGTCGAGGGGAATCTTGGGCGTGCGATCGGCGAACAGAAGCCCGTTCACCTCTTGATAGGTGTCGGCGAACTGCGTGTAGCAGAACCCGGCGAGGATGGGCAGCTCGCGGACCACGGCCAGAAGCCGTTCGTAGGACTGTGCGAGCTCCTCGGGCGAGGACGACGTCGAGTAGCCCCAGCCCGCGTCGGCACCCGCGGCCCCCAACGCGATGCCGCCGAATTCCGTCAACATCATCGGCAAGTCGCCGTGCGTCGCTCCGTCCAGTACCAGCCGCCGGCCGCCCGGACGCTCGCGCTTGAACAGGCGTGGCCCCGGGTCGTCGGCCCCATACCGCTTCGCGATCCGGATCGGGTCGTGGTCGTAGTCGTGGATTCCGATGATGTCGGTGGCGACACTCTCCCAGCCGTCGTTCCCGATGACCGGGCGCGTCGCGTCGAGCGTCCGGGTGAGGTGATAGAGCGCCTGCACATAGTGCCGCTCGCGCGCGATGCTGGGAAGGTTGGGCACGCCCCACGATTCGTTGATGGGGACCCAGGCGACGATGCAAGGGTGACTGTAATCACGGTGCACCGCCGCGGCCCATTCACGTGACAGGCGATCGACCGACCGCTGGGTGAACCGGTAGGCACTCGGCATCTCTTCCCAGACCGCGAGACCAAGCCGGTCTGCCCAGTAGAGATATCTGGGGTCTTCAATCTTCTGGTGCTTGCGAACGCCGTTGAATCCCATCCGGCGCGCCAGCAGCACGTCGCGCCGCAGCGCCTCGTCGTCGGGCGCGGTCAGGCCGCTGTCGGACCAGTAACCTTGATCGAGCACCATCCGCAGGAAGTAAGGGCGCCCGTTGAGGAGAAACCGCTCGCCTTCGGTCGCGACGGTGCGAAGCGCCGTATAGGAATGCACCCGATCCAGCAGCTCGCCGCGCCCGGCCCACAGTTCGAGCTCGACATCGATCAGGCGCGGCGCGTGCGGACTCCACAGCAGGTCGTTTCGGGAATCGTCGATGCCGGGGTCCGACAAGGCGATCCCGCGGTGGACCTCGCCGCTGATGACCTGATACGTGTCGGCGGCAAGTGTGGCCTCGCCGCTACCGAGGCGCACGTTGAGACGCAAATCGCCTCGTGTATCGCCGTCGAGCCAGACCTCGAGGCCAATCTGCCAGCGGGCGAGATCGGGAGAGAACGCGAGGTGACCGATGCGGGTGGCCGGCACCCGCTCCAGCCAGACGGTCTGCCAGATGCCGGTCGTGCGCGGATACCAGATCGAGTGCGGAGCCAGGTGCCAGTCCTGCTTGCCTCTCGGCTTGCAGAGATCGAGCGGGTCGTCTTCGGCGCGAACAACGAGCTCGAAGCTGCCTGAGGCCACCACAGCCGTGACATCGAAGCTGAAGGGTGTGTAGCCACCTTGATGCTGGCCGAGACAGACGCCGTCGATCCACACCGTGGCGTCGTAGTCCACGGCGCCGAAGTGCAGCATCCAGCGTTCGTTGTGGCGTGGTGCGGGCACCTCGCAGCGGCGGCGATACCAGCAGGCGGCAAGGTACTCGGAGCGTCCGATGCCGCTGGCGTCAGACTCCGGCGAGAAGGGTACCCGGATCCGTTCGGTCCAGGTCACGTCGGCGGGCCGGTGCCACGCTCGTCCGTGGTCAGCCGCGAAATCCCAGACGCCATTCAGCGACGTCCAGCGCTCACGTCGGAGTTGCGGGCGCGGATAACCGCGGCCTTCAGCATCGGTGCTGGTGGCGGCAAGCTCGTCGAGGTGCATAGCCTCTCGAATGGCACGGCGCACTCGCTGCGCAGGACGACCGGTGCTGCATCATTCGTTCCGCGACACGACGAGGAGCACCGCCGGCACCGGGCGTCGCGACCCACCCACCGGGGGATTCCGTAGTTCCCGTTAGGGACAACCCTAGGAAGTTGTCGCAGAAATCACAAGCGCTCTCTACATGCGGACCACCGACGCGAGCGCGGCGCTTGACCTGCGCGGCAGGCGACGGGCTGGAACGATACGTGCACCGTGACCGGTGGTGGTGTGGCCTGAAAGGAACGAGCATGTTCGATTATCTGGTGGTGGGTGCGGGCTTTGCCGGCGCGACGATCGCGCAGCGGCTGGCGGCGCACGGCGGGAAAAAGGTGGTCATCTGCGACAAGCGGCCCCACGTCGGGGGCAATGCCTACGATCACTATGACGAGGCCGGCATTCTGGTCCACAAGTACGGACCGCACATCTTCCACACCAATTCGCGCGAGGTGTTCGAGTACCTGTCGGCGTTTACCGACTGGCGACCGTATCAGCACCGCGTACGCGCGTGCGTCGACGGCCAGTTGCTGCCGATCCCGATCAATCTCGACACGGTGAACACGCTCTACGGCACCAACTTCACGTCGTTGGCGCTCGACGACTTCTTCAAGTCGATCTCGGAGCCGGTGGCCGCCGTGCGCACGTCGGAAGACGTGATCGTGTCACGCGTCGGCCGCGAGCTCTATGAGAAGTTCTTCCGCAACTACACGCGGAAGCAGTGGGGACTCGATCCGTCGGAGCTGGACGCGACGGTGACCGCCCGGGTGCCGGTCCGGACCAATCGCGACGATCGTTACTTCACCGACACGTATCAGGCGATGCCGCTGCACGGCTACACGCGGATGTTCGAGCGGATGTTGGCGCATCCGAAGATCAAGATCCTGCTCAACGCCGACTACCGCGAAATCCAGGATGTCATTCCGCACGACGAGGTGATCTTTACCGGACCCATCGACGAGTATTTCGACTATTGCTTCGGCAAACTGCCGTATCGTTCGCTGCGTTTCGAGTTCGAGACCCGGAACCAGCCAGTGGCGCAGCCGGCGCCGGTCATCAATTATCCCAACGAGAACGCCTACACGCGCGTCACCGAGTTCAAGTACCTGACCGGGCAGGAACATCCCAGGACGTCGCTCGTGTACGAGTTCTCCCAGGCGGAAGGCGACCCGTACTATCCGATTCCGAGACCCGAGAACACGGCGCTCTACCGGCAATACCAGCAGCTGGCGGACGCGACTCCGGGCGTCCACTTCCTTGGCCGGCTAGGCACCTACAAGTACTACAACATGGACCAGGTGGTGGCGCAGGCGCTGACGCTGTACTCGAAGATCGCCGGCGTGCCGCGGCGCGAAGTGGCAGCCGCGACGGTCTGATGCTTCGAATCGGCGGGGCGCACGCCTCCATCGAGTTGTGGGGCGGCGTCGAGTGCACCGTGAACCGGTTGGGAGACCAGTGGACCGATCAGTGCGCACGGTCCGGTCACGACGATCGCCTCGATGATCTCGATCGGTTTGCCAGTCTCGGTCTCGCCGCGCTCCGCTATCCCGCGCTGTGGGAGCGCATCGTTCCGGGGTCGCTCGACTCGCCGAACTGGTCATGGCTGGATGCGCGGCTGTCCCGTCTGCGCGGACTGGGCATCCGGCCGATTCTGGGGCTGGTGCACCATGGGAGTGGTCCGGCCTACACCACGCTCCTCGACCCGAGTTTCCCGGAACGGCTCGGACGCTTTGCCCGCATGGTAGCGGAGCGCTATCCATGGGTCTGCGACTACACACCGGTGAACGAGCCGCTCACGACCGCCCGTTTCAGCGGGCTCTATGGGCACTGGTATCCCCATCATCGCAACGACCGGAGCTTCGCGCGTGCGCTCGTTCACCAATGTCGCGGCGTCGTGCTCGCCATGCGGGCGATTCGGTCGGTGAACCCGGCCGCGCGGCTGATTCAAACCGAAGATTGCGGCACGGTCAGCGGCACCAGTGGCGTACGCGAGCAGGTCGAGCACGAGCGGCATCGGGGATGGCTGACGTGGGATCTGTTGACGGGAAAGGTGGGTTCCGAGCATCCGCTCCACGGATATCTGTGCGCTTGTGGCATCCACGCTCGTGAGTTGCAGTTCTTCGAGGAAATGCCCTGCACTCCAGACGTGCTTGGGCTCAACTACTACCTGACCAGCGACCGTTTCCTCGATGAACGTCTCGAGCGCTATCCCGCTGGCTGGCATGGCAGCAACGGCAGACTGCGCTACGCCGACGTGGAAGCCGTGCGGGTTCCTGAAGCACAGCCTGTGGGTCATCAAGCGCGTCTCGAAGCAGTCTGGGAACGTTACCGGTTGCCGGTCGCGTTGACCGAAGTGCACTTGTCGTGCACGCGTGAAGAACAGGCGCGCTGGTTCCTCGAAGCCTGGAGCGCCGCCGGACGCGCGCGCGAGAGCGGCGTCGACGTGCGCGCCGTGACGGCGTGGGCGCTGCTCGGCGCCTATGACTGGAACTCGCTCGTCACCCGCCTCGACGGGCACTACGAGCCGGGTGTGTTCGACGTCCGGTCGTCACCTCCGCGCGGAACATTCCTGGCGTCGGTGATGAGAGATCTTGGTCACGGACGGCGGCCGGTGCACCCGATCTTCGACGGGCCGGGGTGGTGGCGGCGATCGGATCGGTTCTTTCAGCCGGTGAAGACTGGCCGTTCGCGAGCTCCGACCGGACGCCCCCTGCTCATCGTCGGCGCCGACGCGCGTCTTGAACAGGTATGGAAGCACGTCTGCGCGGCAAGGGGACTGGCTGCCTACGCGCTGCACGCCGGTGCGGACGCCGCCGCCTTCGAGGTCGCACTGCAACGGGTCCATCCGTGGGGCGTCGTGCACGCTCGGGCGGGCGAGCCGGACGATCCTGACGACGGTGGGGGAGACGGGGAGTGGCGGACGCACGTAAGCGAAACCGCCCTTCTAGCCACCGCGTGCCGGCGACACGGGGTTCGCCTCGTCACATTCTCATCAGCGCTGGTGTTCGACGGCAACGGCCCGGGTCCCTGCGCCGAGCATGACCAGCCCCGGCCTGTCGGTAGCTTCGCGCGCAGTCGCTACGAAGCGGAGTGCCGAGCCAGGCAGGCGTTGCCGGACGCGTTGATCATCAGAGCAGGCGCGCGATTCTCAGCCGGCGATGACGCCAACGTGGCCGCACGCGTGCGAGGCCAGCTGGCGGATAGCGCCCGTCTCGCGGCGAACGCCGATGCGTTCGTCTCACCAGCCTACGAATCCGACGTCGTCAACGCGACGCTCGATCTGCTCATCGACGAAGAACAGGGCGTGTGGCATCTCGTCAATTCCGGTACACCGACGTGGTACGAGTTCGTGCGCGAGCTGGCGCGCGCCTACAACTTCCCGCCGGATGTCGTCGAGCCGGTGCGGGCACCCGCGGTCGGCGACGTGGCAGCGCCGCCATGCGTCCTCATCAGCGCACGCGGGAATGTGATGCGATCGGTCGCCGATGCGCTTGCGGCATGCGCGCGCGAAGCGATCGGCGAAAGCGGGCGGGCCGAGATCGCGTCACCACACGGAGACGCACAATGCGTATCACCGTAACTGGCGGAGCGGGTTACATCGGCGCGCCCTGGGCCCGCCCCGTTTCACGCCGGCTCAGAAGTTGTAGCCGGCTACCAGTCGGATGTTGGCGACACCCCAGGCGGTGGCCTTCATTTCGAAGAACATCCGGCTCTTGCGCATGCCGACGATGAAGTTCATGCCGCCGTTGAAGTCGGTATCGCTGAAGTTGAACCGGTTCGTCCCGTCCACTGGATCGAGCTGATCGACGTGATCGAGGTCGCCGGCATCAACGCCAAACCCACGATGGCTCAGCCCGAACGTTGGTCCGGCGCCTACATACGGCAGCCATCCCTCATTCGTCCGGTTACCCGCCAACTCGTAAACGAAGTCGAGATTGACGCCGAGAAACGTGGTGACCTCGCCCGCGCCGATTTCCAGACCCGGCCGAAACGCGAGATTCGGCTTGAACACCCCGCTGAAGGTGGCGTGGGCGCCAAAGTCGATAATCTCGGGGTCGAGGCCCACGCCCCCTTGCACGCCGACACCGAACCTGCGGACGTCGTGCTCCACCTGCGCCGCGGCTGCACTGTTCTGTGGGCTCTCCGCGACGGCCGCCGCCTCTGGCACCAATGCCTGCGCATGTGCATCAGCGACAGCCGAGATTGCACCACACAGTCCGACCACAAGTAGACGCTTGATCACCGCATCACCCCCAACGACTCGGCACCATTGCCACGATGGAGTGTTGCAACGCACACGCCAGTTAGAGCTCTTCCTCTCCGGTGACACTGGATCGCAGTCGTGTCTGCCGCGCGGCGACTGCAGCTCGTCCCTCGGACATCAACTCGCGTGCGACTTGGAACAGCACGTTATCGGTGATCTCTTCTTCGGCCAGCGTTCGGCTGAGCACGTCTGCCAGCTCCGGTAAGTCTGCCTGGATCGCCAAGGTGCGCGCCGTGCCATAGGCCGTCACCTCGTAGTGCTCCACCTTCTGCAGCGCTGCAATCAAGGCGAGATCGGCGTGCATCTCGTTCCGCCCCGCCGCATCGGTGATCACCTGATCCACCTCGTCGATGAGCCCGGCCATGCCCCTCGAGATCTGGTGGCGCGTGCCGACGCCGAGAAGGTCCAGCGCACCCTTCAGGCGCTCTCCGTGTTCGATGGTTTCATCGAGATGGAGCTCCAGTGCCGCCTTGAGCGATGCGGCGCGCGCCGCTTCGGCCATCCTCGGAAGTGCCCGCACCTGCTGTTCTTCGGTGCTGACGAGATCGCGCAGGTGCCCCGCAAGCAACTCCTCGAGGACGTCCGGCTCCTCTGACGAGTTTACGCTTCGCGTATCGATGGCGGGACCTTCGCCGGCGCGCGAGATCAGCGCCTGAAACGCCGGCGCCTCGACGTACTCAGTGGTGTAGAGATCGTTCCACGGACCGCGAAAATCGATCTCCCCGTCTTCTCCCGCGCCGGTGGACGTGTTGAAGAATTGATCGACCAGGCCGGGCGTCGGTGGCAGGCGGCCGATCATGAACCGTGGTTTGTGCATCGTCTCCAATGCAATGCCGAACGCCTTCATATGGGCGATTTCGCGGGTCATCAGGAATTGCAGCGCGTCTCTCGTGCCGGCGTCGCTCGTGAAGTTGATCAGACGTTCGTAAACGATTTTGGCGCGCGCTTCCGCCGCGATGTTGCTGCGCAAGTCGACGTCGATCTCGCCGGTGATCTTCAAGTAGTCGGCGGTCCACGGGTTGCCCTGCGAGTTGAAGAGATTCACGCCCCCGCCACCGGCGACGGCAATCAACGGGTCGGCTTCAGCCAGTTCGCGGTCGAATTGCACCGGCTTCAAGTGGAGGCGCGCCAGCGCGCCCACGATCTCGAGGTGACTGAGCTCCTCGGTCCCGATGTCCATCAGCAGATCTTTCCTCGCGGGATCGTCGCAGTTGAGGCCCTGTATCGAGTACTGCATCGCCGCGGCGAGCTCTCCGTTGGCCCCACCGAACTGCTCCAGCAGCATGTTGCCGAACCGCGGGTCGGGCTCGTCGACGCGAACGGTGTACATCAGTTTCTTGACGTGGTGATACATCGGTTCCTCGGAGGCCAGCCGGCGCTGCATCAACTGTTCCGCGCCCCCACAGCGCACCGGGCAGCGGTCTTCGAGGTCAGAGTGCCCCCCCGAGTGGCGCACTCACCAAGCTCTGGTTGGGGAAAACCCTAGGAATCGGCCGCAAAAGTCACAGCCGCGTTATACAAGCGGGTGGTTGACGTCCGGCGGGACACTTCATTCGTCGCGTGAGGCGCATGGAACGATCCGTGCACTTCGTGACTCTGCACGTTCACATTCCCCAGAGAGGCCGTTGATGATCACGCCGGATGTCGCCTCGCTGCCAAGCGACCTTGTGTGCTTTTCGCATCTCCGCTGGAACTTCGTGTTCCAGCGACCGCAACACCTGCTTACGAGGTGCGCCCAAGAGAGGCGGGTCTTCTATGTCGAGGAGCCCGTATTCGAAGAGGGACAGCATCCGGTCATGCGGACGGCTCTGCACGACGGAGTCCACGTACTGACACCGCATCTGCCGCGACGTCTGTCATCGGGAGCCGCACCCGATGCCGCCGTCCGCCGCCTCGTCGACGAGGCGCTTGTCCGATATCGCATCGCGGACCCGGTGTTGTGGTACTACACGCCCATGGCCCTGGCGATCAGCCGCCACTTGCCTGCGGCGGCGGTCGTCTTCGACTGCATGGACGAGCTGAGCGCTTTCGCACAGGCGCCTCCGTCCATCAGGGCGTTCGAGCGTGAGTTGCTCGATCGCGCGGACGTGGTGTTCACCGGCGGCCTCAGTCTCTACGAAGCCAAACGTGCCTTGCACCACAACGTCCACGCCATGCCGAGCAGTGTCGACGTCGTGCATTTCGCTCAGGCGCGGACTACCGCGGACGACCCCGACGATCAGGCGCGGCTTGGCCGGCCGCGTCTGGGCTACGTCGGCGTGATCGACGAGCGAATGGATCTCGACCTGCTGGCCGCAGTTGCCGACGCGCGCCCCGAGTGGCAGATCATGATGATCGGACCGGTGGTGAAAATCGATCCGGCGACGCTGCCGCGGCGTTCGAACATCCACTACCTCGGGGGCAAGAGCTACGCCGACCTGCCGCGCTACATCGCCTCGTGGAACGTGGCGCTGATGCCGTTTGCGCGGAACGATGCGACGCGATTCATCAGTCCGACGAAGACGCCTGAATATCTCGCGGCCGGCAAGCCCGTCGTGTCCACCTCGATTCGCGACGTGGTGCGCCCATACGGACGCCGGGGGTTGGTACGAATCGCCGACCACCCCGACGCGTTTGTGGCGGCGTGCGAAGCGGCGATGGCCGAGGATCCCGCGCCGCGCATGGCACGCGCCGACGCGTTTCTCAAGAGTATGTCCTGGGATCGCACATGGCAGCGCATGAGCCGACTGCTGCGCTCCGCCATCGAAGCGTCCGACCGCGACCGACCATCAGCGCGGCTCAGAAGCGATCAAGGCATTGGTACCGGTGTACAGACTGCTCCGGCTTCCAGACGAAGTATCGTCTCGGCGTGAACGGCCGCCTCGATTGGAGTTCATCGTCGCCAGGGCGTCCGCGCACGACCATTGAGGTCTCGACCGATGCTGGCTCGCCAACCGAAGCTCGTGACCGATCAAGCCGAGCGAAGGTTGGTGAGCCGGGGGGGAATCGAACCCCCAACCCGCAGATTAAGAGTCTGCTGCTCTGCCAATTGAGCTACCGGCCCGCCGTGTGCGCACGGTGCCTCTGTGAGGCGGTTCCGTGCAGCGACAAGCTCTCATTCTAGTTGTCGCCAGCGCCCGGACGCAAGTGAGGCGGGCTGGTATCTGGCAAACCGGCTGTACGCCGGTTCGCCATTGGCCGCCGCTACACAAGCGGTCACTCGCGATCCACTTTGGTCGCCAGCACGGAGCCGTCGCTTCGGCGTATCCCCTGCACCTCGACGAGCATCGTGTTCGTCAGCGTGACGCAGGTCACATCCTGGAACTGCGTGGCCGCGTTGGTCACCACCTCGGTGCCGGCGACGGTGAAGGTCAGCCCGGGACACAGACCGATCAGGAGCGACACCGCGCCGCGGATCTCCGATCGGTCGGCGTCGTCGTCGTCTTCGCCATCTCCCCCGCTCTCGACCTTGATTTCCGACGCCGTCACCATCGATCCGTTGCGAGAGCCCTTGACCTGAATGTGATCGCCCACGCGCAGGTCGGCGAACCCGAACGTCTTGTTCCCGTGCCTGATCGTGGTGGACGCCGTCACCAGCACCGTCATGCTGTCGACGCGCAGCGTGCGCGCGCCGGCGTCGATCGCATCGATGTTGCCGACCACCTGGTTGCCGTTGCCGTTGTTCCCGCCGCCCGTCTTCTCGCTTTTGTCGAGGCGGGCGCTGCTGCCGTTGAGCGTCACTGCAATCGAGATCTGATCGTCGGCCTCGATGCCGGAGATGGTGAGGGTGGCGTCCGCGCCCCGCCCTTGAAAGCGCAGCACCACGCTGCCCGGCGGCACGTTGGCCAGGGTGAAGCTGCCGTTGCCGTCGATCGTGGTGGAGGCGCCGGTGCCGACGAGCGTGACGGTCACCGTACCGGAGGTGCTGCCGGCCATCGGCACGGCCACCGGGAGGACCCATAGTGCCAGCGGCGTCGTGGTGGCCAGGGTCGCCGCGCTGCCGGTCATGGTCACGCGGCCGGAGATCACCGCGCCGTTTCTGGAGGCGCTGCTGGGCCCGGTAGTCGACATCGAGCTCCCGCACGCCACGGTCGAGGCGGCCAGCGCCGCGAAGCAGAGCCATTGCAGAGCATGAACACGTGTCGTCATCGGCGTCTTCGAAGGGGAACGCACGACAACGTCAGCAAGAAGCGCGCCCTGGGTAATCGTCAGCAGGGCCCGAGGAGACGCAGCGAGAGGGATCGAGGGCTAACGCGAAGAGTAAGAAAAGAGCGGGACGTGACTCGACGGTGCGGTAGCCAACCTGGCGAGAGACGCCTGGGCCGGATCGTCGAGCAGAAAGGAGCGGCTGCGGACGTCCGCAAATTCCCGAGCCTCGATGATGGCGCGCATCAGCCCTTGACTGGCGTGCGCGGGGCCGAGGAGGTAGTGCCCGATCTCGTGCGCCACCGCGCGACCGAGCACGACGCCGAGGCGCCGATCGTAGTCGCGCGGACCTTCGAGCGCCTGAACCCGCGCCGATTCGTTCACGACGCGGCGCGCTGCCGTCACGGAGGCAATCGCCAGCGGCTTGGCCCCTTCATACCGCACCAGCTCGCCGACCGTGAAAGTGGACGTGTCGCCCGTGCCAGACGTCTGCCGCGCGAGTATCAGGACGCGGAGCCAGTTCTCGGATTCAGGCATCGCCGGCAGCGGGTCGCTCACGTCCGCGGAGCGCCAGATCAGGCGCAAGTTGCTGTGCCACCAGATGGCGTTGACCTCGGCCACGAGCGCGCCGGTGCTGATGGCCGAGAGCTCGAGCGAGCTGGCGAAATTGAGGTTGAGAGAGAGCTGGGGAGCCGCGCCGGCAGCGAGCAGGCGGGTAGCGCCAGGGGCCTGGTGCGCTGTCCCGGACAAGGCTAGCGCGAGTGCCACGCAACCAGTCCGGAGTCTGGCGGTAGTCACGATGCGTAACCCTAGCATGTCGTTTGCGTAAAGAGTGCGTTAAATCCCCGCCATTTCGCTGTTTCCCGCCTGTTCTCGTCTATCGGCGCTTCCCGAAACGCAATTAACGGGATGGACTCCGTTGTGTGACCTCGACGTTACAGCGCGCTCATACGCTGCTCCAGACCCTAAACACGGCCATTGTCAGAGGAGTCGTAGAGCGTATGAGGATTTTCAAGGCGTCAAGTGCGTGGCTGCTGGCCATCGCGCTGTTGCTTCCAGTCGTCGCGTTCGCACAGAACGACGGGCGGTTCACCGGCGTGGTGCTCGACCCGAGCGGCGCGGTGATCCCCGGAGCCACCGTCACGGTCAAGAACGAGCGGACTGGCGAGGAGCGCTCGGTCACGTCGGCAGCCGACGGGCGGTACATCGTCTCGAACCTGCGCCCCTCGGTGTACACGGTGCGGGCCAAGTTCGGCGACCTGGCGCCGCTCGAATTCACGGGCATGCAGCTCGTGGCCTCGCAGGAGTTCGCCCTGGATCTGTCGCTCACGGCCGCGGGCGTGACCGAGACGGTGCAGGTGACGGCCAGCGTGGCCTCAGTGGACCTGAGCTCGGCGCGCGTCGGCGTCAACGTCAGCGAGCGCGAGGTGCAGGGGCTGCCGGTCAACGGCCGCCAGATGTCGCAGCTGATGCTCCAGGCCCCCGGGTCGCAGAACGCGGGTACCGGCACCTGGGGTGACATCCGCTTCTCCGGACGCGCGGTCGAGCAGAACGTGATCAAGTACGACGGTGTCGAAGCCTCGGGCATCATCGACTCGGCGCCTGGAGTGGCCAACGGTGAAAACCCGAGCCTCTTCAAGCTGCAGGCGAGCCTCGAGAACGTGCAGGAGTTCCGCGTCGAGTCGAGCGGGTATCCGGCCGAATTCGGCACCGGCACCGGCGGCCAGGTGAGCGTCATCACCAAGTCGGGCACCAACCAGTTCCACGGATCGATTTTCGAATACCTGCGCAACGATCGGCTCGACGCCGCCAACTACTTCGATTCGCAGCGCAATGCGGACGGGAGCATCATCGCGGCAGCGGGCAGTTCGTCGACGCTGCCAAAGTCGCCGCTCGAGCTCAATCAATTTGGCGGCTCGATGGGCGGTCCGTTGGCGAAGGACCGGGCGTTCTTCTTCGGCAGCTACGAGGGGTATCGCCTCGACGCCGGCAAGAACATCATTCAGGCGGTGCCGAGCGCGGCCGCGTGGGCGCGGGCCGTCCCGGCCGTGGTGGGGCTCCGCTCCGGCTTCATGGCTCCTGACGCGAACGTGCTGGTCGGTGCCTCGACCAACCCGGACAGCGACATCGTCCAGTGGCAGGCCACCCAGCAGGTGCGCGAAAACGCCTACAGCGCCCGCCTCGACCTCAAGTTGAGCGGCAACTGGAGCAACTACATCCGCGTGTTCCACGATCAGGCGCGCAGCCTCGATCCGCAGGACGTCAGCGGCCGGTTCTTCAAGATCACGATCAACCCGACCAACGCCATCTACAACCTGCAGGGCATTCTCGGCAACGGCTCG
>Ga0070670_100002167_pt1 | contig 16130 bp, 13 predicted proteins | sample KBSS63metaG_FD_64665 | JGI IMG/M metagenome (GOLD analysis project Ga0070670, IMG submission 64665) | Switchgrass rhizosphere microbial communities from Kellogg Biological Station, Michigan, USA - KBS S6-3 metaG | ecosystem: Host-associated > Plants > Roots > Rhizosphere > Soil ... | reverse complement strand
AGAAAGCGGATGGCGCTGACCGCTGTTGCGGTCGTTTCGGCGACAGTGGAAGCGATTGGGCACGTGACGGATCCCGCGAGACCGTGAACGCGAAGGTGGCGCCAAAACGCCTCCATGTCGGTCTTGAGCTTGAGGGGAACGCCGCAGCTGCGCAGGATCTGGCTCGCCCAACCTCGTATCGACCGCCGAACAGGGATGAGTCCAACCGGCTTCCCGGTAAGGGCCGCCTCGGCAAGCATTGACACACTGTCGGCCGTCACGTGAATCTCGTCGCAATGCGCGAGCATGACGGGGAAACGCGGGAAGCTCGTCACACAAGCTTCGGAGTCACCCCTGAGCATCTCTTCCAAACGGCGCGCAACGGCGAGTGGAGTGCGGCGGCTTGTGACAGCGACCACGCTTCCGCCGGATCGTGCACGTTGCTGCTGCAGATAGCGGATAGAACGGACCAGTTCCGCAACGTCGATGTTCCATTGGCGGGTGGATCCGCCAACCGCCACCAGTCGGCGCGGCCTGGGCATATCCTGAAGCCACTCTTCTTCGGCTTTCGTCCATTTCGCGCCGCACGCAGGATTGCCTATCGGGAACGGGATCTCGAGCAGGTTGGTACCGGCGGGCAATGGATATTGAGGCGTCGCGATCACCAGGTCGATATCGCGAATGTCCGTACGGGGGTTACCCAGCTGGATGATCCTTGTGCGCCCCCCCGACTGGCGTCGAATGAAGCGTGCCGCAGCGATGCTTTGATAGCCGAGGCCAATGACGAGGTCTGGCCAGGGCGGCACGAGGATCGAGCGCGCTTTCCGGTCGAGATGTAGAAGCCGCTCGCCGCGGAAGAAGGAGAGATGCTGCAGCCAGTTGTAAGTAAGGTTCTTTGTCTCGGTTGGCCAACCCAGCGCATCGGTCAGCGCGCGCAGTTGATTGTCATCGCCGATTTTGTCTCCGAGCAGGATCCACACCTTCGGCGAAGCTATAGCCGCTCGGCTTTCGGAGATCTCCGCCTCTGGGCCGGTCTCACGCAATGCGGCGTTGTATGTCATGTTTGCTCGCGATGACTGGCCGCTGCTCGCGCCACCAACAGCCGAACATGGCGACGGCGTAGAGAAGACGGCCGTGGTTAGCGGTGCCCCTGCGATGCTCGTCGAAAAGCTGCTCGATGCCGCGCCGATCGAGAAATCCAGCATCGCCGACTCCAGACGAGTCCCATGCGTCTCGCGCGAAATCGTTGAAGTCGCCGACGAACCAGTCGGCGAGCGGCATCTGGAAGCCTCGCTTTTTCGGGCTTAGCGCATGTGGCGGAAGATATGGTTCGACCGCGCGCCTAAGCACATATTTGCCAACGTTGCGCCGCAGCTTGAATTCGCTGGGTATGGATAAAGCCCAATCGACAAAGCTGCGCGAGAGGAACGGGACTCGCGCCTCCAGTGAAAAGGCCATCGAAGACCGATCCAATCGCTGGAGAAGCGAAGCGGGCATGTGCACGGTTAGGTCGCCGAACGCGAACTGGTCGAGCTCGGCCATATCAGGTTGTGAGGGTATGAAGTGATCTGCAGCTAGCGTCGCCTCGGACACCGGCCGATCCCACTTTTGCCAGAAATCCTGGCTGTAAATGCGTTTCCGAACTGCGTCGGACGTAATGGTCACTGCGGCAAAGAAGCGCTCGTAGCCGCTGTCGAGCAATGCACCGCGTCGGAACTGCTCTGCATAATTGCGCAGATAATTGAGCTTCCGATCTGAGAATTCGGGAATCCGGTCGACGTATTTCAAACCGCCAAGGGCGTGCACCAATGGCGACCAGCGGCTCATTCGCTGAGCCCAGCGCTGGCGATTGTAGCCAAGAAAAAGTTCGTCCCCGCCTTCACCGCAGAGCACGACCTTCACCTCGCTGGCCGCAGCACGCGAAAGGTACCAAAGCGGGATTGCGGAATTGGCTGCCGTAGGCTCGTCGAACGATCGCTGGACGGCGGGAAGAACTTCCGCTGCCGTCGCCGGCTCGATCGGAAGAACGACATGTTCCAAACCCAGATGGCGCGCGATGTTGGAGGAAGCCGCCGTTTCGTCGATTGTCGAGCCAGGGAATCCAGCCGTGAAAGCCTTGAAACTGCTGGCAGACACTTCAGTCATCGCGGCGGCAATTGCGCTTGAGTCCACGCCGCCCGACAGGAACACTCCGATCGGAACATCCGAGATCATGTGCCTGCGGACCGTGGCGAGCACCTGTTCGCGGGTTTCTTCTATCCACTGAGCTTCCGGGACACCCATTCGTGGCTGGACCTTGGGTGCCCAATAGCGGCGCGTAATGCTTCCGAGCGCGCCAACCGTCATGAAATGCCCAGGCTCCAGAGTTCGCACCTGGCGGAAGATTGAGCGGGGGCCGAGGACATGCCCAAAGCGGAAGAAGTCGCGAATTCCGGCGTCATCGACATCGAATTCGAAGCCGGGCAGCACGCGGAGGGCAGAAATTTCCGACGCGAAGGCAATCCCCCCTTTCTGCTCCGAAAGGAACAGCGGCTTGATACCCAACGGATCGCGCGCGAGGGTCAGGGTCCTGGTCAGATGGTCCCAGATCGCAGCGGCAAACATGCCCTCGATCCGCAGCCACACATCATCCCCCCACCGCATGAAGCCGGCGAGCAGCGTCTCGACATCGCTGCGCGTGCGAAACGGGAAGCTCGCTTCAAGCTCACGCCTCAGCTCGAGATGATTGACGATCTCCCCGTTGCAGACGATCGAATAGCGGCCATCCGCACTGGTGATCGGCTGATGCCCATGTTCGACATCGATGATGCTTAGTCGACGCATGCCAAAACCGAAGTCACCGTCGATCAGATAACCGGCCTCATCGGGCCCGCGATGGATGAGCCGTCCGCATTGTTGTTCGATGACAGTCCGATTGAGGGGACGGCCCATCCGCCTGTACCAGCCTGCAATCCCGCACATGGTTCACCCAGCGAAATCGTGCGGGAGGCGCCGCACGCGGGCATCACATGAGAGCGTCGAAGTGCTGATTGGAGTGAAAAATGCGAACGTTGAGAAATCTTAATCCGGCCTCAATGTCCTGAGTCCGGTTCCTCTCTGAAACCTCGAACGAACATGAATTCGTCCGCGATATTGCCGATGCTGCCCTTCGGCGGAACGCTGTAAAGAGCTGGCATGCAGAAGGTCTTCCGCGCGTGCGGATCCTAATTGCCGAAGACGATTCGGATACGGCCGAGTTCATACAGCGTGGTCTGGCTGAACTTGGTCACAGCTTGACCGTCGTGGCGAGCGGAAGCGAAGCTTGGCTGCTCCTTTCGACCGAGCCGTTCGACATTGCAATCCTCGACCGCATGCTTCCCGCGCTGGACGGCGTGTCGATAGTTCGCCGCCTTCGCGCGGCGGAGATTCACACGCCCGTTCTAATTCTTACTGCTCTCGGCCGCATCAACGATCGCGTGGAGGGCCTGGAAGCCGGAGCGGATGACTATCTGGTGAAGCCCTTCGCATTCTCCGAGCTCGCGGCGCGGGTGGCCGCTTTAGGCCGAAGGAAGCCGATTCAGTCGCAACCGACACGGCTTGAGCATCGGGGGATCGTGCTCGATCTGCTGAAGCGCGAGGTGCTTCGGGACGGCGCACCAATAGCGCTCCAGCCGCGCGAGCTCCGGCTCCTTGAGGAATTGATGAATGAAGGCGGCAAGATCGTGACGCGCACGATGCTGCTCGAACGTGTGTGGAACTATCATTTCGACCCGCGGACCAACATTGTCGAAACCCATATCAGCCATCTGCGGTCCAAGCTGAATGAGGGAGGCAAGCCTGACGCCATCGAGACCGTTCGAGGCGTCGGTTATCGGATGTCCGCTCGTGCGTAACCGGCAGTCGAGCGCCGCCTACCGAATTGCGTTCACAAACTTCGTGGCATTCGCTGTTGGGCTCGCGCTGCTCGGCTTTGTCGTGTTCACCGTCATGCACATCGCCTTCATGCGCCAACTTGATTCGATGATCTCCGACGAGGCGCAGACCCTAGTCGATGAATATAGGGTCGGCGGTTCTCGCGAGCTCGCGGAGGCGATCAGTGAGCGAGAAATGGTGAATTCTCCAACGCGCATGATGTATGCGATCTATGCGCCGAACGGACAGCGCGTTGCGGGCTCGCTGAACAGTAAGCGGCCCGCTCTCGGCGTACACGATATCGAGTTCGTCGATTCCGCCGGCAGTCATGACTCGGCGCGAGGCATTGCAATCGACATCTCAAGCACAGAGCGGCTGCTAGTGGCGGACGATCTCGAATGGATCGAACGCATCGACGAGGTCGTCATCGGGGTCTTTGCAATCGCGTTCCTTGCAGCGTGCGGCATGGCGTTTGGAGGGGCGCTGATACTCGGCGGCTATCTGCGCCGGCGACTCCAGACGATCAGCCGAAGCGCCGAATCCATCATCGGCGGCGAGATTGGCACTCGGGTGCCGATCGGCAACGCTTCCGACGAGTTCGACCAGGTCGCAACGACACTCAACCGGATGCTCGACCGGATCGAGGGGCTGCTCGCAAATCTTCGGCAGGTGTCGAGCGACCTGGCGCATGACCTTCGCACGCCGCTGGCGAGGCTGCGGAACTCGCTTGAGCGTGGCTTGACCGAGAATGAAGATCGCAACCACGCCGCCGCAGTGGTCGAGGATGCCATACAGCGTGTGGACGAAGTCCTCTCGCTGTTCGCGGCAATCCTAAGGATCGCGGAGGTCGAAAGCGGTGAGACACGGCAGCTTTTTAAGCCGGTCGATTTAAGCGAGCTGGCCCGAGACCTCGTCGAAAGCTACGCCCCCGCGATAGAAGAAAATGGACGAACTCTGATTTCGTCCATCGAACCGCAACTGATCGTTCTCGGCGATCGCGAGTTGCTCGCCCAAGCCGCCATAAACCTCCTCGAGAACGCTCAGCAACACACGGCCGTGGGAACGCTCATCAAGCTCACAGGAACGGCGGTGGGTGACCGCATCCATCTGGAAGTGATGGATAATGGCCCTGGTATTCCCGCGGAAGACATCGGACGCGTCGTGAAGCGCTTTGCAAGGCTGGACAGGAGCCGGTCTACCGCGGGTTATGGGCTGGGCCTGAGCCTCGTAGATGCCATCGCCAAGCTCCACGGGGGCGATCTGAGATTGAAGGATCTTGCGCCTGGTTTGTCCGCAACGATCGACCTGCCGGCCGGGCGCCAACCATCGTGAACCAGGTCGCAGAATTGCGAGCGCAGTCAGGCGTGTTTGCGCGCATGACGAAGAATGTCGGCTGGCTCGCTGGGTCGCGCGGCTTCATTGGGCTCATCAGCATTGCTTATCTGGCAATGGCCGCGAGGGCGCTTGGGCCGCGCCAGTTCGGAGAGTTCGCACTTGTTCTGACCTACGGCCAGCTCATCGCTAACGTCGTGCAATTCCAATCCTGGAAGGGCGTCATTCGCTTTGGCGCAGTGCATCTTGCCGCGGGCAATAACCAAGGCCTTGCCCGCCTGTTCGGATTCACTGCGACGCTGGACGCTGCGAGCGCAATCGTTGGAGCAATTATCGCCGTCATCGGTGTCCAATTCGCTGCACCGATACTTCATTGGCCGGTCGCGCTGCGTTTGCCGGCAGCTGCCTTTGGGATCGTGATTCTGCTCGCAAGCGGAGGAACTCCCTCAGGAATGCTGCGGCTCTTCGATCGCTTCGATTTGCAAGCATTCACCGAAGCAATCGGTCCGCTGACGCGGCTGATCGGGACGCTGGTCATCTGGATCTTGGGAGGCGGAACGATCGCCTTCCTCGCCGTGTGGGGCGCCGCTGCAATTGGCCAGACCGCCGCTCAGTGGATAGCGGTAATCGCAATACACCGTTCCCGGCTCGAATTCGGTCGCCGCCCTTTCACGAAGGCGCTGAAAGAGAACAGGCGGCTCTGGAGGTTCATGATCCAGACAAACCTCTCGAATTCTCTAGGGCTTTTTTGGATGCAGCTTGGAACGCTCGCGGTGGGAGCGGTCGCCGGCCCAGTGCAAGCCGGCGGATTTCGGATTGCCAATCGCATCGCGAAAGGGGTGATCAAGCCCGTCGAGACCGTTACCCGTGCGTTGTACCCGGAGCTTGCGCGCCTGATCGCAAGCAACGACCATTCGACTGCGAGAACAGTGCTTATGCGGCTGACGCGGGTCGCTGTCGGCTTGGCCTTCGCCGTGGTGCTCGTGATTGGCCTGGAGGGCGCAACCCTTCTCAAATTGCTGGCGGGCGAGCGGTTCCAGTTTGCCCATACTTTCCTCGCCTTGCTTTCGCTCGCGGCGGCGATCGACCTGGCGGGCTTCGCGCTCGAGCCGTTTCACAGCGCTCATGGCCGGTCAGGCCGCATCCTGCGCTCACGATTCATCGGCGCACTCGTTTACGGACTTCTCCTAGGCTTGCTGCTGCCGATGATCGGGGCCGAAGGAGCGGCGCTGGCCTCCATTGGCGCATCGTTGGTCATTTTCGTGCAGCTCGCCTTTTCGGCCCGGCAAATGCTCAGAAAGACGTTGGAATTGGACTCCGACGATTGAATCGATCCGCAGCTTGATCAAGGTCGCAGGTGGGCGGAATTCAGACGAATTCCGGATTCTTGCGCCTGGCCCAACCATTTTTTGATCAGGGCGGCGATTCGCGGGGCCGCGCGACCGTCCCCGTATGGAAAGGCTGGCCGGGCCATCCTCGCGCGGAGGATTGGATCCGAGAGCAGGCTGCTAGTCTCTCGAAGGATATTCTCGGCCGACGTGCCCACTAGCCGCATGTTGCCGGTCACGAGTCCTTCGGGGCGCTCGGTTTTCTCCCGTAGCACGAGCAAAGGGACCCCCAGGGTGGGCGCTTCTTCCTGTATGCCGCCGGAGTCGCTCAGGATAAGGTCGGCATTTCGCATGCGATCGATCAGTTCCGCATGATCGCAAGGGTGCGAGAGTGCGATGTTCGGCACATCGCACAGCAGTTGGGACATCCGTTTGGATACGTGAGGATTGGGATGCAGTATCATCTCGATCTGCGTCCCTTCCTCCTGAGCAAGCGCGATGAGCGCCGACGCAATTTCGCTCAGGCCGTCGCCCCAGCTTTCCCGCCGATGACAAGTCACGAGGAGGCGTAAACGAGAGCAATGCTTTGGCGAAACTGGTCCAAGCTTGGCCAATGTGCCGAGAAGGGCGTCGATGCCCGTATTCCCGGTTACGTGAATGGAGCCGCGAACGCGCTCGCGCGCCAGATTCCCCGCAGCGTGTTCGGTCGGCGCGAAAAGCAAATCTGCCTGCGCGTCGATCGCGGTCCGATATTCCTCTTCTGGCCAGGGCTGGCGGGAATCGTGGGTTCGCAAGCCGGCTTCGACATGCGCGACGGCCACGTCTGCCATGAAACCGGCCAATGCGGCGCCCAGCGCGCTCGACGTGTCCCCCTGCACGATCAGAAGGTCGGGTGCTCGGGTCATGAGGGCCATCAATGCCGCTGTAACCTTGCGCACGTGACGGTCGGGGTCTTGCTCGCCGGCACAGTTCAGCTGAACGCACCGATAGGCGTCGAGCCCAAACTGTTCAGGCTCAAGCGCGTGCTGTCCCGTGAAAATTATTAGCGGCGTCAGCCCCTTTGCGAGGAGCGCATCGGCAACGGGTCTGAGTTTGATCGCTTCGGGTCTGGTCCCAACGGCCAGCCAGATATTCGCAGAAAGCAGCCTTCCCCCTAGCTTCGGCTAGGGCAATCTGCCTTCAGCAGCGAACAAGCTCAACGAAAATTGTCGGCGTAAGCCTGAATGTGCAGCCGTACCGGCGCTGCGGGCACCACATGGTAGCGGAGCCCATATTTCTCGCAGTAAGCGATGGCAGCTTCCTTGGTTGCGAACGGCATCCGAACCTGCGGATTGGTATCACTCGATCCGTTCCAGCCGGTTAGAGGATCGGCCCGCAAAGGCTCGCGCCTTTCAAACTCGAGGAGCCAACGCCCGGACTTGGCCTTGCCGGACTGCGTGGTCTTACGGTCCAGCTCTGAAATGCGCGCGATTGTCATCGCGTTCGCGTTGGCAAAGCAGCCTTCCCAAATCAAGCCCACATGACGGCTGTTGCGGAGCCATAACTATGATAGATAGCCGGTCCTTCCGAACGCGAACGGAGGGTCAAGATGCTTTCGAGATCGAATGCGCTTTTGCTTGGGGCCTCGGCACTCGCCGTGGCGACTTGCAACAAAGCCCCGCCAGCTTCTGAGAACAAAGCCGCCGCCGGCGAGGTCACTGAAACGAGCGCGGCAGCTTCTAACGATCCGGTTGCAAGTGCGGAATCCGCGGCACCGGCCTCGATCGCGCACGATGCGGCGGTCATAACGGTCGATGCAAAGGGCGCGATAAGTACGGTCCGGCAGGGGAATAATGGCTGGACGTGCATGCCGGACAATCCGCAGACGCCGGGCAAGGACCCGATGTGCATGGACGGGAATGGGATGAAATGGGCCGAGGCGTGGATGGGGCATAAGCCGCCGCCTGCGGACAACGTCGGCTTGATGTACATGCTCGCGGGCGGAAGCGACGCCAGCAACACCGATCCCTGGGGCGAAAAGCCTGCGAACGGCAAATGGGTCGAGACTGGACCGCACGTGATGGTGGTAGGCGCTGAATCCTTGAACAAGCTCTACCCGACCAGCGCGGATCCCGACACGAGTAAGCCCTACGTCATGTTCGGCGGTACGCCTTACGCGCACCTTATGATCCCAGTGACAGACGCAAAGTAGCCCTGCAGTCGGGCTGGGGGACCATGAGCGACGCCTTCGCTTATCTGTCGGTCCTCCTGTCGATCATCCTCGGCCTCGCGATCACCGAGGTGCTTCAAGGGTATCGGACGCTGCTGATCGCTCGCGGCGCGGTAAAACTTTACGCCCCCCCGCTGGTCTGGTCGGGAACCATGCTCGTGCTCGCCATCCATTTCTGGTGGGCGAGCTTCGGCCTGGCGACGCGCCAGGACTGGGATTTCACCGCATTTTGCGCGGTGTTGATGCAAACCGTGATGCTGTTCATGGGCGCGGCACTCCTGCTTCCCCACAAGAAAGGCGATCAGCACATCGACCTGAGGGCGCATTATTACCGCGAGGCAGGTCCCTTCTTCTCCTTCGGTCTGCTGTTCATCGTCTTCGGTTTCATCAAGGATTACCTCCTCGACCAGCACATCCTGCGCGGCGGGCTGCCGATGTTTTTCTTCCTGTTCTTCTTGTCCTTGACCCTGGTTGCGTTGTTCGTCCGCAAGCCGCGCGTGCACGAAATCATCGCGCCGATCATGGCGGTCACGGTCGTCATATTCATTGGAATGATGTTCGCGAAACTAGGGAAGTTTCAGTAAGCGCGGGCGACTGCGAACTCGACGGTTTCCGTAAGCGCCGACTTGGCTTTGCTGGCAGGAAACATGGCCAGGGCGTCGATGGCACGACGACCGTAGTGACGAGCATGTTCGACCGTGTCCGCGAGCGCGCCGGTCGAACGGAGAAGGCCGATTGCTCGCGCCAGGTCGGCATCACCCGTCTTGTCGCCACCGATTGCGCAGCGCCAGAATGCCCGTTCCTCCTCGTTGCCGCGCGCGTAGGCAAGGATCACCGGCAAGGTCATCTTTCCGTCCCGGAAGTCGTCGCCGACACCCTTGCCCATTGTTGCGACATCAGATGCGTAATCGATCACATCATCCGTCAACTGGAAGGCAATCCCGAGATTCTTGCCGAAGCTCTCTAGTGCCAGTTCGGCATCCTCGCTGGCTTCGGCAACGACTGGCGACACCCGGCACGCAGCTGCGAAAAGAGCTGCCGTTTTCGAGCTGATGATCGTTAGATACTGCTCTTCGCCAGTCTCGATCTGCCGCTGCGCTGTAAGCTGCTCAACCTCGCCCTCGGCAATGACCGCCGACGCGTGGCTCAAGATGCGGAGAACCTTGAGGCTACCGTCTTCGACCATCAGCTCGAACGCACGGCTGAAGAGGAAATCGCCGACCAGGACGCTCGCCGGATTGCCCCAAATGAGATTCGCGGTGCGCTTCCCGCGGCGCATGCCCGAGCTATCGACCACATCGTCGTGAAGGAGGGTGGCCGTGTGGATGAACTCGACCGCGGCGGCGAGCTTGTGATGCCTCGTGCCGGGGTACCCAAGCAGGCTGGCGCACGCGAGGGTAAGCATCGGACGCATCCTCTTCCCGCCGCCAGCAATCAGGTGACCGGCGAGCTCAGGGATCAGCATAACCTTGCTTTGCATCCGATCGAGAATGACGGCGTTCACGCCGTTCATGTCGTTCGCGACGAGCGCCAGCAACGGGTTGAGAGACGGCTCTCGGCCGGCATCGATCGGATGGACGGTTGCAGTCACGCCAGACGCCGTAGCGGCTGAACTTCTGATTTCCTAGCCGGCGGGGAGCGTCAGGCGCGCAAGGACGCCACCGAGATCCTCGCTTTCCTCGAGGCGAATAGAACCCTCATATATCTCTGCGACGTCGCGGACGATCGCGAGGCCCAGGCCAGTTCCGGGTTTGCCCGTCGTGTCGAGCCGTGCGCCGCGGGTGAAGAGGGACCCGCGATCGGCTTCCGGAATGCCCGGTCCGTCGTCCTCGACCAGGATGTCGACATTCGCCCCTTTTGGTTCGACGGTCACGAAGACACGACCCCCGCCATATTTCGCGGCATTTTCAACGAGATTTCCCAGCATTTCATCTAGGTCCTGCCGCTCCACGCGGACCTGTGCATGATGGTCACCCGCAATATCGATGGTGACGTGCTCGTGCAGGCGTTCGACCGCCCGCTGGACGGCCTCGAGACTTTGCCAGACCGTCGCGCGTGCCTGCGCCGATGCCCGGCGGCCAAGGGCGCGGGCCCTGGCGAGGTGGTGGTCGACTTGGCGGCGCATCACTTGCGCCTCGCGACAGACCGTGTCCGCAAGGTCGGGAGTTCGCGCAGTCGCCGCATTGGTGATGACCGTGAGTGGAGTCTTTAGCGCATGGGCGAGGTTGCCGGCGTGCCTGCGCGCCTCTTCCGCCTGGGATTCGCTATGCGCGAGCAGCTGGTTGATCTCCTCGGTGAGGGGTCGGATTTCAGTCGGGAAATCGGCCCCGATGCGCTGCTTGGCCCCTGAGCGGATCGATGCCACCTCTTGCCGGACCCGGCGGAGAGGCCAAAGGCCATAAAAAGTCTGGAGGGCCGCAAGCACCAGCAGCCCGGCGCCGAGCGCGGTGAAGCTCCAGATCAAGGTCGAACGGAGGCGACGTATCTGCTCGTCGATCGTCTCGCGCGATTGAGCGACCTGGAAACGCCAACGGATGTCGGATCCGGGCAGGATCGCGTCTCGCTCGGCGATCCGCAGCGGCTCTGAATGCCCGGCAGTGGAGAATTCGTTGCTATCGTACAGGTGCGGCTCAACGTCACCATGTGCGTCCAGAACACGCAGCCGCCTGTCCCACAATGATCGCGACGGGAACGTGTCCGCCCCTTCGCCGCTGATTTGGAAGTAAAGGCCTGAATAGGGCTCGATGAAGCGCTGGTCGGCGGGTGGACGGTTGAACCGGACTTCGCCATCGGGGCCGATCTCCGACGCCGCGATCATGGAGTTGAGCACGAAGGTCAGCTGATTGTCGAAATTGTCCACGATCGACCGGGTCAGCACGCGGTCAAGAGCGAAACCGCCGATCAACAGCAGTGCGGCGATCCAGATCGCCGCGACACCGATCATGCGGCTGGTGAGCGAGCCGATACGGCGATGCCGTTTTTCGGCGGCGGGACTAGCCTCGGGCGCCGCCGCTACCGGGGCGGCTTCCCTGTTCAACTGGTCCGCACCTCTGCGGGCTCTTCCAGGCTGTAGCCGAGGCCCCGGATCGTAGTGATCACGTCGGCGCCGAGCTTTTTCCGGATGCGTGTCACGAAGACTTCGATGGTGTTGGAATCGCGATCGAAATCCTGATCGTAGATATGTTCGATCAGCTCGGTGCGGCTGACCACCTTGCCCTTGTGGTGCATGAGGTAGCTGAGGAGCTTATATTCCTGCGCCGTGAGCTTCACCGGCTCCCCGCTTTTGGTCACCTTGCCCGAACGCGTGTCGAGGCGGATGTCTCCGGCAATCAGCTCGGAGGACGCATTGCCGGAGGAGCGGCGGATCAGCGCGCGTAGACGGGCGATCAATTCTTCGGTCTGGAACGGCTTGGCGAGATAATCGTCCGCACCGGCGTCCAAGCCCGCGACCTTGTCCGACCAGCTATCCCGCGCAGTAAGCACGAGGACCGGCATCTTGCGGCCCTCCCTGCGCCAGCGGTCAAGCACGGTCAGGCCATCTATCTCCGGCAGGCCCAGATCCAGGATCACGGCATCGTAGCTCTCGGTCGAGCCGAGATAATGGCCATCCTCGCCGTCAGTGGCGAGATCGACAGCATAGCCTGCACCCTCAAGAGTGGAACGGAGCTGCCGGCCCAGATTTGGTTCGTCTTCGACGATCAGAACGCGCATTTCTATGTCCAAATGATGTTCATCTTCGCGCCGTCAACCCGCGTTGCGGCAATCGGTTGCTTTACCGGAACGAAACTGGAGTTGCACTTAGAAGCGCAGTCCGGGGAATTAGAGGGAGGCGCTTCGCTAACTTGCTCGATACCGTTCGTCGATTCCGGCTTGCGCCATGAGCTGGGCCCCAGCCATTCGATCCGCCCCATTGGAGTATCTTTGATGCGTGTACGTCTCCGCTCTGTTCGCCCGCTTTTGCTCGGCGTTGCCCTTGCGCTGACCGCGGCCGCGCCTGCCGTTGCCTCGGCGCCGGCGACGGAATCGACATTCGACGAGCTTGAGCGCTTCATGAGCGTCTTCGAGCGCGTGAAGAAGAATTATGTGAAATCCGTCGACGATCACACGCTCATCAATGGTGCGATCGACGGCATGCTTGCCGCGCTGGACCCTCACTCCAGCTATGCCGAGGGGCAGGATTTCGAGAATCTTCAGACGATCGCGGACGGAAACTATGGCGGACTGGGCCTCGTCACGACGGTCGAGGACGGATTGTTGAAGGTCGTGTCGACCACCGAGGATACGCCGGCCTGGCGCGCTGGGATCAAGTCGGGCGATTACATCACGCACATCGACGGCGTGCTGATGTTTGGCTCAAAGCTCGATGAAGCAGTTGAAAAGATGCGGGGAGAGCCCGGGACGAAGGTCGAACTCAGGATTCGCCGCGAAGGAAATCCCAAGCCCATGGAATTGAGCCTGGTCCGGGGCGTAATCGATGTGAACCCGGTAAAATGGGAAGTGCGCAACAGGGTCGGCGTCATCAACCTGAACATTTTCAACGGGAAAAGCGGCGAGGCGACGCGCGAGGCCATCCAGAAGATCAATACAGCGACCAAGGACGGCGCAATCGGCTACGTGCTCGACCTTCGCTCGAATGGCGGCGGCATCGTGGACCAGGCTGTCGAGATCGCCGACTTATTCCTGGAGCAGGGTGAGATCGTTTCCCAGCGCGGGCGGACCAACGACACGATCCGGCGCTTCTATGCGCGGTCGGGCGATCTCACGCACGGCAAGCCCGTGGTCGTTCTGGTGGATTCGGGCACCGCATCGGCGTCCGAGATCGTTGCTGGCGCACTCCAGGACCACCATCGCGCGCTGGTCGTGGGCGAGCGGAGCTTCGGCAAGGGCTCCGTTCAATCCGTATTCCGAATGGGCTCTGATCGCGCGCTGAAGCTGACCACCGAACTTTACTATCTGCCGTCAGGCCGATCCGTGCAGGCGGGCGGCATCGATCCCGACATTTCTGTTCCGCAGCTTAGCGACGAAGGCCGCACATCCCGTCTCAGGGTCCGCGAATCCGATCTTCGACGTCACCTCATAACCGAGGCCGGGGATGAGGATGCCCTTCTGAAGCAAGAGGATCCGCCGAGCCCGCGTTTTACGATCACGGCCGCCAGCCTGAAGAAGCAGGGCGTCGAAGACTATCAGCTCGATTATGCGATCAAGCTTCTGCAAAGGGTCGATCCGGTGAACATCGCCGGGTCAGCAGGGAAGGGAGCGACGCACGGCTAGGCCGTTTCGCGCTTATTTGTCGCGTGAGCGACGGACGATCCGGCCCTGGCCGTCGACGTCGACCCAGATCACGCGGCCATTGCGCATGAACTTCATGCGCGTGGTGCTGCCGTTGAGTTCAGGTCCGAGATAGTCGGCTCCGCCCATGAAGGGCATCACACGGCGCTCGAGCTGGGGAAGCGGCATCGAACGGCCCTGCTGGGTCGCTTCAAAGGCCTTGTCGGCATCGCGCGGCTTCTCGGCCAGCGCCGGAGCGCTGCTGAAACCTGCAGCGATTGCGGCTGCGGCGAGGAGGGTACGAAGCAGGATCATTACGCGACTCTTATGAGCGGCTTTCTATCACAGCGCATTGAATAGGCTATGAATGTCGATGAACGGCCCTGTTCAGGTCGCCGTGAGTGGCGCAAATGCCACGTCGCAGCCATATGGCGGGCATGGCTGCTCCCATCTTGTCTTATGAATCGCTCGGGTTGGTACAGGGCGAAGGTTGGCTTTTTCGCGAGCTCGATCTCTACATCGGAGAGCGCGACCGCCTAGCCCTGATCGGCCGTAACGGAGCGGGAAAGACGACGCTCCTCCGATGCATTGCCGGGCTTATCGACCCCGATGAAGGCAAGAGAACGATCGTTCCCGGTACCCATGTTGTCCTCCTTGAGCAGGACCCCAAGATGGATGGCTTTGATACGCTCCAACAGTGGGTCCGTCATGGGCAGGACGCTCCGGAGAGCCATCAGGCGGACGCAATCGCCCACCAGATGGGGGTCGACCTGAGCCGGCCTGTCGCGACTGCCAGCGGTGGAGAGAGGCGCAGAGCGGCAATCTCGCGCGCGCTGGCTCAAGGGCCTGACGTGCTGCTGCTCGACGAGCCGACCAATCACCTGGACTTAGGCGCCATCGAATGGCTGGAAGAATGGCTAAAGCGCTTCAAGGGCGCGTTCATCGCGATCAGCCACGATCGCACTTTCCTGGCCCGCCTCACGAGTAGTTGTCTTTGGCTCGATCGGGGCCAAATGCGGAGAGCCGAGATCGGCTTTGGCGGCTTCGAGGCGTGGACCGAGAAGGTCTATGAGGAAGAAGCGCGCGCGGCGGAGAAACTCGACGCCAAGCTGAAGATCGAACTTCACTGGCTGCAGCGCGGCGTCACCGCCCGGCGCCGCCGGAACCAGGGCCGCCTCGCCAAGCTCAATGAAATGCGCGCGCAGCGTGCCGCGATGCTCGGCACCGCGGGTTCGGCCAAGCTGGCGCTGGCGAAGGACGACGTGCGCTCAAAGACGGTGATCGACGCCGAACAGGTCAACAAGTCGTACGGCGACCGACCGATCATCCGCGACTTCACGCTGCGCGTCCAACGTGGCGACCGCATCGGCATTGTTGGGCCGAACGGTGCCGGGAAGACGACGCTGCTGAAGCTACTGACCGGGGAACTCGCGCCTGACAGCGGATCGGTTACCCTGGCGAAGACGCTAAGCGGGATCGTGATCGACCAGCAGCGCAAGCTGATGGATCCCGGGAAGCGGGTGCGAGACGTGCTAGCCAACGGCGGCGAGTGGATCGAGGTCCGCGGGTCCAAGAAGCACATCAAGGGTTACCTCAAGGAGTTTCTGTTCGATCCTGCGCTCGCCGACGCTCCGATCGCTTCGCTGTCCGGCGGGGAACGGTCCCGGTTGTTGCTCGCGAGGGAGTTTGCGAGGGCTGCGAACCTACTCGTTCTCGATGAGCCTACTAACGATCTCGATCTGGAGACCCTAGACCTGCTGCAGGAAGTCATCGCCGACTATGAGGGCACCGTGTTGATCGTAAGCCACGATCGAGATTTTCTCGACCGGACCGTGACCATAACCCTTGGCCTTGATGGGTCGGGCAAGGTCGACGCGGTCGCCGGCGGTTACGAAGACTGGATCCGCAAGCGGTACGAAGATCACCGTCCGCGCACGTCAGCCAAAGCTTCAGCTCCAAAAGGTGCAGAAGCGGCGCCGCAGTCATCCATCAGAAGCCGGAAGCTGACCTATAAGGACCAGCGCGATTACGACCGTCTGCCGGGCGAGATCGAACGGCTGCAGGCCGAGGTGGCGACCGACGAGAAAGCGCTCGGTGATCCAGACCTATTTCTTCGCGATCCG
>Ga0070670_100002158_pt1 | contig 16150 bp, 21 predicted proteins | sample KBSS63metaG_FD_64665 | JGI IMG/M metagenome (GOLD analysis project Ga0070670, IMG submission 64665) | Switchgrass rhizosphere microbial communities from Kellogg Biological Station, Michigan, USA - KBS S6-3 metaG | ecosystem: Host-associated > Plants > Roots > Rhizosphere > Soil ... | reverse complement strand
GGAACATTGTCCCGCTGCAGGTCCTGGTGGAGCATCGGGACAACACAGATGGGGAAATCGCCCGCGATACCACCCCCGATCTGGAAAAAGCCTATTGACGCGTCCTGAGATTCCCGCGTGTACCAATCGGCGAGCATCGTCATATATTCAATGCCGGTGCGGACCGTGTGGACGTTCTCGATGTCGCCGGTTATGACGTGGCCGGCAAACATATTGCCCATGGTCGAGTCTTCCCAGCCGGGGACGATCATCGGCAGGTTTCGCTCCATCGCGGCGTACATCCAGGAATCCTTGAGATCGATCTGGTAAAACTCAGATAACGAGCCGTTCCTGAGCACTTCGTACATAAACTCGTGCGGGAAATAGCGTTTCCCCTCGGCCTCGGCGTGGGTCCAGACATCGACCATTGCCTTCTCTAACCGCCGCATCGCCTCCATCTCGGGGATACAGGTGTCGGTCACGCGGTTCATATGCCGATCTAATAACGCCTGTTCGTCCGCCGCGGTCAGATCGCGATAGTGGGGCACGCGTTCGTAAAAATCATGGGCGACGAGGTTAAATAGGTCTTCCTCTAGGTTGGCACCGGTGCAAGAGATGATCTGCACCTTGTCCTGCCTGATCATCTCAGCCAAACTCAGCCCCAGCTCTGCCGTCGACATCGCCCCGGCGACCGTGATCATCATCTTGCCGCCACCCTCGACGTGCTGCTTATAGCCCTCGGCCGCGTCGATAAGGGCTGCGGAGTTAAAGTGGCGAAAGTGATGTTTAATGAAATCTGTTATCTGATTGTTCATGATATTGACGGCGAAAAGCACGAAAGGGAATGATATCTCATGAAAGCGGTGGTCTGCGAATGAACGCCGCTCGACTGCGAATGAACGCCGATCGACTCGTATAAACGTTGAGTCTTGCCGTCATCCTATTAAATAGAAACCCCATTGTTGGAAGACTTCTAAAAGAATATTTCTTGATATACTTACGGCAAAAGGCCGGTTGAATGGCTTTTTGACCATCCCGAGAACTTAAATTGGCTATGAAGCGGCGCGAGATGAATTCGGTGGCAAGATCACTTTGTCAGTACCTATGCTCTCGAAATAACGACATATCGGGTTACTGGGGTATCGGTATGCTATGTTTGGCCTCGAAACAGAACTGTCTAAAGCAAATGAGTTTTAAGATTTGGCCGGGGAAACCCATCGAGATCAATGGGTATGAGATCTCGGGATCCAACGTGATCACCAATAAGTTGATTAAGCATGACCTGGATTCCATTGAAGGCCGGGTTTCATTTTTTCTCGATGGTCATTATCCGCACGGTGCAGAATGCTATACGTGCGTAATCGCAATTGCTATTACGCAAAATGGCAGGACTGGCTTGGGTATTTATCATGTCCATTGCTGGCCTCATGACCCGTCCCGCGAGTCACGGCGTGCAACGGCCGCCGCGGCGCACATCTCTTTCATTGAACGGCTGAAAAAACTTCTCAGATAATGGCGGAATCTTTTAATAGGGTCGGCGATATGCCCAGGATCGCACCTTTGATCCTGGCCGTATCGATACCATTCGTCATTTTAGCTTTCTGGCCGATGTATCTCTCGCAGCCGTTTCCCGATGTTGACCGATATACACATTTCCACGCATTAGCGGGCACGCTCTGGCTCGCTGTTCTCATAATCCAGCCGATCCTGGTCCATCGTCATCATTACAAACTGCACAGATCGGTGGGCTACAGCTCCTATTTCCTTGCCCCGCTCTTTTTTCTGGCGAGCATCCTGCTTTCACATTACCGGCTCGTGACGATGGACGACCAAACGTTCGCCGCCGACGGTTATTCGCACTACCTTCCTTTTTACGCGAGCGTAGTTTTTGCGTCGGCGTACCTGCTCGGGCTGTATTATCGCCATTTACCCGATGCCCATGGACGGTTCATGCTCGCAACGGCCGTACCTCTGATAGACCCGGTGATCGGGCGAGTATTATTTTTCTACTTACCGTCGCTGCCACACCCCATGGCGTACCAGGCAGTGACCTTTAGCATTGCCACCGCCCTGGCCGCTGTATTGGTTTTTTCATACAAAGGGCCCAAAGAGCCGAGGCGTGCGCTGATCGGGTATTTCGTATTCCTGGTTACGCTTGAGCTTGGTTGGTTCACATTTGCCCTCACTCCGGCCTGGCTTAAACTCGTTTCTCTGTTCCGCGATATTTCCATTACCTGATTAGTGAGATAACGCCCACCGGCAACGGATCTTTAAGATGTGACAATTCTTACATTTCAAAAAAAATTTGTTGCCTGTTTTTGTGTGGATAATTGATAATCATTAATCTGGATCCATCAACAAATTCGCTCAGGAGGATAAGTATGTCTATGCGTAACCTTATTGCTCTCTGCCTGATCGCATTAGCCTCGGCGTCGTGCGGCAGCAGTGAGGAAAAGCCCCCGACAGTCGGCGAAACTAAAAGTTTTGCTACGGCGTGCGACAAAGCGAACGAGGGTAAGCGCATCGCCGTCGATGGCTTTTTGCGCCTGCCCGAGGAATTAAACCGAAAGACGGGCCCGGTGCTGCGGCTTTACCCCACGACGGATTTTAGCGACAAGCCTATCGGCGTTTCGACCAAATCAGGGGACCAACCAAACCAGGTCGCGTTTTTGCCCAAGGAGTACACCGACAAGGACCTCAAAATCAAAACCTCGGATGGACAAGTGGTTCCTGCCGGGTCCAAAGTGCGGATATCGGGCGACATGTATTTCCCTACGGTTGGTCAGGTGTTTCAATGCGCGCTCAGTAATCCACTTGTAGAGATTGCAAAGTAAGAACGAAGCCTGAATTGGAACGTTTCGAAATTCTTGCGTAGTTAAATGACTTCATGTATATTTGTAGTCAAATAGCTACGCAATGAATTTACGACGAGACGTTTTCCAGGCAATAGCAGACCCGACGCGGCGGGCGATACTTCTGTTGGTAGCCACACAATCCATGACCGCGGGGGCCATTGCCGCAAACTTTGACACGGCCAGGCCGACGGTCTCAAAACACTTACAGATACTAACGGAGTGCCAATTGATCGAACCAGAACAAAACGGCAGAGAGATCCACTATCACCTGAATCCCAAAAAGATGAAAGAGATCGCGGACTTTATCGAACCATTCCGCGACATATGGGACGAACGGTTCAATAAACTGGAAAGCGTCATGAAAAAATACAAAACAAAGAAATAGATATGGAACGCAAGACAAAGATCAATGCCGAGGACGGCAGACAGGACCTGGTGATCACGAGGGAGTTTGATCTGCCGTTGGAATTACTATTCAGGGCGTATGTCGAGCCCGAGATCGTCGAGCAATGGATGGGGACCAGGGTGTTGAAACTCGAAAATAAAAAGCACGGCGGTTACCGATTTGAAACGAGCGATCCTCAAGGAAATGTGGTGTTCCAAGCAAATGGCACGATCCACGAATTTGTCCCTGACAGCAAGATCACGCGGACATTTGAAATGGAGAATGCGCCGTTTGGTGTTCAGCTCGAGTTTCTGGAATTTGAAAAACTGACTGATGAAACGAGCCTGCTCAGTATTCACACGGTATTCAGATCAAACGCTCTTAGAGACCAATTGCTGCAGCTGCCGTTTGCCCAGGGCATAAACATGGCACATAACCGGCTGCAGGAGATCGTAAGCAAGCTTATGTGAGGGAGTTTGAACTTAGAGGCTTTCTCTCCGGTCGCTGGGAGACCATTGCCAGAGGAAATTGAAATAACCATTTATGAAAAGTGCAACCAAACGTTCGATACTTCGCTGGATACATATTATTGTCACCATCCCGATATTTGGTTACATTTACGGCCCGGCCGCCGAGGTTCAAGAGTATGCCGGCGCTGTCCGGTTCGTCTTTGTTCCTGTAATGGTGCTTTCCGGCTTGTGGATGTATGCGGGCATTTACTTCGCCATCATCGGCGTTGCATTACTGCTCGCGGCATATCAACTGTCCGGATCAGGAGCCGCTGTCCTGACTATTGTTGGGCTGTTTGTTGTGCGAGCGATCTGGGTGGCTATTCGTGCGAAACGTGAGGGCTAGGTATCTGATGCATTTGAAGTTAGGCGACTCATTTAGCGGTGCTCTAAGGAGATTCGCATACTTCATGGCGAGTGGGTCTCAAGATACCTTAGAAGGCATTGATTATCTTTCTCTCTACGGCAAAGAACCAAGCGCGATCGAACAAGTTTTTGCGATCTATGCGAATGTAATCGAACTAGACGAAAATGGAAGCGTGCTAAACGCGAAGTACGCTGAGAAAAGGGCAACGGATTACCTTCGATCATATTGTGACCCGAACTTTCACGTTGACCCGCCTTACGAGGATTGGGAAGTTGCTTTACACGAAGCTCCGCCAATAAAAGATACAAATTGAAACTATTTAGGCCGATCGTTATTGATCATAAGCAAAGACAAGTCGGTCATTATTCAGAGAATAATCAATAAACATAATGAAACAGAACTTGCCACCGGAACATCGAGACGAATTACTCAAAGAGCTAAAAACCCGCTTTGAGAAAAACATGGGCCGGCATAAGGGTCTCGAGTGGGCAAAGGTGCAGGCAAAGCTGGATGCCGATCCAAAGAAACTCGGGTCGCTCTACGAGATGGAAAGAACCGGCGGGGAACCGGATGTTGTTGGCTTTGATAAGGGGACGGACGAATACATTTTTTATGATTGCTCGGCGGAAAGTCCGAAGGGCCGAAGGAGTCTTTGTTATGACCGCGCAGCGTGGGAATCACGAAAAGAACATAAACCGGAAAATAACGCTGTTGATCTGGCGGGGGCTATGGGTATTGAGCTTTTGACCGAAGAGGAATATCGGGAACTGCAAAAACTCGGCGAGTTCGACCTTAAAACATCGAGTTGGGTCAAAACGCCCGCCGAGGTTAGAAAACTGGGCGGAGCCATCTTTTGCGATCACCGATTTGGTCGTGTTTTTACATATCACAATGGTGCCGAATCCTACTACGCCGCCAGAGGGTTCCGGGGCTTGCTGAGGGTCTGAAGTCGGTCAAGACTTCTCTGGACAGATACTCGTATACCACACTATTATCGAAAAAGTCGTCCGGCTACTCCGTGTTCACCAAGTTTGATAACGATCGTCAGGAGATTCAAATGTACAAAACTCTCACTGCCATTAGATTCGGATTGATCCTGCTGGGTCTCGCTTTTGCGGCAAATGCCCAAGTCGACTCGCGGCGATCCTCAGAACCATCAGCAGTTTCAGAATATGAAACCTTTCTCAAACGCACCGATACGGTATTGGTTACTCAGTCTTTCCCTCTTACCGATGTGCTTGGCCGCGGCGGGCATGGGCCCACCGCCAAAATTTCATGGGTGTTCGGTGATGCCAAAAAGCTCTACGCTCTAGATATCTACGACCAAGTCGTTGATTTCAATAAGCTCGAAAGTATTGAGGATGGATTAGATAAACTGTATCAGGCCGTGAATACTTCCTTTGAGACAACCAAGGCGTCGTCGATGAGCTATTCATCCCCTTTCGGTATTTACGCAAATTATTATTCGTTCACCGTTAATGGTAAGTCGCAAAAAAATCTTTATTTGGTGATCGGATCGTATATTAGCCAATCACCTACTGCGGAACCGCTCGCCCGATTACGGGACGTAATAGAGCAAGGCCGTCAGAAGCTCATAGAACTCGGTGCCAAGTAACCCTGTCGAATCAGTGGTTCAGCTAACTGGAAATAACGGCAAGCTAAGATTCTAGAACGCCTCGCTAAAGCTGACCTCGCCGGCAACTGCGACCTGGTAGGCAGAGACGCGCCTTTCGAAAAAGTTGGCGAGTTCCTGCACGTCCTGCAGGTCCATAAATGAGAAGGGGTTTTTTGAACGGTAAACCTTTTGCATCCCGAGCATAACCAGACGCTGGTCGGCGATGAACTCGAGATACTGCCGCATGTCAGCAACCGACAGGCCCGAGACGCCGCCCGACAGGATGTCCTCGGCAAACTGCATCTCGCACTCGACCGCCTCGTCCAGCATGGCTGCGATCTCGCGTTCGAGTTGGGCGTCAAACAATTCAGGCTCCTCGGCCCGCACCGTTTTGACAACCTCCAGAGCAAAATTCATATGAGCCGACTCATCGCGAAAGACCCAGTTGGTCCCCGCTGCAAGCCCGTGCAGCAGCCCCTTTGACCTAAGAAAATACACATATGCAAAAGCTGCAAAAAAGAACAGCCCTTCGATACACGACGCAAAGCAGATAAGGTTGAGGAGAAACTGTTTGCGATCTTCGCGGGTGTTGAGCGACGTGAGACTCTCGATCGAATCGATCCATTTCAAGCAAAACTCGCCCTTTTTACGGATCGAAGGAATATTCTCGATCGCGGCAAACGCCTTTTCGCGTTCGTCGTGATCAGGAATATAGGTGTCGAGCAATGTCAGGTAAAACTGTACGTGGACCGCCTCCTCAAATAGCTGGCGCGAGAGGTACATACGCGCCTCGGGTGAATTGATGTGCTTGTAGAGATTGAGGACGAGATTGTTGGAAACGATCGAATCCCCGGTTGCAAAAAATGCAACAAGTCGATTGATCATGTGGCGTTCTGAAGGGGACATCTTGTTGCGGAGGTCATTGACGTCAGTCGAAAAATCGACCTCCTCGACGGTCCACGTATTTTTAATAGAGTTCCGGTACATCTCGTAAAATTCCGGATACTTCATAGGTCGGAGAGTCAGGTTAAAACCAGGAGCTAGTAACATATTTTTGAATATCGAATGATGAATAAAAGAGGTCTTTCTCACTTCTTCCCTTTTGCGGTCCTAGCCGAGGAGACAAAGATCGCAGTCAATTCGTCGGCTTCCTTTTGTAAACTATTCAGTTTTGCGGGCTTAATTAAACCGCCTTCAACTAACAATTCCAGCCAATATGCGGTTTCGTCTAACTCTTGCAAGCTACTCTGTATCTTGCTGATGAATTCTGCACTTGATCGAGAACGACACGCTTCTCTATATTGAGCTCCGACGCTTGTTCCGCTTCTTAGCACTTGTTTTCCGATCACTTGAGCCTCGGCTGTCTTTGGAAGCGATGTAAAAAGCTTAATGATCCGTAATGCAAAAAGTTTCGTTCGCTGTTTTAGGTCGAAATCTTTCATTCGTTATTCGATATTCATCATTCGACATTTATTTACTGACACGCCTCGCATTCTTCCGGATTCTCAAGTGAGCAAATTAATGCTTCCTCGTCGGTGTAAGTCTTTTTCACATCTGCCGGGATCTCGATGTTCTCTGCCGATACCTGGGCGATCTTTGTCGCCGGACGCGAGCGCAGGTAATAGGTCGTCTTTAATCCTTTCTGCCACGCATACATATACATCGACGAGAGCTTGCCGATCGACGGGCTCTCCATAAACAGGTTGAGCGACTGCGACTGGTCGATATATGCACCGCGGTCGGCTGCCATATCGATCAGGGACCTCATCGGTATCTCCCATGACGTGCGGTAGATCGCCTTTAGCTCAGCGTTGAGTTCATCGATGTCCTGTACTGAACCCTCGGCGAGTTTGATCTTTGTGCGTAGCTCCTCGGTCCAGAGGCCGGCGGTTTTAAGCTCGTTGACCAGGTATTTATTTACCTGGACAAAATCGCCCGACAGCGTCTCGCGTTTGAACAGGTTCGACACTTGCGGCTCGATACATTCGTAACAGCCGGCTATCGAGGCGATCGTTGCCGTCGGAGCAATAGCTATCATAAGGCTATTACGGAGGCCCGTGCCTTTGATCTTTTCGCGTAACCGGTCCCAACGGTCCATGTCGTCCGGTTTGATACCCCACAGGTCAAACTGCAGATCACCATCCGCTGCGCGGGTTTCCAGGAAAGCGGGGTGAGGGCCGCGCTCCACAGCCAGATCGCTCGAGGCATTGAGAGCTGCGAAATAGATCTCTTCCTGAATGCGTGCCGAGATCTTTCGAGCCTCTTCCGAATCGAAAGCCAAACGCATCTGGAAAAATACATCCTGCAAACCCATCAGTCCGAGGCCGATGTTGCGCCAGCGGTAATTGGACCCGGACGTGCTGGGTATGGCGTAGTAATTAAGATCGATAACTCGGTCCAACTGCCTCACGGCAAGCCGTACATTACGCTGCAGCTTTTCATAGTCAAATTGGCCATCTTTGACATATCGGGCGGCATTTATGGAACCGAGGTTGCAGACTGCCGTTTCCTTTTCGCTCGTCACCTCAATGATCTCTGTGCAGAGATTTGAGAGATGGATGACATTCTCCGGTTTGGCGGTCTGGTTCGACTTGCGGTTTGAGGCGTCCTTAAAGGTCATCCAGCCATTGCCGGTCTGGGCCATCGTCCGCATCATTTTTGCGTACAGATCGCGGGCGTTGATCTGCCGGTCGTAGATACCCTCTTCCTCAGCCTTGATGTATGCAGCCTCAAACTCCTCCCCGTATAGGTCGGGGAAATGCGGCACGACTTTAGGATCGAACAGCGACCAGATACCGGCGGCTTCGACGCGTTTCATGAACAGATCGGGTATCCAATTGGCGAGGTTGAGGTTGTGAGTGCGGCGGGCCTCGTCACCCGTGTTTTCGCGCAACTCGAGAAAATCCTCTATATCGGCATGCCATGATTCGAGATAAACACAGCACGCCCCCTTTCGCTTGCCGCCCTGATTTACAGCGGCGACCGATGAATCAAGCGTCTTTAGCCAGGGAACGATCCCGTTTGAGTGCCCATTGGTCCCGCGGATGAGAGAGCCGCGTGAACGAACGCGATGATATGCGATTCCAATGCCGCCTGAGAATTTTGACAGCATTGCAACGTCCGCGTATTTACCGTAGATGCTGTCGAGGCTGTCCTGCGGCGAATCAAGCAAAAAGCAGCTGGAAAGCTGTTCGTGCTGAGTACCCGAATTAAAAAGCGTAGGGGTCGAGGGGACGTATTCTAGTGAAGAAAACAGATTGTACAGATCGATCGCCTCGTACGGATTCTCTGCCAAACCGCACGCCACGCGCATCCAGAAAAACTGCGGCGACTCAATAACATCGCGGGTCTCGGGGTTCTTTAAAAGATAACGATCATATAATGTGCGCAATCCGAAAAACTCGAACAGGCTGTTTCGCGACAGGTCGATCGCGTCGTTGAGTTTGCGGCTGTTCTCGATCACAAAGTTAGCGACCCGGCTGCCGATCAAACCCTCTTTGACACCAAAAGCGATCGATTGTGAAAAGGAATGTATTTCCTGGTTGCGGACCTCTTTTTCTATGTATTGGTTGAGCAACTGAGCGGCAAGACGCGAGTATTCAGGCTCCTCAAATATGAGGCTGGCTGCCGTCTGTATCGAGAGCTTGTCCAGTTCCCTGGTGGTCGCGCCGTCATACAATCCGCTGATGGTTTTCGTCGCGATCCTTAGGCTGTCAACCGAGTCCAGGTTGAAACAGCAGCGAGTGATCGCCCGGACGATCTTGTTGATATCGACCGGTTCATACGTGCCGTTTCGCTTACGGACCTGCATCGAGGTCTGGCCTGATCTGTCGGTTTGTCGTTTTGCAGCGGTTCCAATTGAAGGGTCCATAAATACCTCGCAGGTGAAAAAAAGAGAAAGATAGTCCCGCAACCCGCATCTGCCATAAGAGCAAACGAGGCTAATCTCACCAGATTTATTGTTGTATTTTTAAAGGTCTTTTGACTCTTGGATCAAAGGCCGTTTCTCAGTGGATATAGACTATATTGTAGTCAATTGCCTTTGTCAACACAAAATGTAGTGGTTTTAAAAGTTTCGTGTAACAGTAGTTATTGCACCACTTAGCGCGCGCGGCATCAGGTACAAGGTTAAAGCGTGGCGAGATCAGTTTAGAAACTACTGAACTACCAGTTGGTCGTATCCGAAGTGCACATTTTCCGGCAACAAAGCTGTGTCGCGGGCGTGCAGAATGTCGTGGTTCAAGTGAGTAAGGAATGCCCGTTTCGGTTTTAGCTCTTCGATCAATGCGAGAGCTTCTTCGAGGCAGAGATGGGTCGAGTGCGGCTTGATCCGTACGCAGTCGAGGACGAGAACATCCAGGTCGCGAAGGGCGTTCATGGACGAGGGCGGTATGACCTTGAGATCGGTCGCATAAGCAAAGTCATTGAAGCGGTAGGCGATGACCGGCAGTTCACCGTGTATCACCTCGATCGGCGTTATCTCTAGGTCCTCGCCTATGCAAAAAGGTGCCAGGCTCTCGACAGTGTGCGGCAGCAGCTGCGGCAGCCCACCGCCAAAATGGGTCGGTTCGAATATGTATTTGAAGATACGGCGAAGGTCAGTCCACGCCACATTATTCGCGTAAACCCCCATCGCCCCATAACGGAAATTTAGCGGCCTGATATCGTCGAGGCCAAACACATGATCTACGTGGCAATGCGTAATGAGCACAGCGTCCAGATGGCGGATGCCGGCCCTTAACGCCTGCTGACGAAAATCGATTGAGGTATCGACGAGTACCTTTTTGTCCTGGTGTTCGATGAGGACAGAAACGCGTAGGCGTTTGTCCCGCGGGTCCTCAGACAGGCAAGTTTCGCAATCGCAGCCGATGGATGGAACGCCGGTAGATGTACCTGTGCCGAGAAAGGTAAGTTTCATTTAGCCAATTTTAACGCAGAGAACGCCAAGGCCGCAGAGAAAAGGAAGATTTCTTTGCCCTGCGATCTCTGCGGCCAGTGTATTGAAACTATTTTTTTCCGAGAATATCGGCGCCTGAGAATTTTTGTGCGGCTTGTGCCTTTAATTTTTCTTCTGTTGCGCGGACAAGTTGGACGTACTGGATACGAAGGTCGCCAAGCAGGCCCTCGAGCAGGCGAGCCTCCTGGGGGTGAAGGTTTCCGGCGGTTTTATCCTTGAGCATGCCCAGGATGTCGAGCCAGTATTTGCCGCTTTCGAGATCGAGAGTACGTTTGCCGGTCGCAGGATGCGGCACCGCACCAAGTGCGGCGGCGGCATTGGTCGCCAATGTGGAAAGAAAGTTTACAAAACTTGCAGGATCGTCAGCACCGGGATAGTCCTCATCGTCAAGGTCCTCCGCAGCCATAGGTTCAGAGCGAGGGGCCGCATCCGCGGACGCCGTCAGCGGTAATATCGGTTCCTCGGCCGGTTCCACCGCGGCGGCCTTCGGTTCCGGCTTTTCCGCCGGCTTATCAGGTTCCAGCGTAACGCCGTCCTTCAGAGAGCCGTCGGCGTTAAACTTTCGCCGGTCTGCAACTTTAAAGCTAACTTCTTCCTGGTTGTCGTCTTTCCCGATCATAAATAATCCCGTTGCTTCGATATTAGCATTTTGCATTTGAGCGGTGGTAGTCGTATCGAGGACCCTCTTGACTCACCGCATCCGCTGGACTCTAATTATTCAATGTCCAAATCCTTTGATGATCTAGTCGCCGTGATGGCCCGGCTCAGGGCGCCGGGCGGGTGCCCGTGGGACCACGAACAGACCTACGCTTCGCTTTCCCAATACCTCCTCGAAGAGGCTTACGAGACCTTTGACGCCATTCACGAGGCAGATGAGACGGGCGACACGGCCAATCTGCGCGAGGAATTGGGTGATCTGCTGCTCCAGGTCGTCTTTCATTCGACGATCGGGGCAGAACGGGGTGACTTCAACATTGACGAGGTGTGCGATGGCGTCACTCAAAAGCTGATCCTGCGTCACCCCCACGTTTTTGGCGATGCCAAGCTTCACCGGGCACAGGACGTCCTGGACAACTGGGACCAGTTAAAGGCCGACGAACGCAAAGCGTCAGGCAAACCGGAAAAGGACCATAAATCGATACTGGACGAGGTGCCGGTCCATTTTCCTGCTCTGCTTGAGGGGCTAAAGCTGACCAAGAAAGCAGCCAAGGTCGGATTTGACTGGGAGAACGCAGATCAGATCTTTGCCAAGCTCGACGAAGAGGCAGCCGAACTAAAGGAAGCCATCACCGATGGGGAGACCGACGAGATCGCCGGCGAGATCGGAGATTTGTTATTTGTGGTCTTGAATCTCGCCCGGCACTTCGACGTGGAACCTGAGACAGCACTAAAGACGACAAACCGCAAATTCAGAAAAAGGTTCGGGTACATCGAGGAGCAACTGAAGGCCGCCGGTCGGTCCCTCGAGGCTGCCGACCTCAAGGAAATGGACGATCTGTGGAACGAGTCCAAGACCGCCACCCCGCGGTAGGGTTCCAAAAACACAAATTTTTTGGATTCTTAGTAACATCGCATACCAAATCGCTTCTCTCATTGGGATAGCCTAAAACCTCAGGTCCGGGAATCGTAAAAACATCCTATAGGTTTTTACGAAAAACCATTGACACATCGGCTAAGTATCATTTACTCGATGAGTAAATGACGGTCGACGTGTCCATGCGGGCTTATTAGGCAAGACATAAGGAGATCATACGATGGCTAACCAGAGAAATCAGTCGACACAAACCGAACGTGCTAACGGCAAGGACTTTACTCCCATGCCTCATTCAGACCGCGACGAGAGCGGCGATATTTTAGATAAGACAAAGGAGACCGCCAGCACGCTGCTGGATCAAGCTAAGAACACGGCGGGGCAGGCATACGATAAAGTGGCTGAAAAGGCGACGATGACCTTACAGGAGCGTAAGGCGGGTGTTACCGGCGGATTGCGGAGCATAGCGGGCAGTGTGCGTCAGGTCGGCCAAAATCTTGATCAGAGCACGGACAAAACGCCGATAGCAGACTACTCGGCACGTTATGCAAATAAGGCAGCCGCCAAATTGGAGCAGGTCGCCGGATATTTTGATAATCGCGACCTTAGAGCGGTCAGCCGCGATGTTGAGAATTACGCACGTCGCAACCCGGCTGTATTCATCGGAACCGCGTTTGCGGTGGGTTTGCTCGCGGCCAGGTTTCTCAAGAGCTCGCCGACACCGTCGATAACAACAGGCCAGTTCTCAACTGACGTCGATCACCAGTTACCTGAGACGACCACGGCTGACAGAACCCGTGGAACCAGATCGACGGGATCGGCCACGGCTGAAAAGACGCGTGCCACTGGATCGACGGAAACGATGTGAGGTGCTTGTAGGAGGTAGTTATGGCACAGCAACAAATGGTGCGAGAAGAAAGAAGTTTAGGTGACCTGTTTTCCGAGTTGGCAGCTGAGACCAGCACTTTGGTCCGGCAAGAGGTTGCCCTTGCCCAAACCGAAATGGCCCATAAGGCCACCAAGGTCGGGAAAAATGTTGGATATCTGGTAGTGGGCGGAGCTGTCGCATACGCGGCATTACTAGCGATCATTGCCGGTATCATTATTGTGCTTGGAATGGCGATCCCCATTTGGGTATCGGCCCTTCTGGTCGGAGCGGTGATCGGGATCGTAGCGTTCTTTATGATCTCGTCGGCCGCTGCCGAACTGCGAAAGACCGACCCGGTGCCTAGACAGACAGTAGAAACGATCAAGGAGGACGCAAAATGGCTGAAGAAAGAACTGACATAGAAAACATCGATCGTAAAGATCCGTCGGAATATACGATTTCAGAGGATGACGCGTCGCGCGAGGACATGCTGGATCTCAAAACCTCGGATGAGAGCTATGATCTAAGCGACGATGATACTCCGGCTGAGGCGGAGCAAATAAAGGATCAGATCGAGGAAACTCGCAGCCAGATGGGTGAGACTATTGATGCGATCCAGGACAAACTCAGTTTCTCTAACTTGTCCGACCAAGTATCCGAACATGTATCAAATGCCGTAGAGACGGCAAAAGTAGCGGTCTATGACGCAACCATAGGAAAGGCGGCAAATATGATGAAGAATCTATCTAATGACCTATCAAATTCAACTGTGATAAGAACGGCCAAGAATAATCCGCTTCCGTTCATACTTATTGGCGTCGGAGCCGGCATCCTGGCTTATCAGGGGTATACCGGCAAATTAAGCTACACACGAGACCGCCGGCGTTATCTGAGAGGCCCTCGGGAGCAGGATATGCCGTCGCAGTCGTCGACGACTGGCACCACCAGCGAAACATTGAGCGGCGTAAAAGAGGCTGTCTCCGCCACGGCGAGCAACGCTCTGAACAAAGTTTCCGGAGCCGTGGACACGGCATATTCAAGTGCGGGCGAAATGGCAAACAAAGCCTATGACAAGGCTGGCGAGTTAGGTACGGCTGCGCAGGATATGTACGGCCGGTATATCGAGGAAAATCCCCTCGCCGTTGGCGCTGTCGCTCTAGGCCTGGGGGCGGCGATAGGGTTGGCGCTGCCGTCCACACAATATGAGGGGCAAATGCTGGGCGAGGCACGTGAACAGTTTTTGGAAAAAGCACAGGACACCGCCTCGCACCTTTTGGATAAGACGAAACAGGTGGTGAGCGAAGCGAACCGTAACCTGACGCAGCAGAACGCCGGACTTACTGAACACTGATATTGAATGAAAGTACGAGACGGGCGCCGCTTGCGGCGCCTTTTATTTTTTAAACAAGTTCCTGAGAAATTCCTTTACTGCTGGATATATATGTACGTTTTCGGACGCTCTCGGGCCGGCGATATTTAAGATCTGACAGCCCGTCAGGGCGAGCCATTCGGCGGCCTTTTCAGCGGCCTTTGCGATCGGCTCGTTTGCGAGATCGATGTGCAGCAATGGCTTGCCGAGCAAATGGGCGAATTCTTTTGTTTGATCTGAACCTCCCGTTGGCGGCCCGTGGGTGATTAGAATAGTGCCGTCTGATGAAAGGACATTCAGCCGCGTTCTCTCGGCCGGTTCCGAAGTCGCGGCTTCGGTCAGGTGAGCATATCGGGACGGGATTACGCCGTCCTCTGCCATCCGGCCGCTGGGAACAAAGCCGCCGTAGTCGATGCCGTGCTCTATCGCAAAATCTAATGCTGCACGGTCCGCCCCGGTTTGGCCGCCTGAGACGATCTTCTCGACCTTACTCTGCAAACATCTCCTGCAGCTTTTCGAGGGTTTGTTTATGAACCGCTTTGTCGATCGAACCTATCTTTTTTACGAGACGACCTCGGTCAACCGCTCGGATCTGGTCTAAAACGATCGAACGGCGGTTATTCAGGAAATCGACCTCAATGCGCGTCGGATATTTTGCCGAGGCGGCTGAAAGAGGAGCGATTATGATGGTCTGGATATTGCGGTTCATCTCGTCGGGTGAGATCACCACGCATGGGCGGGTATTTTTGGCGTCCTTTGACGGGGCCAAATCGAGACTGACCAGATAGACGTCAAACCGCTCTACCATTGCCACTCCTTTTTATCGAAAGCGCTCGCAGGGGCCTCGGTGACAGGTTCGTCCTCTTCGTTCTCGGCCATTTTTCGAAACGCCTCGTCCCAGCCGGCACGCGGTTTCTGCACATTGCGGATCAGGATGCCGTCAGGTTGAATGGTGAGCTCGACGTCGCCGCTTATCCGACATTCTTCCAGAAGGACCTTGGGGATGCGAATGCCCTGCGAGTTGCCGATCTGGATGATCTGCGTTTTCATAATTACATCGTAATTACGAACCGCTTTTCCGTCAACCGATCTTTGTGATGCCGTTCATGTATGGGTGAAGTATTTCCGGGATGTGAATGCTGCCGTCGGGCTGCTGGTAATTTTCTAGGACCGCTATCCATGTGCGTCCGACGGCGAGGCCGCTGCCGTTCATCGTGTGGACGTACTCAGGTTTGGCTCCGCCTGCTCGTCGAAAGCGAGTGTTCATCCTGCGAGCTTGAAAGTCGCCGCAGTTCGAACAGCTCGATATCTCGCGATATGTTTTTTGACTAGGCAGCCACACCTCTATGTCGTAGGTCTTACGCGCCCCAAATCCCATGTCGCCGGTTGAAAGAGTCACTGTCCGATAGGGAAGCCCGAGCAGCCGCAGAATGCGTTCGGCGTTGGCGGTGAGCTTTTCGTGTTCGTCCTCTGAATTCTCAGGCAAGCAGAGTTTTACCAACTCTACCTTTTCGAACTGGTGCTGGCGGATCAGCCCGCGTGTGTCCCGGCCGTAGCTGCCGGCTTCGCTGCGAAAGCATGGCGTGTATGCCGTGTAATATTTTGGCAGGTCCGCGGCGTCGAGTATCTCGTCAGCGTGGTAGTTGGTAACGGGAACCTCCGCCGTTGGGATGAGGGCAAATTGCCGGTCGTCCTTGATATGAAAGAGGTCCTCT
>Ga0070670_100002148_pt1 | contig 16185 bp, 12 predicted proteins | sample KBSS63metaG_FD_64665 | JGI IMG/M metagenome (GOLD analysis project Ga0070670, IMG submission 64665) | Switchgrass rhizosphere microbial communities from Kellogg Biological Station, Michigan, USA - KBS S6-3 metaG | ecosystem: Host-associated > Plants > Roots > Rhizosphere > Soil ... | reverse complement strand
GCGTGCCGCCGGCGGGAACGAAGACGATCAAAGTTACTGGTCGGGACGGATAGGTTTGCGCCCAAGCGGAGCGCGTGACGGCCGGCAGAGTGGCGGCGCTTGCGGCCAGACGGAAAAACTGTCTGCGGGGAAGGTTCATTTGAATACCTCCCTCTTCCTCCTCTTCATTCAATCACCTAGTCGGCGCGAGCGATCAGCGTTGGCGGCACCGTGAGGCTGCATGTCGCGAAGGGCCAACAGCTACACTACACCCTTTTAACCCTATAATGAATCAGGGTTGTGGCTGTGGCCGCCACTCGTTATCAAGGAGAGTGCTGAGTTTGGGGGAATTGCCATGCCATTCGTCAGCCTTATTCGCCACCCGCTCATCAGGATCGCAGTCGTCACAGTTTCCGCAATCGCCGCCGTCCCCGCCTTGGCGCAGTCGGCGGCGCAATGGCCCGAGCGCCCGGTTCGACTCCTGGTAACAGTCGGTGCTGGCGGCGCGGCCGATACGTTGTCGCGGAACCTGTCGAACGGCTTCCAACAATTCGCCAACGGGCAGCCATTGGTTGTGGAGAACCGGCCCGGAGCGGGCGGCACCATTGCAGCAGCCGCTGTCGCGCGCGAGAAGCCGGACGGTTACACGCTGTTCCTCGCCGAGGTCGGGCCCAACGCCGTGTCCCATACGCTCACCAAGCTGCCCTATGACCCGCACACCGCGTTCACGCCAGTCATCCACGCGGCCAACTTGCCGGCGGTCATCCTAATCCGGCCGACGCTACCCCATGTGACACTGTCCGAATTCATCGCCGCGGCGAAACAGCAGCCGCGCAAGTTCAACTACGCCTCGGCCGGGCTGGGTAATTGGACGCATCTGTTCATGGCCTATCTCAACAGCCAAGCCGGCATCGACCAGATCAACCTCATCTATCGTTCGGGTGCGGAAATGCTGACATCCCTCCTGCGTAACGATGCCGACACCGCGATCATCACGGTCTCGACCGCGCTGGGCCAGATCAAGGAAGGCAAGATCCGGGCACTTGCCGGCGCTGCGATGCGGCCGATTCCGCAACTGCCGGATACCCCGCCAGCCGGGCAGACGATACCCGGTTTTGATGTCACCGTTTGGCACGGCATCGTGGGGCCCGCCGGCATGGATACTGCACTGGTCACCCGGATCAACGGCATCTTCAACCAGGTTCTGCAGGTGCCGGCGGTTAGCGCGGCCATCACAGGAGCGCAGGCCGCCGAGATCGTTGGTGGCACCCCGCAGCAATTCGACGTCTTCATCAAGAGCGAGCTGAAGCGTTGGCCGGAGGTCGTCAAGGCCGCTGGAATAACTGCGCAATAGCGTCATGCCCAGGTCCCGAAGGTCACGGTGGCGATGTCCGGTTCGGGTCAGCAGCGTCGGTTTCGGCTTGTTTGAGGGATGTCCGGTTTACCCCCGCAAGCGGCGCGAAAGCAGACATTCGCTGACTTCGCCTCGGTGCCACAACCGGACTCATGTACCGCAGCAAAAAGCTGCGCGAGCGTTGTTGCCGAAGCATCGATGCCAAAGGACCTTTGCCATTTTCAGATCGCTTCGAGGTCATGAAGCTGGTGGCCTACAATGCGAACATCACGCAAGGCCCTCCGGGCGATCATTTTCGGGTACTTGTCTGTCGAGTGCCCTCTTAACAAATTCGACGGAATCAATTGCCGCCCCAAGTTCAATGCGAAACTGCTCAATCGCGTCTTTCATTGGCGCCGGTAGGTCTCCCCACCAGTCGATAGCGCGACTCATCGCCTCTTCTACGGTTCGCAGCATTTGCTCTATCGCAATTTCACGGTAGGTTCTCACCATGATGCTGTCGCCTTCTCAAGAGCCATGATCCAGCGTTCGAACGTCAGCTTCCACCAGCTGCGGGATGAGCCTAACGTACGAGACGTGCCATTACCGGACGTCGCGGTCGGTCCACGACACAGCTTCAGGCATGTAGGTGTTGATTGTTATCGTGCCCGGCAGCGGGCTCATGCTGATGGCCGGCGGCCGGCTGGGCGGCCGCCTTGTACAAACCCTCTACATAATGGATGAAAGTCACGTAGCTCTCGATGAACCTGCGTCCAGCGGTGACGTCGTCCGCTCGAAAAGACTTCTTCGCCATGAGGTCGTGGAATCGAGTGTGGAGTCCGTTTCTAACCGCCTCGGTCAATAGCCTTGCCACCTCGTCAAGCGAGCCGGTTTCAACCGCTTTGTCGGCGGCAGGGATCGCCGGCCCGAGATCGCGGCCGGCCGGCTTGAGCCCGGTATAGGGGGCACCTTCACCGGCCCGATGGATGCGAACCAGGGTCTCGAAGAAGTAGCGGTCTGCCAGTTCCTGCGCCTGCGGGCCGAGCCTACGGATTGCCAGTGCCTCATCAAAGGCGCGGCGGATTTCGCTGATGTCATCGGGGCGTACCCAAATCAGAACACGATTGAGATCAGCCGTCTGCAGCGCCATGCGCGCAGCCCCAACCACCGGCCCGTCGAGGCCGTCGCAATGGGCCAGAGCCGGTGTCGCGTCGATGAGACTCATTGCCGCGAACACGATGACGAGAGCGAGGCTTAAGAGCGCCGTGTATTTTGCAATCGACTTCGCCCTCATGACATCACCCATCTCGCTCAAGCATTTAACCTAGGCGGAGTGTCAAGTTAGGCTTTGACCCAAATCAACTGAGGTGGTCGCAACCCGCCATTCGATCCAGCCTTCAAATCCCGCTTTTGCTAATGCAACAGGAATGTTGGCCAACATCGCGCTTGGGTCAGAGTCAGTTCTCTTGCTTGTCGGTTCAATGTCCGGAGTGCCCCCCGAAAGCGGCCGTAGAGCGGACATCAAGGGACGCCTCAAACCTGCACAGAAGCGGTCATTCGCCGCGCTAGACCGCTGGAAGTCCTCCTGCCGCGCTGCAAGATGATGTTAGACTGATTGTGGGCAATCCGTGGGCTGGCTGGAGGGCGCTCATGAAACTGCATAGGACCAGGGTCGCGCCGACATGCATCGCGGGCATTTGGCTTGCGTTCGCTCCATGGGGCATGGCCATCGCCGAAGCGCAAACAACTGATCCGCGCGTTGCGGACCTCGTGGGCGCTGGCAAGCTGCGCGTAGGGCTGTTTCTTCCGCAATACGGCAAGGGCCCGGATGGCCTAAAGACAACCGTTTGGGTCGAGACCGCGCGCGCTTATGCAGCCCGTGTCGGCGTTCCGCTCGTTATCGTGGAGCATGCGACGCCACCGGAAGCCATCGCCTGCCTCAAGGCCGGCGCCTGCGACCAGTTGTTTCTGCCGCTTGACGCGCGCGCCGCCGAGATCGGAGATTTTTCGAATCCGATTTTCCAATTTGACTACACTTTGATGGTGGCCGCGAACTCCTCGATAGCGAAGGTTGCCGATGTCGATCGGCCCGGCGTTCGCATTGCGGCCGTACGCAATCATGCCTCGACCAACGAGCTCGTGCACCAAGTGAAACAAGCCGAGTTCATCTACGCCGAAACGCCGGAGCAAACGTTCGCCCTGATGCGCGACGGAAAAGCGGACGTCATGGCCTCGACCCGCCTCGTTCTGCTCGACTTCTCGGCGAAGCTGGCCGGTGCGCGGCTGCTTGCGGACCGCTACGGCGCGAACATCAACCGCATGGTCGTGCCGAAAGGCAAGGCGGAATGGCGCGCCTACGTCAACGAGTTCGTCGAGGAGGCCAAAGCCTCTGGCGCGGTGCAACAGTTCATTGAGCGCGGCGGCACCCGCGGGGTCACGGTGGCGCCGCTGGGCAATTCGAATTGAGTGTGCAAGTGGACCCGCCGCGAAACGTGTGTGACTAGCGGCGCCTCCGACTCGTCTAGCGGGGTGCCCCTAAAAACGAGCCTATAGGCGGGGCGAGGCTGGGCGCGGCCTGTCCGGGGGCGGTCCGGGGCAGGTCTGCGCTAAATCCGCAACACCAGACAGGTATTTTCATACAGGGCCGTCGCCTGATGCGTCTGGCGCGCTAGATTGACCATCAGTTTTGGGGAGCGCGACGTTGGGGGCGGTGTCATGCCACTCAGTCGTTTTTTGCGGGACGCAACGTTTGGACCAGACGAGATCGCGGTCATGACGAAGGCCTTTGAAGGCGCGTTGCGCGCTTTGGACTTGGTCGACCGCACCGATCCCGCCGCCGAGATGGTCGCAAAGAAGATCATTGAGCTTGCAAAACGAGGCGAGCACGACCCGGTAAGATTGTGTGATCGCGCGGTTGAAGCTCTCTCTGGAAAGCCGCCGAGTGCGACATAGCCGCTTGCTCAGTCAATCCACAGCGGAACCCCGCTTCTCTAAACACGTTAGACGAGGCGTATCTCGCTCCTTGTGTCGCTGCCCCGCATCTCTGCGGGGCTTTTTCTTTTAGATGCCGGGAACCATTCGGCGGACCAAGCGTTTGGGGCACATCGGGAAGGGGGGTTCCCCACATGCCAGGTGCTTCGGATTTCCGCCGTCAAGCCGAGACTTGCCTTAGTCTGTCCCTGATAGACCCTGACAACATCGTCTCGTCGCTACTGGTACGGTTAGCGCAGAATGATGCGAACGAAGCCGTTCCCCCATCTCCGGCACCTCCTGCCATGGTGAGCGAAGCTGTTTCCGACAGCAAAACTGGCTCGAACTAAGTCCGACTTGATCCCCATCGTAAAGGCAGGAGAAGCTCATCGGTCAGAGTGCGGGTGTGAAGAGCACAAGGCGGGTATTCGAACTCACGGCCCTGCGGGCCAAACGCGCGGGGGCGTGGCCATGGCTGATAGGTCTGATGAGCTCAGGAGGCGGGCCGCAGACTGTTTGGCCTTAGCCCGCGCCACGTCAGACCCACATGCGCGGCTTTCTCTGCCACGATTGCGCAGCGACTGTACACAATGGCGAACGGCTCGGCGGTGGAGTTCGACTCTATCCTACGCAACTTCAACGATAAGCAGATGATGCGCCCCAGCGATGGCAAGCCCGTGATGCAGCAGCAACAGCAAGTCCAGCCCGAGAAAGAGGACGACAAGAACTAAGCCGCCTAACGGTGAGGGGCGAGAGCGGGTGCCCCCCGGTCCGTCATCCGGTTCGACCGGGGGCCACTCCTCAGTGTGGCGAGGGGTTTCCAAGGCGCTGGCGGAGTCGCGGACATGGCGCGACTAGATCGTTCCCGGCTGCAACGCCTCGGTCTGCCCCGCGGAGCAAGCGAGCGAACAGCTCATAATTGGCCAGCCGCCTGTACTGAAGGCCAGCGCCGGTTCCAAAGCTGGGCGGCAAAGCTGCAGGGGTTACCTGCGACACGTCAGAAGCAAATTCTCCCACATCGGCCCTGAACAAAACCGGCTCTGTGGGATTGCCGACATAGGACGCGAGAGCGAGGGGAGGGTCCTGTTCGGCAGAATAGGCCCCCGAATGCGCCGTCCGACTACGCTACCATTCGACCGAATGAATTTCCCGCTGACGCTCACTGACGAGCTGCGGGCCACATTCGCCGAAACTGCTTCGTCCCCGCTCCCGCGACGGCTGTCGGCGCTTATCCGCCGATTGGATGTCGATCACGATGAACGCCAGGAGGGGGAACCCGGCAATGGGGCAAGCGCAACAGGAATATCGAGCCATATTGATCGTCGAGGACGACGCTGAACTCCGTAGCCTCGCGGCGGCACTGTTCGAAGACGAGCAGGTCGACACCATCGAGTGCGAAAGCGCGGAAGCTGCGCTTGCAATCATGCTAATCGGCGGGCGAGACGTCGCCATGGTCTTCGCGGACATCCGGCTTCCCGGCGCCATGGACGGAGTTGATTTGGCATGGGAGGTGAGGCAGCGTTGGCCACTTCTTCCCATGATCCTCACCTCGGGGCATCCGCGCGAGCACGGTGGCGAACTGCCGCCCTTGGTTGGTTACATGCCCAAGCCGTGGCAGCCGCTCAACGTGCTGATTGCCGCCGAACGGGCATTGGCGTCTGCGCGGAGTGGCTAGTTCGGAACGGCCCCGTCAGTAATCAATCTTGAATCCGTTTATCGGTCTGTTGGGGCAGGTTGATCTGGGCCGGTGTAGCGCAGGATCCACAGGCCCCACTGTTTGTCGGTCATGTAGATATAACCGCGCGTATCGACGAGCACGTCTTCCGTCTGGGTGACCAAGTCTCGCGGCAGGGGCCCTGCGCGCTCGCTTGGCTGCGGCGGGATGAACCACCCGCTTTCCACTGGCAGCAACGGATCCTTGATGTCATAGACCCGCAGCCCCGCATTGAAATAGGTCAGATAGATCAGGTTGCCTGGTTTCTCGACGTCGGGAAGATGGATCTCCTGATTGATGTTATGCGGTCCGAAGCGACCGCCCTTCTCGCAGAAATTTTTGTAGGGGGCGCTGCTGGGTGGGACCGGCAGAGGGAATAATGACATGAGGCGAGGCTGTGCCGGATTCCGGTTATCGATCAGTCCTGCGAAGTTGAGCGCCTCATTGCAACGTTCCGCGATCGCCTCGGAGTTCACATACAGCAAATTCCGGTCCCACAGCGGCAGAACCGTGTGCAGCGAGGGCGCACCCACCGCGACGAACGGAGGGCTGAAGGTAAGCTTGCCGATGAGCTTCGGGTTGGCGGCGTCGCTGATGTCGAGATTGATAACGCCCGGGGAATAGGCCATCGATGCCATCTTGCCGTCCGGGCTGATATTCGCTGGACCGTGAAATCCCTCCGGGCCTTCGGGTTTGGGCTCGCCATTCTTCTGCCCTGGCATCCACCACCGACCGGCTTCCTTCGGCCGCGCCGGATCGCTGATATCCAAGGTCACCAGAATATTGGAGCTAAAACCCGGGGCGGCCGCCGATAAATAGGCGTAATTGCCGCCCGGGTATGAGTTTCGATGCGTACCCGTCGACCCCGTCTTCCAGTGCGAGAGCTGACGGGGATTGATCGGATCGCTGATATCCCAGATCAGAACGCCCTCATCGTTTGGCTTGCTCGGATCGGCTCCCCAGGCGAGCGACGACTTCTCCAGCCCCGTGACCATGATGTTGTCGTGGAGCGTCATCTGGATGGTCCAGGTATTCGCGGGCCCTGGGATGGTCTTTACGAGCTTCGGATCCTTCGGATCGGTGACGTCGACGATGCTCCAGCCATAGTGCCACAGATGTCCCATATAGAGGTACCAACGGCCGTTGGCCTTTTTGACGGCCATCTTAAAGGCCCCCTTGCGGCCGTCGAGACCGCTATATCCGACCGCCTCCATGTTGTTTGCCTCCCATCCCGGTGGAATGGCATCTGCATGGCTGTGCGTCGCGAAGCTCGCCGCGACGAGCGCAAGGGTTCCTACGGCAGCACATTGAAAGGGATTCATTGAGCGCACCTGATGTCCCGGTATTGCAGTAAAGTCAAACAACGGTCGGCCCCCGTCGTCCCAATCAAGTTCGTTCTTTTGATACCACGCGTCAATGCGATCGGCTCGGCCCAGACGCCAAACCCGACCTCATCGCTGGTATATGGCGCTCCCCGTCTCGATGAGATTGGCCGCTGTGATCCACGGACGCTGCGCGAGATTGCTCTGCGCGCCGCAGCAGGAATGACGGACCCACGTCGCGTTCCGTTTCTTGGTTACAGGAGAGCCAACGAGCAGTACGGCCTTGTTGCTCGCCGCGATCAAGCTCAACATTTATGGCCACACGCCGCACACCTTGCTCGCATTGGCGGAAGCAAGGTACGGCGTGGCAGTGATCCCCACTCAGCTGCGTAACCGCGGTCGCCGGCTTGACCTATCGCGGGAAACCGCTGCGCGATGAGTTGGTCATCTTGCGCGAACGCGGAAAAGCTCATCCCCAATCTTAACCAACGGCTGGGCCCATGCGCGGCGTGACCCCGAAATCCTGATGGCGCCCGCGTTGAACTGGCAAGCGTTGCTAATGCATAAGAAAAACCTGCTCGACCCCCCTGAAAGGAGTGAACTCGAGCAGGGTGAGAAGGGAACCGTTCTTAATCGCAGCGTCTGATCCTGCGCATACTCCCGTTATCTCGCTCGATCGTCACCGTCCGACAGCCACCGCGGAACCGGCGATCATAGGCATAGTCGTCATAGCCTCGGTAACGGCGCTCACGGTAACCCGGTCGGCCGATGTCAACCCCAACGCCGCCTGGGCCAACGTACACACCTTGCGCCAGGGTTGGTGACGGAGTCGCGGCAGCCATTGCGCCAACGAATCCAAGCGCGATTAGAGAAGTTTTAATCCACATGGGCATGTCCTTTCTGTTCCGTCTCTTCAGATAGAACCCTTAAGGAGCTGCGCTCGTTCCGAGTGGAACTTGTGGTCGCGTTCACGCCCAGTAACGCATTGATCGCGTGATTTGGTTTAGGTAGATTTGTACCGCCCCTCTTAGCACGAATTGCTTTGTCAAACAGGCAGCGTCATGACCGCGTACACGTCGTCGTGCCAATGGCGCTTGTAGTCGTGGGTCATCGTTCCGGCGCGGCCCTTCCGCGGCCGTCAGCCTCACTCCGGCTTGATGTTGGCTGCCCGAATCACCTTCCCCCATTTCTCGGTTTCCTCCGCGATGAGCTTTCCGAAATCGGCGGGCGAGCCAACAAGCACCGTGCCGTCCAGGTCGGCAAGCCGGGCCTTGATCTTGGGATCGGCGAGGCCGGCATTGATCTCCTTGTTCAGCTTGTCGATAATTTCAGCGGGCGTATTCTTGGGCGCGCCGAAGCCAAAGATGGAGCTCGCCTCGTAGCCCGGGACGAACTCGTCCACGGTCGGAATGTCCGGCAGCGCCTCCGAGCGCGTCGCGGTGGTGATCGCGAGAGCGCGCAGCTTACCGGTTCTGATGTACTCAATCGTCTGGGCCGGGTTCGTGAACAGGACCTGCACCTGCCCCCCGAGCAGATCGGTGAGCGCGGGCGCCACCCCGCGATAGGGCACGTGCACCATGTTGACGCCGGTCATCATCTTGAACAGTTCGGGGGTGATGTGGGTAATCCCGCCGACGCCGCCCGAGCCGTAGGAGAGCTTGCCCGGATTCGCCTTTGCATAGGCAACGAACTCCGGAACCGTCTGCGCTGGAACCGACGGATGCACTACCATAACAAGGGCACCGCGGATGAAGCTCGCGACCGGCGCGATGTCGCGGACGAAATTGAAATTGAGTTTGTCGTAAAGCGTCGCATTGATTGCGTTCGGCGAGCCGACCAATAGGAGCGTGTAGCCGTCCGGAGGCGCGCGCACGACCGCCTCAGTCGCGATGTTACTGCCGGCGCCCAGCCGGTTCTCGATGACGAACGGCTGGCCGAGTCGTTCCGACAGCCACTGACCGATCAGGCGCGCGAGGATGTCGTTCGGGCCGCCGGCGGCAAAGCCGACGATGACACGCACCGGCTGCGACGGATAGGTTTGCGTCCAAGCGACGCGCGATGCGGCCGGGAGCGCAGCAGCAGCCGCTGCTACTAGATACAGGAATTGGCGGCGCGGAAGTGTCAGGGCGCCCTCCTCTGGTTCGGGGCTTGGGAGACGCACGGTCTTGGGTTGCCGGCTATTCCGCGTGCGTCGACGTCGGAAATACGTCGATGCCGCTATGCGCGCATAATGCTATATTTCCATACGGCGATATCAGTCTCGCAATGGGTGCACCATGCAGTTGAGTGACCGCATCGGACTCCGGATGAAGCTGCACGACCTGCATGTCCTGATGGCTGTCGCGCAGGCCGGCAGTATGAGCAAGGCGGCCGTGCTCCTCAACACGACCCAACCCGCCATTTCCAGATCAATCGCGGAATTGGAACGCACCATTGGCGTGCGACTGCTTGAGCGCAACCCCCAGGGCGTGGAGCCAACCGAGTACGGTCGCGCCTTGCTCAAGGGCGGAGTGGCCGTATTCGATGACCTGCGCCAAGCGGTGAAGAACATCGAGTTTCTCGCCGACCCTACGTCTGGGGACGTGCGGATCGGATGCACTCCCATTCTGGCCGCGAGCTTTGTTTCTGCCGTCGTCGATCGGCTCTCCCGGCGCTATCCGCGCATCGTGTTTCATCTCGTGACCGCATATCTGGAGCCACTGCGCCAAAAACTGAGCGAGCGTAACCTCGATCTCCTGATCGTACGAAGATTCGACCCTACTGCAGAGGAGCGACTGGACTTCGAAATTCTCTTTGATGACACATATGTCGTCGCGGCGGGCGCGCAAAATCAGTGGGTTCGGCGGCGCAGGATCGAACTTGCCGAACTGGCGAGCGAATCGTGGACGCTGCCACCGCCGGAAACGGTGATTGGGTCGCTCGCAATGGAAGCCTTTCGCGCCAGCGGGCTCGATTATCCCCGCACGACTGTGGTTGCCGATTCCCCCGAGGCGCGGATTAGTCTCTTGGCGACCGGGCGCTTTATCACGATTTTCCCGGCTTCCATATTGAGATTTCCCACCATGCGCTCGGAGATCAAGGTATTGCCCGTCGATCTGCCAATGGCCCACGTGCAAAACGTACTCGTTACCCTGAAGAACCGCCCGCTCAGCCCCGTCGCCCGGCTTTTCGTCGAGTGCGCCCGCGAAGACGCGAAGACGCTCGCGAAGAAGAAAAAGTAGACGCAATATCGTCTATTGGCAGGAATGCGAAGTCTTGCAATGTGCGGCATTGTCGCCGATCTTCGAGCATAAGCGCAGCCTCGCCATGGCGCCCGAGCACTGAATTTGCCAGGACCTCTCGCATTATTCTGACATGCGCGCCGCGCGGCCGCAGAGCCTGTGAGGACGGCGCGCTGAGGACTCTCGGCGTTCTTTCAGAATATCAAACACGGCTCTGCCCGTGGCGATGCGCCGGTGCGCCTACGCCCTGGTCCAGATGCGACCGTAGTGCGACGGTATCGTCAGCGCCTGCTGCTGGAGCGCGGCGACGCCTTTGAGATCGAGGTCGCCGCCGTGCAGTTCCTCGACATAGTCGCCGCCGAACGGAAACCAAAATGGCACCGTTTGCTCATTGTCGCTCGTGTTCACGGCGACGAGGGTGTATTGCGCGCCGTCGTATCGGGCAAACAGCAGCAGGCCGAGGCTCTGGTACCGGTCCCAATGGTTGAAGAAGAACAGCGTCCCGCGCCGAATATGGCTGCGAGCGGCGCGGATGCGCAGGAGCTTTCTCACCAGCGCGATGGTCGAGCGGCCGGCTCCATCGTAAAAATAATCCCAGCGAAGCGGTCGCAGCAGTGAAACGCGCCCGGCCCCGAAGTCGGGAAGGAAGTAGTTTTCGGCGAGCTCCTGACCCTGCCACAGCATCGGGATGCCTTTGCTCATGAGCAAGGCGATGAGATAAGGCTGCAGCATGTACCAACGGCTGCGGTCGCCCTCGAGAAAAAGCGGGTTGCCCGCTTCATCGGGATTGACGAGCCCGAAATTGCACAAGAAGCGTTCGTGATCGTGGTTCTCGATATATTGGAGGGCCACCTTGGGGATGACATCCCCGTTGGTCGTTTCCTCGTCCGGATAGCCGAACAGACCGAGCGACAAGCCCCATTCGGCGAGTCGTCCGCGGTCGCCGCGCGCGACCGAACGGGCGGTGTCGAAGGTCCGGTTTTGCCAGGTGCTGTTGGAATAGGTCGTGCGCAGCACTTCCTCCGGGCCTTCCAACTGCTCGGCCATCTGAATGAGCCGGATCGGCTGACCGGCGCCGGCATCGAAACGGCGCCAGTAGGATTGGCCCGTCGCAATTGCGCGCTTGGTGAGCTGATAGGTTTCGTACACCAGACTGGCGTATCCGACCCCGAGAGGCCCGTCCCAGTAGTTCGGCACGCAGTCGTAACGGAAGCCGTCCACATGGTAGACCTCGAGCCAGTGATTGCTCGCGCTGAAGAAGAAGTCGCGCGTCAGCTGCCGCCCGAAGTCAGTGCTTTTTCCGAAGTTGCTGAAGTAGTCCTTTGCGAACGGGCCCATGAAGGGGTTTTCGTTATACCTGAGCCGCGTGTACGCATCGTAAAAAGGAAAATCCACGCCGGTATGGCCGTAGACCACATCGACGATCACGGCGATGCCGTGCTGGTGCGCAATATCGACGAGTTGCTGGAAATCCGAGCGCTTGCCCAAACGCTCGTCGACGCCGAAATAACCGATCGGGAGATAACCCCAGTCGATCGAAACTCCCACATTGGAGAGCGGCATGACTTCGATCGCATTCACACCGAGATCGCTGAGATAGGCCATGACGTTGCGGGTGCGGTCGAGATCGCCGCCGAGCTCCGCAACGTTGACCTCATAGAGGATGAGGTCCGATAACGGCGGCACGCGCCACTGGGCCTCGGCGGTGCTCCACTGGTAGGCCTGATAGCCGAGGGTGAACGCAGAAAGCTTGCCCACCCCGAACTCGCGCGCAAACGGATCGATGATCCAGTCGAGGATGCCGACGTTCGGGTTCACGATCGTATAGCGGTAGACGTAGCGGCCGGGAGTGCCCCAGGCCGATCCGGGTGCGGAAGGCGCCGTGCCGGCGATCGGGACGGTGGTCGACCAGAAGTCGCCGTATGGCGGGCGCACGCTGTGCGTCAGAGGAAACTCCCGGGCCGGCACGCCCGCGAGGAATTGGTCCGCCTCGTGAATGATCTTGACCGTGACCGCATTGCCGTCGCCGGCGGATACCCACGGCAGCCACAGCCCAAAGGTCACTACTCCATTGCTTTCGACGGCGCCAAGCGCGCCCATGGGCAATAGATTCAGAGTCATTTTCTTATAAGGCCTTCCATTGGACCCGGCGGAACAGGACCTGGCCGGTATGAGTCTGCAGGCCGATGAAGCGTGGCTCCTGGGGCGTCGAGGGCAGACCACGCCGTGGCGACTGCGGATCGCCGGTGAAGTGGAACCGATTCACGATCTGGCCATTGAGCGCGACCGTGAAGTCAGCGCCGTCGACCGTGATTTCATAGTCGTTCCACTCTCCGAGGGGATGCACGACGAGTGGTCCGTCGGTGGGTCCCTTGAACGCGTAGATCGCGCCGGTGCGGTGGATGGGTGCATTGTCCGGTCGTGCGAGCTCGTCGATCTGAACCTCGAAGCCGAAATTGACCCCGACATAGGCGGTGTTGTCGTAGCCTTGCTGGGTCGGATCCGGGAAGTTGACGAAGATGCCGGAGTTGTCGTCGAACGCCGTCATCATCCACTGCAGCCGCAAGACGTAGCGTGGAGGCGCCGGCCGGGTGAGCCACAGAAGGCCCAGATCGGTACCGGGGCGCGCTTCGAGCGCCCCGCGCCGGACCAGGAAGGTGCCGGGGTCGTCGCGGCCCGGCTGGTTGCGGATGGTCGACATCTTCCAGTCACCGAGCGCCGTTCCGTCGAACAGCGTTTCGAAACCGGCATCGGCGGCGAACGGGGGTGGCGTGATCATACGATCGCCGCTGCGCCGAGCCAGGGCGACGCCGGTCAGCATCGGGTTGGGCGACCCGATGCTGGGAAAAAGCGACGGTCCGGCGGCATACAGGTTCTCGGTGTAATGAAAGCGGCCGTCCTCGTTGGTCACGCTGTGTGCGGGGTCGCTTCCCATCCACAGGGTTCCGGTCTCGTGGTGTGTCGTGCCCAAGCCGTCGCGGATGACCTGTGCCGGGGCGCCACTCCCGAACAGATTCGCAACCTGCTGCATCGTGGCATCCATGACATTCCACAGCTCATTGTCGCGCGGCCCGGGCGTCAGTGTGACGCGGGCGCGCCGAATGCCGTACTCATCGGTTCGAGGATCAAGCTCGACCCGGCTCAGGTGAGTGGTCAGGTCGGTCGGATCAGCCGGCTCCATCTCGCCGATGCCGCGAATGGCAATCGCGACATCCGTGTCCGTCGATGTCCGCAACTGGTCAAAGAAGTCCACGTCGGGGATCTTCCGGAACAGTTCATCCTCTGCGCCAACCGTGCTGCCGCCGCCGGTCGCCGTGATCTGTAGGTGAAAACGTCCGAGCAAATCGCCATTTGCGCGGGTACCGCGGCATTTGACGAAGAAGGCCGCCGTTTGCACCTCGTTGACAGCCGCCGAAAGGCCCGGGATCGCCGTGCGCGGTACGCGGATCACAACGTTCGAACGCAAGTGGGCGATCAGGTTCTTTCCGATAAGGGGCCAAGTGGGTAGTCCGGTTCCGTCGAAGGACGCCAACGCGAGACGTGCGCTCTCGATCGTGCCAAGCGCGATGACAACCACGCCGGCCGGGGCCAATTCCATAAAGCCGTTGCTGGTGTCCACGCCGGTAATCCGCCAGGTGCCCGCGGCCGTGGGTGTCGTGCGCAAGGAGACGGCGTGCGTATCCGGCAGGACCATAAATTCCTTGGTGGCATCGTTGCCATGCGAATCCGCGGCGGCGGTGCGTGCGGCTTTCATCAGCAGGGGCACCGTGCTGAACTTGTTCAGCGGAAAGAAGCCGGCGTGGGGCGGGCGTGCCTGGACCGCGAGCGGCGCTTCCAGCTTCAACAGATTGAGAAGATCGGCTTGAGACAGCCCGCCCGTCGAGCTCAGCCCGAGAAGCTGAGCCGGATCCGCACCGGGCTTGAGAAGCGGGGAGGGTGGCAACGTTGCAAGGGGAACCGCCGCAGGGACCGTGGCGAGATTGTCAAACAACTGCCTGCGCAGCGCGTTCTGCAGCTCGCCGAAGATAAAGTCGTTCGCCTCGTCGACGCCGATCTGGCGGGAGCTCTCGTCGAAATACCGGCTCTGCAGATCACCCACCGTCGACGGCGGCCACGACGTCATTTCCTCGTCGAGCAAGCGCGGCGACCATCCACCCCAGTACAACGAGCGGCCGCCAACCGTGTAGGCAAGGCCTTTGAACGGGATGGACGATTTCCAGGGAACCCCCCAGACCTCGTTGCGCGGGGGCTCCGGCTGGGGAGCGTTTTCGTTCAGAAAGAACGGCGCGGATGGGTCGGTAAGGCCTTGGATGCCGGTGTTCTGGACATGCTCCGGGATCGTAAAGAGCCCTGCTTCGATGACCAGGGTGCGAAGCCCGCCGCCGACCTGCTTTTGCCGGTACCAGATATGCTCGGCGATCGCCGAGCCGAAAGTGCCGCCGCCGACGACGATCACGTCGAACGGCCGGCCTCCAGCCGATGTCCAGGCATTGACCTCAGAGACGTCATTGCAGAGGTAGCGGCCTTCCACGTCCTTCGTGAAAGACGTTCTTTCTGTAAGCTTCGCCATGTTCCACTCCTCTTGGTGAGAAGCACCATGGTCGGCCGCGCGAGCCTGACGATTTCAAGATTCTATTTGGGCCGCCTGCGGCTTCCCAACAGCGCCAATTGTAGGCCGTTCTATTTGCCCGTCTGTGCGTCTGCTTACATTCACTGTGATCATTTCCTCCGCGTCACGATCGTGTATCGAATCAGCGGCCCGGACTGAGGGTCGTCTCCTGCGAAGTGGACCACTGCACCGGCCGGCGCTTTGCGACGTTTTCCAAAGTCAGCGACGTGGGTTGCTTCAACAACCTGCGCGGAGGGGTCCTGCATGAACTCGGTCAATGCCAGGAGTTCAGCAGGGCTTGCGCCTCCGATGCGCCAGGATGATTCGAAGACTCCTGAACGAAGCCGTCCCTCACGGTCGATGCCCCGGCCAACATCGTAATTTCGCCGTGACGCGACAAAACCTGGATAGGCCGTCATGGCGTCGTCATAGAGCTTTGCTTTCGCCACGCCCGCTCGCACCTCGGGTGGCATCGATAGAGCATCGAGTGCTTCCCACCCACCACGTACGCAGATCAGATCGGAGCCGCCGTAAACAGAGCGTCCCTCATTGTCCGTCGTGGTCCTCTGGATACCGCAATAGGCGATCCTGAGCGGGTCGAGCGCAATGTATCCGACGCTCAACGTTCTGACGTCGCGAAGATCTTCCTCGAGTACCAGACCATAGGTCGCCATCTGCTCGGCCGGCATCTTTTCCAAGACAGCACCGAGCTCGTTCAGAGTACTAACCAGCGTCTGACCCTCCCCAGACGCACCGAGCGGACTCTTTGCCCTTACTGTTCCGCGCCGAAGCATTCGCTTCGCCGCCGTCTGGGCGTCGCGGACGCTGAAGACCGTATAGCCAGGCAGCACGACCTCGCGCACTTTCTCGGCGAAAACTTCTGACCAACCTGGCGGCTGCTCGGCATCCTGATCGACGAGTTCGTGCGTGATCGCTTTCGTCTTCACGAAAGGATAGGGCACGACGCCGCCGTAGAAATCATTGTGCGAGCCAATGCCAAGCGCCGTGGCCTCCTGGACAAGCAAGGTATCGTCGGG
>Ga0070670_100002146_pt1 | contig 16197 bp, 13 predicted proteins | sample KBSS63metaG_FD_64665 | JGI IMG/M metagenome (GOLD analysis project Ga0070670, IMG submission 64665) | Switchgrass rhizosphere microbial communities from Kellogg Biological Station, Michigan, USA - KBS S6-3 metaG | ecosystem: Host-associated > Plants > Roots > Rhizosphere > Soil ... | reverse complement strand
CGGACCAGCTAGGCACGCCCCGCATGGTGTTTGACCAAACGGGCTCGCTGGCGGGAATGAAGCGGCATGATTATTTGCCCTTTGGCGAAGAGCTAACAGGTAATCAGGGTCTGCGCACCGCGACACTCAGTTATGCGGCGGACACTGTGCGCCAGAAGTTCACTTCGCAAGAGCGCGATAATGAAACCGGCTTGGATTTCTTTCAGGCTCGTTATTATGCGAGCTCGCAAGGGCGGTTCAGCAGTATCGATCCACTACTGGCGAGTGCTAAACGCCGGAACCCTCAAACTTGGAATCGATACATCTACGGACTGAACAATCCATTGCGATATACCGACCCAGACGGGGAAGACGCTATCGATGCGAGCGCCAAGCTACCGGAACGCGTCACGGAAACAACTATGACGGTTACGGTTAAGGAACTTGGCAGCCACGGGCGCGAGTTAGTAAGAGAGGCAAGGGTGGATATCACCGATAGAAAAATCGAGACTCTGGATCAAGCGGGCGAAGTGATAAACACTCGTTGGGACACATCAGTAAGCGCAGTGAATACCGGCAACGGCATTCATGATTATTCGCAGAAAGAAACCGACAACATGGCGACTGCAGCTAAAGCCATCGTAGAAGTAAGCCGGGAAAAGAATTTCGATGCGGTGAAGGCACTGGGTGTCGCCCAAGTAGAAACTCATCTGACGACGCTTGCGTCACATGAAAAATCTGCAGCGAAGCAAAGCGAGATTAACCCGATGCAACTTTCAGGTACGTCCGGCATAAAACCGACGACGAATCTGCGGAGCAACATTGCGGGGGCAATCGATGTGTACAACCGTTCGTCCGGCACTGATCGGCAGTGTTTGGAAGCTTACAATGGTCAGCGGGGTAAGGCTGAGTATGCTACGAACGCCCTCGGATTCATACAAGCGATACGCGCCTCCGTACGCACGCGCACATACATCCAGTGACTTGATTAGCTGCACAAGTTCTTTGGGCCAACCGTCATTTGGCGCCCTGCTCGCGGACGCTATTCCTTCCGCGCGCCGCCGGCGGTGATACCGATCGGTGATGTTTCGTTCGAGCCAAGCTTCATTGCGCAGTCCTAACGCCGGGCAAGGCTGAAAGGAAGGGCGGGACAGAAAAACAATGCAAAATTTCGCACAAGAACCCTAAGAATGTTGGGGTTTTTAGCGAATTCGAAGTTTCTACTGACAGGCGCTTCCGTTTTTTATTGACAGCATTTGAAGGGAAGGATACATTGCCGGCGCCATTCGTTAGTTGACTCATATAGCCGCTTATGTTGAACTGGCAGTAGGGTATCCCGCCCTGCTTGCCTCTTCCCGTTCAAGGGAACCTCAATCAGTCTCCCCCACTGGCTGGAGGCGACTTTAACATTGAAGGCGTGCAGAAAGAACTTACTGCTGGATGCTGCGCTCTCAGCGCGACAGGCAGGCAGAAAAGTAAGTCCATCTTATGGGCTACATCACTCGAACGTCATCGAACCCATTCACGCCGAGTCCGCCAAAGAAAATAATTTGGCTTGGGCCATTTTAAAAAAGGAGTCCCCACATCCTAATGACTTCACAAACTGCATGTGACGAACCTCGCCCAACAATCAACCGCGCCATCACCCCCCGAATTATTATGCTAGTGAGTTTGGTGACAATAGTCGGTGTTGCCGCGCTCGGTGGTCGCCAACTAAGCGTCAGGCCACTCGCTATTCCCAAAGCCATTGAGGCCAACCCGATCGGTCAGCGGCCGGGGATTGAAGTCGTATCCACTATACCGAGATCAGAAACAGGCAAATACGATCTAAGAGACGTGGCCTTATTAGAAAACGGCGATGCGTGGGCCGTCGGGTACGACGGCCAACACGTAGACCGCGTCTATTTTTCTAAGGACATCGGGAAGACTTGGCAGCCCGTTGACGTGCCCGGCACAGGTTTTACTTTGAATGCCATAAGCTTTTCCGATTCGCAACACGGTTGGGCCGTTGGCGGCGATGGACTAATCATTCGCACTCGAGATGGCGGATTGTCCTGGGAATTGCTGAAGCCACCAATTCAGGCGGCAGCAGATGTGCGCTTGCCTGATTTGCACGCAGTTCACTTTGCAAATGCCAGCGTCGGCTACTTGGCCGGAAACGAACGCTTCGGAAGTAAGACAAGCGACGAGGTTTGGGGCACGGTGGAAGTTTTCTGTACCAAAGACGGCGGAGACACCTGGCGGCAGTGCTATAAGGAGAACGAACCTGACACCGTTTTTCAAATCACTACAGTCTCGGAATCGCGCGCCTTTTTTTCCTTGGGTGATCGCCTGCTGCGCACTGATGATCAGGGTCAAACGTGGCACAGAGTGTCGACGTCGGCGAAGTACATCTCGGCGATCGCATTCGCTCCGGAAGGAAGCGGCTGGTTAGTAGGCAGCCATGGCGTTTTTCAAACATCGCCCGATGGCGGGAAAACCTGGCAGCAGCCGGCTTCGATAATGCCTGACTTCGGGAATCGAGACTGGCAGGGGATAGCATTCAACGAAGATGGAACTGGCTTGGCAGTGGGAGAAAACAGCACGCTGGCCGTGACGACTGACAGCGGCAAAACCTGGCAACTGCAAACTACGATCAAGTCGGATGACCTTCGCGCGATTCAGATACAAGATACTCGCGCGGTGATCCTGGGTTCGCATAATGCGTACTCAATTGATGTTCGGTGGTCAACAATATCGCGCCGGCCAGATTAAGAACCTCACCTACCGTGGAATTCAGAACTGATAACAATTTCGATCAGCGGGGCAAATAGCCGGCGACGGCCTGGGGAAATGCGGGAGCCGCTTCCACGAAAGCCATTGTGTCCGGCGACGGCTACGTTGAGTTTAAAATCAGCTCACTCTATACCGGCATGCTGGGCCCCAGTCATACGGACGCGAACCAGGATTACACCTCGATGGAGTTTGCCCTCCTGCCGAACTCGGATGGAAATCTCCACGTGTTCGAGTCCGGAGTGAACCGCGCCGTAGAAGCGGCAGCCTGAGCGGCGGCAGCGGGACGGGTGCGATCAGTTGGCTGATAACTGATCAACTCGGCACGCCTCGCATGGTGTTTGATCAAACCGGCTCGTTAGCCGCCACGAAGCGTCACGACTACCTGCACTTTGGTGAAGAACTAACTACTCAAAGCTCACGCGGATATAGTGCGCCAGAAGTTCACTCAAAAAGAACGCGATAATGAAGTACTGCTTAGCAGTCGATTTTTTGGTTGACACTTTCTTTTTTTGAGCGTAATAGTGCGAAGCACGACCTACCTTTTTTCAAATCAAACAAATTGATTTTGATTTCCTTCAATGAAGGACTTTGGGGTTTCCCTACGCGCCCTATCGCAAGAATATAGTTTTTGGTTGTGCTAAACCTTATTTGCTGGGGTGCTTCCGCCACCCTCCGAGCAGCCTAAAGCGAGAAGTATGGTATAGGACTGTGACAGGAGGTCGAAAAATGGAAATAGAAAGGCGGCTTGTGAGACTAGAGCGGCTTTCCTTTAGGATTTATATGGCTGGGGGAGCCGTTATCGGTGCTCTCAGTCTTCTTACGCTTGCCGCTTTTGGCTTTTTTAAACTGGTCGAATACTTGTGGATGTCACGGTAGCGAACCCACCATTCGTTATGTTTGAGAATGTCATAGGCGGTCCTCCATGCCAGTCATTGACCCTTTCTGCGCTCAGTTGGCTTTTTTATCGACGCACGTAATTCTTGCTGTACCACCGTGGAATTTAAGTTATATGTTTATTGTCATGTTAGTTGCTTAGAAAACTTATCTGTATCGTTAATACTAAATCGAAGTATTCCTTAGCTTGCACCCAAAAGAACAAGCCGACCATGACTCAAACCTCAGCCTCTATGGCGTTACGGCCTTCGAATGTTAAGAACCAGGATTAACGCACGCTGGACAGCGGTGCCGAATGGCAAGCAGCACGTCTGGCGGACTCGAGAATGCGCTCACCCTGGAAGTTTGGCACTGGGAAACGAATGAATGGAGGCGGCGATCGGAATCGAACCGATGAATAAAGGTTTTGCAGACCTCTGCCTTACCACTTGGCTACGCCGCCCTTAGAAAGGATGAAGGATGAGGGATGAAGAATGAATACAACGAATGAAAGCCAATTGCTTTCATCCTTCATCCTTCCGCCTTCATCCTTCAGATAGTGGAGCGGGAGACGAGATTTGAACTCGCGACCCTCGCCTTGGCAAGGCGATGCTCTACCACTGAGCTACTCCCGCTTAGAGCACCGACGATTCTAACGATTCGATCATTGTTGTCAAGTTAACGCTTCTTCTGCCTGATTCGTGTTGCTTCGTTTGTTTTAGTGTTACTTCGTGGTTCGTACGTTTGTCTTGAAGAAAAACGCACCACGAAACTAAACGAAACGCTTTCGAAGTCATACAAATCGATCGCGCGGGGCGCCTTGAATTGCAGCCGCCAGAAGCGCTCGTTCGCGTTTGACTTCCACCCACAACCTCGCATAGTTTCCGTATTCTTCGCTACACGTCCACCGTCGGATCACCATTAGTCAGGAGTCGCCATGAAACCGTCGCCATCAACCGCCAGATTTCTATCGCTAGTGTTAGTGCTCCTGCTTGCAGGATTCGCCGCCGCGCAGGAGGGTTACAAGAAGCCGCCCAAAGAAGTGCTCGACATCCTCTCAGCGCCGGTAACGCCCACCGGTTCTGTCAGTCCTGCGCGCGACGTGATGTTGTTGGCCACCGGACTTCGCTATCCGCCGCTCGCCGATCTGGCCCAGCCGATGCTGCGGCTCGCCGGGCTGCGCATCAATCCGCGAACTAACGGTCCTCATCGTTTCTCTTATGCCGTGGCCCTGACGCTGAAACGCATCAGTGATGGCACCGAGATGAAACTCGCTTTGCCCGCGGGCGCGAAGATTACTTTGATTCAATGGAGCGGTGATGGCAAACACCTCGCCTTCCTGAACACGACCGCCACGGCAGTTGAGCTGTGGGTAGCCGATGCCACCAATGGGAAACTTCAACAACTGAAATCCGTCAAAGTCAACAACGCCTACGGCGACGCTTTTCAATGGATGCCTGACAATCACACCCTCCTGGTTCAAGATCTGCCTGCGACTCGTCCTCCCGCGCCTGTGGAGTCTGCCGTACCTTTCGAGCCAAACACCCAGGAGAGCTTTGGTCGAGGCGGTCCAGTGACAACCTTTGAAGACTTGCTCAAGACTCCCTTCGACGAAAAATTGTTTGAGTACTACTCGACTTCGCAACTTGCGCTTGTCGATATTCACAGCGGCAAGGTTACCCACGTGGGCCAGCCCGCGCTGTTTCAGTCGTCTGAGCCCGCGCCGGATGGCCAGCATCTGCTTGTGGCTCGCGTGCACCGGCCGTTTTCGTATCTCTTTCCGGAGTTTGCGTTTCCTAAAGACGTTGAAGTTTGGGACTTGAAAGGCAAGGTGATTTACAAACTTGCGAGCCTGCCGCTCGCGGACCAGGTGCCGATTGGCGGCGTGCCCACCGGCCCGCGCAGTTATCGCTGGCGCCCCACGTCTCCAGCGACACTCGTTTGGGTGGAAGCGCTCGACGGCGGCGATCCAAAAAAGAAAGTACCTTTTCGCGATCGGCTGTTGCTGCTAAGCGCGCCGTTTAGCGAAACGCCGCGAGAAGTGACTAAGACTGAACAACGCTTCGCCGGCGCGCAGTGGGGAGAGAAAGGCGGACTGCTGCTGCTAAGCGATTACGATCGCGATCGCCGCTGGATCAGGACTGTGATGCTCAATGCCGACGACGCGAGCGTCGCGGCGAAGACTATTTGGAGCCGCAGTATCAATGATCGCTATGCCGATCCGGGAACGCCGGTGACTCGCGTGCTTCCGAGCGGCGAGCGCGCGGTGCTGCAAAATGGCGACTGGATTTATCTCTTCGGGACCGGCGCCTCGCCTGAAGGCGATCGTCCTTTTCTCGATCGCATGAATCTGCAGACGCAAAAGGTCGAGCGAATATTCAGAAGCGACGCGAACCAGTATGAACTCTACGTGGCCTTGTTGGACGACGACGCGAAGCATTTTGTAACGCGGCACGAGAGTCCGACTGCCGCGCCAAACTTTTACGTGCGCAGCAGCAGCGATCCGCCGACCGGCGCGCCAACCAAAGCGTTAACGAACTTTCCGGACGCAACGCCCCAACTGCGCGGAATCAAAAAGCAACTGGTGACCTACAAACGCGCCGACGGCGTGCAGTGTTCGTTCACGCTTTACCTGCCGCCCGGTTATAAAGAAGGCACGCGTCTGCCGACAGTCGTCTGGGCCTATCCGCTCGAATTCAACGATCCGGGCACGGCGGGACAGGTGACTGGTTCAACTCAACGTTCGACGCTGATTACGGGTCCGTCTCACCTGTTCTTCCTGCTCGAAGGTTATGCGGTACTCGATAACGCGACGATGCCGGTGGTCGGCGATCCGGAGACGATGAACAACACCTATATCGAACAGATTGTGATGAGCGCGAAAGCGGCGATCGATAAAGCGACCGAGATGGGCGTGACCGATCCGGAGCGCGTTGGTGTCGGCGGCCATAGTTATGGCGCCTTCATGACCGCAAATCTGCTGGCCCACTCGGATTTGTTCCGGGCCGGCATCGCACGCAGCGGCGCTTACAATCGCACCTTGACGCCCTTTGGTTTTCAAAGTGAACGGCGCACGATTTGGGAAGCGCCCGAGCTTTACATCAAGGTGTCGCCGTTCATGAATGCCAACAAAATAACCGAGCCAATCCTGTTTATTCACGGCGAGGCAGACGACAATCCCGGGACGTTTCCAATTCAATCGGAACGTATGTATCAGGCGGTGAAGGGAAACGGCGGCGCGGTCCGGCTGGTGACGTTGCCGCTCGAAGCGCATGGTTACACCGGGCGCGAAACGATCGAGCACGTGCTTTACGAAATGATCACCTGGTTTGATAAGTACGTGAAGAACGCGCCACCGCGAACGGCGAAACAGACGGCCGTGAACTAAGAGGTTGGAGGTTAGAGGTCAGAGGCTGGAGGAAGAAAGCATTTTCCATTTGCCATTTGAAATTTTTTCATTTGTCATCGTTCGGAGCAAACCACGGCATGTAGTAATCACGGCGGTATTGAATAAAACGCGGGTTCCGCCTTAGATGAAAAATGAGAAATGGAAAATGAGAAATGGAAAATGTCTTCTGTGCTCGTTCAATCCCAGTACGCACCGGGCCTGTAGCGTTTTCGAAGCGCAGCGTCGGTCCAGTAGTTGCGAATAAGTTGTATCTCAAAATCCGCTCTGCGTTCATCTGCCGTTGGCAACAGGACAGTCAACACGTCGTAACGAAAAGGCGCGTTGGTCAATCCGAACATGCGCCGGTAGGCTCTCGCCGCGCGCGCGATCTGTCGTTGCTTGCGGCGGTCCACGTTAACCTCCGGCGCTGCAAACCAGTCGGAGCTGCGCGTCTTCACCTCAACGAAGCAGAGCGTTTCTCCTTCATAAGCCACCACGTCAATCTCCACGTTAATCAAGACGCCCAGACGATTTCGCCCGACCGGAAGGGAGAAATTTGCGGCGACGATTCGGAAACCTCGCTGTTGGAGATAAGCAGCCGCGAGCTCTTCACCGCGACGGCCCAGCGCTAGGTGTCTTGAGCCTTTGGGACGTCCTTCATTGGATACGGGGTCTATTAAAGTGATCATCCGGTGAATGCTGCCGCGTGTGTAGAGAGTTTTCAAGTTACCATTCCCAACATCGTAAAGAGACACGATGCAAGAACTTTTGTTAAGAGATTGGTGAGCGGGATTTCGTTCCGTTAGGAACGAGATGTTTATAGGACCCGAGCTGAATAATATCTGGCCTCATAAATTGCGGCCAAAGCGATAACCATCTGCGGCCCAACTTTTCTTAAGTGATCGTTCCATAGACATTTCGCTCCTAACGGAGCGAGGAATCCGACTGGCACGTCAACTAGCTCGCGAGCCTCACGAGCAAGGCGAGCGAATCTTCCTTGCTCACCACCCGCGAGCGATGGCCTTTGCCGGTCAGGTCTTCGGCTAGCAGCACACTGTTTGGTGAAAACAATCGCGTCGCCCCGTCGCTGGCCTCGACCTCCCATTCGCCGGATATCACTACGAACAGATTGCGCGAGGGTGAGACATGCCAGTCGCCGATCCAACCGGATGGGCCACCGAGGAATGCGGCTTCTGAGGCGGGAAAATTTTCCGAGACTCCGAGTGGAGCGGCCGGTGGGGCAAACTCGATCAAGGGGAGCTCGGATTCACAATCTTCGAAGTGTGACTCGCCGGCTTCGTCGGTGAACAATCTGATGTAGACGGCTCTCATTTGATTCCGAATGATTAGCCGCGGGTTTACGCGGATGAACGCGGATTAGAAAAACTGTTATGCAGTTAGATCCTGATTCTAATCTGATCCGCGCATCTCCGCGTAAATCCGCGGCAAAGACTTCTGCTTACTACTCAAGGCTCGCAGCCAATCGGTCCAGCGCTTTGCCCCAATACGTTTTCATCTTGGTTGAAGCGGCGGCGCTCGGTAGCTTGGCGTGCTGCACCACCACTTGAGTCTTGTCCGCAGTCTTAGCGACGAAGGAGACCTGCAGAGTCGTTTTGCCGTCAATCCAGTTCAGGCGCAGCGACTTGTTCGCGGTTGCCGTACGTAGTGACAGTCCATCCTCCTCGAGCCAACGCTTACGCAGCCTTTCATCGCTGAACGATTTGAAGAGTTTGGCGACCGGCTGATTCAAGGTGCGGCTCACGCTGATTTCGTAGCCGTTGGGCTTTTGATGTTTGTCGCGCAAGCCGCGAGCCTGTTCGTAGGTGACTGTCACCATCTGCTGCCACCATGGACCAACGCCCTGCTCGGCGCTGAGGTATTTTACGATTTCCTGGTGGCTAAGTTTCTTGGCGCCGGCCTTGTCGAGGATGGCAAACCACTCTTTCCAGGTCTTTCCGGTTTTTGCTTGCACGGCCTCGTCGCTCATGCGCGGCCCGGACGCATCCCTGGTGGCCATTTTATCTCCCTTCGTTTAGAGGTGGGCACCGCCCACCGGTTCAACTTGAGACGGCGGGCGTGCCCGCCTCTAAAAGATCGTTGATATTACGCGTCGCGATCGTAGGCGACTTTCAACCACTGCTTCACTTCATCGTCAATGTCTGCGACTGACTCAAGCGGGATGCGATGGGTGATGCGATCTTTTTTCGCGAAGCCGCCAGTGTCAATCAGCCGGCCTTTCGGTTTCATGTCTCCCAACGCAAAACCGATGTCGATTCGCTTCGTGGTCGTCGGTTTGATCTGTGCGAACACGTGATTGCGATAGAGCGGCACGATAGTTTGGCAGGGACAAGCTTTCACATCCTTGCCGACTTTCAAACCGACCTTAAGAATTTCGTCGTAGATTGGCCGCAGCGCAGCTTTCGAGCCGGCGAACATTTGTTCGACATAACGTTCGGCAGCGGCGAGATAGGCGTCGGGATCGTCGACATCGCTGCCTTTGCCTTCGGCGCGTTCCGCGAGCCACCACGCCGAGTTGGTGCCGAGTTCATGTTCTGTCTTCAGCCATTCGCGTCTCGCCTTTTCATCTTTCGGACCAGACTTTTTGATGAGGCGCAGCCATTCGTCGAGTGAGCGTCCGGTTTTCTGCTTTAGTTCCGCGACCCACTTCTGAGTCATGGCGACGCCGGGATGCACGCCGTAGATTGATTTCTTGCCTGTTTGAGTTGCTGCTTTGGGCATTGCCTGATTCCTTTCAGAAATGTATTTGCCTTCAGGTCCGAAGGACCGGAAGCGAGTAGCCCCGTCCGTGAGGGCGGGGGAGACATCTGTCTTCTGTGTTAAAGGCCCAAAGGGCCGGCAGAGGCGCTGTCGCACCTGCGGCTCAGCAATAAATACTTGGAGCTACCGCCCTCACGGACGGGGCTACTGGCTGACGGTCCTCCGGACCTAAGATAGATTGGATCTCAAGCTAACGCTTCTTGAAAATTGCTATCGATGCTGATTCTTCTCGTAGGGCCACGGCATGCTATGTCCCTACGGCAACATAGACGCAAATTTTCAACCGCGTCTTCTCCTCACTACTCGCCGCAGGAAAACGTCGTCGGGAAAATAGTATTCACCATCAGCCTTGATCGTTTTCCAGTGAAGACGATTTCTTTGCAGAGACAATAGGACAGTGACGGTGCCGCCGAAGCCGCTGGTCAGTTCGAGTTGGGCCGTGTTGCCCTTGACCACTGCGCTCAAATCTCCTTCCTCGAGTTTTGCGAGATACCGCCGGCTTGCCGAATACTCGCCGGTGAGTTTGTTGCCGCGCTGTTTGAGCTTCAGATACACAGCGGCGCCGGGAACGTCTTTGAGCCGTTCGTTACGATAAGCCGGCGGCAACTGATCCCGACTGGTTGCATAAACCGCCCATTCCCATTCGCCCTGAAAACTTGCGCCGCGTTGCGCGAAGGTTGTCACACCGCAAACCAACGCGACGACCAGCAGCAAACCCAGGCGGAGTAGAGAGCGAGTCATAGTCAATTGTTTTTGCTTACCCCTCTCCGCGAGCGCAGAGTTGCGTCTGTAGGGGCGGACCTATGTGTCCGCCCCTGGTTGTATGATTCCGCGATGATTGGGGCGGACACACAGGTCCGCCCCTACATTTTTCCTCACGCTTTGAATTCCGCCGAACGCAGAAAGCGTGGCGGCTGTCGGGCCTTGGTAGCTTGCTCAAAGGCGTAAGCATATTTGATTAACTTCGGTTCGCTCCACGCTTCGCCAAAGAATGAAATGCCGACCGGCAACCCAAAGACGTAGCCGGCAGGAACGGTGATGTGCGGATAGCCGGCTACCGCCGAAGCTGATGAATAGCCGCCGCTGAAATGATCGCCGTTAATCCAGTCAGTGGGCCACGCCGGACCGCCGGTGGGAGCAATCATTGCGTCGAGGCGATGCTTGCGCATGATGAAGTCGATGCCCTGCGTTCGCGAAAGCAGATGGTTCTTAGCCAGCGCCTGAAGATATTTCTTGTCAGTCAGTGTCCCCTTGGCTTCAGCTTTGATGAAGAGATCCTGACCGAAGTAAGGCATCTCGCGCTCGCGGTTTTGTTCGTTGAAATCGATGACTTCCTTGAGTGAATGAACTCGAGAGCTGGAGCTGAGACGCTTTAAGTATGTATTCAAATCGGCCTTGAACTCGTAAAGCAAAACCTCCAATTCGGAATCGTCGAACTTGCCTGACGTGGGAATGTCAGCCGGATCAACGATGACGGCCCCCATCTTCTTCAACTCCGCGATTTGGTCGTTCAACAACTTGTCTACGCGATCATTGAAGCCAAAATATTTTCGGGCCACGCCGAGCCGCGCGCCGCGCAAGCCGTTCTTATTAAGAAACTGTGTGTAGTCAGTAAAAGATTTACCAACGCTCGGTCTGGTCATCGGGTCATTCGGATCAACTCCGGTGAGGGCGCCGAGCAGAATCGCGGCGTCAGTGACTGTTCGAGCCATTGGCCCGGCCGTGTCCTGACTGTGCGAAATAGGAATGATACCGGAACGGCCGAGCAGTCCGACGGTAGGCTTGATTCCCACGAGTGAATTCGCAGACGACGGACAAACAACCGAGCCGTCAGTTTCAGAACCAACAGCCGCGGCACAAAGATTCGCAGCCGGAGCCACGCCGGAGCCGGAGCTCGAGCCGCAGGGATTGCGATCCAGCGCGTAAGCGTTTCTGGTTTGACCGCCGCGCCCGCTCCAGCCGCTGCTCGAATGACTGGAGCGAAAGTTGGCCCACTCGCTGAGATTGGTCTTGCCTAAAATGAGCGCGCCCGCTTCGCGCAACTTGCGTGCGACGAAAGCGTCTTCGGCCGGGCGCGCACCGACGAGCGCAAGTGAGCCCGCCGTGGTCATCATGCGGTCGGCCGTGTCGATGTTGTCCTTTATTAGAATCGGAATTCCATGAAGCGGGCCGCGCGCGCCTTTCTCTTTGCGTTCGCGATCGAGTGCCTCGGCGATGGAAATCGCATCCGGGTTCAGTTCGATGATCGAGTTCAGGGCCGGCCCGTTCTTGTCAACGTCGTCGATTCGATCCAGATATTTCTTGACGAGGGAACGCGCAGTGTACTTTCCCGATTGCATGCCGCTCTGCAATTCCGGAATCGTGAGCTCTTCGAGTTCGAAGTCTTTCGGAGCCGCGTGAACATCTGGGCGAGAAGAGTTGGTAGCGGAAACTAATAAAGAGGGTTTCGTGATCGCCAAAACACTTGCAAGCGCGGTTGTCTCCAGAAACTTTCGACGTTTCATTCGTGCCTCCGAGAATAGTCTAAATGCGATCGAACAGCTGCGCTCGATTCGTGTTTGTTCGCTTTGGCTTCGTGTTACTCGTGGTTCTTACGTTTTGTCTATTAAAGAAACCGTACCACGAAACTGCACGAACTCAATCGAACCACAAAATAAATTAGCCGTTATGAGGCCTTCGCGACGTGGCACATCAGCGCCAGCAAATTGTTTTCTGAATCGCGAAACGAAGCCAGCCATAGATCGTAAGTTCCCATGTCGGCGACAAAGATCGGCTGTTCCTCGATTTTGACGCCGCGCTCGGAGAGTGTGGCGCACGCCGTCTGAATATCTTCGACGTTGAAATAGATTAAGGAGCCTGGGTGATCGAATTCAGGTTTCGCCGGCAACGACAGCATCAATCGAATTCCGTCGCAGTCGAAGAAAGCGAGGTTTGGGGGCACACTGAAAAGGTGCTTCATCCCGAGTTGATCACGATAAAAGACGGTGGCCCTTTCAAGGTCGTGAACATTCACCGCGATTTGTTCGATTGCGGAAAGACCGAAGTTAGTCGCCACGATAGATTTAGCTCCTTGCAACGCCGGTGATAAGTTCTGGGTGGACACAGAATTTACCTTGCGCTTGAAGCCATGTCCAGATTTTCTATGTGGAGTGCGCTGGCCTGTCAGCGCTTTGGTCTTGGGCGACCTGTCGCCCATGTTTCTTTCAAAGCAAGTCGGACGCGACAGGCCGCGTCCGATCCAAAGCGCCGACAGGCCAGCGCACTCCAAGAAGAGAGCCGTCTCCGTTCGAAATATTCTCGTCGCTGGCAAAATTTGCTTGGTTGCCCTACCGTTGTTCCTCGAAGTAACCAAGCTAAAGCAAAACAACGCCTGCGGGTTGATGAGATAACTTTGGAAGCTACACCACAAATAGAACGAAGCGACGAACCAACTGCTGCCGCGTTGCCACTGGTTGCCGTCGTGGGCCAGCCGAACGTTGGTAAGTCAACCCTCTTCAATCGTCTGATTGGTCAGCGGCGTTCGATTGTCGGCGACGAGCCGGGCATTACGCGTGATCGGATCTACGGAGAAGTTGAGTGGTCCGGCGTGCGCTTTTCGATTGTCGACACCGGCGGAATTATTCCGGATGACGATGCTGTGATTCCCGCGGAGATTTTCAAGCAAGCCGGCTTTGCGATCGACGATGCACAGGCAATCATCTGGGTGGTTGATGCGCGCGCCGGTTTGACGCCGCTCGATGAGGAACTGGCGAAGCTGCTGCGTGCCACCGGCAAGCGCGTTTTGGTGGCGGCGAATAAGTCTGAAAGGGCGCGGGTAGAAGCTGAGGCGGGAGAGTTTTATCGGTTTGGATTCGAGGAAGTTTTTCCGGTCTCGGCGGAACAGGGGATTGGGCTGGGGGATCTGCTTGATGCGTTAGTCAAAAATCTGAAATTTGAGATCTCAGATCTCAAAGATTCTCAGATCTCAGATCTCAAATTTCAGATTTCAGATTTCAAAGATTCTGAGATTTCAAAGCGCGAACTGCGTCTGGCAATCATCGGCCGGCCCAACGTCGGCAAGTCTTCTCTTTTGAATCGCCTGATCGGCGAAGAGCGCGTAATCGTTTCTCCCGTCGCCGGCACCACGCGCGACGCCATCGATACGCTCCTGGCAACTCCAGAACAAAAATTTAGATTGATCGATACCGCGGGTATTCGTCGCAAAGGCAAAACTGGCGAGATGGCCGAGAAGCTTTCCGTAGTGATGGCCATGAAGAGTCTCGCGCGGGCCGACGTGGCCATCGTGCTCATCGACGCGGAAGAAGGGCCGACCGCGCTCGACGCGCACATCGCCGGCTACGCGCACGACGCCGGCTGTTCAATCATCATTGCCTGTAACAAATGGGACGCGGTGAAGAATAAAGAGACAGGTACGGCAATGCAGTTTGAGCGGAAGATTCGCGAGAAGATGAAGTTTCTCGAGTGGGCCCCGGTTGTCATGATCTCTGCGCTCAGCGGTCAACGCGTTGAAAATCTTCTTGCATTGGCAATCAAGGCAAACGAAGCGCGGAACCGGCGCGTTCCGACATCGCAGTTGAATGCGTTTTTCGAAGCCGCGGTCTCGCAGCCGCGCGGCGGGAGTGCGCCGGCGCCAGTTAAGGGCGGTTTATCGAGACTCCATGTGCAATACATGACGCAGGTGGGAGTGCGGCCGCCGGCGTTTGTGCTGTTTACGTCTGGCGGAAAATCAGGATTGCACTTCTCCTATCTGCGTTACTTGCAAAATCGCTTGCGCGAGGAATTTGATTTCTTCGCAACGCCGCTGCGGATTATCGAGAAGCACAAGACCAGGAAGAGACGATAATAGTTGAACTTGATACGCCGCGAAGCGGCGGGTAGAAGGTAGCCAGACGTGAAACGTCTGGATAAGAGGACTCTGAAATGCGCGCTGAAGGTGCGCACAGATATTCCTGGCGCACCTCCAGTGCGCGATTTTCTTATCGCCACGATCCAGAGGTTTCACCTCTGGCTACCTTCTGAACGCATCTCCGATGCGCAGATGAACGCATCTCCGATGCGCGGGCCGGTTGACCCTTCGCCTTCGAGCCAATGAACAATCAGCCACCGATCAAATTTGAAGTACTTGCTCGCGACGGAGAAGCGCGCGCGGGCGAGATCACGACGAGGCGCGGCACGATCGAAACGCCGGTCTTCATGCCCGTCGGCACCGCGGGAACAGTTAAGGGCATGCGCTTCGAGCCTTTGGAAGGCGAACTCGACGCGCGCATCATTTTGGGCAACACCTATCATCTTTGGTTGCGGCCCGGTGTGGACGTGATTCGAAAATGCGGCGGCCTTCATCGTTTCAGCGGCTGGAAGCGCGCGCTGCTGACCGATTCGGGTGGCTTTCAGGTTTGGAGCCTCGGAGCTTTGCGAAAAATAACTGAAGAGGGCACGGAGTTTCGTTCACACCTCGACGGCAGTCTGCAGTTCTTGTCTCCGGAAGTATCAATGGAAGTTCAGGCGGCGCTGGGATCAGAGATTGTCATGGCCTTCGACGAATGTGCGGCGGGCGATGCTCCGGCCGACGTTTCGCGGCGCAGCATGGAATTGACCGCTCGCTGGGCGCAACGTTCCCGCGCGAGGTTTGACTCGCTGCAACTCGAAGCAGCTGACAGCGGTCGCACCGAATCGACCGGGAATATTAGTGGCGCGCAGGCGTTGTTCGGAATTGTTCAGGGCGGCGCTCATCGTGACTTGCGACGCGAGAGCCTGGAGCGCACGGCGGAGATTGGTTTCGACGGTTACGCCGTCGGCGGACTCAGCGTCGGGGAAGAGAAGAGCGTTATGTGGGATGTCGTGAGCGACATTGGTCCAAGTCTGCCGCCGGATCAGCCGCGATATTTGATGGGCGTTGGCACTCCCGAAGATTTAGTCGAGGCTGTTTCGCACGGCATCGACATGTTTGATTGTGTTCTGCCCACCCGTAACGGAAGAACGGGCCAGGCGTTTACGTCCGCGGGCAAGCTGAACGTGAAGAACGCGCGCTGGATGTCTGACACTAAACCTTTGGATGAATCCTGCGACTGCTCAGTCTGCCGGAGGTATTCTCGCGCTTACCTCCGGCACCTTTACACTTCGGGCGAGATGCTGGCCAGCATCCTGCTCACACACCACAATTTGGCCTTCTTCCTTGACACTATGCGACGCGTGAGGCAATCTATCCGGTCTGGCGATTTCCCCAAATTTCGACGAGAGTTCACCGAGGGTCTTAGCGCCCACGAAGAGGACACGGCGCTCAGCACCACTTGAGTGTGGGATCAGAAAGGCTCCTTTCGAATTAACTTCACGGAGCACTGAATCAACTAAATGACATTTCTATTTGCAATATTTCAAGGCGGCCTCGGGGCTCTGGGCGGCTTCGT